>CXWL01005243.1_pt1 | contig 162279 bp, 144 predicted proteins | sample 590931 | NCBI WGS metagenome assembly CXWL01 (sample SAMEA3498368, study PRJEB10139) | groundwater metagenome | biome: water well; material: biofilm material | place: Germany | collected 2015-04-27
GGTGGTCGATCGTGCTCCTCAGGGACTCCGTTGGAAACGCGGATACGACCTCGGCATCAGTGCGAGGCCCGGTTCGGACTACACGGCAACGGCACGTGTCGCATTTGACCGTCATGGCGATCTGTACATCGACCGCGTCTACCGGCAGCGTTGGGAATACCCGGAGCAGCGTCGAGCCATTCTGGGACTCATCCGGATCGAACCCGACACAGAGCACTTTATCGAACAGAGCGCAAACGGCAACGCCGTCATCCAGGACCTCAGCCGCGAGCCAAGCATCCGCAACCGGAGTTTCAAAGGCGTCGCCGTCAAAGAAAGCAAGATCGCCAGAGCCTTCACCTGGAACGCCCTAGCCGAAGCCGGCCGCGTCTATCTCGTCCGGGGAGCATGGAACAAAGACTTCATCGAAGAAGCCNNCTTCATCGAAGAAGCCTGCTCATTCCCAAACGGCACCCACGACGACCAAATAGACGCCGTCTCGATCGCCGTCAGAACACAGGTCAACGTTAAGAAGGTGCTCCATGCTTTTTAAGAATTTAGCCACAGAGAGCACAGAGCGGAGGCATAGCCTCAAGAAAAAAGGAAGCCGCAACCGGTGAGGCAAGCCTCACCGCAAATAGACGGGCAAGCTCGAAGAAGAAGAGCCAACATCCCGGACGCAAGCCTGCGAAGAAACATGCCGACGTCTCAGACGGCTCGGGAATTGTTGAATGGATAACACCCATAGTTGGCACTATGGGCTACAAATATACCGTCGGTTCTGCCGACTTTTTCCGCGCAGACTCACATGGAAATTATCGTCGATCAGGTCAGCGCCCATCGCTCGGGAGTGTCAATAAGCCCTGGCAAAAACAACACGCTTATTCGAGGGTGCTCCGGTGTAGATGCACTTTCCGGCGTCTTCCACCGCGTCGAGCGGGATGCAGCGGATGGTGGCTTTGGTTTCGTTCTTGATCTTTTCCTCGGTCTCGGCGGTGCCGTCCCAGTGGGCGAGGATAAAGCCGCCTTTTTCGATTCTATCCTTGAAATCATCCCACGTATCAACGGCAAAGGTGTTATCCTCACGGAATTTGAGCGCACGTTGGTAGATGTTTTCCTGGATCTCGTCGAGCAGAGCGGTGATGTGTTCGGCGATGCCGTCGAGCGGCTGCGATTCTTTTGTAAGGTTATCGCGGCGGGCGACCTCAACGGTGCCGTTCTCGAGATCGCGCATTCCGACGCCGAGGCGGACAGGCACCCCGCGAAGTTCGTATTCGGCAAACTTCCAGCCGCTGCGCTGATTATCGCTGTTGTCGTATTTGACCGAAACACCGGCGCTTTTGAGTTCTTCAACAATGGGAGCGACCTTTTCGCTGATCGTGACGAGGTCCTCGGGCGTTTTGTAGATCGGAATGATCACGACCTGTATCGGCGCGAGCTTAGGCGGCAGAACGAGGCCTTGATCGTCGGAGTGAGCCATTATCAAGGCTCCCATCAGACGCGTCGAAACGCCCCAACTCGTCGCCCAGGCATATTCCTGTTCGTTATCACGGTTTACGAATTTGACGTCAAACGCCTTGGCGAAATTCTGGCCAAGGAAATGCGACGTGCCAGATTGCAGAGCTTTGCCGTCCTGCATCAGTGCCTCGATGCAATATGTTTCGATCGCACCGGCAAAGCGCTCGTTTGGCGATTTGAGGCCGCGAAGCACGGGCAGAGCGATCCATTCCTCAGCAAAGGTCGCATAGACGCCGAGCATGCGTTCGGTTTCCTCGATCGCCTCCTGCTCGGTTGCGTGGGCCGTGTGGCCTTCCTGCCAAAGAAACTCGGTCGTGCGAAGGAAGAGACGAGTACGCATTTCCCAGCGGACGATGTTACACCATTGATTGATCAGCAGCGGCAGATCGCGCCACGACTGGATCCAATTCTTGTATGTGTTCCAGATCACTGCTTCCGAGGTCGGGCGGATGATAAGTTCCTCTTCGAGTCTGGCCGCCGGATCGACCATCAAGCCACCGTCCGGATCGGTCTTAAGGCGATAATGAGTAACGACCGCACATTCTTTTGCAAAGCCCTCGGCGTGCTCCTCTTCTTTTTCGAGAAAAGATTTGGGCACAAAAAGAGGGAAGTATGCGTTCTGATGGCCCGTCGCTTTGAACATATCGTCGAGCGCACGCTGCATCTTTTCCCAGATCGCAAAGCCGTACGGTTTGATCACCATACAGCCGCGAACGGCCGAATTCTCGGCCAGATCGGCACGTTTAACGATCTCGTTATACCACTCGGAATAATTTTCCGACCTTTTAGGAAGCCCTTTTGCCATATGAAGTTCACCACAGAGTCACAGAGGACACGGAGTAAAGATATAGATAATACGGTAAAACGTTTCGCTAAACAATTTTTGCCTGGCTATTCGGTTCGTCTTTGCTCTGTGTTCTCTGTGCCTCTGTGGTAAAGTATCGTTTTTATGAGCGAATTCCGCCTTGACCTACAGGACACCGCGACAGCCTTTGCGGATAGATCCGACGCACAACTCAAAGAAAAGGCCCGGCTATTTAAGATGCTGAATTCACCTTTTCTCAACACGCTTGGCACAGCCGCGACCAGGTTCGCACTCGCTATCGGATTGCCTGTAGAGGGAATGATCAAAGCGACCGTTTTCGAACAATTCTGCGGTGGCGAAACGATCGAGGAATGTGAAGGGGCGATCCACAGGCTTGGAAATGCGGGGGTCGGCACGATCCTCGATTACTCCGTCGAAGGAAAAGCGACCGAGCAGGATTTTGATAACACAAAGAATGAGATCATTCGGACGATCAAGCGGGCAAAAGACGATCCAAATATTCCATTCTCGGTCTTTAAGGTAACCGGCATCGCACCGCTTGGTACGCTTGAGCGCATGAGTTGCCGCAAGAAACTCGATGCAAAGAGCCAGGCGAAATGCGAACGTATTCACAACCGGGTCGCCGAGATATGCGAATACGCGTATTCGATCGGCCAGCCGCTATTTATCGACGCTGAGGAATCGTGGATACAGGACGCCATTGACCGGCTGGCGGCGGAGATGATGGAGCGATTTAACCGCGAGGAGCCGATTATTTACAACACGCTCCAGCTCTATCGAACCGATCGGCTGCAGTTTCTTAAGGACTCCAGGCGACAAGCAAAACTAGATGGTTACGTCTACGCCGCAAAGCTTGTTCGCGGCGCCTACATGGAAAAAGAGCGCGATCGAGCGGTCGAGAAGGGCTATCCATCGCCGATCCATCCGACCAAGGCCGATACGGATGCGGATTATAACTCGGCGATCGAGTACTGCTTGCGGCATCATGAGGAAATGGCATTTGTTGCGGCTACCCATAATGAGGAAAGCTCCAGGAAACTTGCGGAATTGATGTTTGATATGGGCATTTCATCAGATCATCCGCATATCAACTTTTCGCAGCTCTACGGGATGGGCGACACCATTTCGTACGTTCTTGCGAAAGACGGATATAACGTGTCGAAATATTTGCCTTACGGGCCGGTCGCAGACGCCGTGCCCTATCTTATTCGCAGAGCCGAGGAGAATTCCTCGGCAGCCGGACACATGAGCCGCGAACTCGAAATGATCGAGCGTGAGCTGAAACGACGCCGGTTAAGCTGAACGATTGAATGGCGCAGGCGTCGATCGTTGCAACCTATGTATTGCCCAAAATGCGGAAAAGCGGATCAGTCACCCGAAACGTATTGCCGGCAGTGTGGCACGTTCTTGCCCGACCTGACAAGGCCGGTCAAGGCTCCGGTCAAACCGGAGGAACACGTTAAGGTCAACCTGGTCTTCAGTGCAATGACGGTGATCGCATGCTTTACGCTTGCAGCCTTGTTGTATTCGATACTTGCTTTTCGAGCCGATACACATTGGCTGATCTACGCTACCGCCGGGCTTCTGACCGCGATGGGGATCTGGCACACGCAAACTTTATGGCGTTCGATATTGCTAAGGCGCCATTTCAGAAGAAGCGTAAGGACAACGAGCGACGAAACAGCCGGTGTGACGACCGGAAAGCTGTTGGACGAGGCGGACTTTGCAGATATGGTTCCGGCGAGCGTGACGGATCACACTACGAGGCACCTGTCGGAAAAGAAGATGAGATCATCTTAAACCGAGCATAAGCCTGACAGAACGATCAGAAACCTGACGGTTTGGATCGCCTTTCCACTTATTCAGCGGTTCGAGTTCGGCAGCAGTCAGCGGCGCGTTTGCGATCCTGGAAACCTGAGTACTCTCGAAAGCCCGCGTGGTGAGAGCAATATGAGGATAAGTTGACCGCAAGTTGATCGGATCGGCAGACGCGTTTTCCGCCGCCTCGACATCTCGATAGAAGTCGTCGTAACCGGCAACATGCCATGTTTGGCCATCCTCCGGATTCTCGATCTCCAGGAGCCGCAGGAGTGCAAAACCGGCCTCGAGCTGAAAGACAAGGAAATCGCCCGGCTGAAACGCATTTGACATGGTAAAAGACTAACACGGCAGAAATGAAAACGAACATCGACCCACAATCCCTGCTCGACGTTGCCATCGAAGAAGCACGGATCGGCCTGGCCGAAGGCGGCGTACCGATCGGAGCCGCGCTGTTCGATGGCGATGGTAAATTACTTGGACGAGGCCGCAATCGGCGTGTGCAGGAAAACGACCCGTCAGTCCACGGTGAGACAGACGCCTTTCGTAAGGCGGGGCGCCAGCGAACCTATCGGGAGACGATCATGGTCACGACGCTCGCTCCGTGCTGGTACTGCACTGGACTTATCCGGCAATTCGGCATCGGCACCGTGATCGTCGGAGAAGCTGAGACTTTCCAGGGCGGTATCGATTCGCTACGCGAGCTGGGCGTCGAGGTCATTGTTCTCGACTCGCAAGAATGCATCGACCTGCTGGCCGCATTCATTACCGCTAAACCTGAGATCTGGAATGAGGATATTGGCAAATAGTCTATGACCCGGAAACTAAGTGCATCTGAAGCGGTCAAGATCATAAAATCGGGCGATCGCGTCTTTATACACGGGGTTGCCGCGGCACCTCAAACACTGATCCGAGCCATGACTGACCGGGCGGATGAGATCAAAGACGTCGAGATAGTTCATCTCCACACAGAGGGCTCGGCTCCGTATGCCGACCCGGAGTATTTTGATAGTTTTCGCGTAAATGCTTTTTTTGTCGGCTCAAATGTTCGTCGAGCCGTAAACGATGGCCGTGCAGATTACATTCCAGTTTTTCTGTCGGAGATCCCGGCCCTTTTCAGGAAGCGAGTGCTTCCCCTCAATATTGCTTTGATCAATGTTTCTCCGCCGGACAGACATGGATTTTGTTCGCTGGGCGTCTCCGTTGATATCGCCCGGGCCGCGGTCGAATGTGCCGACCATGTTATTGCCCAGATAAATCCGCAGATGCCTCGAACCTTGGGCGATTCGCTGGTGCCATACGCTGATCTCGAGTCGGTCGTCGAGGTCGATGAGCCGTTACTTGAAGCTATCCCTCCTGTGCTTACCGACATCGATCGAGCGATCGGTCGGAATATCGCCGACATGATCGAAGATGGAGCGACGCTCCAAATGGGTATTGGTTCGATCCCAAATGCCGTACTTGCATCCCTGGGCGATCACAAAAGGCTTGGCATCCACACTGAAATGTTCTCGGATGGATTGATCGATCTGGTCGAATCCGGTGTTGTTACCGGGGAAGAAAAGAGAAATCATCCGGGTAAGGTCGTCGCGGGATTCGTTATGGGCACGCGACGGGTCTACGATTTTATCGATGATAATCCTCAGGTTCTGATGCTGGACATCACCTATGTCAACGACACGGCCGTGATCCGTCGCAACCCGAAGGCCACGGCGATAAACAGCGCGATCGAGGTCGATCTGACAGGGCAGGTATGTGCCGATTCGATCGGCACGCGCCAATACTCAGGCGTCGGCGGACAAATGGATTTTATCCGCGGTGCATCGCTGTCCGAAGGCGGGAAACCGATAATTGCACTCCCGTCGACGACCAACCGTGGCGAGAGCAAGATCGTTGCGTTTCTTAAAGAGGGAGCAGGCGTGGTTTCGACCCGCGCCCATGTACACTACATCGTGACCGAATATGGCATTGCTAATCTATACGGAAAGAACCTTCGCCAACGGGCTTCCGAACTGATCAAAATAGCCCATCCGGATCATCGTGAAACACTTGAAAAAGCTGCCTTTGAGCGGTTCCATCATGCATAGTGTTTTACCTGCTCGGAATAATTATAGGCAGCCTCTTCGCCGCGTACTGTTTATTAAAATCGGCTACGTCCTGTGTCTTGATCGCCGCGTACTTTGCCAACTGCTCATCGATCTTTGTCGTAAGATCGGTGAAGACAACATAAGCGGATGCCGTCGGCCCGTAATCGGCGCTATCCACAAACGAACTCAGAGCTGCGAGCTTGTTGTTGAGCCTGATCGGAAAGTTCAAAGCATCCTGGCCGCTGCGGATCTTGGTCTGGTGAAGTGCTTCCTCAACTGCAGTAAGTTTTGTAACAATGTCTTTCGCTCTGTCGATCAGATCTTTGTTCTCGGGCTTAAGCCTTCGCGAAATATTCTCGATCTGAGTTCGAATATCTCTAAGCTCATTTATCGCAGTGTGAGTTTCGGTCAGTTTCGAATTGATCTTTTTCATCAGGTCGAATTGCTTTGCAAAGTCATCCTGCGTCGTGGTCAGGCGCAGATCCGCCTTCACCACGAGCGGCTCCGTTCCAATAACCTTTCCGTCAACCGTCAGCCGAGTAGAATAGTTGCCGGGCGGAATGCGCGGCCCGGCAAGCGAGCCTCCCCACATGATCAGGTTGGCGATCGTCGTAGCGTTTGCAAGTCTATAATTCCAAACAAAGGTGTTGAAACCGGGTTCTGCTGCAGGTTGCGGTTCGCCTGGCGTACCGGCGGCGGCGGCATCCATGCGGCGTGTGAATTTGCGGATCACGGCGTTGGTCGAATCGAGAAACTCGATCGTGACCTCCTTGGTCGGTAGGTCTTTGAGGTAATAGTTAACGACGGCCCCGTTTGGCGGATTTCTTCCGACGGTTGCATTCGGCCCGAGGCCAAATCCGCCTCCCCCGGCGGTACGATATGCATCCTCAGGCTTGAAAAGAAAAGCACTGGCTTTTTCAGCATCCGCAAGCTGATAGAGCGCTGGCAAATTGTCGAGCACATAGAACGAACGGCCCTGAGTTGCCACTACAAGATCCTTTTCCCGCTTCTGCACGGTTAGGTCGGTGATCGGAACTATCGGAAGATTTAGCTGGAGGCTCTGCCATTGCTCGCCATCATTCGCGGAATAGTAGATGCCGCGTTCCGTTCCGGCATAAAGAAAGCCGCGACGATTCGGATCTTCCGTAACCGCCCGCGCAAAGTGGTCAGAGTTGATCCCGTTGACGATCTTCTTCCACGTTTTGCCATAATCATTGGTCTTGTAGATGTACGGCTTTTGATCATCGTTCTTATAGTTAGTGGCGGCAAAATACGCAGAGGCGGCATCATGCGCCGAAGCTCGAATATGATTCACCTGGATCCACTCGGGCAGATCCTTTGGCGTTACATTGCTCCAGGACTGACCGCCGTTTTCCGTAACGTGAACAAGTCCGTCATCCGTTCCTGCCCAGATCACACCTTGCTTTATAGGCGATTCGTCGACCGAGAAGATCGTATCGTAATACTCGACACTCGTATTATCGCCTGAGATAGCTCCGCCGGAATGTGTTTGCTTCGACCTATCGTTACGGGTCAGATCGCCCGAGATCGGCTGCCAGGACTGGCCTTCGTCCATTGTGCGGAAGAGAACGTTTGCCGCGGTATAAAGCGGATATTTTCCATTGGTTTTGTGCGGTGAAAAGACAATAGGGAAGTTCCACTGAAACCGGTACTTAGTGCCTTCGGCCCCGGAACCCATTGGATTTTCCGGATAGACGTCGATGTTACGCTCCTGGCCGGTCTTTCGATCCCAACGTGTCAGCAACCCGTCATAGCTGCCCGCAAAAACCACATCCGAGTTTTCCGGATGCGGAGCGATCCAGCCGGATTCACCGCCGCCGACTGAGAACCAATCAGAAGTCGTGATCGCGCCGCCATCTGAACGCGACGCGATCCGAATGGTCGAATTGTCCTGCTGCGCTCCATAGATGTTGTAAGGGAAATCATTGTCCGTAGTGACACGGTAAAATTGCGCCGTTGCCTGATCCTGCTCGGTCCAACTAGCACCGCCGGTAAAGCTAACGTTTGCTCCGCCGTCGTTCCCCTCGATCATACGCTTCGGGTCATTCGGAGCGATCCAGAGATCGTGGTTGTCGCCATGCGGCACGCCGATAGTAGTAAATGTGCGGCCTCCGTCGATTGATTTGTGGAATTGTACATTGAGTACATAGACAGTATTCTCATTTTCCGGGTCGGCATAGACGCGATTGTAATACCACGGCCGCTGCCGGATAGACGCGGCTTCACTGACTCGTTGCCACGTCTCGCCGGCATCGTTTGAGGTGAAGAGGCCGCCATCTTTATTCTCGACCATAGCGAAAAGACGATTCGGATTCACCGGTGAGACAGTGATATTCATTTTGCCGTTGAGGCCGGCAGGAAGGCCGCGATTGCGAGTGATCTCGACCCATGTATCACCTCCGTCTGTTGATTTGAAGAAGCCGCTGCCCTCGCCGCCGCTGTCCATGCGCCATGGCCTGCGGCTTACTTGCCAGAATCCTGCGTAAAGAGTGTTCGCATTCGACGGGTCCATCGCCAATTCGCTGGCACCGGTAGCCGAGTTGCGGAAGAGGATCTTCTGCCAGGTCTTGCCGCCGTCACGCGTACGAAAGATACCGCGTTCATCGTTATTGCCCCAGAGATGCCCGAGAGCCGCGACGTAGACAGTGTTTGGATCTTTAGGATGAACACGAATTCTAGCGATCTGCTGTGTATCGCCGAGCCCGATGTGCTTCCACGTCTTGCCGCCATCAACGGATTTGTACATGCCATCGCCACTCGATACGTTCCCGCGCAGCGTTTGCTCGCCCATGCCGACGTAGATCGTGTTCGGGTCGGAATCTGCGGCGTCGATCGCGCCGACCGAACCCGTCTTGACGAACCCGTCGGTTACATTGAACCAGTTGACGCCCGCATCGATTGTTTTCCAAACTCCGCCTCCGGTTCCACCGAAATAATACACATTGGGCTGCCCCGCGATCCCCTCAACCGCACTCACGCGGCCCCCGCGAAAAGGGCCGATCAAACGATACTGAAGATTCTTAAGCGGGTCGGCCTTAGCTGTCCCGGGCTGAGCTGTTACGTCAAGCGAGACGAGCGACAAAAAAACAAACTGGCAAAACAACAATACCAACGGAACTCGGACGTAGTTTGAACGCACTTTTATTTACCTGCCTTTGGTGAAATTTAGAACCGGAGTTTCTCAAAAGTTAAACGAATCTTATTTAAATTACAAACACCGACCATAACCTTTGAACCGATCAGTAAATCGTAATAAAATATTCGTTTGCATCAGATACACGATTCCGATCTTTTTAGTTAAGAATATATATGAGCACAATTAAACAAGCAGTCATCATAAGCGCGGCGAGGACCCCGACGGGTAAATTTCAGGGCCTTCTCAAGGGATTTTCGGCACCGGAGCTCGGTGCGATGGCGATCAAGGAAGCAGTCGCACGTGCTGGCGTAGCTCCGGACGAGATCGACGAGGTCATTATGGGCTGCGTTGTCGCGGCTGGACAAGGACAGGCTCCTGCACGTCAGGCGGCGTTGAAGGCCGGGCTTCCGCCTGAGGTTTCTGCCTTGACGATCAACATGGTCTGTGGATCTGGCCTGCGTTCCGTGGCGTTAGCATCGCAGGCGGTAGCTCTGGGCGATGCGGAATACGTGGTGGCCGGCGGAATGGAATCGATGTCGAATATTCCATACGCCCTTAAAACGGCTCGCGATGGATTTCGAATGGGCGATCAGACAGCGACCGATCTGATGATCCACGACGGCCTGTGGTGTCCTTTCGAGAATTGGCACATGGGGAACACGGGTGAGGTCGTTGCCGAAAAATATCAGATCTCGCGTGAAGTCCAGGACGATTTTGCGGCAAAATCGCATCAAAAAGCTGCCGACGCTCAAGCATCCGGGCGATTCAAAGATGAGATCGTTCCGGTTGAGATCCCCCAGAAAAAGGGCGATGCGATCGTTCTCGATTATGACGAACCGGTTCGTCCTGACACGACCGCCGAGAGCCTGTCAAAACTCAAACCGGCATTCAAACGCGATGGCGGCACCGTCACGGCCGGCAATGCTCCCGGGGTGAATGATGGGGCGTCGGCTCTAGTTGTTACGTCAGCCGATAATGCCTCCGTAGCGGACATCGAACCGCTCGGACGCATCGTTGCATGGGCCTCATCAGGTATCGAGCCAAAACTGATCATGATGGCTCCGGTCAAAGGCGTGCAGAATGTACTCGCGAAAGCTGGTTGGTCAATGGCCGATGTAGATCTTTTTGAGCTGAACGAGGCATTCTCCGTTCAGGCCCTCGGCGTGATGCAGGAACTCGGCCTCGACATGGAGAAGGTCAATGTTAACGGAGGAGCCGTTGCGCTGGGCCACGCCATTGGGAATTCGGGCGGTCGCATTCTAACCACGCTGCTGTATGAAATGAAACGTCGAAACGTAAAGCGTGGCGTTGCAGCATTGTGTCTAGGTGGCGGCAATTCCGTGGCGATGGCCGTCGAACGCGGTTGATCGCTCGTGCAACAAATCAGCTGGGAATTCGTTCTTTATCTTAGTGAGGAACCTTTTATGAACGCCCATGATAAAGCTCGACTCCTTGGCCTCCTTTTCTGGATATACACGATCTTTAATATCGTGCTGGTTGGAGCGATCGCAGTGATCTATATTGGGCTTTTTGGCTTCATCTTTACTCAGGTGCCACAGAAAGCGGGTGATCCGCCGCCGGAATTGATAATGACGATTCTCATCGTTGCATTTGTGTTTGCCTTACTTTTCACGATCCTCTTCTCGGTGCCAAAGATGGTGGCCGGATATGGTCTTCGAAAAGAAAAGTCTTGGGCTTGGACGTGGGCTCTGATCGCATCGATCATGGCTTGTATGTCGTTTCCTTTCGGAACTGCAATTGGCGTATTCGGGTTGGTATTTCTTTTTAGTGACGAAGGAAAACTTTATTTCAACGATCCTGCCTATCGAAGCCAGCTATCGGGTAGCGGCACAGTTACTCCGCCGCCACCCAACAGTTGGCAGTGAGGACGGCAGACCGCCCGGTCTGCGGATCAGCCTCAGCAGGTGGAACTTCGCTTCCAATGTGAATGAACGAACGGCGGTCAGTTAACGCTTGCCGTTTGTTTTAACTCTTCGCAATACATTATTCTAATCACGTCTTTTTAATATTTTTCAAAGGATAATTAACGCAAATGAGTGAAATGATCGGAGTAATTGGTGCCGGGACGATGGGCAATGGTATCGCCCAGACGGCTGCTGGAGCTGGTTTTGAGGTTGTCATGTGCGAGATCTCGAAGGATCTTGTCGAACGCGGTATCGCAAACGTCGGCAGAAGCCTCGATCGTTTTGTTAAGAAAGAAACGATGACAGAGGACGAGAAAGCTCAGGTTCTCGACCGGATCAAGACCTCGACTGACCTTAATGATCTTGCTGGCTGCTCTCTTGTTGTCGAAGCGGTGACTGAGAATTTTGACGTCAAAAAACAGATCTTCCAGCAGCTCGATGCGATCTGCGGCGATGATGCGATCTTGTCCTCGAATACCTCCTCCATCTCGATCACAAAGATCGCCGCAACCACAAAACGACCCGACAAGGTCATCGGAATGCATTTCTTTAACCCGGTACCCTTGATGAAGCTGGTCGAGGTTATCCGTGGAATTGCAACATCTGACGAGACTTACGCAAAAGTAAAATCGCTTTCGGAGCAACTCGGAAAAGTTCCTGTCGAATGCAACGACTATGCCGGCTTTGTTTCCAATCGGGTATTGATGCCAATGATCAACGAAGCGATCTTTGCACTTCATGAAGGCGTTGCGACCAAGGAATCGATCGACGAGATAATGAAGCTTGGTATGAATCACCCGATGGGGCCGCTCGCGTTAGCAGATTTTATCGGCCTCGATGTATGCCTCGCGATCCTGAATGTACTTCACGAGGGCCTCGGCGATCCAAAATATCGGCCATGCCCGCTGCTTAAAAAATATGTCGACGCCGGATGGCTTGGGCGTAAGAGCTCGAAGGGCTTCTACGATTACCAATAACATTCTGACCTCAAAACACCACAAGGCATTGGTCATTTGGCCAGTGCCTTTTTTACATTGAGTTTTAGGACAACAGGTTGCCGCAGCTTGTCAGAGTTTAATTCAGCCTTTCCATTTACCAGCGGCCATTGGCTGTTGGCCACGTAATAAAATTCGTCGCCGATCAAGAAACCCAAGGTCGGCTCCATAAAATCAGCATGATTCGCTTCCAGGGTCTTAAACTCCTCGATCCGCCCGCCGGCGATCGCAATGCTCACTACACGATGCGGCGTTATCCCATTTTGGATGGCGATCAGCCCGCCGCGATAAAAATAGAGACCATCGATACCGAGCAGCGTTACCGATTCGCCCGGCGTTAGCTGAACAATGTTTTTCGTCGCCATGTCGATGCGAAAGATCCCTTTCGAATAGTCCGCCACGAACATCTCTTTGTCGCCGGCGGAAAATGCAAGTCCTTGTAGCGAAACAAAATTGTCTGATCGAACAAACTCTTCCAATTCATCACGCTTCGAATCGATCCTGTAGATCACCGGCGAAATACTGTCGGTTGCGTATATGATGCCATCACGTCCGATCAGCAGATCTCCAAGCGCGTGATCGCCGTCGGGCAAAATGTATTTCTTAACAACCTTGCCGGTCCGAATGTCATATTTGAAAATTCCCGACCTGCCTTTGTCTTTCACCTCAAAACCGCGCATTTGTGGAAAGGCTGTAGTACAAGCCCACAACCACCCGCGCTCCGGATCGACACGCATTCCCAGCACGCTCCAAAGGCCGTCCGTCGGGGCGGAAAGATCCGTCGCCACGCCATTCCTATCTATGGCCACGATTTTACGCTGGTGAATACTCCCCACGTAGAATGTCCGTGTTTTGGGATTGTAGGCGATGCCTTCAGTGATCAATGTTTTGTCGTCTATAGTAAACGCACGCGTGCTGTTATTCACGGCCAGTTTATTCTCAGCAAACCTCGCCACAATCGCCCTGAACCGATCCATGCTTGCGAAATCCTTAAATTCCACGTCCTTGGCGATGTCAAAAAACAAACCCATTCTTGCCAAACGTTCGAGCAAATTGAGCGAGTTTTCCGTCTGGCCGTTAGCAGCAAAAGCACTCGCAAGATTGTAGATCAACCGGGGGTGATTGGGCCGTGCGATATTTGCGAGGCTCATCTGAGTTAAAAATTCAGAATGATCTTTTGCCTGATATGCCCTGGCTGCAAGCTGCTCAGCTTGACGGGCCTTTGCCATTTCCTGCGGGCTCTGGGCAAATGCTGATACGACCAGAAGAGTGAGTGTAGAGAATACGGTGAATAATGGCTTCATAAAAATGTTTGACCGGGTCGTGCGTATGATGCGGTTAGTTGTAGAAAAGGTTTGTTTGACGCCGTGTGGTTGCTGTTTCTACTGTGCTTTGTTTCAATTAAAGCTGACATTATTTCCGTAAAATATGCACACCAGCCTGCGTTCTTTTATCGATCTGCTTCGACGTGAAAACGAGATCACCACGGTCGATGTTGAGACCGATCCATATCTCGAGATCGCCGAAATACATCGTCGCGTGATCGGACAAGAGGGCAAAGCCTTGCTTTTTACTAATGTTAAAAGCTCGGCGTTTCCGGTCGTCACAAATCTCTTCGGTACAAAACGTCGCATCGATCTGGCGTTTGGTTTTAGGCCGCTTGAATTTGTAAAACGTGCCGTTCGCGCCGCCGAAGAAATTATTCCGCCTAAATTGAACAAGCTTTGGAAATTCCGCGAGCTCGGTCTCGCTGCGATGCGGCTCGGAACCAGATCCGTAAGCAATGCACCGGTCATGGATGAGCGTCAATCGGCCGCCGATCTTGAAAAACTGCCGCTCCTGCAGCTCTGGCACGAGGACGGCGGACATTTTGTCACGCTGCCGCTCGTTTACACTGAAAGCCCTACCGACGGGAAACATAACCTTGGCATCTACCGGATGCAGCGATACGATGCGACAACAACCGGAATGCACTGGCAGATCGGCAAAGGCGGAGGTTTTCATTATTACGAGGCCGAGCAGCGAAACGAATCGCTGCCTGTTACTGTTTTCCTCGGCGGTCCACCGGCGTTGATTATCTCGGCGATCGCTCCTCTTCCTGAAGGCGTGCCTGAATTGATGCTGGCCTCGCTCCTCGCTGGCAGCAAGATAGACACTGCCATTAATCCGCTTGGCAATGTTCGTCACCGGCTCATAGCGGAAGCTGAATTCGCAATATGCGGCCATGTTGCTCCACATATCCGAAAACGCGAAGGCCCTTTTGGCGATCATTACGGATACTATTCGCTCACGCACGATTATCCTGTGTTTACGGCCGACGCCGTTTTTCATCGCAGGGATGCGATCTATCCGGCAACCGTCGTTGGCAAGCCTCGACAGGAAGATTTTTTCATCGGTGATTATCTTCAGGAATTGCTCTCGCCGCTGTTTCCGGTCGTGATGCCCGCGGTTCGCGATCTTTGGAGTTACGGCCAGACCGGATTTCATTCGCTGGCTGCTGCGGTCGTTCGCGAAAGGTACGCCCGAGAGGCCTTGTCTGCCGGTTTTCGCATTCTCGGCGAAGGCCAGCTTACGCTCACAAAGTTTCTGCTGCTTACCGATACGCCGCAGGACCTCCGTGATTTCAAAACTTTGTTCGAACATATCCTCGCCCGTGTCGACTGGAACCGCGACCTCCACATCTTTAGCCAGACCGCTTTTGACACGCTCGATTACGCCAGCGGCAAGGTTAATCACGGCAGCAAAGCGATCCTGATGGGCGTCGGTGAAGCGAAAAGGGAACTCGCGATAGAATTTACCGGCGATCTGCCGCAAGGAATTAGCAAAGCCGAGCCATATTGTGCCGGCTGTCTCGTTGTAGAGGCTGTGCCGTACGCCAACGACAACGATCTCGCCGCACGAATAGCAACTCACCCAGCCTTCAAGCACTGGCAAATGGTCGTCGTCCACGACAACATCGAATTCGCGCGTTCCACGGACAAATTCCTCTGGGCCACGTGGACAAGATTTGACCCCGCGAGCGATATTTATGCTAGTGAAATTACAACCCGAAACAACCACATCGGCTACACCGCGCCGATAGTCGTCGACGCGAGAATGAAACCATGGTATCCAAAGGAAGTCGAACCGCGCGAAGATATTGTCAAGCTGGTCGATCAGCGTTGGAGCGAATATTTCCGTTAGAGTGCAGGCTTTAGCCAGTAAATACGCGATAGATCGCGCACTCTGAACTTTATGAACCTCAACCGTCGTCACCTACTCTACCTTTTCCCGCTCGCCGGTTTGGTTTTTCTTGCCTTGCTCTCCTACGCATATTTTGTCGAGCCGCAACGCCTCGTCGTAAAACACGAAACGTTACAAATCAAAGGCTGGGACCCGACGTTCGACGGGCTTAAGATCGTCATGCTCAGTGACATTCACGGGGGCTCAAACTATGTCACGGAAGAGCGGCTCCAGGAAATCGTCCGAAAGATCAACGAACAACAGCCGGACCTGGTAGTCATGCTCGGTGATTATGTCTCGGAGATCCGCGAAGACGATCCGGCAACGCGTGGGCAGCTCAAAATGCCGATCGAGACGATCGCCGGCAATTTGAGCGGCATAAAGTCAACCTACGGTGTCTTTGCGGTACTCGGCAATCACGACGGTTGGTACAACGACGGCAAGATCGCAACCGCATTCACGGCCGTCGGATACAAAGTCCTGCAAAATGAGATCGCCTCGATCGAAAAAGACAGTAAAAAGTTGCGTATTCTCGGCATGAAGGATCACCTCAAGCTAACCAAAGGCTGGAAAGCTACATCCGACGAGCTAAAACAGATCGCAGCCAGCAGCGGCGAGGGCCAGATCATCGCGCTCGAACACTCGCCCGACCTAATGCCGGTCATCACCGGCCCGCTCTCGATCTCCGACGACCTCAAACTCGTCCTCGCCGCCCACACCCACGGCGGACAGGTATGGATCCCGATCTTTGGCCGCCCCGTCGTCCCTTCAACCTTCGGCCAAAAATATGCCCACGGCCACATTCGCGAGAATAACGTCGATCTCTTCGTAACCAGCGGCATCGGAATGAGCGTGCTGCCCATCCGATTCCTAGTCCCGCCGGAGATCGTGGTATTGAGGATCACATCAGCACCGCTTGGATAGACGGACTCACTGTTTCCGATCTTGTGGAATAGCGAACGCGCGCAGAATCCATATCCAGGCGGTGATGCCTATGACTACGCGGCCGTAGTTTAGGTTGACCCACCATTTAGCGGTCGTCGCGATGTCGGCGGCGGGCATGTTTGGGACGGCGTAGAAGAGCTTGATAATATTTGGCACGAACCACGCGAATGTGCACGCGACCATAAAGACCGCTAGAGACGAGCCCGCGATCCGCCATTTGCGATGTTGCGGTGAGGTCTTGAACGATGTGGCGAGGGTTGCAATCGCAAAGAGACCGACCGCCGGGGTCAAGAAACTCCAGAACTTTGGCCCGGCGTTTAGCGAGAACTGCGGGTTGGCCATGTTTAGTTCATAATAGCCGATAATAGATTCCGCTCCAGCGTGCGACCATACGGGCACCACGACCACCGTTTCATAAAGTCCCGCACCTAGGTCGATGCCAAGAATCACCACGAATAGCCACAGAATTATTTTTGAAAGTTCCATTATTCGCCTCCCGCGCGGAGATATCCGCTACCGGAAAAGCGTATCGGGCCGGAAAATCGTATCATTTACTTGAGCATCTTTATCACGCGGTTCAGATCGCCATCATTCTTCGCGGGTTTCAATCCCAATATCTTGCACATGATGTTATAGACCTCGACGTTTTCGAATGGTTCGGCGACGTGGCCGCGCTTGAATGCGACGCCGTGGGCGATGAATGTGGCCTGCATCGACTGGTACTTGTTGTCGTAGCCGTGCGCTCCGCGGGTTTGGGCGAAATCGTCGGACTTTTTCTGCGTTTCGTATCGCTCGCGGCTCGTCAGGAACCAGCCTTCGTCAGGCGAACAGATGATCGGCGCAATGCGTCTGCCTTGGTTGTAATGAAATCGCGTCGGAATATCGGCCTTCTGCCAGCAACGAGCATTCTTTATCGTCTTTAGACTAGCCGCGATACCGGCCTCCTTACCTGGCCTCGGGAATATCTGCCATATCTCACCGCTTGTCAGGATCGGATCGGCGATCTTCTTATCTTCCGTATCGAAATAGTCATCCATCACGACTGCGTTTCGCTGATCTACCGCCGCCATTCCGTGGTCGGACGTGATTATGATGTTTACCTTTTTTTCGATACCTCGTCTTTTTAGGCCATCGACGAGGCGTTTGATATATCCGTCGACTTCCAAGACGGCATATTTGGTCTCCTCAGCCTCAGGGCCGAATTCGTGGCCGACATCATCTGTCGTCGAGAAATACATCGACATCATCGTCGGGCGTTTTTCTTTTGGCTGGTCTAGATAGCCGAGGATCTTATCGACCCGCATGATGTTTGGAACGCGTCCGTTGTATGTGCGCCAGTGCGTGGGAGCCTCGCCCTGAATGAATGTCTCGGTGCCAACAAAAAAATAACTCGCCGCGATCTGCCCTTGCTTCTCAGCCGTGACCCAGATCGGTTCGCCCCACCACCAACGCGGATTCTCGACCTCCTTGCGTTTTGACATAGAGAAAATCTCGCCGAAATCGTAGACGTAGTTATCAACGATGCCGTGATTCTGCGGATAAAGGCCTGTTGCAACCGTGTAGTGATTAGGAAAGGTTTTGGTCGGGAACGACGGTATCATCCATTTCGCCCGAACACCGGTACGAGCCAATTCGGCGATCGCCGTCGGTTTGTATTTATCGACATAATCGTAACGAAACCCGTCAAGCGAGATCAAAATGACCGTTGGTTTGAGGTCATTTATCTTCTGCTGGCCGGCGATCTGAAGCGAAAACGAAACGACAATCACGAGCAGATAAAAGAATTTCATAGTTTTGAAAACCATTATATTCGCATCGCCGATTTATCTAAATGTTGCCGGTGCCTTAAACTTTCGATAATGCATTTTAAGTTTTACCTTTCATTGTTGATCGGCTCAGTTGTTCTTGGTATCTCGTGCGGCGGCCCTTCGGAACGCATAAAAGAAACTGCGGCAAAATCACCGACTCCTGCTCCGACACAATCCGAACGTCTGATCTCCGGCGTATTTGCTGTTTCGGGTGCGGGCGACAATGGCGTCGATCCGTACACCGGAATATTGACGATAGCTCCGCAGGGCGATGTTTACAGCTTTCGCTGGTCGACGAATCGCGGCAGCCGCTCCGGCGTTGGGGTGCAAATAGGGAACTCGGCGGCCGCGAGTTTTGCTCCGACCGGAGGCGGCAAGGGATGTGGTGTCGTACTTTACAAGATAGCAAGCGACGGTTCGCTTGATGGAAAGATTGCGAATTGGGGCGAAGATAAGTTTATTGTTCAGCGAGCCATTCGGGTAGAGGGAAGCGGGTTTGTCGGAAAATATCGGCTTGATGGAGCGGGTGGCGGTTCACTTTCGATCGTCAGGGACGGAGGTGGCTATGATTTTGAGTGGATATCGGACGATTCTGTCGGAGGTGGGAAATTGGAGAAACGTCGGGTCGCATTCGGTATCTGGAAAGGAAACGTCGCCGCCGCGAGCTTTGGTGGACGCCATTGCAGTTTTGCACTTTACGATGTGCAGTCAAATGGCAATCTCGAGGGAGATTGGGGCGGACAAAAGGCGTTGACCTTCGGAACCGAGATGGCGAAGCGTCAGTAATAGCCTTGTGTCCTCGCCGTTTTCGTTACCGGCGATTTGAACGTCGGCAAAGCCACCGGTTGCGGCTGCGATACCGGTGTCTCTTTCTACATCTGAAGATTCCGGAGCGATGTGACGGACAAAATACTGGCCGCCAAATATCCGATCTGGCTTTACTTCGGCAGTTGGTAATTCGATCTCGCGCTCGACGCACGTCTCATGCTCAGCCGGCATCGTAGCCTCGATCACTTCCGCTCCGGCAGTGCATTCCAGCACTCGATGCCGTATCTCCGGTGGCTGCAAGACGCAATCACCTGTTTCTAACCAAAACGGAGGACCTTGATCCTCATATACGACCTTTATCCGACCGATCTTGCAGTAGATCATTTGGAAATCAACCTTGTGATAATGAACGTAATCTGGAACTTCACCCTCAAAAGGAAGGCGGATGTTCGAAACGACAATGTGTGGTTTGAGACTGTCCGGCGTGAGATCACGATAAAGCATCCCGACGCGGCCGGTAACCCATTCAGATTCGCTCGTTATCATGGTCATTGTTTGATCACGATCTCGGATCGGATCGAATTCGCGATGTAGCATTGTTCGTGGGCTTCGTGATGGAGGTGGGCAATGTCCTCGGCGGTTGGGAGTTTGTCGCCGGTCCAGGCGATCTGCGGGTCGAGCGTGATCGTCGAAACCCATTGCCGTCCGTCTTCCATCGCAGTCATCTCGCCGACGGCATTGTCTTCGTACGACTCAATATTAAACCCCGCCGTCGCTGCCAGCCACAAAAACGTCAGCATATGACAAGAGGAGACGGACGCCACCAAGGCCTCCTCAGGGTCAACCGCCGCCTCGACCGAATACGGAACCCGAACCGCATGTGGCGAAGAACTCGCCGGAACGGTGACCCCACCATCAAACTCCCACGCGTGGCCACGAGTGTAGCGGTTCTTTGTGAAGGTTTCGGGCGAGTCGGATTTCCAAGTGATTTTTGCAGTGTAGGTTGTTGACATGACCTATGGCCGTTTCTTCGGACAGACGTACTTTTCTTTGTCTATGGTGAGGGATCGATACGTTACCTTATACACGAATTCTCTTCCGTCCTGTATTTGCACATCAATCGAAAGCCCGTTAGTTCCGTAATACGTTCCTTTGTTGAGGATATGCCCACTCGTATCTCGGCGAAACTTCTGAAGGTCGAGGTTAAGCTCCGCTGGGAGTACGGGATTCACCAAATTCACCCACATATCCAAGACCGTTCCTTCAGGTATATTGAATTCGCCGCGCTTGATATCCGGATGCAAACGCTCGACCTCACACGGCGCGGAGGAATAGTTTATCTGCACGAACGCATCGTCCGTTTTGTACATGTTGTAACCATTATCGTCGATCTTAGGCGTACCGAACTTTGCGTCAACTACCGCTTTAGTCGTTTTCAAAAGAACAATACCTTTCCACCCATCTTCGACGCTTTGCGAAAGGACCGACACCGCGAAAAGCGAGATGACAGTCACAGTATTTACCCCGTCTTTTAGCGTACTATTCATTATGGTTTCGACCGATACAATATCAACGGAAAAAGGAATCTGCGTTACTTCAATTCGATCCACAATCTAAGCGAATCATTGAGACTCGCAACATCTTGATTTTGCAGCGAGCCAACAGATTTCAAAATGAGGCTATCTTGCAAACCGAAGATTCCTCGCTTCACGGCACTCGGAACGTTTAGCCCAGCACCCCTCCAGTCTCCAAGAAGAAACTCGCCCTGACGCAAATTGTTTGTCTTGCTAGTAAGAGGCACCAGAAAAATATCGCGCGAAGCATGTTGTCCGCTTACGACTATCGCCGGCCGGATCTTTGAACTGGATAGGTCCGAGTAGGGAAAGCGTACGAGTACGATCTCATTTCGAGAGAAGCTCGGCATAAACGTCGTCCTCGGCGTTGTTCCAGATCTCGGCCAACGAACTTTCGCTCGCTGCCAGCCAGAAATTACTGTCGTCGTCCTCATCCAAGATGGTTACCAATGCACGCGAACCCTCTACCAGTTCGACCGGCTCCGTTGGTGTAATGACCCCGTTTGAAATGACTGCTTCGACTGTGTGCAACATAATTTTTGCCTCAGCGAGATTCTATCGCTTTCTTCTAGCGAATCCAATACATTTATGGCCTCAACCTATACAACATCCTCGGAAACGGAATTGTTTCTCGCACGTGTTCGATGCCGGCCATCCAGGCGGTGCATCTTTCTACTCCCATGCCGAAGCCGGCGTGGGGGACGCTGCCGTAGCGGCGGAGGTCGAGGTACCATTCGAACGATTCGCGGGGCAGTCCGTGTGACTCGATCTGTTTCTCTAGATACTCAAGCGAAGCGGCGCGTTCGCCGCCACCGATAATTTCGCCGTAGCCTTCGGGGGCGAGCAGGTCGATGCCGAGGGCGCATTCGGGGCGGTCTTTGTCCACCTCGAAGTAAAAGCCCTTGATCGCGGTCGGGAAGTGATGCACAAAGACCGGCTTGCCGTGCTGCGTCGAGAGATACGTCTCGTCCGGAGCTCCGAAATCGCCGCCCCATTCGAAATTGTTCTCAAGTTCGCCCTTCGCGTGGCCTTCCTGCAGCATCTTGACGGCATCGTCGTAGTGCAGACGCGGGAACGGTGAATTTATCGCTTCGAGGATCGTCGTATCGCGTTCGAGCGTCTTTAATTCTTCCTGACGGTCGGTCAAAACGCGTTCGACGATGGAGAGGATCATGCGTTCGCCGAGATCCATCATCTCTTCGTAGCCGGCGTAGGCGACCTCGGGCTCGACCATCCAGAATTCAGTCAGGTGACGGCGTGTTTTAGACTTTTCGGCACGAAAAGTCGGCCCGAAAGCGTATGATTTACCAAAAGCGGCGGCCGTCGCTTCGTTATAAAGCTGTCCCGACTGCGTTAGATAAGCTTTCTGGTCATCAAAATAATCGACCTCGAACAACGTCGTCGTTCCTTCACAAGCCGCAGGCGTAAAGATCGGCGTATCGGCCAGCGTAAAGCCGTCGTTATCGAAGAAATCACGCACCGCTTTGATCACGGTGTGCCGAATTTTCAGAACCGCGTGCTGTTTTTTCGAACGTATCCACAGATGGCGGTTGTCCATGAGGAACTCAGTGCCGTGTTCCTTAGGCGTGATCGGATAATCGTGCACATTTTGCAGAACTTCGACGGCCGTCACGTCCAATTCGACGCCAAGCGACGAACGCGTGTCTTCTTTTACGGTCCCAGTGACGATGATCGAGCTTTCCTGCCCGAGCGAATCCGCCAGATCGTACAGAGCCTCGTCATTCGGCTTAAAAACAACGCCCTGAACAATGCCCGTCCCGTCGCGGAGCTGCAAAAACACAAGCTTGCCGCTCGAACGCGTGTTATAAAGCCATCCTTTTACGACGACCGACTCGCCGATGTGGCCTTTTAGTTGGTTGATATATGTTTGCTTCATCTGTTGCTAGTTCTGACTTTGATCTTTTCAAGATCGGTCAATATTTGAGGATTGTTCAGTAGTTCAACAAGGGGTTCAAGATTTTCGTATATGTATTCCCAATCCAGAACCTGTTGAACGGATATTACGTTTTCGACGTCCGCCCAATCCTTCAGCCGATTGGCAAATGCCTTGTGAACTATTAGATCTTCTGCGGAACACGTCCTCAGCTTGACGCCTTTAATAAATTCAAAATAAGACGAGCGTCTAATACTGCTCTCCTCAAAACCGGTAGCTCCAAGTGAGATATCGATTCCTACGTTATTACGAGCCACTAGAACGATGCGTCTTGGAAGAAAGAAGCTCAAAGGGTCTTCATCTATTCGTGATTCAAACGACTCAAGAATTTTCCGGGTTACCTCTTCCTCCGGACCGATACCTGTGAGCAAGGTCAGGTCAACATCGAGAGTATTTCGAGGAATCCCCCATCTTTGGAGCGCGATACCGCCAATAAAGCAAAACGCCCAACCATTCTCTTCGCAGTAATCCTGAACTTCCTTTGCCGTTTCAAGAACCAGTTTCATTCTTTCTTAATATGGCGAACAAGCGCTGCATTTCGATAATGCCTGAGTACGGAACAGGCTTGTGCGATTCTATCGCATACTCGTTGACATCGCTGAGCGTGAGCAACGTAGTCTCAAGATTCGCCGCGCGGTGCTCATCGATCTGGATCTTTGCGAGGACAGGACCGGTCACTTTCCAAGTGTCTACCCATTCCGCCGATGACATAATTTTAGCTTTATCCACAGTTTCATTTTAACATAGCGACGGTTACTCTGATTGTTATGGCCGACAAGAAAAAGAAGGTAAACTACGCGACCGCATGGGCTGAAGCTCGCAAGATCATGTGGAACGCGCGTTGGCGGCTGGCGGTCGGCAGTTTGCTGATGCTTGTGTCGCGGCTGGCTGGGATGGTTTTGCCGGCTTCGACGAAATATATCGGCGACGAAGTGTTTACCGGGCGAAATTACGGGCTGATCAAGTGGATCGCTCTCGCTATCGGCGTTTCGACGCTCGTGCAGGGAATTACGAGCTTTGCTTTATCCCAAATTCTCGGCGTAGCTGCACAACTCGCGATCACGAACATGCGAATGCGCGTGCAATCCCACATCGAACGCTTGCCGATCAGCTATTTTGACTCGACGCAGACCGGCCAACTCATCTCGCGCATCATGAGCGACGCGGAGGGCATCCGCAATCTCGTCGGAACCGGCCTCGGACAAATTCTCGGCAGCCTCGTTACTGCGACGATAGCCATCGGAGTGTTATTTTGGCTGAATTGGCAGTTGACATCGGCTACGTTGGTCGTGCTGGTGATCTTCGGCGGGGCATTAATGTACGCCTTCAAAGTTCTGCGGCCTATCTTTCGCGAACGCGGCGAGATAAATGCCGAAGTCACCGGCCGTCTCGGGGAATCTTTGGGCGGGATCCGCATCGTAAAAGCCTACACAGCCGAAAAACGCGAGGAACTTTCGTTTGCACGTGGTGCTCATCGTCTCTTTCGCAACATCGCGAAATCGGTCACCGGCGTTTCCGCGATCGGTTCTTTCTCGTCGATCATCATCGGCGCCGTCGCCGTCGTGATGATCATCATCGGCGGCAACGCGGTTCAGGCCGGGACGATGACGCTCGGCGATTTTCTGATGTACATCTCGTTCACTTTCCTGCTCGCGATGCCTGTCTTCGAACTGACCTCCGTCGGCACGCAGATCACCGAGGCGTTGGCCGGCCTGGATCGAATTCGCGAGGTTATGGCAATGACGACCGAGACGGAAGAGGACGCCGAGAAGGCGGCTTTGCCGACGGTTTCCGGTACGATCGAGTTTGAGAATGTGTATTTCGAATATGACGCGGGCGTGCGGGTGCTGAAAGGCGTCTCATTTCGATCGGAAGCGGGGACGACGACTGCTCTGGTTGGTTCAAGTGGTTCAGGGAAATCAACGATATTGAGCCTAGTGCTAAATTTTATTCAGCCCACGAACGGCTCCATCTCGATCGACGGCAAAGACCTGCTGTCAGTCAAGCTCCGCGACTATCGCAGCCATCTCGGTGTCGTTTTGCAGGACAATTTTCTCTTCGACGGCACAATCTTAGACAATATCCGCTTCTCAAACCCTGAGGCGAATCTTGAAAAGATCAAACAGATCTGCCGCGTAGCGAACGCGGACGAGTTTATCGAGAAGTTTCCGAACGGCTACGACACCATCGTCGGCGAACGGGGCGTAAAACTCTCGGGCGGCCAACGCCAACGCATCGCCATCGCCCGAGCCCTGCTCGCTGATCCCCGAATCCTCATCCTAGACGAAGCGACCTCGAGCCTCGACAGCGAATCTGAGGCGTTGATACAGGAAGGTTTGAACAATCTCCGAAAAGGACGAACGACATTCGTCATTGCCCATCGCCTCTCCACCATTCGGAGTGCCGACCAGATCCTCGTCGTCGAAGCGGGCGAGATCCTCGAACGCGGTACACACGATCAACTCGTTGAACTCGACGGCAGATACAAACAGCTTTATGATAAGCAGTACCGTTTTGAGCAGAACCTTTTTGTAAATCCCGGCGAGGATTTCACGGGCAAGCCGCCTGAGGCTCTGGCTCAGACTAAACTATAGACAACAGGAGACTTTCCCCGATGGCTGATCAGAATTATTCGAATCATACGCGTTGGTACCCGCTTTTTCACTTTGTCGTGGTGCCTTTGCTGGCTCTCAATTTTTTGTCGCATCTTGTTCGATTATATTTGGCTCCGCCGGAAAGCGGTCGAAAAACGCTCGCTTTTTGGACATTGCTCAGTTTTACGCTCATCCTTCTCGCACTTGCTTCGCGTTTACAGGCATTGAAAGCTCAGGATCGGCTCATACGACTCGAAGAAACGCTGCGTTACCGTGAGGTTTTATCTGCTGATCTGGCAAAACGTGCGGCGGGGCTGCGGCCTGAACAAATGATCGCTTTGCGTTTTGCGTCAGATGAAGAATTGCCCGCGCTCGTGGAACGAACCCTCAGTGGTGATTTCGCCAAGAATAGAGATATAAAGAAGGCAATCAAGAATTGGCGGGCCGATCACTTTCGGGTTTGAGGGCGAAGGCGCACGAACCTATTCAGGCCGCTCGATCTCACGGACGAGGATCTTTTGAATGCAATGAAAACGACCGAGACTCTCCGCGGCTCGAAGCGAGATGCGAAACATCGGCTTGATGAATGGGATAAAATAAGTTTTTCCCCGGTTTACCGATTGAAAGGAGAATGTTCCGGCTGCTTTCAGGCAGCGTTGGATCGTCTGGAGTCTAAATTGGTACGCGAACTCTTCCTCATCGAGACGGGGTAGGCCAAGTTTTACTCGCATTTCAAGGAAGAATTTTCGTTTTTCCGCAAGCCACTCGCGCGATGGAAGATCGGTGATGCGATCAAGCAGCAGGGACACAAGGTCGTAAGACGGTGACCCGATACGAGCGTCCTGATGATCGATGATCCGCATCCGGTCCTGGCCGTCGAGCATTAGGTTAGCCGCATGAAAATCGCGGTGACACAGAACTGAGGCGAATGATTCCAACTCCCTTGAAAGCTCATGAAACTCAATCGAGAGATCGGCATCTTCTGCGGGTACCAAGGGCGATCTAATATAGGTCGTAAAGTAGTGTTCCTTAAAGTAGCCTAGCTCCCACTCAAGTTTTTCGGTGTCAAATTTGAGTCTCGATGCGATCGAATTTGTCTCGTAGGCTTTTTCGGTTGCGGTCTGGATCTGTGCGATGAGCGAGATGGCCTCGTTCCGCAGCCGCGAACGTCTGAGATTGTCAGTCATTTCATCACGCAGAATACGATTACCGAGGTCTTCTTGAACGATGACGCCACACGCTTCGTCAAAATCGAGGATCCGGGCGACCGGTAAGCCACAGGAAATAAAAAGTCGGGAAGTGTCCAGATAAGTTTGCTCGGCGGCATTAAATGGCTCTGGATAGACACACGCAACCGCAGTCTGGCCTTTCCAACTGATGCGAAAATATTCGCGCGTTGATGCATCGGCGGTAAGAGCAACAAATTTCGTCGACTCGCCGTGGCTGGTAAGATAATGCCTAAGACACTCGGAAAGATCACCCATCTTAATTTAACGGTACAATATGATTGTCGCCCTGAACGTAGCCTTTTAGTGCCTTTTCGGGGATCTCACTACAACTGCGGACCATATCTGCCCTTACTATCGCAGCATTCTCAAAATGCTCACCCGGCTCGATCGTGACACCGTCGGCGATGATGGTTCGATAGAGCGTTGCCCCGTCACCGATGGTCACGTCATCCCAAATTACCGAGTCTTTCAGGCTGACAGCCCCTGCCATGACACAATTCCGCCCAAAATGTACATCGCCGGCCTTCATCATTGCGAGGCTGATGTCTAGATAGCGAGGTATCGTGGATAACTCGAACCACTCACCTTCGGCAATATGCGTCGCGATCTTTCCCCCCGACTTGATATACGGAATATAGATGTCGGTCACCGTGTCGGAATAGCCTTTTGGGATAAGGTCGAGGACCTCAGGCTCCAAAATGTGGATACCAGTAAACATCAGCGGCGTAACGATCTCGTGCTCGGTATCGCGAAGCTCTGCCTCAGTCACCGGTGTTGCGTGGGGGCCAAAATAATCGATCATCCCGTCGCGAGTGTGCACAACGGTAAACTTTTCACGTTTGTGATTCTCCTTGAGCACCATTGTCGCGATCGCACCGGACCTTTTATGGGTTTTAACCGCGGCTGCAATATCGATATCAGAAATAATCTTGCCATTGACAATGACGAACGTATCGTTTTCGAGATGCGAGCGGGCGAATTCTAGAGCCCCCGCGGTGCCGAGAATCTCTGGCTGCTCTATCGTATATTCAATATTTACGCCGAAATTACTTCCGTCACCGAGTGCATCGATCACAGATTGCGGCTGATGGTGCAGGTTGACAATTACATCTGTGATACCAAACTTAGCGATGTATTCGGCAACATAACCAACCAGCGGCTTGCCGAGAAACGGGATCGCAGGTTTCGTTCGGTCGATGGTTAGTGGAAATAGCCGCGTGCCAAAGCCGGCGGCGAGGATCATGGCTTTCATATCGAGAAATCCGAAACTAGATGATACGGGAACGCCGGATCGTTTTACAATCGGTGTCCTAAAAACATGTTACTGACTTTAACGTGATGTTAGACAAACGGGTTTATCTGCTCTATTGTGAACGGGTATCGCGTCTTTGATTCTCGAAAGTAAACTAATGAAAGAACAACTACCTGGAAAAAACGATCGTAGGGAGATCTTTGGCTGGCTCACATATGACTGGGCAAATTCGGCTTTTTACACGACCGTCGTAACTGTTCTAGCTGGTCCGTATCTAACAGCGCTTGCTCAGGAGGACGTGGGCAAATCGGGGATCGTCCTACACCTTGGGCCAATCGGCTCGATAACCTCGGACAACCTTTTCACGTCGACCCTTGGGGCGTCGATTTTTCTTCAGATCTTTCTGCTACCGATGCTCGGTTCGATCGCCGATTTTACGCCGTATAAGAAAAAAATGATGGCTTGTTTTTGTTATGTCGGGGTAATAGCAAGCTCGCTCTTGTTCTTTATCTCAGGAACTAATTATTTCTGGGGCTGCTTCTTCCTGCTCATCTCAAACATTTGCTTCGCCGCGTCGAATGTCTTTTATAACTCGTTTCTCGTTGATCTAACGACCGAGGATAAACGTGACAAGATCAGCAGCTACGGATACGCTGCGGGCTACGTTGGCGGGCTCATCATGCTGTTCGTTAACCTCGCGATGATCAATTTTGCCCCGTCGCTCGGTATCGAGAAAGGAACGGCGGTCCGAATCTCAATGCTTGCAGCATCGATCTGGTGGGGCGTATTCGCAGCGGTCACATTCGCGTTGGTAAAAACGCGGCATCCCGAACAAGATGCAAAGGGCAAGAGTCTGGTCACAGTCGGATTTGTGGAACTGTGGCGAACATTACGAGAGCTAGCAGGGTTAAAATACACGCTGCTGTTTCTTGCTGGTTATCTGCTTTACAACGACGGAATACAGACCGTAATTCTCAACTCATCGATCTTTCTTTCACAGGAATTGTATATTTCGAAGGGACTGGAGAGTGATCCGACGTTTCTACTGATGATCTTTGTGATCGCGCAGGTTTGTGCTCTGATCGGGGCACTCGCCTTTGAGCGGCTCTCGCGGGTGATCGGTACAAAACGTACGATCATTGTGTGTCTAGCCATATGGGCCGGGATAGTGGTTTTTGCTTACGGGTTTTTGCAGTCGGCATTTCAGGCGCAGATAATGGCCGTATTTATTGGGCTCGTCTTGGGGCCAACCCAGGCCCTTTCACGTTCGCTATTCTCACAGATGATACCCAAATCCCGTGAGTCAGCCTTCTTTGGCCTTTATGAGATCTCCGAAAAGGGAACTTCCTGGATCGGAAATTTGGTATTTGCGGTCGTCGTAGGCACCACCGGTTCGTATCGGCAAGCGATATTGGCTCTGATAGTTTTCTTCGTAGCGGGAATGGTCATTCTATTGATAACCAATACGACAAAAGCAATTCACCAGGCCGGGAACCTGACACCTGAAGAAGCGGAACAGATCGGCGGCTAATTGGAATTGGAAACGCTTGCGGCTATAATCTAATAAATTAGACCATTCGTCCCTTGCGGATTTACCGAAGTGCTGAATAATTCCAACGAAAAGATCGTAACGATATTTGGTGGTGCAAAGTGTGCCGAGGATTCACCTGAGTATCGTGATGCCCGAGAACTCGGCGGGCGATTGGCTGAGGCAGGCTTTACTATCTGTACCGGCGGCTACCTCGGCATTATGGAAGCCGCATCTCGAGGTGCACGAGAAAAGGGCGGCCGCGTTCTTGGAATCGTGATGAATCAATTCAAGAGCGAACCCAATCGTTTTTTGACCGATAAGGTCGCTACCGACCACTTTTACGATCGACTACAAAATCTTATCACTCGCTCTGTAGGTTTTGTAGCTCTTAAAGGGGGAATGGGCACGGTTACTGAGATCTCGCTTGTATGGAATAAGCTGACGACCGGCGTGCTTGGCAAACGGCCTCTCGTTCTTGTTGGCGATTGCTGGAAACCTGTTGTCGAGGCGTGGAAGACACATTTGGTTGTGAGTGATTCCGACACGAGTTTTCTAGACTTTGCGGTTGATGCGGAATCGGCTGCGGCTATCATCACGGCAAAATCACAGGGAGTAACTTTATGAATTGCCCAAAATGCACAGTGCAGCTAATGGACGGAGCTAAATTCTGCGGCTCATGTGGTTTTACGATCACACCGATCCCGGAACCGATTCCACCGCCTTCGGTTGCTGCTGCTCCTCCGCTACAATCGGCACCGCCTCCGCCCGTGAGCGGCGCGTTTCATTTTGACACCGACGGGCGCGGCCAGGGCCGTGGATATACTTGGGAGATCAAACATCAGGGCGCATTTGCTTTGGCCGTCGTCAATCTTCAATCGGAACAATCGATCGCGGCTGAGGCGGGAGCCATGGTATCCATGTCCGCAAATGTCGACCTCCATTCTGAATTGAAAGGCGGTGTATTTGGAGCATTAAAGCGTGCGGTTGGCGGCGAGTCTGCCTTTGTCTCCACCTTCACCGCTCGCGGCGGGCCGGGGGAAGTGACATTTGCACCCGGTGTACCGGGCGATGTTGCGGGTATCGAAATGCAGAACCAAGCCTTTATGGTCCAGTCGAGTTCGTATCTCGCGGGTGATATTTCGCTCGTAGTCGATACCAAATTTGGCGGTGCGAAATCTTTCTTTGGCGGCGAAGGCCTTTTCGTCCTCCAGATCTCCGGCTCGGGCCTGCTGCTCGTCGCATCGTTTGGTGCGATCCATCGCCGCACCTTGAGGCCCGGCGAGCAATACGTCGTCGACACTGGCCATCTCGTCGCATGGGAAGGCCATATGCAATACAACCTCAGAAAGGCTGCCAAAAGCGGCTATTTGAGAAGCATGCTTAGTGGCGAGGGAATGGTTGCTGAATTCACCGGCCCCGGCGAAATACTCATTCAAACTCGAAATTTGGCCGCCTTTGCCGGCCTTCTCAAACCATTTTTTCCTTCACAGGGCGGCGGCAGCGGTTTTAGCTTTGGCAACTAGCCGTTTCTACGCCTTTAATATCGAGGTACATTGGCCGACAACAGTCCAAAGCAACAGATTGGCAACGACGTAGGAGAGCGCCGTTTCCCTGCGACAGCCCTTGCCCGCGGCGTCGGAATCGGCGTGGTCGAATTCGCGGATACATCAACTGCCGCTTACGAAAAGAGAAGTCTCCAAGCTTCACAGGTTGACGATGAGATCGACCGGATTGTCATTGCCGCGAATTCTGTTCGATCAACCCTTAGCGATCTAACGAATCCCGTTGAACCGACAAACCATCACATCTCTGGCATCTTCGACACTCATATTCTGATATTGGAGTCGCTGGTTGATAAGATCAAAATGGCGATCCGATACGATTCAATCAACGCGGAATGGGCAACACTCAGGCTAGCCAATTCGTACGGTGAAGTGACCAACGGATCCGATAAACATGTTGACATAATGGACGTGCTGCAACGGATATTGACGCACTTGTCGCCGTATGAGTTTCAAGGAGGAAAGCATAAGCTTGGAAATGTGATCGTAGCAAGCGTTCTGCGGCCGTCCGATGTGATCGAGTTTGCTAAACGGAAGCCTGCAGGCTTTATTGTCGAACATGGTGGCTGGACCTCACACTCAGCGATCCTGGCGCGTGAAATGGGAATTCCAATGGTCTCAGGCGTGAGCCTGGCATCGGAGAATATTAGTTCAGACTGCCGCGTCCTAGTGGATGGTAATCTCGGCGAGGTCGTTATGAACGTTCCCGCCTCGCTCGGAGATCGCAGGATGCTACCGTTCAGCTCAATCAACTCTAGTGTGCCCGACTCTAATGGCACCGAAACGCTTGACGGCGTCGAAATATCGGTGCGAGTCAACCTCGAAAGCATTAGTTCCTATCAGATTGCTCTCGATGCGGGAGCTTCGGGCATCGGGCTTTACCGTTCTGAATCATTGATCCCAAGATCGGGCATCGCTCCGTCCGAGGACGTGCAGACTCAAGCTTACGGAGAAGCAGCCGCCGCGGTAAAAGACGCTGGGGTAAATATTCGAACCTTTGATATTGCCTCCGACGCGATTCCTGGGGAGTCCGATCGGCATCAGGCAAATCCTTCGCTGGGGCTTCGGTCGATCCGGCTATGCTTGTCCGATAAGGCGCGTTTTCGCTCTCAGCTAAGGGCGATTCTCCGTGCCAATCGCGATGGAAATGTTCGGATCGTTCTTCCGTTCGTTTCCGGACTTGAAGAGGTGCTGAGATCTAAGGACATCCTTGCAGAGGAGATCAGGCGTCTCGACGAGCAAGGCCTTACTGTCAGGGCTCCATCCGTCGGTGCGATGATCGAAGTGCCGTCCGCCGTACTGATGGCTGCCGAGATCGCTGAACATGTCGATTTCCTCTGCCTCGGAACAAATGACCTTGTCCAGTACTTGCTTGCTGTCGATCGGGATAACGAACTTGTCAGCGAATGGTATCAAACGCTCCATCCCGCTGTTATTCGGGCGATCAAGACCGTGGTCGCCGCTGCAAATAACGCTTCTAAACCTTTGACCGTCTGCGGTGAAATGGCAGGTTCGCCGTTCTACGTTCCCTTGCTTGTCGGACTGGGCGTTCGAGAGCTGAGCATGTCAGTCAATTCGATTGTCCCGGTTCGAAAGCTTATCGCGGGCGTTCGACATGCGGATGCTGCAGAACTCGCCGCAAAAGTAGAGGCTAGCACTACAGCCGATAAGGCTGAGGCTGTACTTCGCCTACATTATCTGGAACACTGGAGCGATCTTTTCCCTGCTGGAATTCTTGACTCGCCTCTTCTTTAGCTTAAAAAACTAGAACTTAGCCTGTTTTGGCTGTTTACTTGAATGCCGGAACGGGTTGCCCGCCCGCCTTCGGCTCTGTTATGTACGTGCCGAAACACAAACGAAGTTTTACCGCCCTCCTCGCACTGACGTTGCCTGCGCTTCTTTTTATCTCAGCCTCGGCTCAAACCAAAAGAAACAATCCGTATTCGCCAAGTCCGTCGGGAGCCGTCGCCTCGATCCAGGTTGTTACATCTCCGACCCCGGCTATACAGCCTCTGCCGCAAACCGAGGCGCCGGTAAACCAGATCGCCTTCGTCTTAAATGACAAAGCCGCGAAGAAATCAGAACAGCCGCCCAATCCTCAAAAGGCCGTTGAGGTTCTTCCTGTCACCACCTCCAAGCCGCTTCGAGCCCTTACCGAAATATATCTGATCGCCCCCGGGGATGTTCTCTTCATCAATCTCAAGAACTCGCCGCACGGAACCGGACGGTTTCTGGTGCGTAACGACGGAACGATCGACTACGGCCTCGCCGGCGCAAATGTGATCGCTGCCGGCCTGACTGTAGACGGACTTGCAGCTACGCTGCATTCCGCGATCAAACTCTACGCCGATCCGCAGGTTGAGGTGAAGGTTCAGGAACACGGCAGCCACGCCATTACCGTTACCGGCCTGGTGAATAACCCCGGCGAGAAAAATCTTCGCCGCGAAGCGATGCCGCTCTTTGCCTTGAAAGTCGATAGCGAGGTGCGGCGTGAGGCTGCAATAGTCTCGATCACTCGCGGTGGCACAGGAAAAGTAGAATCGTATGACCTGACGCTGTCGGCGACTGACAACACCCTGATCTATCCGGGCGATCATGTAATGTTCACAACCGAAAAGGTCACAGCGAAGATCTCGTACTATTACATCAACGGAGAGGTCGCCTCCAGCGGCCGACGCGAGTTGACCTATGGAATGAGACTGCTCAGGGCGATGACGATGGCCCGTCCGAAAGCCGAAGCAAAAAGGATCGTGATCAAACGACCAAATGAGAACGGAATCACCGTGCTCGAATATGACATGCGGGCAGTAAAAACCGGTAAGATCGCCGATCCGATTCTTACTCCCGGCGATATTATCGAGGTTAAAAATTAGCATTCTTGTAACAATTCTTTCGATTGTTCAACATTTTTGCTATACTGCCTTTGCCTTGCAATGAAGCGCGTCGGGTGATCGCTTCTGCCACTGGCAGAAGAGGAAAGTCCGAACACCGAAGGGCAGCGAGCCGGATAACGTCCGGGAGTATGTGAAAACGTACGACGACAAGTGCAACAGAGAATAAACCAGCCCGCAAGGGTAATGGGTGAAACGGTGAGGTAAGAGCTCACCGGCGTCGGTGGTAACATCGGCGGCCAGGTAAACTCCTCGTGGTGCAAGGCCAAATAGGAGAACGCAATGGGCGGCCCGCCCAGTGTCGAAGCGATTCGACGGCGTTTTCGGGTAGGCCGCTTGAGCGGAGTGGTAACGCTTCGCGTAGATGAATGATCACCGCTCGCGAAAGCGAGTACAAGATTCGGCTTATAGACGCGCTTCATTTTGCAATGGTTTCGCGCTAGTTTCGACAACAACATAGGAGCAGCAACTTTTTTATGGCAAACCGGAAAGGTGTATTTATTGGTGCGTATGTGCCCAACGAACTCAAGGAATCGCTTCGCCGCCGAGCAGCCGGTGAACACCGCACATTGTCGCAGGAGATCACACGGATACTTGTTGAAGCAGTGCACGGCAAGGGCTTGCCCGCCGGCAGTGTCGACCGTCGTGGCCAGGCCATCGTTCCACGCCGCCGAGCAACCGATCCGCCGATCCGCCGTAGAGCCGAGGACCTGCCGTATATTGCGCCCGAGGGCAAAAAGAAATAGCCCTTTGCCTTGGTTTGTGCATAAGGCGTTACCGAATTCATTTTCGGTGACGCTTTTTTACTTTTTACCTGGTCTGTTAACATCGTAATTGATGGAAAAGAATACGATCCTGTTCGTCATTATTGCCGCATTGGCCGGTTTTATAGGCGGCTTCATGCTCGCAAACACCTTAAACAGCCGCGAAATGACCGCTCAACGGTCGACCGGCCAACCTCAGACCATGGCGGCCAATTCAAACTCCGGACAACCGACCGACGAACCAACGCTTTCGCCGGCAGAGATCAAGGCAAAGATCGACGAGGCTGATAGCAATCCTGACAACTTTGCATTTCAAAAAAACCTCGGCATTGGGCTTTACCGATACGGTGCGATGAAGCAGGACGTTGAAATACTTGGCGAATCAGCCCGTATTCTCACGCGTGCCAGCACGCTCGACGCCAAAGATTTTGACGTCCTTGTGGCTCTCGGAAATGCTCATTTCGATATCGGCTTCGCTAAAAAAGAAGCGGCTGGCTTTGCCAAAGCTCGTGAGGTTTACGTAAAGGCGCTGGCTCTAAAACCTACTGACGCAGACGTTCGCACCGATATCGGCATTTCCTATTACGTTCAGGACCCGGCGGATCTCACAAAGGCCGCTGCCGAATTGGAAGCCGTAAGCAAGGCAAATCCGCGGCATGACCGGTCGATGCAGTTTCTTGCTCAGGTTTACCTTCAACAAAACAAGATCGCACAGGCCGAGACACTCGTCGCTAAGATCAAGGAATTGAATCCATCGAGCCAATCCTTAAAGGAACTGACCTCGAAAATAAACATCGCAAAGGGCACAGCCAAATAGATGAGAGAGCTCTTTTTTATTCTCATCGTCATTCTGCTGCTGTTGGCACTGACCGCGATCCGATATCGCAAGCAGATAGCCGGAATGATCGGCCTCGCGAGGATGCTAAAGGAAGCCAAGGCCGCAGCCGGAGATCCGCGTTCGATGAAAGGCGAGCAAGCCAGCGTTCACCTGGTCAGCTGCTCAAAATGCGGCGTCTGGATACCGCAAAGCAAGGCGATAAATCTCGGAACAGATTTCCTTTACTGCTCCGAAACCTGCAAAAAACTGGTAACTAATAACTAAGAAACTATTAACTGTTAGAAACTGGTCTTTTTACTAACAGTTAATAGTTTAAGAGTGGGTAGTTAATAGTTTTTAGCTGAAAGATCCCAAATACCAGACGATTATCCGCTCGCCAAATAGCATCGCCACCATTGCTCCGATGCCCAGGAAGATGCCAAAGGGAATCTGAGCTTGCAGGTTCTTGTCCTTTGATCTAATGACCACAATCGCTCCGGCAAGCGCGCCTGTGAATGCACCGACGAAAATTGTCAGTAGCGTCAACCTCCACCCTAACAACGCTCCGATGCCGAGCAGAAGCTTCACATCGCCGAGCCCCATTGCGTCGACGCCTCGCAAAGCCTTCCAGATAGCACCGACCAGCCACAGCGAGCCGCCGCCGATCAATGCTCCGAATAACGCCCCGGCGAGCGAAACAGCCCACGCCGGCCAAAGCGTAAGCCAGGATATCGGCCCGTGAGTGGTATCGGTGAAGTAGTTGCCCTCAAACACAAGCGGGTAAACGACGCGTACGATCAAGGCGATCACAAACATCGGATACGTGATCACATTTGGCAAGATCATGTGCTCGGCATCGATAAAGATGAGCGAGATCATCGCCGCCGAAAACGCCAGGGCAACCGGCAAATACGGTGTGAAACCGATCTGCCAATACACCAAAACAAATACCACAGCCGTCAACAGCTCGACCGCCGGATAACGCCATGCGATCGGTTCTTTGCAATTGCGGCATTTGCCGCTGAGTATCAGCCAACTCAGAATCGGGATATTGTCGTACGGCTTGATCGAAGATTTGCAGTTCGGACAGGCCGAATTTGGCATCACGATCGACAACTCGTTTGGCACGCGGTAGATCACAACATTCAAAAAGCTCCCGATACACGCCCCCAATATCCCGACAAAGATATAGCCGAAGTATTCCGGAATTCCGAGTACGGTTTCGAGCGAACCAATGAGTGTGGTGTCCATTTATTTGATCCCGAGTTTTGCAGTCTTAATTGTTATGCGGATCGCAGCGAAAGCTGCCCAAAACATAATATCACGGCCCGAAAGGAACGCGGACGCCCTCATCCGCAATGAGCGACGTTTCGTCGCGAAGGTTCCCTCTGCGAACGGAGGCGGACCACGACGTCCGCGTTCCGGCCTGTTTCATCTTGTTTCACCTTTGTTTCATACCCGTTGCAACAAGATAAGCCTCATTATTAGAATAGCTTACAGTCATTTTTCACGTCTGTTTCATCGTTTTTTAAAAAAACTTTTGCCACAACAATAGAAATGGTAAGTGATTGATAACACAAGGGATGGCGAAATGATGCATTTTTGCCTGTGTCACATTGTGCTACAGAAACTACGGTTGTCAGGATAGCGTTAATTTGTCAAAGACCAAGTGGAAACCGGCCGGTTTCCGCATTAATTCCGTTTCGACGCTAGCACAGATCAAAGCTCGTTGGAATACCAATCCGCCGATAATGTAGCAAAATGCCGATCATGCCGATAAGCTAGTAGGAAGGGGAAACCGTCAACGACGGTGTCATATTTGTAGCCCACATCGCGAGATGTGGGAACGTCGTTATTGATAAGCCCGAACCGTCGAATGACGGTAGCATTGTGCCGCGTGTTTCACACGCTTTGGGCGTTTGTTGGCACTTAACCCCATGTTCCGCGGACGCTTCACATGGGGCTACAAATATGTCGGCGGCGTTGCCGACTACGAATCGACCGGCTTCAACAGGAAACGCGACGGGCATCCATTGACCATTGAAAGTTCTCAAACAAAGGAGTATATTGTCACAACCTGTTGAGACTGGTTACTTTCACCATCTCTGTACAAAAGGAGTATATGTGAAACTTGCGATACGGATATTGGTGATTGGCAGTGTAGCTGGAGGGCTACTTTGGACATCTCACCATGTCCTGGCTCAGAAGCTTCTCGACGATGGTTCGACGACCGTAAGTCGTCGACCTCCCACCGACGATGAGAAGAGATTTACTGCCGAGTTTGCAAAGCGTTATCCGGATAGAAAAAAAATTAAACTAAGTGAATTTATGCCGGAATCGCGCGATTTTGGAATCGGTTTAGGGGGACATGGCGATTTTGTTGACATGGGGGAGACGAGAGAACAGATCATTGACAGGATTGTTAACAAACTAACTTGCAAATCTGATCTGGTATTGATTGGACGCCCCTCGACCAAAGCCGCCCATCTTAGCGCCGATGAATCGTTTATTTATACGGAATACAAACTTCGCGTAGACGATTTCGTGCTAAGTGCGAATTCTAAATTAGCGGCTGGTGATTCTATCAAGCTGGCATGGCCCGGTGGCAAGATTCGTCTCGATGATCGAACTATTGAGGCGATTGACTTCGGTTACCCGCAGCTAAGTACGGACGTAAGCTACTTACTTTTTCTTAGCGAGGTTCCGGAGGCTAAAGGATACCTTCCGGCCGGGTTTGAAGGCGCTTACGAAATAACCAATGATTCAATGAAACCTCATTCACCCGGTGAAATTGCAAAGGGTGGAGGTCTCAATAAAGAGAACTTTGTTACCAAGATTCAAAGTGCCGCGCGTATGTGCAGGAGGAATTAAATGAGAAAGATTTTTTCCCAATACGCCTCGGAGTTCCTCCCCTACATCAAACCGCCTCAGACTGCGACGTAAAGTTAAACTCCTTCACCTTTAACGCCGGGAGCAGGGAACCGCCGCCGCCTTCGGAGCTGCCGACGCGTTCGGGTTTGCTCATGGCGAGGATGTTGCCGGGGCCGAGCAGTTTTGTCATCGACTGGTTAAAGCGGAAATTGCGGACCGGGTAGGCGATCTTGCCGTTCTCGATCATCCAAACGCCGTCGCGCGTGAGGCCGGTCGAGCTGGCTGTGCGGGCGTCGGTACCGCGGATGTACCAGAATCGTCCGACGAGAATTCCGCGTGTCGTCGCTTTGATCATTTCCTCGATGGTCTGCGTTCCGGCGGTCGATTCCAGGATCATGTTTACCGGGCCGGGCGTTGGCTCCTTGCCCTTTTGTTTGGCCCAAAAGCGGTTGTAGGTGAGCGTCTCGATCACGCCGTTCTCAACGAGAGTGACACGCTGTGCGGGAAGCCCGCCCTGTGCGCTTTGTGAACCGGGAAGCTCCGGATGCCACGGGTCGCTGTAGAGGCGGACCTTGTCGTCAAACATCTTCTCGCCCAGACGCGTCTTGCCGCCCGGCAACGAGAACACGCTGCGGCCTTCCTCGGCGTTGCGGGCATTGAACTGGCCGCCAAAGCCGCCGATCAGATCGGCAACGCCCTGAGGTTCGAGGATGACGGTGTAAATACCGGGATCGATCGTGCGGGCATTTCGTCCGTCTAGACATTTACGGATAGATTCGGCGGCGATGCGTTTTGTATCGAGCCTGGCAATGTCGTTGTGGCCGCGAAGGAAATAGCCCGAGCTTTGGCCGTCCTGAGTGCGTGCCGTCACCGAAAGGCCGACGCCCGTCGAGATCTCGTATTCGAAATTGCCGTTCTTCGTCGCCGTACCGCCGGCCTGAGCACTCGCCGAGTGAAATCCGGCACCGATGACGTTGTTCTTTTCACACTGGGTGATCACGTCGCCGATCTGTTTTGCACGGTCGGTGAGCGAGAGATTCTCGGTTGCTTTGAAATAGCTGTTTACCGGCTTGTACGTCTGTCTCCCGAGCGTTGGCAAATACTCGCGATCGACCGGTGCGGTGCGGGCGATGGTCTCAGCCCGTTCGACCATTGTCCTGAGGCTGGCGTCGTCGAGATCATTGGTCGATGCGCTGCCGCGTTTGCCTGCGATCCAGACGGTCACATTAGCTCCGCGTCCCTCGGTCGTGCCGCTGGTCAGCACGTTGTTACTTGCGAAACGCAGGTGCGATTGTTTGTTGCTGTTGACACTCGCGGTAGCGTCGTCGGCTTTGACAAACGAGAGTATCTTTTCGGTGAAGGCTTTTACTTCTGATTCGTTTAATGGCATATCGTTTTGCGGCTTTGCCGCCCTATTTGCGGAAAAGCTATGCTTTTCCGTCATGTCATTTGGAAAGTTCTTTGCGGCTCTGCCGCCGATTCGCACGGCCAAGAGCAGCGGCGTAGCCGCGTCAAGATCCGCAAGCCGTCCGGAAAAGCAGAGCTTTTCCGCAAATAGACGGGCAGAGCCCGAAGACCTAGCCGGGATTTGCTCCGGCCGCAGTATTCAAAACATTGATATTTCTAAACCTCGCTGGTGGACATCCGTGCGAGACGGAATTTGACTGGCCGGGTTCGCCCTTGCCGTCGTTTGGCGAGCCGGGAACTTCATAAGTCGCCTGGCCGCCGAGGCCGTCGAGAGCACCCCAGAAATCGGTCGTTTTTGATTGATAAGCTACGTCCTTGAGCATCCCAACGACCTTGCCGCCTTTGATCTCCCAAAACGTCTGGCCGCCAAACTGGAAATTGTACCGCTGCTGATCGATCGAATAGCTGCCGCGTCCAAAGATCAAAATGCCTTTATCGACACCGCTGATCAGATCGTCCTGCGAGACGTTACCCGCCGCGGGCTGGAGCGAAACATTTGGCATCCGCGGGAAAGGAACGCTGTTCCAGCTATCGGCGTGCAGACAGCCGTACGATCTGTCGTGACCGACGATCTTGGCGGTGTCGCGGGTCGTTTGCCAATCGACAAACAGCCCGTCTTTGACCAGATTCCAGCTCTGGCCGGGAACGGCTTCGTCATCGTAGGCGACCGTCGCCATGCCCTGCGGCTGGGTGCGGTCGGCGACAAAATTGACCATCTTTGAGCCAAACTGCAGCTTGCCGGTTTTGTCCGGCGTCAGGAAGCTTGTGCCGGCGTAATTCGCTTCCCAGAGTAACGCCCGGTCTAGCTCGGTCGAATGGCCGACGGATTCGTGGATCGTGAGGAACAAATGCGACGGGTGCAGGACGAGATCGTATTTGCCGGGCGTGACTGCCTTGGCGGTGAGCTTCATCACGGCGTGTTCGGCGGCGGTCTTTGCCTCGCCAGCCCAGTCGTGCTTTGTCATGTATTCAAAGCCGATCTGCTGCGCCTGACGCAGGGAATTGACGGCCTGAAAATCTCCGCTTGCCCGATCGACCGCGGTCACCGAGAAACTCGGATTTGTGCGGATGATGTACTGGTCGATGCGCGAACCGTCAGAGGTCGCGAGATACTTTTGCTCATTGACCGCCGAGAGGTTTGATGTGACAAAGCTAACGCCTTTGACACCCAAAGCTGCCTCATTGAGCTTGAGCAGCATTGCGATCTTCTCGTCAGCCGGGATGTCAAAAGGATCTCGCTCGAATGAGCTTTTCCACGTGGCCGTGACCTTTGGGGTCGGAACGAGCTCGATCTTGCGGCGTTGGATCGTCGAATTTGCCTTGGCGATAGCCGCGGCCTCGGTCGTGACGCGTCTGACCTCGTCGGCGGTCACGATCGGGCTTCCGCCAAATCCCCATGTCCCGTTGATCAGCACCCGTACGCCAAAACCGAAATTCTGACCACTCGACGCATTTTGCACCTGGCGTTCGCGAGTCGAGATGTTTTCCTGGCGATAGCGGTTGATGCGGATGTCGGCGTACGATGCTCCGAGCTTCTTAGCCGTAGCCAAAGCCACATCGGCAAGCGCATCCTTGTTTACGTCAAGGTAAGCGGCAGTCGCTGCCTGAACATCATACACCCACGCCGGCAGAGCAGCCGCGCCGACAGCAAGACTCGTAGCCTTTAGAAAATCACGACGAGAAAAGTCCATGTTTCCCTCACTAGAACGGATTTGTTGACAAAATGAATCGAGGCTTAAGTGTATTTGTAGCGTGCGGGAGTGTCAAGAAAAGCAGGATGTGGCAAAGCTAGGTTTGTGTCCTGATGGTGTGGCGTTAAAAAAATTTCCACGGCGTTTCTTTGCGTTTTTTTACTTTGCTTAAAAAAAAAGGAATGTTTGCACGCAGAGCCCGCAGAGGCCGCAAGGGTTCGCAAAAGTAAAACAACCCGAGCTTAGGAGATCGCGCAACCATACTCGCAGCCTTACGACAGAACCTGCAACCTTGGATCTAAACTTTGGCTTCTTCTACCGGATGTACTGGCTCGGCACTCTTTGCCCCCGGCTTTTCGTACGCTTTTCGGGGATTGAGGATGATCGATTTTAGCGTGACGCGGCGATTTCGCATCTCTGCGCTACCGGTCGCGGCCGTGTCGTAATCGAATGAGAACGTGAAATTCCCGGTCGATAGCTTTTTACAATCGTCGTCGGAGAGATGAAAGCAGAATGCGTCGGCGTAGCGGCCTAGGCCTTCGTCAACGTGGCCGATCGGCTCGGTCTGGTCGTCGGTAAGAAAGACCGGGATGCTTTCGAGATGATCGCAGCGGCCGTAAAGATCGCCGAGAACGTGTCGACGCGAGATCGATAGCGGGGAATATTTCATAATTCGAATTATACCGGATAAAAAACGAAACGATGCCTGACGCGATGTGCGAAAGGCATCGTTACGTAATAACTAACGTGCGAGGTCAATTACCAACGGTTTCCGCCACCGCCGTAACCACCACCACCACCGCCGCCGTAGCCACCGCCACCGCCGCTGCGTCCGCCGCCGCCGTAGCCGCCACCACCGCCGCGTCCACCACGGCCGCCACCGCCGCCTGGACGATCACCCTGTGGTTTTGCTTCGTTTACTTTGAGTTCGCGGCCATCGACCTCTTTGCCGTTAAGCTGTGCGATCGCGGCTTCGCCGTCTTCCTGCGTTGCCATTTCGACAAAACCAAAACCGCGTGAGCGGCCGGTTTCGCGGTCTTCGATGATGTTTGCGGATTCGACCGTGCCGACTGTTCCAAACAGATCGTTAAGGTCCTGATTACTGGTCTGGAAAGAGATGTTTCCAACGTAAAGCTTCATTGTCATACTGATTTACCTTTCCCATTTCTCGGGAATTCTAAGAAGTGTCGAATCTGACGAGGGTTGCCAAAAGGCGATCAAGTCCGATCCTTGGATACTCAAAAAAACTGAGAGCTACTTCTGATGTCTACTAAGGGCCCGCTCTCAAACTTATCCAAAAATCGTTAAAGACGAAGCGCGTTGGTACCAAACCGCCGCGAGAGTAGGATTAACATCTTTGATAGTGAACGTAAATGTGCGAAAAAGCAAGGGCAATTTACGTTAACTTTGGTGAATTTTTATTTCTGAAGAAACGCCACAAACTCGGCTTCGTTGCGAGTAAGCCCCTCAAAGCGTGCAACGATCTCGTCCTGAGGCGTGACGATAGCGTAAAGCGGCAATGCGACCGTGCCAAAACGCTCTTCCTGCATCCGCTGAAAACCCTCGTAAGGCTCGCCTTCGCCATCGGTGAATAGCTTGACGCGGATGAATTTATCGAGCTCGGCTTTCACAGCAGTATTCGGAAACATATTTGCCTCCATCCAACGGCAATTGGTACACGTGTAGCCCGTGAAGTCGATAAATACGCGTTTATTTTCTGCTTGTGCCTGTTTGAGAGCCGCCTGATAGTCGTTTGTGATCCAGGCAAGTTCACCACTTCCGGTCTTGCCGGACGTCGAACTGGTCGCCGTTTCTTTCATCGGCGGAAGGAACGATTCGATCTCACCCAGCCGGCTGCCAAAAAGGCCGGTCAGAAGATAGAATGCCATCGTGCCAAATATAAAGGCGTTCAACACACGCACCAAGCCGATGCGTTGATCGTCAGAGTCGTGGAAGAATTTAAAGACCCCCAGGAGATAAAGAAAGATCAGGACCGAAATAGCCATCCACCCGGCGATCACGACTTCGCGAGTAAAAATGCCCCAGCCCCAGACCAGATCTACGTTTGAAAGGAATTTGAGTGCCGCTCCGATCTCCAGGAAACCCATCACGACCTTGACCGAATTCATCCAGCTTCCAGAACGAGGCAGCGAATGCATAAGGTTCGGGGCGAGGGCAAGAATAAAAAACGGCAAGGCAAAAACACTCGAGAACGCGAGCATGCCGATGATCGGATAGATCAATTCGCCCTGGGCCGCTGTCACGAGGATAGCCCCGACCAACGGAGCCGTGCAGGTAAATGACGTCAGCGAAAACGTAAGCCCCATCAAGAGAAGACCGATCATTTTACCTGAATCTTTCGACCGCGTAATATTGTCGAGCTTTGTCAGGAGGCTCGATGGAACACCAAGGTTATATGCACCAAGCAGGCTGAACGCGAACGCAAAGAAAATGCCTGTGATAAGGAGATTAATATACGGATTTGCAGCAAACCGATTTATCCCTGCGGCACCGAATATGACCGCTAGAGCGATGCCGAGCCCTGTGAAGGTCAAAATAATTCCGAGTGCGTATATGCCGGCATCACGTATCGAACCAAGCCGCGAATCCGAGCCATGTTTTGTAAAATACGAGACCGTGATCGGGATCATCGGAAAGACGCACGGCGTCAGCAGCGACAACGCTCCAAATGTGACCGCAAGCCAGATAAATCCCCAGATCGGCTGGTCTTTGATGTTGCTCTCGGCAGGTCTGGAGACTGAAACATTGCTCGCAGGCGAAACGGCGGCTGAGGTTTCGATATTCGAATCGATATCAGCACTTGCGTTCGTGGCCAGATTGGCGTTTGTATTCGGTGTCGGGGTTGCCGTAGGCGTCGGGCTATTTGTCGGCGTAGCTGTAGGCGAGGCACCGGCCTTTGCCGGGCCGACTGTGATCGCTGAGGCTAGTTTTACCGTCTTTGGCGGCAGGCACACTGTATCGTTGCAAACCTGATAACGAACGTTAACGTTAAGGGTTTGTGGCCCCTCTGGGGTGCCCGGATCAACCGTAAAACCGACGGTAAACGTGGCTCCACCGGTATAGGTCTCCGTGTTGATCTGAAAATTCGGATCCATCGCCACCTTTGGCTTTGGCCCCGATACACCCGTGATCTTGAATGGGCCCTCGCCCAGCGTTATCCGCGTCGGGATCGGTCCGCCCCCGCCCTGTGTGACCGAGTACATCTTCCAGCCGCCGCCGATCGTTGCGCTGATGCGCGCCGTGCCTTTACCGCCAGCCGGAACGGAATTCGGGGACACACTCATCGTCATTGAGACGGGATTTTGCGCCTGGACAAAATTCACTGCAAAGGCAGCGAAAACGATCAGGAAAAGAGATTTGAGCAAGATATTTTTCTTCAAAAGATACACGTTGGAGTTTAAATTCCCCGGCTGGTTATTTTTGTTCCATGGCAGCTGCAACTATTTTCTCCGCGTCGTCCCTTTCGCCCAATCGAGCAATGATCTTGCCGTCGCGCCCAATAAGGACTTTGGTAGGAAGGGCCGTGACGCCAAAATTATTGATGGCGACGGGGAGCGATGTCGCGGCATCCGCCTGTGTCCAAATTACACCGCGAGTTTTTACAATCTGTTTTGCCCGCGTTGCTGCTTCTTTGGCAAACAACGGATCTGGATCTTCGTCACCGATCGTTTCGCTGTTCATACCAAGAATTTCAAAGCCCTGAGAGTTGTACTTCTCGTGGATCTTCTTGAGCTTTGGAATATCGGCGAGGCACGGGCCGCACCAGGTCGCCCAGAAATCGATCAGGACAACCTTGCCTCTAAACTCCGAGAATTTGCGTTTCTTTCCCGAAAAGTCTGTGAAATCAAAATCCGCTACCGCGATGCCGACTACATTTGCGGTACCGGCCGTCGGTACAGTCTGGGCAGAAAGATCGACAGACGCCAAAACTATGATCATCAACAAAAGTATAATTGCGTTCTTCATAACCACACTTCGATGCAAGAAACATTCTAAGCGGCTGGCCGTCGAATACAAATCCGCCACGGCGTTTCCAACAATCTTATACGCAATTTCTCGTCAAGCCGATTCAAATTGCCCGGATTTCTAAATCTTTTGTTGGCAAAGATTTGCATCTTCAATTATGATATTCCTGCGATAAACACTCATTTCGAAGGTAAAATCAAATTGGAACCTACTGACGTAAAAGACCCCGAATACTTTCACAAAGTTGTGGATTGCCAGTACGCCTGCCCGGCTCACACGCCGGTGCCGGAATACATCCGCTTGATCGCCGAGGGCAAATATACCGAGGCGTACATGATCAACTGGGACTCGAACGTGTTTCCCGGCATCCTCGGCCGCACATGCGATCGCCCGTGCGAACCGGCTTGCCGTCGCGGACGTCTCGAACAGGAACCTGTCGCCATCTGCCGCCTAAAACGCGTGGCTGCGGACAACAAAGATGACGTCAAACACCTGATGCCGCAGGCTCCGTTCGCTCCGATCGGTAAGAAAGTGGCGTTGATCGGTGCGGGGCCTGCTTCGCTGACGGTTGCTCGCGACCTTGCTCCGCTCGGGTACGAGCTGCATCTTTACGACGAGCAGAAGAAAGGCGGCGGATTTATGCGGAGCCAGATACCGTCTTTCCGTTTGCCTGAAAGCGTGCTTGAGGACGAGATCGATTACATCTTGGAACTTGGCATCCACACTCATTTCAATACTTACGTGGATTCGCTTAAAGGTGTACTTGAAAAAGATTACGACGCAGTTTTTGTCGGAACCGGAGCACCGCGAGGCCGCGACCTGCCCGACCTGCCCGGACGACAGGAAGGTGCGGCGAACATTCACATCGGCATCAACTGGCTCGGCAGCGTCGCTTTTGAACACACGGACAAGATCGGCAAGACGGTGATCGTCCTCGGCGGCGGAAATACGGCGATGGATTGCTGTCGCACGGCGCGACGTCTCGGCGGTACCGACGTAAAGGTTATCGTCCGTTCGCCGTTTGCATCGATGAAGGCAAGCCCGTGGGAAAAGGAGGACGCTCAGCACGAGGACATCCCGATCATCGATAATCATGTGCCGAAATCGTTTGTGGTTGAGGACGGGAAGCTTACCGGTATGACGTTTGAAAAAGTCGAGGCGGTTTTTGATGAGAACGGCAAACGATCGCTCGTGCCGACCGGAGAGCCGGCAGTATTTTATCCGGCTGACGACGTTTTGATCGCCGTCGGGCAGGAAAATAGCTTCCCGTGGATCGAGCGTAACATTGGCGTTGACTTCGATAAATGGGAAATGCCGGTCGTTGATAAAACGACCTTTCAATCGACAAATCCAAAAGTATTTTTTGGCGGCGATGCGGCTTTTGGCCCCGAAAACGTCATAACGGCTGTGGCCCACGGCCATCAGGCCGCAGTCTCGATCGACCTGCTTTGCAAAGGCGACAACTTATTTACCAACCGCCTAAATCCGATGGTCAATCTCGTCTCGCAAAAGATGGGCATTCACGAATGGGCATACGACAGCACGGTCGAAAACGACGAGCGTTATGTCGTGCCTCAGGCACCAAAGACGGTCACGCTGACAAACCGCAAACAGGAAGTCGAACTAGGATTTGACCCGCTCGCGGGCTACAAAGAAGCCGAACGCTGTCTCAATTGCGACGTACAGACCGTCTTCACGGCCCCAAAATGCATCGAGTGCGACGCGTGCGTCGACATCTGCCCGACGAGTTGCATCACGTTTACCTCGAATGGCGACGAAGCGGATCTGCGTTCGCGAACAAAGGTCCCGGCGTTAAACCTAAAGCAGGACCTGTACGTCTCCGAGGCCCTGCCACAAACCGCCCGCATCATGGTCAAAGACGAAGACGTCTGCCTCCACTGCGGCCTCTGCGCCGAACGCTGCCCCACCGCCGCCTGGGACATGCAAAAATTCTGGTACAACGTCACCAAAGCGGGTGAGGTCAAGTACAACATCGTCCAGATCACGAGGAATGGGAACGGCTCGGCAAATAACGACAGTCGAACTGGATAGCAGTTGAAATAAGGAGCTATGAACACGCTTGCTGCCGTAATAGTCGTTCTTGCGGGAATATGGTTGATCGGCCTAGCAACAGTCTCCTTCGCGAAGCCCGAAAGTGTAAACCATTTCTTTGACAAATTTGCGAGTTCTGCTTTCAGCCATTTTCTTGAGATGTTTCTCCGGCTTACGGTTGGTATAGCGTTCGTTATTTATGCTCCTCGGATGAAATTCTCCGTCGCATTTACGGTATTCGGCTGGCTGCTTATAGTGACTACCGCTGTTCTGTTGTTTGTTCCGTGGAAGCTGCATCGACGCTTTGCTGATCGGTCCTTGCCGATGCTGACCAGTCGAATGACGCTTTTTTGGTTAGTGTCAGTTTTTGGTGGTATTTTCATACTTTACTCCGTCTTTCTCGGAGCAAACTACTAAGGAAACGATTTCATGCCCAACGATAGAGTCTTTGCGATGAGTTTTGCGGGTGTTTATCCGCATTATGTGGCGAAGGCGGAGAAGAAGGGGCGGACGAAGGAAGAGGTCGACGAATGTATTCGCTGGCTGACTGGATACACGAAGGCCGGGCTTGCGAAGCAGATCGAGAAGCGAACCAGCTTCCGCGAATTCTTCGACAAGGCCCCACGGCTCAACCCAAACGCTCCGCTGATCAAAGGTACCGTCTGCGGCATCCGCGTCGAAGACCTCGAAGACCCGCTGATGCAAAAGATCCGCTGGCTCGACAAGCTCGTCGACGAACTCGCAAAAGGCAAGAAAATGGAAAGGATCTTGCGAAAACCGGAATAGAACCTTTTCGTGTTGATTCGTGTATTTTCGTGGTTCCGGCCATTAAGAGTAACCACGAAATAACACCAAAGGGCACAAAAAAGGATGAGAAAACTGATCGCCGCGATGAATATGACACTTGACGGGTTTTGTGACCACGACAGAATGAGTGCGGACGACGAGATTCATCTACATTACACAGAGCTGCTGCGTAGTGCGGACACGATCATCTACGGTCGGAAGACTTTTGAGTTGATGGAGTTTTGGCCGACGTTGCTGAGAAATCCGTCGGGAAACGCGGCGATGGATGAGTTCGCGGTCGCGATGGACGGGATCCATAAGATCGTCTATTCGCGCACGCTTGATAAAGTCGAATGGAGGACGGCCGAACTCAAACGCGAGCTTATCAAAGACGAGATCGTCGAGCTAAAACGACAAAACGGAAAGCCAATCTTCGTCGGCAGCCCGAGTATGATCGTCCAGCTTGGCAACCTCGGTCTCATTGACGAATACCAGTTCGCCATTCAGCCGACCATCGTCGGCCGCGGCTTGTCGTTGTTCAAAAACATCAGCGATCGGATCGACCTTAAGCTCTTGCGAACAAAAACATTTGGTTGCGGCGCCGTTCTCCACTACTACGAGCCAACCGACCGCCGAGCCTGAGTTCCTCAGTTAATAAAGAAATTCTTACGAAACCATTCGGTTGCGCTTGACATATGCAACTGAATGGTTGCATACTCTTGTTCGTTAGTATGAAACGAGACATTTTCCAAGCCATAGCTGACCCGACGCGGCGAGGGATCATTGCTTTGATAGCGTTGCAGGCCATGACGCCGAATGCGATCGCGGAGAATTTTCACACGACACGGCAGGCGGTTTCTAAGCATTTGCGGATACTGACCGAATGTGAGGTTGTGACGCAGGAGCAGCGGGGTCGCGAAATTTATTACAGCCTGGAGATCGACAGAATGAAAGAGATCGACCAATGGCTAGAGCAGTACCGGAAGATCTGGGAAGGCCGGTACGAGCAGCTCGATGTGTTGCTTGCCGAGTTAAAACACCAAGAGAAACAGGAGAAAAAGAAATGAAACCCGCCGAAGCAAGCCTGCCGTCAGATACCGAGGTGCTCGTCCAGCGGAGCTTTGATGCTCCCGCCGACTTGGTGTGGCGGGCCTATATGGAACCGGACCTGATGCGCCGTTGGTGCGGGAGCACGCCTGGTTGGTCGATGCCTGTCTGCGAAATGGATATGCGCGTGGGTGGCCGGTATCGCTGGCGATGGCGGAGTGACGAGAACGGCATGGAGTTCGGATTCACTGGAGAGGTTCTGGAGGTCTCTCCGCACGCGAAGATCGTGCATACGCAAATCTTTGATCCGGGCAATATGGGCGTTTCCATGGGTGATGAACCATCGATCATCACCGTGACGTTCGATGAGATCGCCGGTATCACGAACGTGGCTACGTCGATCAAGTTTGCATCTAAAGCCGACCGCGACGAGGCAATCGCTACCGGTATGACGGACGGCATGGAATTGAATTACAAGCGGCTCGACGCCTTACTGGCGGTGATGAGGGCGCAGAAGAATTAGGCTAGCCGTCGGCCGTCCCGCGAAGCGGCACATAGGCCCGTCGTTCACGGCGGGGTCTGAATTAGAATTATTGAATTAGGGCGTTTTAACGTCCTTACCACAATACTGGCTTAAGCCTGGGGATTGTAGGCCCGTTGAAACGGGCTGGAAATTCTATCGGTCGCCGTACCCCGCCCTTAAGGACGGGGCTATGTGCCGCCTTCCGCGGAATAGGAATCTGCCTTGAGAATTACAATCGAGGAATGAATATGGATTTTGTTGTTAACAAAGATACGAAAACGGTTTTGATAACTAAAGAGTTTGCTGCCGGGCTTGATCTGGTCTGGGACGCATATACAAACGCGGAACTGCTCGACAAATGGTGGGCGCCGAAACCTTTCACGTCGCGGACAAAGGTCATGGACTTTACCGTCGGCGGCAAGAGATTTTACGCAATGGTCAGTCCCGAGGGTCTGGAGCGTTGGGTCATGCAGAAATATACTTCGATCACCCTGAAAACCAATTTCAAGCTCTTCAATACATTTTCAGACGAAAACGAAAACCTCGAATTTCCCGGCTCCGATTGGGACCTGAGTTTCAATGAGCAAGAGGGAAAGACGACGGTTCGCGTTTCTATCTACAACGAATCGCTCGAACGCCTCGAGCGGATGATCGAATTGGGCTTCGTCGAAGGAACAAAGGCTCAGTTGGAGAATCTGGAAGAGCTGCTGGCGAAGTTGTCGCAACAATAGAAGGTGGCTAGATGAAGGACGAAAAATTCAAGGCGGGCCGCTGAAATACAGGATGCTATCAGGCAAATATTGTTCGACGATTGGGATCCAATCGGCGTAAACGATTATGCCCCCAAAGACGAGTACGACGCCTATATTGGCGGTATTTATCGACGGCTAGTTTCGGGCGGTAGGGAAGACGAGCTATCTGAACATCTTCGCCAGCTAGAGATAACCCAGATGGAATCACCTACCAACGCGACCCATCGACGGATGGTAGCGAAAAAACTGATGAAGCTAAATGTACGCTTATGGGATAACCCTATTTTATCTCAGCCTCGTTTACGAGGCTTTCCCGAAGGGAGCATAGCCCCGTCGTTTACGGCGGGGTATGCGAAAAAGAAGGACTACCAGCCCGTTTCGACGGGCTTATGGTCCGGCGGCTTAAGCCAGCAATTTGTAAGGACGTTAAAACGCCCTTGTAAATTGCACTCATTCTTACCCCGCCGTAAACGACGGGGCTATGGCTGAAAAAGACTGCTAAAGCAGCCTCATAATGATTTTATGAACGTACAAGAACAGATCAAAGAGCACATCACGAGTCGCCCGGAGCCAAAACCATGAGAAAAATAATTAATTGGAAACCAAACATGAATGCAACAACTTTCATCGTAACGATGCTACTGACAATGTTTCTCGCGGGTATCGCATCGGCTCAGCAAAAGCCGACGACAGGATATGCTCCGGTCAACGGACTAAAGATGTACTATGAGATCCGCGGGCAGGGCGAGCCTGTGGTGTTGCTGCACGGGGCGTTCATGGCAATTTCGGGTGATTGGAATGATTGGATCAAGGAACTCGCTAAAACGCGGAAAGTCATCGCCGTCGAAATGCAAGGCCACGGCCGTACCGCCGACATCGATCGCGATATTACTGCCGAAAATCTTGCCGACGACGTTTCCGCGTTGCTCGATCATCTGAAGATCCCAAAGGCAGATATCATCGGTTATAGCCTTGGCGGCGGCGTTGCGATGCAGTGTGCGATCCGCCATCCCCAGAAGGTGCGAAAGGTTGTCAGCATTTCGGCCGTGATCCGCCTCGACGGATGGGTCAAAGAAGGTCGCGAGGCACTCCCCAATCTGACGGTGGAAGTGTTCAAAGGCTCGCCGATGGAGGCCGAATACAAAAGGCTGAGCCCGACACCTGACAAGTTCCCGGACTTCATCAAGCACGTCGTCGCAATGGTTGCGAAACCGTACGATTTTGGCGCCGACAAATTCAAGGCCACGAAAGCACCGATGTTCTTCATCCACGGCGACGCCGACGGCGTGCGGTTCGAACACATCGCCGAAATGTACCGCCTTAAAGGCGGCGGCAACATCCACGGCGATATGCAACCACGTGCCGAATCGAGACTGGCAATTTTACCGGGTACGACTCACGTCACGCTGATGAACCAAATGAGGACGATCGTTCTAATGGTGAATGACTTTCTCGATGCCAAGCCCCAAAAGTAATAGATGATTTACATCGCGTGGCGATGAACTGAATGTAGCCGTGGGTTTCAACCCACGGAAGAAAGATAAATAGACCTCGTCGCGTAGTGACGATTGAATTGCGGCGAATGATTCATTCAATTGTCGCTGACGCGACAAAATACATATTGCTCGATCGTCCGTGGGTTGAAAAACCCACGGCTACAATCATCCTATCGCTACGCGATCCAAGAATCTCATGAGCGTCCTAGAACAAATCCAAGAGCATATTGCGAGTCACCCCGAACCAAAACGCAGCGACTTGCAGGTGCTGCACGACCGTATACTGCAAATAAGTCCGGCGTGTAAGTTATGGTTCCTCGACGGTAAGAACGCCGAAGGAAAGGTCGTTTCCAATCCGAACATCGGGTACGGATCTCGCCCTCATAAATACGCCGATGGGACGATCAGCGAGTTCTATCAGATCGGCCTGAGCGCAAACAAAACCGGGGTCTCTGTTTACATCCTTGGTCTAGAAGACAAGACATACTTGAGCGTGACCTACGGCAAAGACCTCGGTAAGGCAACCGTGACCGGGTATTGCATCAGGTTCAAAACTCTAAAAGATATAAACATTGATGTGCTCGAAGCGGCAATACGATATGGGTTCGAGAATACAAATGAAAAAGTTACCGCATCAAAGTAGCATGAGAAAAATCATCCTTTCATCGATTTTGTTGCTTTCCTTCGGAATCTTCGCATCTGCAACCTATGCGCAGGGAAACCCGCCGAACCGGACACTCAAGAAAGGCGAAGGCCGCATAGAACTTCGAGTTTGGGACCGCAGTGCGAAAAAATATATCTATGCCGGATTTGGCATCTATCCACAAATTCGACAAAAGAATTTTTACGCGATGTCGACCGCGACGGGTGACGACGGAGAGGCCCACACTCTCACTCTACGATCGGGTAAGTATCTGGCCAAAGTTGAGCGATTTCTTTGCGGAGATAAGAACTACGTGGCGGCAACCCCACCTACTTTCTGGCTTCTCGTTAGGGCTGGACGGCTCAGTCGTAAAACCTTAACGGTTGACCTTTCCAAAATTCGCACGAAACGATCATATGACAATCTAGATAGACAGACGTGTTCTCAATAGTCGTTGAAACACGCGTCAATATTAAATAAAAAGGAGAACGATGAGAAAGATAATTGCAGCGGAATTCATGACGATCGATGGCGTCATACAGAACGAGGAAGCGGACGGCGACGGGTTTAAGTATGGCGGGTGGTTTTTTGGCTATGCCGACGAAGCCACGGGCGGCGTGATACAAGAGCGGCTGGCGAAAAATGTCGATCTGCTGTTGGGACGCAAAACATTTGCCGGATGGGAAACATATTGGCCGACACATTCGCACTTTTGGCCAAACGTCATGACCGCGACCAAATACGTCGCTTCGAACACTCGCGACTCCAGCGATTGGCAGCCCACCGAATTTTTGAGCGGTGACCTTGCAGAAAAGGTACGCGAGTTAAGACAAACCGACGGACCCGATCTATACGTTTTCGGCAGCTCAGATATGCTTCAGACGCTGTTCAAGAGTGATCTAGTTGATGAATTGGAGCTGATGATCTTCCCGATCACGCTCGGCACCGGAAAACGCCTGTTCGAGAACGGCACAATACCTGCGGCCTTTAAGGTGACCGAAAGCCAGGTCACCCCAAACGGCATCATCTGCGTTACGTACGAACGCGACGGCGACGTAAAAACCGGAGCGCCTCAGATAGAGAAGGACGTGTAACCGAGTCAGAACCTGGAGCGATTGCGACTGGGTTCTTGAATCCTTATCAATAAACAACTAAGCGACATCACCTCAACGGACTCAAGCTAGCCATCTTGCCCAAAAGAAGCCATGTCACCCTCATGAACCGCATGCGTTCCGATGGTAAACGCCTTCTCGATACCAAGCTCAAAAGGTAGTAATTCCCGGCGTCTGCTCAAATGATCAAAAAACCCGGAAACGAGTGTGGCAAACGGATCGTTTGGGATGCAAATTATTGAGATTCATAGAATAATATGAATTAGTGAAAACAAATGATTTTGTAGTTAGGTTCGCAAACGTAAACGGCACCGGTTCGGCGTCGGCGAATGCGCTGTTTACCAAGGCGGTATTTCGCATGGGCATACCGGTGACGCCGAAGAACATCTTTCCCTCAAATATTCAGGGCTTGCCGACGTGGTATGAGGTGCGCGTTAGCGAAAAAGGATATTTGGGGCGACGCGAAGGCATCGACCTCATGATCGCGGTCAATCCGCAGTCGATGAAGAAGGATTATGCCGAGGTTATGGCCGGTGGTTATTTCCTTTACGACAGCTCGAAACCGCTGCCGCCCGATTATACGCGGGACGACATCAATCACATCGGGATTCCGCTCATGGCCCTTTGCAATGCAGAATATTCGGACGCTCGACAACGGCAGTTGTTTAAGAATATTGTCTACATCGGTGCTCTTTCGGCCCTGCTCGACATTGAGTTTTCGGTGCTCGAAGGTTTGATCGGTGAGCAGTTCAAGGGGAAGGAAAAGCTCATCGCTCCGAACATTAAAGCGCTGAATATCGGCGTCAATTACTGCAAAGAGAATTTTGACTGCCCGCTCGATATCCGTGTGGAGCGCCGTGACCTGCTTGGCGAGAAGATATTGTTCAGCGGGAATTCGGCGTGCGGGTTAGGTGCTATTTACGCGGGTGCAACCGTCGCGGCGTGGTATCCGATCACACCTTCAACCTCCGTGGTCGACGCGTTTGCGAAATACGCCGCAAAATATCGCGTTGATTCTGAGACTGGCAAGAACAATTACGCCATTGTCCAGGCCGAAGATGAACTTGCGGCGATCGGAATGGTGATGGGAGCCAACTGGAACGGAGCTCGTTCGTTTACGGCGACCAGCGGACCGGGACTGTCGCTGATGAACGAATTCCTCGGCCTCGGATATTTTGCTGAGGTTCCGACCGTGCTGATCGATGTGCAGCGAACAGGCCCTTCGACCGGAATGCCGACGCGGACCCAGCAATCCGATCTGTTACTCGCCGCTTACGCTTCGCACGGCGACACACGGCACCCTCTATTATTGCCGGCAAGCCCTAAAGAGTGTTTTGAAATGACGGCCGAGGCATTTGACCTTACTGAGCAACTCCAGACACCGGTAATCGTTATGACCGATCTCGACCTCGGCATGAACGACCACGTGACAGAGCCACTCGATTGGGACGATTCGCGTGCCTATAACCGCGGCAAAGTCCTGACCACCGAACAGCTCGAAGAAATCGCCCGGGCAAGAGCCGCCCTCGCGGAAGCGAGAGGGAAACCAAACGGAAGCCACGGTGACCTTCCCGGCGGTGACGGCAGCGGTGAGACAGCCGGTGAGCCGCTCCAGCAGTTTCGAGGTAAATTTGGACGCTATCTCGATATTGACAACGACGGAATTCCGTATAGGACGATCCCGGGAACGCACCCGACCCGCGGAGCGTTCGTCACACGAGGTTCGTCGCGGGACGAATACGCGGTTTATACCGAAGATGGTGACGCGTATCGTCGAAATATGGACCGCCTGATGCAAAAGTGGGAGACCGCGAAGAAGGTTGTCCCCGAACCAGAGTTTTTTCAGGAATCGAACGCTTCGACAAATGGCGTTATATTTTTCGGCACTTCGAGCTACGCTGCCGAAGAGGCTATCGGACTGCTAGCAGATGAGGGCATTACGCTCGATGCCATGCGTGTTCGGGCATTTCCGTTCTGCAAATCATTTGTCGAATTCGTTGACGCTCATGAGCAGGTTTTCGTAATTGAGCAGAATCGCGATGCTCAGTTCAAGAGTCTTATCATGATCGAACTCGGTGTCGATCCGCACAAGCTGATTTCCGTTTTGAATTACGACGGTACGCCGATAACGGCGGATGATATTTTGAATCAGATCAAATCTAAGACATGACCTACGTTCGACCTACATTTCGACATCCGGCATTGCCAAAGAACGATCTTGGCTACACGGTTGATTATTACGAGGGTTCGCTTTCGACGCTTTGTGCGGGATGCGGGCATGACGGGATCAGTGCGGCTATTGCGCAGGCTTGTTTTGAATTGAACATCGAGCCGCATAAGGTTGCCAAACTGTCGGGGATCGGTTGTTCGTCCAAGACGCCGGCATATTTTTTGAGCAATTCGCACGGGTTTAATTCCGTTCACGGGCGTATGCCATCGGTTGCGACCGGTGCGAATCTAGCGAATCGCGACCTGATATATTTTGGGGTCTCCGGTGACGGCGATACGGCTTCGATCGGCATGGGACAGTTTGTCCATGTCATCCGGCGAAATCTCAACATGGTCTATCTCGTGATGAACAACGGGTGCTACGGCCTGACGAAAGGGCAGGACAGCGCGACCGCCGACGCGGGTTCTAAAAGCAAGGCCGGTTCGGTCAATCTCTTTGAGGCAATCGATCTTGCAAGCCTCGCTATCGAGCTTGGAGCTACATTTGTTGCCCAAAGCTTTTCCGGTGATAAAACACAGCTTATTCCACTTGTTAAAGCCGCGATGAGCCATCCGGGCTTTGCATTTATCAACGTCATTTCGCCATGCGTCACATTTAACAACAATCCCGGCTCGACCAAATCTTACGATTACGTCCGTGAGCACATGGAAACAACGGCGATGATGGATTTTGTACCGATCGCCCGCGAGATCACGGCGGAATACGAAGAAGGAAGCGCCAAAATGCTCACCATGCACGACGGCTCGGTGATCTCATTGCGAAAGCTCGCGAACGACTGGGAACCGACCGATAGGATCTCGGCGATCAATGCTGTGCAGCATGCAAAGAAGAAAGGTGAGATACTGACCGGCCTGTTATATATGGATCCCGAAACGGCGGATCTTCACGAAATGATCCAAACGAGTGACAAGCCACTAAATGCGTTGACCAAGGACGAACTGTGTCCGGGTTCCGAGATGCTTGCAAAATTAAACGCCAGCTTGCGCTAAGACTTCATTATCGAGTTATGAAAATTCGACTGTGCGTCGCAATTCTGCTGGTGTTCCTCGCCGGCACTACCCTTGCGCAGCCTAAACACACGTTCGGTTGGAAAGGCACATCGTTCCTACTCGACAGAAAGCCCTTTACGATCCGTTCGGGTGAGATCCATTATCCTCGGGTTCCTCGAGCGTACTGGCGTGATCGCTTTAAAAAGGCGCGTGCAATGGGCTTAAACACGATCACGACTTATGTCTTCTGGAATCTTCACGAGCCGACTCCAGGCAAATTCGATTTTACCGGCAATCTCGATGTCGCTGAATTCGTCCGTCAGGCCGCTCAGGAAGGGCTTTGGGTGATAGTCAGGCCGGGGCCGTATATCTGTACTGAATGGGATTTTGGCGGCTTTCCATCATGGCTGCTGAAGACGCCTGATATGAAAGTGCGCTCGGCTGACAAACGGTTTCTCGACGCCTCAGACCGCTATATGAAGGCGGTCGGTAAGCAGCTAGCGTCGCTTCAGATTACTCGCGGCGGTAGGATCATCATGGTTCAGATCGAGAATGAGTATGGTTCATTTGGTGCGGATCATGACTATATGACCGCGATCGGTGAACAGATCAAAAGCGCCGGATTTGATGTGACCCTGTTTACATCTGATGGACCCGGTGCCAAGAATCTTGATGGCGGAAGTCTGCCCGACGTTCTTTCGGTCATTAATTTCGGAGCGGCGGAGGGTATTGAAAAGGAGTTTGTGGAATTCAACCGACGCTGGCCTGAACGGCCGCGAATGGTCGGCGAATGTTGGACCGGATGGTTCGACCATTGGGGCGAGAAACACCATTTGCTCCCTCCGTGGGGCGGCAACGACAAACGAAAACCTGCCGATGTCCCGGCAGAGGGCGTTGATTGGATGCTCTCGAACAACACGTCATTCAATCTCTACATGTTTCACGGCGGTACGACATTTGGGTTCATGGCGGGTGCGAATTCAAACAGCCAAATGCCCATTCAGCCTGATACATCAAGCTACGATTATGGGTCTCCGCTTGACGAGGCTGGGCGGCCGATCGATAAGTACTTCGCCATTCGCGATGTGATCAAGAAGCATTTCCCGAATGAGACCTTTCCACCACTTCCGCCAGCCCAGCCAATGATCGAGATAAAATCATTTGAATTTAGCGAGGCGGCGGGAATCGATGGCCTGCTTAAACAACCAGTGAGATCTGACGACCCGTTGACGATGGAAACTCTCGATCAATCATACGGATTTTTACTCTATCGCAAGGCCTTGAAGGAATCGGTGAAAGGGAAGATCGGCTTTGGCGAAATCCGCGATTACGCCGTTATTTCTCAAGGGAAAGGAACGTTTGGTGCGTTGGACCGACGTTTAAAGCAAAATTCGATCGACGTCGATCTGGCCGCCGGCGAACCGCTCGACATACTCGTCGAAAACATGGGCCGCATCAATTTCGGGCCGCGACTGGTCGATGATAGAAAGGGAATTATGGGCAAGGTCACTATCGGCGATCAGCCGCTTACCGGCTGGGAGATATTCCGGCTGCCGATGACAGAACTTTCCGGGCTTAAGTTCTCAAGGCAGACACTGTCCGGGCCGGCCTTTTATCGCAAGTCAATAGACATCAAAGAGGTTGGCGATACCTTTCTGGATATGTCCAATTGGGAAAAAGGTCATGTATGGGTCAATGGTCACCATCTCGGCAGATTCTGGAGGATTGGACCGCAACAAACGCTCTTTCTGCCAGGCGTTTGGCTCCGAAAAGGGCTGAACGAGATCATTGTCCTGGAGGTCGGCGTGCCAAGAGCCAAGGTTATTCGCGGCGTCAGAGATCTGATCTTCGACAATAAATGACTCTGGTTTTGTCGATGACCATCGCCTTGTCCTTTGGGGACAGCGACTGGTGAGCTTTGCAAGTCTCGCGGAAGATGCTTAGGACCCACCGCAGACCCGCCAGATCCGAGTATCCGAGCCATACCCACTTTTTCCTGAATCTCAGGGCAGCTAAATATCCAAAAGCGGCAAAGAGTGTGTAGTTTTCGCCTTACCCCGCGTAGATTCTCGCGGACCACACAAGAAGTTTCTTCCCCTTCGATTTTCAAATCTCTGTAACTCCCCTGGATATAAGGATTTGCGTCATCTGTTGGGACAGGTATGGCTATTGCGATAGTAGTATACGAGCGGATTGAGAGACTAGGAAAATATTATGGAACGGCAGCCCGAAACAATACTCGAATACCTGATCATGTCAAAAACGAAGCCTCTTTTGTTGGCAGTTCTTATTTTACTTATTACACCATTCATTCCATCGTCGCCTTCGGTTAATGGACAAAACAAAGAGGAAAGGATCCGAATTGATACCAATCTCGTACTTCTCAATCTCTTGGTTCGGGATAAAAATGGGCAATTCGTCACGGGGCTAAGATCCGATCAATTCGAACTGCTTGTTGACGATCGAAAACGCCCGATTGAAGGCTTTTCGGCTGGTGAAGCCGCGGTATCATTCGGGATCATATTCGACATGCATCCAACAACAGGTGAACACACTGGCTCTGTCATTGAATCACTTCGTCAGTTCAGAACCGAACTTGGACCTTCCGACGACATCTTCCTTATCGCATTCAATATGCTAGGCGAGCAGACATTTGATTTTATCCCGACGGTAGAACAGCTCGAAAGGCATATGGCCGATCCTGGCCGACGTGAACCCTATTCGCTCTATGACGCCGTCTATTTTGCATCGGATCGTATTCAGTCGAGCCGAAATCAAAAGCGGGTATTGCTGATTATTTCCGACAGTGCCGATCACCGGAGCCGTCGTTCAATAAGTCAGGTTCGCGAAAAGGTTAACGAGATTAAGGCCGAAGTGTACGCAGTCATTTTCGATGAGGGTAAGGGGTATGGCTATTCGGACATTACACATCCAGGCAGGGAAATCTATCCGTTTTCGAGGGATGCGACACTTCTTGATCGGAAGGCTCTCCTGGACTTAACGCTGAATAGCGGAGGGGGCACCTATTTTGGCGTCTCACAGAACGCTCTCAGACTCGGCTCAATATATAAACAGATTGCGGCAGAGATGAGGTCTCATTACACGTTTGGGTTTTATCCGGACGTGATCGACGGAAAGAGGCACTACGTGCAGGTGAAACTTCGGAATGTGCCGGAAGCTAAGGACTTTGTTCTTACCTATCAAAGATCTTACTTGGCTCGAAAGCATTCGGTCGGTCAATAGGAGGTTGTGTGAGTCTTTTTTCTGGACGAAATGTTGGACACCTGATGCCAACACACGCTGGATACCATCGGTCTCGCATTGAACGGTGGTTTGCAGTTTATCTAGAGATATTCGGCCTTTTTAGCTGTTTGAAAAAAGCCTTGCACGTTGTGCGTCAGGCATGAATATGTTCAGGACGGTTTCGATGATGCGAGTTCCGCGATTCGGCGGGAGGGCGCTTCTTTTGATCGCCCTGTCATCAATCGGCACACTGAAAGCCACCCACAGCCAAAGCCGGCCTCGGGATCTGCGAGGAATACTGACACGCTCGTGTTCAATGACCGACGCCCATTTCACTCTGCTTGACAGCGGCAAGATAGCAGTCACGACGTTGAAATCGCGCGACAAGAAAGAGATCTCACTCTGCGGTGTCGTGAGCCTCAAACGGACGTCCATGCCGACCATAGACGAGCTGCGAGAGAGCCTAAGTCAGAGAAAAAACCGTTCGATCCTTGCCGGCGGCCGTTTCAGCGAGCCGCCCACAAGACTTGACCTCCAGAGCCTGAAACTGGAAAAGAACGATCTCGACACCCTTATTCAATGTAAGCCGCGAAAATGCAGCCTGCTGGTGTCCGATAAGCTGCTACAGACACTTGCCAACAGCTCGAACTTGCGGCCGGGTGATCTTGATGACATTTACGCGGAGGACCTAGCGGAGTTCGCGAGCAACTTCCGCACAAATGGCCTTGATTCTTTGAATATATTTGAGGGGCTACGCATAACAGCTCCGCTTGCCGAACAAAACAGGACTATGATCGGCCGGGTTCCGCTTTTAGCAGCTTTCGATCCGGCATTGACACTCTACCTGAAGGAATATCCAAACCGTGTCTTGGACGGTGCAGAAACTACACTCGGTTGGTCCAAGATAAGCTTTGGACTCAAACCGATCGTAACCATAACTAGCACGACCGCTTACTCGCCCGTAAAAGGCGGCAGCCCTCCGATGATCATCACCCATCAGATATACGCAAGCCGCTACATGAACGGCTCAGTCGCTATGGCGGTTGTCGTTGCTGATGCAAAAGACGATTTTTATCTCATCTTCACCGATCTTTCTCGTTCCGACTCACTCGGTGGACTATTTAGCGGGATCAAGAGGAGCATTGTATCGAGTGATGGAACAGAACGCCTCAGGGAGTTACTGGAAGTGGCGAGGACACGGTTGGAGGCTCCGTCTAGCTCCCAAGCGGCCGGCACGAAGCCGGCCCCGACCAATGGCGTTGATCGGTCACATTGGTCCGACTGGGTCAATACGATCATGGTAATTGCGGCGATCGGAGCGTTAGTAGTGGCGATTTTCGGTGTCCGGTTGTTTCGACGACGACAGCAGCCCCGTAAGAATGCTCGAATGTACTTATAATTGCTACAAATCATAGTATCTGGGCAATCTACTCTTTCCGGAGGGCTAGCTTTAGACTCTCAGACCTAAACGGGAGAATGCGAATCGATATTAATGGAGGTCGGCAATCCAAAGGACAAGGTTATTCGCGGTGGCTATCTCTTCCTGATCTTCAACCGTACAACGAACTTTGAGCTTGTAACGGCCTTAATTGTAGAGATGGCCAAACGAACACCACGTTCCTCGCGCTCACCTTTGTCGACAGAACCTGGTTTTCCGGGGGCGGTAAGGATGTTTGGTTCGATCTTGATCCCGGCCTTCGCCGGTTCGAGGATATTGACCCCGAGATGAGTCCCGCCCGGTTCAAACGTGTAGCTACCATCCGATTCTTTCTTTATGATACTGTCGCTGTGAAAATATGACGTGACCGTCTGAGGTTTGTCCATTTCAACGAAATCTCTGACAACAAAGGTGTCTGGAGCAGTAAACCTAAAATTTCTGGTAAATTTTCGTATTCCAAGTTCCGGTTCGTAGGCTGATGTGAGTTCCGCATCGATAGTTACGGTTTTTTGATCGAACTTGACGGAAAGTAGCCGGATCCCGTTCATTCGCTCATACGCAACGCCAACAAATACATCATGTCCATTGCCTTCTCTGGCCTGGCCTTTTCCGTCAAAGACCAAAGTATTGTGATGCTCCGTCAACGGAACTCCTGCATAACCGGAATCGCCTGTGAGATATTTACCATCCGACCAGATTATGAAACTACCAGCGTCGGGATGAGCGTGGCCGCTCGATAAACGCCATTCGGGAAACAGCTTAATTTTTTCGTTTGCGGCGTGTCCTTCCGGCGGTCCGGCCTTGAATGCGAATGCAGTTGCGTTGTCATTCCAACTCGAACGCCAATACGCGATCTCATGATCGCGAAAATAATGCCATTTCTGATGCTTCTCGATAGCGATGGATTTGATCGTCGGGTTGTACCAGATAAATGTCCAGAATTCCTCAGCATTGACCTGGCCCTTGGACTTTAGCCAATCAGCAACTCCCTGGATCTCACCGTTCCGATACCTAGATGCAAGATTAAATAATATGTTGTAATTGGTGCGAAACTTACCATTTAGACGTTCGCGGTTATAATCGTCACCTTTCCGCGAACGTGTAATTGGTCCGGCATAAATGTCGCCGAAATCAAAATTGAATTCACCACCCGGCAATGTCGCATGAGCAACGTATTTGTGGGCGTTTTTGAATCCCTGTGTCGTTTGATAAAGGTCCTCGCCGGTCGAATGTGCGTGGGCATCCATGTAGTGGACCAACCATGGCGTCGAGAATATCCAATACTCCATTCCTTCGTAGTAGTATCCGTCGTCCGAATAAGTCGCCAGAACACGGTCGAATATTGCGCGGGATAGAGCTGCCCAATCTTTTGCCTCATCCGTTTCGCCCATTAGCGAGTACGCCGTAACGGCGAGACCCGAGATCGGAATGAACGTATGATTTTGGCTGTAGGCGTAGGTTTTGCCCGATTTTGGCTTGAAGAAATCGTACAGTAACCGGGCTTGTTTTATGAGCTTGTTTCGGTACTTATCGCGCTCGGCGACCGATAGGTCATGGTAAAGCAGATCGTAGGCCCACCCCATGCCATAAAGCAGATGCCCGGCAGCAAGATCGACGTTTGGTTTGTTGTACGAATATCCCCAAACGTCATAGGAAACCGCGGCATCCAGATATTTCTTTGCGGCATCGAGGTGCTTCTTATCGCCCGTGACCTTATAAACAAGGGCAGCCTCGGCGATTCCGATGCCGACCTCATTCTGGACGCGGCGCTCCTCGGCTGGCGGAGCAGGCGGTTCGACCGAAAGAGCGCGAACACGGTTCAACGCCGTTTGCCAAAGCGCCCTTTGCGTTTTGGTCTTTTCCTTGAGCGAGTCGATTTCACTTTGTGTAACAAAGACACGCGGATGAACGCCTTCAAGTTCCTTTTTAAGCGACGAAGGTTTTGTTTTTGCAACCGCGATCAGAGGATGTTCGCCGGTAAGCTTCTGAACCGCCAAACGCTCGGCTTCAAGTTCCTGCTTGTCCTGCGCAAATAAAGATCCCGAGAAACACGTGAGTACCAAGATAAAGAAAAAAATATGGCGTGACATGATATTTGATTACTCGTAACTAATTATTTGGGCTGACCGTCCCTTAGGCCGGTTTCGATCCACTTATTGAGCCGCTCGCCCTGCTCCGGCGAGTTGGCGTGTCCCATTTCGAGGCCGACAATCAGCGTCTTAGGTGCGGAGATCACGTTGTAGGCTGCGTACATTGAAGTAGGCGGAACCACTTCGTCATTAAAACCCCAGGAATAAATCCCGGGAACTTTGATGCGACGAGCGAAGTTTACGACGTCATAATACGTGGCAGTCTCGAGTTTTTCCTTCGTCCGCATTTTTTCGTCTCTAAACCCATGCGGCCAGCCGCCCGCACGGTTCGCCCCATATCCAACCACATCGGCCATCGCCGGGTATGAAGCGGCAAGCACTTTAACCCTCGGATCGAGAGCGGCGGTAACAATCGACAAGCCTCCGCCTTGACTACCCCCGATAACGCCGAGATTTTTACCGTCGTATTGCGGCAAGCTTGTAAGAAAATCGTTCGCCCGGATCACCCCAAGAAAGACACGTCGGTAATAATACGTTTCGCGATTATCCAAATTATAGAGCATGTAGCGATTCAATGAACCGGCACCGAGCGCGTCATAGACGCTCTGATCGAGCGTCACCGGAATGCCGTGAATACCGATCTGGAGCGTGATGATGCCGCGTTCGGCAGCAGAGATCAGGCCGCGATAGGGCCGGATGCCCGCTCCCGGGACATTTAGAAGAGCAGGGAATTTCTGGCTGGGATCTTTAGTTTTAGGGATTGCCAGAATGCCATAGATCCGACTGATGCGGCTGACCCCTGTCCCGATATTCTGAAAGCTAACCTGAAAAACATCTACCGTAGGTGTTGAATAGGCAGGAAGTGATTCAAACTTTGATTCGAGCGGGATCCTTGCCAATGCCAGTTTACCCGCGTCCCAAAACGAGTCAAAATCCTTTGGCTCAGTAACGACCGCCTTGATAGCGTCAGGCCGGTAGGCCGCGGTCGCGAGCCCTCGATAAGTTCTTCCATCCCTTTCTACGGTCGCGATGCAGCGGAAAAAACCAGGCTCCTTCATCATTCCGCTATCGATCGTCAGCGGCTGTGACCCGGTCGTCAACGAGCTTTCCAGCACGGCTGGCATAGCCTCCGGTCCACATGAATACTTCAGGGGCAAACCCGCTACCGGAGTGTTGTTGAGTGTTACGGCGAACGTAAATCTAGCCGTCTGGTTTAGCTCGTATGTCCAGTTTTCCTTATCTAGAGAAACACGGACCTGATAACTGCCAATACTTTCCTGAGCTTCCGTTATCGAAAATGTCAACAAAAGTAAGGTAAATACGAGGCACAATTTTGTATTCGACATAGTTTTAATGAGTCGAAGGCCGGAGCTTTGTTCGGCCTTCGGCTAAGATTGACTACAAAAAGCCTAATTGAGATCAATTTTCCGCCAGCCTTGGGTCAAAAAGTGAAACGCGCTCCAAACTGGATCCTTCGCATCGCCCCCGCGCCTGTAATCCGTCCGAAATTCCCCGGCGATGCAGGATTTGCGGGGGCCGCCGCATTCGGCTGATCAAGATTCACGTTATTGAAGATGTTGGTGCCCTCCGCCCGTAGACGAAGCTTGTATCGTTCACCGATCCGGAAATCCCGGGAGAGCCCAAGATCTACAACCCGAAACCCCGGGCCGGTCAGTAGATTGCGAGCTGCATTTCCGTCCGTTGCAACGCCGGTTACCACCAGGTTTCGGGCGAAAGCCGATATGTTGAACCAGCGGTCCGCCGTAGGATTGTCGATATGCGGATCGCCGACAAGGCGTGCCCGGTCATTTGTAACGCCATCCAGATTGGCGTCGACGTTGCCATTTGTGACAGTAAACGGTCTGCCGCTACGAGCTTTGATGATCGGCGAAATGCTCCAGCCATTCAAGATCGCTCTGAGAACGCGATTCGAACCGTTGTAGTAATCGGGCTGAAAATTCATGCTCATGCTAACAACGTGTCGCTGATCCGTATCGGCGCGACCTTTATCCAATTCGAGCTTGCTGTAGTTCTGAGCCAGGCCTTGAGTTGTGTTGTTGTGAAGTTGGACGCTGCTAAGCGTTTTGCTAAACGTGTAATAGCCATTTAGCGAGAGTTTGTCCGAAAGTCGCATTGCCCCCGTGACCTGAAGCCCGTGATATGAAGCGTCCTGGTCAGAATCGAGGATCAGCACGGCCCCAAAAGCCGTATTAGGACGTCGCGATAGTATGTTTGCACCAGCAGCGGTCGCCGTCGCATTAACGACAGGATAATTCACATCCCGGCCGAACGGCAGATGGCTGCTGATCGTACCAACGTAAGCTGCTCCGAGCGTAAGGTCCTTAGTGATTTGACGCTGCACGGAGACATTCGTTTGAAATGTTCTTGGCCACGTGAAATCCGTTGCGACGGCAAAAGCTCCTCCGCCGGTTACAAAAGTACCCCTATAAGGGAACGGAGGTCCGCCAACAAATGCGTTATATGGATTACGGAGCGATGCCCCAAGCGGCTGGAGTGTGATCGGATCCGCTCGTCGATTCGTATTGCTAAAGGTCAGCCGGGTAGAGAATGGCTGAGTGTTTGTCTGGGTGTTCCACTCGTTTCCTGAGATGCTACCGTAGAATAATCCGGCCGCCGCTCGAATCGAGGTCTTACCATCGCCAAACGGATCCCACGCTAGCCCGAAGCGGGGCGAAAAGTGAGAATAGCTGACCGGTATGCCGCCGCGCTCCACACCCTCGTCGCCGTAAAATAACAGCCCTATCGGTGCAATTGGATTAACAACCGATTTTTTTCCAGGAATGTAGTTTGCCACGCGATTAAGAGGATCAGTCGGTGGCGTCTGTACGTCCCAACGGAAGCCCAAATTAAGGACCACCCGCGGATGAACCCGGAAATCATCTTGAAGAAACAGGGCAGTATACCAGGTGTTAGTATAAGCCGTAACCGGTGCATCCTGCGTTACCGAACTTGGAATACCGATCAGAAAATCTGCGAATCCGTTCCCTGTTGAAGTGTTATTGAATTGAAATACACCGTAGTTGTTCAGCAGCGTATCCTGTATGTCCTTGTTAAGCGATACCTCGCCGCCCACCTTGAACGAGTGGCGGCCGAAATTCCAACTAAATACATCACGGACCGAATAGAGATTGGTTCCCGCGACTGGCCCACCGATGGCGTTCGTTAACGAGAAATAACCTGTAACGGTTATCTGTGGAAGTGCCGGATTTCCCTGTGGGGAAAACGACGAACCCAGATCTCGTAGCGAAGTAGCCGGAACATTTAGGCGTCCGCCAAAATTTCGACTGTATGTTGCCCATAGCTGGTTGATCTTGTCAGGGCCGACAACCCAAACATCACTCAGGTTTACATTGTCCTGACGCCACTTGAAGTCTTGCGTTGCCCAGGGAAGGTTTCCGCTTCCCGGAAAAACAGTCGTTATGCCAGAGGTCGTAAAATATGAAAAAGTCAGGCGGTGCGGGTCGTTAAGTTGATGGTCAATTTTTACCAGAAATTCATTCGTGTTATATGGATTGGGAACATTGCCCTGCCACCTATTATTGGGGAGGTTCGCGGTAGGGATAAACTCACTTATTATCCGAGCCGATACCGGATCGATCCGGTTCGGACAGATCACACCGACGACGCCGAGACACGAAAACACTGTAGCGTTCGCGAGTGTCGTACCCGTTGCAGGATCTCTCGGTTGTGTAGCCGACGCTCTGAAATCGCCGGCGCGTTCCAAGGCGGTTGGTACGATGGCACCGGACAGGAAAGTGCTTGTGGTCTGGCGAAGTCCTGAATAGGAAGCGAAAAAAAAGGTCTTGTCGGTTTTTATCGGACCACCGATCGTACCGCCGAACTGATTACGTTTGTACGGAGCCTTTTCCAAAAGTGAGCCCCATTCGTTCGCGTTAAAAACGGTGTTGCGAACAAACTCATACAACGAGCCACGAAACCTGTTGGTGCCGGACTTGGTGAGCACGTTTACAATTCCGTTAGCAAAACGTCCGTATTCCGCATTGTAGGCATTCGTCTGAACCCGGAATTCCTGGATCGCGTCCGGGTTGGGAAGAATATTTCCTGTATTGCGGAGGTTGGTCATGTTACTTCCGCCGTCAAGATAGTAGTTGACCGAACCAGTTCCGCCATCCGTGCCGCCGTTGATCAGTGTACGCTGTTCAGGAAAGCCCAGGCTCAATGAACTAGTGTTAGCGGATGCAGTTGCAACGCCATTATTGTTCGATTGTACGCCGGGAGTCAGGTCAAGCAGGGAATAGACGTTCCGCTCAACGAGAGGAAGATTTTCGATCTCTTGCGTTTGGATCGTGCGTCCGAGCTCGGCCGAATTCGTATTTATCTCAGGTGGTGCGGTTGAAATAGTGACCTCTTCGCCGATGCCGCCGATTTCAAGAGCGAAGTCCATTCGCGCAGTGTCATTGATGCGAAGGACGATCCCGCTGCGAGTCGCTTTCTTGAATCCAGACGCGGCCGCTACTTCGATCTCATAATTGCCGACCGGAAGAAATTCGATTCTATAACTTCCTTCGCTGTCGGAGACAACTGTCCGTTTGAGGCCTGTGTCGATATTACGAACCGTGACGCTGGCGGCGGCAACCTGTGCTCCGCTCGGATCCGAGATCGTTCCAACGATCGTAGCTGTCGTTACCTGTCCGTCAGCAATTAATGGGAGGACTATAAGCAGGCTCGCAAGTAACGCGAAGATCCGGATCCTTCGCCCAAAGTTAATCGCTAATCCCTTTGAAGTCATCACTACGCTTGTTTTTCTCATTTCTATTGTTCTCCTTAGACCTAATCCATCAATAAACCGCCGTTGATCTCGATCGTCTCGCCGCAGAGGTAGCTCGCGGCGTCCGATGCCAGGAATGCAATTACGCTCGCGACCTCATCCGGGCGGCCCTCGCGGCCCATCGGTATCGAGTTACGCAGATTCTGCATTACTTCGGGAGTGGTGAATGTTTCGTGGTATGGCGTGTCGATCACGCCCGGTGAAACAGCATTGATCTGTATACCTTTGGCGGCAAATTCCTTTGCCAGCCCTTTTGTCATTGTAAGCAAAGCCGCCTTTGCTGAGGAATAGTGAATCGATCCGGGAGCCCCACCATTTCTCGCGGCGATCGATGTGACATTGATGATCGCCCCGCGGCCTTTTTCAAGCATTTTAGGAATGACGGCCTGGGCAGCAAAAAATGCGCTCTTTGCGTTGAGGTCGACAACTTCATCCCAGCGTTCCTCGGTCAGTTCGAGAGTTCGAAGACGTTCAACCAATGAGCCGGCATTATTGACGAGAATATCCACCGGCCCGAGGCCTTCTTCGACCTCACGAACCAGCCGTGAGATCTCGGAATTTTTCGTGACATCGACCTGAATCGCGATCGCCGACGCACTCGCATTTCCAACCAATGATCCAGGTTGGCTGGCGGCAATCCCAAGGCGACGGTTAGCCAAGATGGCCTCGACCGCAGCGTCGGCGCCGGCTCGGTTATTGTTAAAAGTGATCGCTACTGACGCGCCGAGACGGCCAAACAACTCGGCCGTTGCCCGGCCGATACCGCTCGACGCCCCCGTAACGAGAACGACTTTTCCTGTAAAATCAAAGATACTATTCATATTTTTATGCAGTTTCCTTAGCTTCCGTAAAAGATACTTTTTCGATCCGTCCGGCGAGTGCAAATAACACTAATGTACCCACCGGAGCCAATATCCCGGCCGTCACTAGGATCGGAGTATACGAAAAGTGATCGACCACCCAGCCTGTCGAGAAAATGAATATCATTGAACCGATACCGGCCCCCGTGCCGCCAAGGCCGGCGACCGAGCCGACGGCATTTGACGGATAGAAATCGCTCGGTAGTGTCTGAACATTATTGATCCAAACCTGGAAGCCAAATAGAACAACGCCGATAAGAGCCAAGGCGGTCATCGAATCCGCAGTAAATGCAGCAAGGATTCCGGCAGGCATTAAAGCGGCTGCAAAAGAGATAACGATCTTACGCGCTATATTTACGGTCCATCCCCGGCTGATTAGAAAACCGGAAAGCCATCCTCCAAACAAGCTCCCCACATCAGCCGCGACGTAAGGCACCCATGCAAACAAACCGATCTGCTTAAGATCAAATCCATGGACCTGATTCAAATACAACGGCAGCCATGTAATGTATAGCCACCAGACTGGATCGACAAGGAACCTCGCCAACACGATTGCCCACGTCTGTCGATATCTAAGCAATGCAAACCATCCGAGCTTAAACGCAGCATCGTTCGAGTTCGCTTCGCTTTGACTGCCGGCCGTTTCAGCACTATCTTCCTGTATCAAACTTAATTCGCCTGCGGTAAGCCATTTATGGTTCTCGGGCGTGTCATAAACGAGCCACCACAATAACAGCCATAGAAAACCCAGAGCGCCGGTAACGACAAATGTTTGCTGCCAATGCCCAAAGTACGCTGTCAAACTGACGATTACCGGTGGGGCGATGATCGAACCGATCGCCGCGCCGCTGTTAAAGATCGCCATTCCAAATGCTCGCTCACGGGCAGGGAACCAAACTGCCACGGTCTTTGCTGCCCCGGGCCAGTTGCCAGCCTCGCCAAGACCGAGCAGAAATCGAAAGGCACTTAGGCTTCTCAAGCCTGTCGCAAAGGCGTGGCCGATCGCAGCCAAGGACCAAACAATGATCGAGACGGTAAATCCTTTTTTTATGCCGATGTGGTCGTAAAGTTTGCCGGATAGGCTCTGGCTAATGGTATATGCAAGCAAAAAAAATGTAGCAATACCACCGAATTCAGTATTCGACAGATTGAGATCCTTGGTAATTAGTGGAGCTAAAACGGACACCGTTAACCGATCGATGTAGTTGATCAGCGTTGCAAGAAACACCAGCCCGATGATGATCCACCGCAAACCTCGAATCTTGAAACCGCGGTGTTCGGGTTTGATATTTTCAAAAGTACTATTCATTATTATTGGTGTTACCAATTACAGCATCGATAAGGATTCAAGTCATTGAAATTCCTTTCGACCCGGCATAAATATGGTATCGTTACCATTTGGAACAAGGTTACCTTGAATTAAATTCCCACGGAATACCGGTCGCCTACATTGTTGCCACTGTTGACCCTCGAACGATCAGTTCGCAATCGAGAATTCTTTCAACTCGATCGAACAGTTCGTCATTCGAAATCCGACGAAACAGCATCTCCGCCGCCAGCTGGCCTTGCAGCCTCATAGGCTGGCGCACCGTCGTCAGAGCGGGCATCATATGCATTGCTAGCGGCGTGTCGTCGAACCCAACGATGGCAACATCACCAGGCACCGACAGCCTGGCATCTTTTATCGCCGACATCGCTCCAACGGCCGTAAAATCATTACGTGCAAAGACCGCTGTTGGCGGCTGCGGCAGTGAAAGCAACCTCTTCATCCCTTCGTAGCCGATCTTTTCTGTCGAGTAGCCTGGAACATCCGAAACCGACTCTTTGCGGCCGGTTATCAAGCGTTCGTCGATCTCGATCCTGTGCTTTTCCAACGCGTTGAGATACCCCTGCAGACGTTTCAGGCTGCTTCGACTTTCATAACCGGCACCGATAAACGCGATCCTATTGTGCCCAAGGTCGATCAAATGCTGGGTTGCTTCAAAGCCGCCCCTTAAATTATCCGCTGAAACATAATCCACGTTGTTATGGTGGAAATCACGCCCGACAACGACCACCGGTAGATTGCTGTCTGCGATGGCCGCAAGTCGCTCATCCCCCTCCTTGTTTGAACGCGTTGCGACGATCAGGCCATCTACATTATGATCGACGAGCGACTCGAACGCTCCAATGTCCTCCTTCGCACTATGTTCGCTGATACAAATGAATAAGTTATACCCCCGAACCGCCAGGCTTTCGCGAACCGCATTGGCGATCTCGGTTGAATACGGATTTGAAATATCGCCCAGTACGAGTCCGACAGTATCGGTTCTCTGCCTCTTAAGGTTACGGGCGAGACCATTGCGGCGATAGCTCATCTCCTTAACGGCCGTAAGGACCTTTTCACGCGTTTTATCACTTACATAACCAGTACCATTGACGACGCGGGAAACGGTCATCGGAGCAACGCCGATCGACAGGGCAATATCACTAAGAGTTGCGTTCCGTTTTCGCGCCATTCAAGAAAGTTCGAGTAGTGTTGAAATAAGTTAACGTTACCTTATTACCACAACAATAATGATGTTGCAAGTAAAAACTTCGCCAGGCAGGCAACAATCTTGAATAAATTATCCTTGGTGCGTTACAGGACGGTAATTCGGCCCCACGTTCGAAGCGTAAAACTCTAATACCTCATGTTTGAAAACAGACAAAGGCTGTCTCCTTACATACAGCGTCGTTGCCCTGTCCTTGCCTACACCCCTAATAAAGGTCAGTAAAAAGCATGGTTATTCATCTGGAATGACGATTGCAAATGGTTTCTCTTACTATGAGAAATAGATTAACGCGATTTTCTCTCTGGTGGATGATTCTGTGCATTTCATCCCAGGTTCTATTGCCATCCGCAATCCTTGCACATGGAGGCGAGGATCACGGTGACCAGAAGCCAAAAACCACGTCCAACGCGAAAGGCGTAATTTCCCACTCAACCCGCTTGGGTGAGATTGAGATCATGGTAAAACATCCGGCAATGGAGCCTGATCGGTCCACGACCGGTGCTCTTTTCATAACAAGATTTGACACGAACGAACCCTTCAAACTTGCTGTTGCGAAGATCGAGATCGAATCGCCGAACGGTACGATCTTTAATGCAGCGACAGAAGCAGGTGAGCAGCCCGGAACATACAAGGTCATGTTTCCCGCGATGCCAGCCGGCGTTTACAAAATGCGAACCAGCGTGGCGCATGACGGGGAAACGGACACCGCAACCTTCTCTGGTATTGTGGTAAAAGCGGCGGCGTCAGCGGCTGAAGAAGTAACGTCCTGGTTGTCAAGATTCGCGATCGGTCTCCTTTTCATATTGGTGCTATTTTTGCTTTTCGGGCTTGTATATTTCGTGTGGCGCTTTGCGGCCGACCCCGGAGTTAGCGACGAAGCCCTTTCCGCGTGAGAACCACGGATCGACTTTCTACGAACACTCAATGGGGATAAAGCTCTTTCTAAAAGTTATCGGCGAATATCGCATGCAGCTTGGCGTGATCGTGCTTGTGCTTGCGAATTATGGAGCGATGGGCGCCCAGCCAGGTAATGTTGTAACCGCCCCTACCCCTGCTCCTTCCCTTCAATATATTGGGCTGGATGGTTTAAGTGTTGAGCGGCTCGTAGAAAGCGCTGGGCGGCGACGTGCGGATCTACTCGCCGCGCGCCAGCGACTAGTGATTGCCGAGGGAAAGCTGGTTCAAGCGGGGTTGCGTCCGAACCCCGTTTTTAGTACTGAATATGGGAGCACGCGATTTCTGGGCGGCGAGGCCGAATACGATTTTTCTGCCGGATTCGCACAAGCGTTCGAGCTTGGAGGCAAGCGCGAAAAACGGCGGGCGGTCGCCGAACTCGAGCTTCAGCAGGTACGGGCTGAGATCACGGCTATCGAACGGGGCATTTCGGTCGAGATCCGCCGGGATTATACACGAGCGATCGCGGCCGCTCGGCAGCTCGATGTGGTGGACAGACTGCTAGCTGCTGACCTTGAATTGGTTCGGGTGACGGAAGCACGCCTAAGTGAAGGCGATGTCGCGCCGCTCGACGTGAATCTTGTCAAACTAGAAAGTGACCGCCTCAAGATCCAACGTATCGACGCGAGAAGCGAGCTGGAAAATGCGCTGCTACGGATTCGAACACTGATCGGGGCCGATGTCACCGAGCCTCTCCGTTTGGCGCCACAGTCGGAGCGGCCCCCTCGGCTCGACCTTGGACTTAGCGAACTGACAGAAAAAGCCATGAGCGATCGATCCGATCTGCAAGCCGCCCGCATCGGCGAGCGGATCGGTACAGCAAGAATAAGCCTGGCCCGGGCTCAGGCGGCGCCCGATGTAACGCCATCAGTACGTTTCTCGCGAGCCAGGGCCTTTACCGAATTGCCCGCATCGGCCGGCGGCGGTATTGCCAATAATCTGGACAACGAACTGACGTTTGGCATTTCGCTCAACCTGCCGGTCTTCAATCGTAATCAGGGCGGGATAGCCTCTGCAGTGGGAGAACAGGTTCAGGCGGCCCGGACACGAGAGTTTCTTGAGTCGACCATCATGCGTGATGTGGCGGTTGCGTACGGCCAATATCGGGCAGCGGCAGAAAAGCTTGTTCTGTACGCAACCCAGATTTTGCCCAGAGCAGAAGCTAACTTGCAAACGGTACGGGCAGCTTACAATGCCGGCGAGTTTTCTGTGTTCGAGGTTGTGAACGAACAGCGCCGTTTGAACGAGAATGTTACCGATCACAGCCGGGCCTTGGAGGACTACTACACAACCTTGACGGCTCTTGAAGCTGCCGTGGGCGGGCCGTTGCCGCCATCCGCCTTCGCCCCCGATTCCACGTCGGTGCTGCCCGATAACGAGAATAGATCGGTTCCGCGGCCGTTCCGCAGCGAAGAATTTCTTAGGTCGCTCAATCAAGATAGAACGGGGCGTATCGGCTCACTAAGGCAGGACAAACCAAAAATGCAGGAGGAGAAAAAATGAAAATTCTGACAATCGTATCTGTTATCGCTGCGGGCATGACATCGCTGGCATGTTCAGGTAGCACCACGTCCAATATCAACCCGGCGGCCAACGCGGCCCCCGCTAACACAACTGCGGCAAATAACGCATCCGCACCCGGAAAAGCCGACGAGATCCCGGCATCCGTCAAGGCGGCACTTCCGGGCGCTCAGACCTTTACTGCAATGCACAAAGAGCTGACCGATGCTCAGATCGCGTCTATCGAAAAAGATACGGGCGGAAAAGTCTCCGAAAAGGATCATCACTCCTATCCGGGATTTTCCACCGCGAACGGCACAAAAACCCAGATCGGATCCGTGACGATCGTAAAGGCGGCCGGCAAGGAGATCATTGTCATATATGAGAACAAGGACGGGTCGCCGTCTATTAAGGAGATCAAGGCCGAGGGCGTGCCCGCCGGCTTTCTCAGCCAGTTTGCAGGAAAGGGTCATGATGACGATCTGCTGCTCGGAGCCGACATAAAAGCAAACGGTGCAAAAGAGGATATGGCAAAAGCGATCACGGATGCAGTAAGGATCGACGTCCTATCGATGCAGGCTCTGTATGGCAAGGCACACACACACTGATGTACTGGTCAAGCAAAAACTTTAGCTCGAGGGATCGTTCCGGTGATGTAAATGTAACGCGGGGGCGGGTAGCTCCCGTTGTTCTCACCGCTGTTCTCGCACTAATCATCGTATCGGGATCTATCGCCAAGGGGCAGGCTCCTGCGGACGCAACCCCGGTGATCGTGACCATTACGTCCGAACGGAATGTGAAGAATGACAGTGGCCAGTTGAAGGTCGTTATGAAACGTCTCCCGGGTGACCCACGCTCTGGTGAGCGTGTACATATACTGTTGGCGTTGAGTGAGGCCGTTGAGGGTGGATTCGGTTCAGGGCCGCTTCCAGTAGAAAAGGCCTCAGTTTTGCTTGTCGTTACACGCCCCGACGGTACGGTCGTCGCCCGCGATATTGCAGCGACGGAAGAACCGGGAGGTTTGTACCGAGGCTCATACGTCTTCGACGCCGCTGGAGATTTCAATTTCGTTTTTTCAATAACTACGGAAGACAAGAGAGCCTTCTCAGCAGATTTCCCAGTTACGGTGTCGCGGGCACCGGTTCGCACATCCTTTTGGATCGGTCTTCTAAGCCTACTGGTGCTCTCTGGAATCTCGCTCGGGGTCATCTTTGTCGCCCTAAAACGAAAGGCAAATTTCTCTTACAGGCGCTTCGCCCCAATAGCGGCTGTCGTATTGACGGTTTTCCTTCTGAGTACGGTTACCCTTGCATATCTAGTTCCACCCTCACAAACTCGGGAAACTGCGGCGATTCCGCCGGAGGCTTTTTCGACCGCCGATGTAAACGCGTTGCCGAAAGGAACGACGATCATCGTGCCGAAAGAATCCCAGCTTTTGTTTGGTATAAAGACTCAATTGATCGACATAAGGCAAATTGGCAGTGGTTTAAAGACCACCGGCGTAGTCAGGCCGCGCCCCGACGCTAAGGGGATCGTCACCGCTCAGGTGCCCGGCAGGATCCAGCTGGGCGTGGCCGTTTCCCTAGGCTCGGCTGTTTCTCGTGGCGAGCAGATCGGATATGTCGAACAGATACTTGATGTGTCAGGACAGGCGGGCCTCGAAACGCAAAGACTGGACGTCGAGGCACAACAGCGTGAGGTTGAGGCTCGAAAACTGGAGTTACGGAATACGGTCCTTTCGCTGCAGTCGCAACAGGCTCAGTCTCGAGCGGCCGCTGGGAAGGCACGGACGCGTCTCGCCCAAGCGCAGCGCGAACTTCGAAGGTCGCAAAACCTCTTGGATGTCGGAGCGGTTCCGCGAAAGCGTGTGGAAGAAGCTCAAACCGCATTAAAAGTTATCGAAGATGAGGTGGCATCTGCCGACAGGCAGGTGGTTTTGTTGGGTGAGCAGATCAGGTCGGCTCAGGCAGGGCAGGCCATTTTCCGTTCGCCAACGGTCAGACAACCATCGCACAATTTCCCGTTAATCTCGCCGATAACGGGAATAATCGATCAGATCAAAGCTACAAGCGGTCAGCAGGTCGCGAGCGGTGCTGAATTGATCAACATCGTAAATTTATCGACCGTCTTATTAGAAGCTCAGGTTTTCGAAAAAGATCTCGCGACAGTTCGAGAATCGACGCGGGCCACATTTACATCCTCGGCCCTACTTGGCGAGGTTTACACGATCGGCACGGCCGATGGCGACGGAAGGCTAATCTCCGTCGGACAAACGGTGAACGACCAGACCCGAACCGTGCCGGTCATTTACGAGGTCAAGAACCCGTTCAACCGGTTAAAGGACGGAAATTTTGTCGAGATCATGATCGACACGAGCGGAGATCGTAAGGTCCTGGCCATTCCGCGATCGGCGATTGTTCGCGAGCAAGGCGAGACATTTGTGTTTGTTTTCGACGGCGGCGAGACGTTCGAGAGGCGTCAGGTCTCACTCGGAGCAGAAGGCGCGGATTTTTACGAGATCGCATCTGGATTGAAAGAAGGCGAACGTGTCGTGATCGAGGGAGTTTACCAGTTGCGAACTGCTCAGGCCGGTGAGTAAGTTGCAAGGACAGCGCGTCAAATGATTGACCAATCGCAGATCAGTTTAATAAATCGAAAAACTTACGCGAGTACCAAAGTGCTTGATTACTATGACGGGCTAACCGAACTTTTCCCTGCGGAAAGGGTCCTGTTCGAAAAGATCTCCTCAAGAATTGAGAATGCGAAAATTTTGGACATTGGCGTAGGTGGCGGCAGAACAACCCAATACTTGCTACCACTGGCGGCGGACTATACGGGCCTTGATTACGTGCCAGAATTTATCGAGCGGGTTAAGAAAAAGTATCAGAGCGGAAATTTTATTGTCGGAGATGCGCGCGATCTGAAAGAGTTCGAGGACGGAAACTTTGACTTTGTCCTATTTTCTTACAACGGTATTGATGTGGTTTCGCATGAAGACAGATTAAAAATCCTTAAAGAAATTCATCGCGTCCTTAAAAAGGGCGGGATCTTAATGTTTTCGACTCATAACCGCGACTATCGAAACTTTAGAAGGCCCTATTGGCTTGCAGACCCCAAAGCAGATCTACCGTTTCTTAAAAATTTGTTGTCGCTCGTGTTCTTTCTCCCCCGACATTTATTGATGAGAAGACACGAGATCTTCCGGGAACAATACGCTGTCGTCAACGACTATGACCATCGCTTTTCTCTACTTATTTATTATATTGGCATTGGCGAACAGATCGAACAGCTTGAATCGATCGGTTTTTCGAATATTGAGACCTACAGCACGAAGGGCGATTTGGTGAATGAGGATACAGAATCCCTTTCGAATTACTACTTGGTAACTAAGTGAATACGAGAATGAGCGAAGATTTGAAAGAAATACCCAACGGAATTGCCACTAGTAGAGTATTACTAGCCCCCGGGATGGTTGCGGGCATATTGGTTTTACTGGCGGTAATCTTGATCTTCGCCAGTTCTGCTGCTCTATTTGCGGATTATTTGACTGGTCATACTTCAGGTATCGTCCGTAAGGCCGTTAAGCTGTTTTACGTCGACCTCGAACTAAATGTACCGACTTTTTTCTCGACGGTTCTTTTGCTATGTACCTCAGCGATTCTTGGAACCATTTGTTTTCTTGACACGAGGTGGTCGCGTTCCCGCGCTGTGTATTGGGCAGTCCTTTCCGTCGGTTTTCTCTTTATGGCGTTTGATGAAGCTGTAGCAGTTCACGAAAGACTGATCGAACCCATGCGTTCGGTTTTGGGCGAAGAGAATCTTGGTGTCGTGTACTATGCGTGGGTAGTACCTGCCAGCGTTCTTGTATTGCTTCTCGGATCATTTTTCATAAGGTTCTTGTTGAACCTACCCGCAAAAACGAGGCGACATTTCTTGCTGGCCGCAATTTTATACGTTGGTGGGGCAATCGGACTGGAGTTTGCCGAGGGTAGCCACGCAGAAATTCATGGTATGGATAACGTTGTATACATCGCCCTTGCGACCGTTGAGGAGTTCCTTGAGATGCTTGGCATTATTGTTTTCATCCGTGCTTTGCTCAGGCATTTGGCCGAAACCTTTCCTACGGTATTAGTGCAATTTGACCGCGGGTTGGACGAATCAAGATCGAAGAGTTAGAGGATTTGAATCCGTTGCTTGGCAACAAGTGATCGAAAACCAAGAGGATATAATAACTAACGTAGCAAAGATTTTAATGTTGCTGTATTTGCCTGGTTCGTACCAGCTTGCAGAAAGTCGAAATAGGAGAAAAAAAAAATGAACAAAATAAAAGTACTTTTCGCAGCAGCGGCACTGCTTGTCGCATCTGGCGGGGCGTTTGTCTTCGAAACGACAGTTGTCGAAGCCCATACACGCACCGTCAAGATCAAGGTGGACAAGAACGGCTTTTCGCCGTCTTCGATTGACGCGGAAGCCGGACATAAATTGAATCTGGTTTTTAATCGTGCCAGCGACTCCAACTGCGGAAGTGTGGTCGTTTTCCCGAAGCAAAAAATCCGAAAAAGTCTTCGTGTCGGCAAAGATGTGGTCGTCAGTATCATGCCTACAGAGTCAGGCCAGATCAATTTTAGCTGCGGAATGGGAACCTACAAGGGCAGCATCGTTGTTAGCGAAGGCTAAGCAAATTTAAGTTAGGAGCAATGTATGAAAACTCTATTTTTATTTGCCTCATTGGCACTTGCGGCCGCTGGCCTAGTCGGCTGCGGTGGGGCAGGAAGCAACGCCAATTCGATGAATCATGATTCGATGGTGAAGAATTCAAATTCATCAATGAATATGAATGGGATGGACCATAACTCGATGCCGATGAACTCGAACACGTCGATGGACCATTCGACAATGAAAAGCTCCCCGAATGCTGCTAGTCAGCCGTACGATCTGCAATTTATCGATACGATGACCGTCCATCACAAGGGAGCCGTAGACATGGCAAAGATGGTTGACGGCAAAACTCAAAATCCCGATATCAAGAAGTTCGCGTCGCAGATCATTGCCGATCAGGAAAAAGAAATTGCTCAAATGAGAGACTGGCGCGAGAAGTGGTTCGCGGCCAAGGCCACGGCCCTGAACATGGAAATGCCCGGGATGAGGGATTCCATGAATATGGACATGGCGAAGCTTTCGAATGCCAAGGACAAGGATTTTGACCTTGCATTCATAGATATGATGACCCCGCACCACGCTGGTGCCGTGTTGATGGCGAAAGAAGCTTTGCAGAAAAGTGAAAAGTCTGAGATCAAAGCGCTCGCCAGTCAGATCATCAAAGCCCAGGAAGCCGAGATCAAGATGATGGGCGAGTGGAAGACGAAGTGGAGTAAATGATCAGTTCCGTTCAATCCTGATTGACATGCTCAATGGAATTATTAAATGGTCCCTCAAGAACCGGTTGATCGTCGTCGCGATCGCTGCCCTTTTGCTTGTCTGGGGCAGTTATGTGGCGTTCAATCTACCGGTCGATGTCTTTCCGGATCTAAACAAACCGACGATCACCGTCCTTACCGAAGCTAACGGCCTGGCCCCGGAAGAGGTCGAGACCCAGGTATCGTACCCGATCGAGACCGTCATGAACGGTGTTCCGGGTGTGTCACGGGTACGTTCCGTAAGCGGCGTGGGGTTGTCTATAGTCTACATAGAGTTCGAATGGGGAACGGATATTTATCGAAACCGGCAGATGGTTTCAGAAAAGATCACCGAGGCCCGCGAACAATTGCCGCAGGGAGTCTCGCCGTTTCTTGCTCCCATCTCTTCAATAATGGGCGAGATCATGCTGATCGCTGTCTCCAGCCGGGATGGGACAACCGACCCGTTGGAATTGAGAACCTTGGCGGATTGGACCATCCGGCCGAGGCTGTTGACGATCACCGGGGTTTCTCAGGTAATTCCGATCGGCGGCGGTGTGAAACAGTATCAGGCTCTTGTTTCGCCAGACAAGCTCAAGCAGTTTGGGATCACGATCGAGGATGTTTCGGTCGCTCTGGAAAAATCGAACATCAACTCGACCGGAGGCTTTGTCGATGCCCAATCACAGGAGTACCTTGTTCGGAACCTCGGCCGGTTTTATTCGATCGATGAGCTAAAACAAACGGTCGTTTCTTACCGTAATAACACCCCGATCCGTCTCGGTGACGTCGCTGAGGTGCAGTTTGGTGCCAAAATCAAGCGAGGTGAGGCGGGAACGAACGGAAAGACGGCTGTCATAGTTTCCGTCCAAAAACAGCCGGGAGCCAGCACTCAGGAGCTGACGGAACAAGTCGACGACGCAGTAAAGGAGCTGCAAAAGACACTTCCACCCGATGTTGAGATCAACCCGAAACTCTTCCGACAAGCCAACTTTATCAACGCGTCGATCAGCAACGTGACCGAAGCTCTGCGTGACGGCGCGATCCTGGTCGCGATCGTGTTGTTCCTATTCTTGCTCAATTTTCGGACTACGTTTATTACGCTTACGGCAATTCCGCTTTCGTTCATCGTTACATTTCTTATTCTGTATGCGTTTGGGATCTCGGTGAATACAATGACCCTCGGCGGCCTCGCGGTAGCGATCGGTGAGTTGGTCGATGATGCGATCGTAGACATTGAGAATATCTTTCGCAGGCTTGGCGAAAATCGTCTCCTTGAACGTCCTCGCTCATCTCTCGAGGTGGTCTATCAGGCATCGCTTGAGGTTAGGTCATCCATCATTTACGCGACGGTCATCGTTGCGTTGGTATTTATACCGCTGTTCGCTTTATCCGGCGTCGAGGGCAGATTGCTCGCTCCGCTTGGCCTCGCGTACATTACCGCACTCGTGGCATCACTTGTCGTAAGTCTGACCGTTACACCCGTGCTCGCCTCGTACCTGCTGCCGCAAATGTTCAGGCGAAAGGATCGTGACAAGGCTATTGGTTCGCCTGAGACCGAAGATGAGGCACCGGAAGCTGCTTCCATTGTTTCTAAGATACTGCGGCGGTTTCGGCCTTCATCGGCTGGAGAACATAACGACAGTTTCCTGGTCCGCTGGTTGAAAAAATACGATAGCCGGCTTCTCCATTGGACGCTTCGCCACCCATACAAGGTCATCGTCGGAGCGGCACTTCTTTTCATTGTGACGATGGCCACCTTGCCGTTTGTCGGAACCTCATTTTTACCTGAGTTCAATGAGGGAACGCTGACTGTCAATGTCCAGGCCCAGCCCGGGACTTCTCTTGCAGAATCGAATCGTATCGGCCAAATTTCCGAGAAATTGCTATTAGAGGTGCCCGAGGTCCTCTCCACGGGACGCCGGACGGGACGTGCGGAACTCGACGAACACGCCGAAGGCGTTCACTATACTGAAATAGACGTCGATCTAAAAAAATCTGAACGTTCGCGTGACGAAATTCTTGCGGCGATCCGGGATAAGTTGGCAATTGTGCCTGGTGTCTCTACGAACGTAGGTCAGCCCATCTCTCATCGATTGGATCACTTACAGTCCGGTGTTCGGGCGCAGATCGCGGTCAAGCTGTTTGGCGACGATCTGGCCACCCTCCGTTCAAAGGCCGAGGAAATTCGAAATACGATCCAAACCGTTGAGGGGGCAACGGACGTTTCGGTTGAGCGACAGGTATTGATCCCGCAAGTGCGTTTTAATGTCGACCGGATCAAGGCCGCTCAATACGGTCTCCAGCCGGGGGAAGTCACGCAAACTCTGGAAACGGCGTTGAATGGTCGCACGGTTTCACAAGCAATCGACGGAGCTCGGCGGTATGACGTGGTGGTTCGTTTTGATGAGGCGTCTCGCAACAGTCTGGATGCGCTGCAGAATGTCACTATCGATACGCCTCAGGGAACGCAGATCCCGATTGCGGCCATAGCCGTCGTTGAGAATCTGCCGGGACCGAACCAGATCTTACGCGAAGACACAAAACGCCGAATCGTAATTGGGGCAAACGTAGCCGGACGCGATCTTGGGTCGGTTGTCAATGACATTCAAAACCGTGTCGCCGCACAGGTTCAACTGCCAGCAGGCTATTTTCTCGAGTATGGAGGCCAGTTTCAAGCATCCCAGGAGGCAACCCGAACCCTATCGTTGCTTTCCGTTTTTTCGCTGGTTGCGATCTTTTTTCTCCTGATAAAGGCTCTGGGTGACTGGCGGGTAGCACTGCAGGTGATGATAAATATCCCACTCGCACTCATCGGAGCGGTTTGGGCATTGCACCTGTCGGGCGGCGTGTTTTCGATCGCAACGCTGGTCGGCTTTATCTCTCTCGTCGGGATTACGTCACGAAACGGGATCATGATGATCTCGCATTATCTTCACCTGATGAAAGAAGAAGGAGAGGAGTTTACGGCACAGATGATCGTCCGAGGTTCACTGGAAAGGCTCGTGCCCGTCCTGATGACCGCCCTTACAGCGGGTCTCTCGCTAGTACCTTTCATTTTTGCGGCGGACGCTCCCGGCAAGGAGATCCTTCATCCGCTGGCGGTAGTCGTGTTAGGCGGCATCTTAACTTCAACCCTACTAGATCAACTTGTAACTCCGGCTGCTTTTTATAAGTTCGGACGGCCAAGTGCAGAACGAGTAATCGCCGAAAGAAAAAGAGGTGCCGGCGACTGGGATACCGACGGATCCGAGACAAACAGGGAGTCGGTCGCATTGCCCTTCCCGGGAAAAGAGCCAATTCCTGCGTCGGATCATTAAGAAAGTCTACCTTAGCGAGGGCCAAGTTCTGAATGAAATGAACCGGCTTCCGGATGACAAAGTAGGTGATCTATGCAACGGGGAATGGGATTCTAATGCGGGGGGAATGATTTTTGAGGACGGGGAACTATTTCGAACAGCTTGGTTTGCATCTCAAACCAGAAGCGAATTGTGAGAATCTATTTAAAGACGAGGAAACAAACATGAAGATAATGAACTTGAATCTGCGTAGATTGTGGATTGGTGTACTTGCCTTGGTTGTTGGTGCGGGCGTTTTAGGCAACAGGTCAAATCAAAGCGTTTTTGCACAGACCGATGAAGTAAAGGCCGTGACAGACGTCCTAACTTTGGAAGCTGCCGCAGTCGAAAAAGGCGATCTTGCCGCTCTCGATAAGATCTGGGCTAACACTGAGGATGTGACGGTTTTCGAGAGCGGGCACGCCAATTATGGTTGGAATGATTACCGCAATACGCATCTTGCCCCCGAATTGAAGGAATTCAAAAACACAAAATATTCGTTTTCCGATCTTAAAGTGAAAGTCGATGGCAAAACCGCGTGGGCAACATTCAAATACGCCCTTTCTGCAGAAATGGGAACTCGGAAAGTAGAAAGCGGTGGCCTTGGCACAGCGGTTTTAGAAAAGCGCGAAGGTAAATGGCGGATCGTGCACTGGCACTCAAGCGCACCTCGAAGAGCTCCGGTCGCCCAACCAACGCCGATTCCTAAGGATTAGTTTAAATGTAAATACAATTTCGGCTGCAAGATCATTCGATAGAGAAGGAGATCTCAGACAACGCGACAGACGTCAATGCTAATAGTCGGTTCCGGGGCAACCGTGTCTGAGAAACCAACAACGTGGAAAACGATAAATACATTCCAGCCCTCAGTTACGGCTGGCTTACCCCTTATTACGACGCAGTCGTGCGTCTGACGACGCGGGACGACGTGTTCAAAACGGCGCTGGTGGAACAATCGGGGGTCGAGGCCGATCATCGCGTTCTCGATCTTGCCTGCGGCACGGCGACGCTCTCGATCTTGCTGAAACAAAGACAACCGCGAGCCATGGTTGTCGGAATTGACGGTGATCCGAAGATCCTAGAAATAGCAAAAACAAAGGTGTCGAGGGAAGGGATCGAGATCCAGTTCGACGAGGGCATGTCGTTTGATCTGCCATATGGAGATGAATCATTCGACCGGGTTGTTTCTAGTCTTTTCTTTCATCACTTAACACGGGAAAATAAGTTGAGAACCCTGCGAGAAGTAAAACGCGTCCTTAGGCCAAATGGCGAGTTTCACGTGGCGGACTGGGGATTTCCGGCGAGTTGGTTGACGCGGAGATCGTCCTATTTGATCCAGCTACTGGATGGTTTCGCAACAACCGCCGATAATTTCAATGGCCTTTTGCCGCAATTTATGATCGACGCTGGGTTTGAAAATATTGACGAAGGCTGTTCGTTCAACACGCTGTTTGGAACGATCAGATTGCACAAATGTAACAGGCCATCCACTCTGGAGGATAAATGAAAATTAAGATCATCTGTTTCGCTATGGTCGTCGGTTTGACCACAATGTCCGTTCTTGCCCATGACCTTTTCCTAAAACCTGCCAGCTATTTTGCAAAGGTTAATGAGAAGATCACGATCAGCGTTATGAATGGCACTTTTCAGAAAAGCGAAGGTGCGGTTGCGTTTGCGCGTTTGACCGATGTGAGCGTGATTTCACCTTCGGGTAAACGCTCGAATCCGGTTGAGGCAGATCTTACTAAAAATGAGACAACCGCGTTCCTGAATCTTCTGCCGACCGAGGCCGGAACTTATGTAGTTGGTCTTTCCACCATGTGGCGGGAGAACGCGCTTTCGGCAAAAGAATTCAATGAATATCTGCCCGCAGAGGGCATTCCCGATATTTTGGAAGCCCGCACGCGTGATGGCGAGCTTGGTAAAGACGCCCGATACCGTTACTCGAAATATGTCAAAACGATCTTTCAGGCGGGCAATAAAACGACCGCCACCTATAAGACGATTCTTGGCTATGCGGTCGAGATGGTGCCCCAGCAAAATCCTTATCAGCTCAAGAAAGGCGGTACGCTCGATATTCTGTGCTTTAAGGACGGCAAGCCGCTAGCCGGGCAGATAGTCACAACCGGTTATGAGGTCGCGGGCAAGATGTTGGGCGAAACCAGTGGCCGCACCGACAATTACGGCATGCTCAAAGTCAAGCTGACCGGGCGTGGTAAATGGTACGCCAAATTCATCAATATGGTTAAAATTGACGACCCAAAGCTGAATTACGAATCGAAATGGGCGACCCTGACATTTGAAATTAAATAATGAGGAGATCAAAATGAACAAACAAACAACCTGTGCGATCATACTATCGCTGTCTCTGGTCGCGTCGGTTTTCGCACACGACCTGTTTCTCAAGACGGACAGCTATTTCCTGAAACCTAACTCGAAATTTACCGTGAAGGTTATGAACGGGACATTTCTGGCGAGCGAAGGCGCGGTTACATTCGCCCGACTAAACGACGTGAGCGTCGTTTCGGGCGGAAATCGTGTGCATCCGAAGGAAACCGACCTTACGAAAGACGAAACGACCGCCTTTCTAAACCTGGCGACCGGAGCGGCGGGAACCTACGTCGTCGGGCTTTCAACCAAGTCTCGAGAGATCGCACTTAAGGCGGCGGATTTTAACGAATATCTCCGCGAAGACGGCCTGCCAGACACCCTCGAAGAACGACGGAAGACCGGCGAACTTGAAAAGGACGCTAAAGAGCGTTATGCCAAGCACGTCAAAGCGATCATGCAAGTTGGCAAAAAGCAGACGGATGACTACAAAACCATTCTCGGCTACCCGGTCGAGCTAGTTCCGCAGCAAAATCCTTACAAGCTCAAGAAGGGCGATACGATCGAGATCCTATGCTTGAAGGACGGCAAACCGCTCGCCGGACAAGTCGTGCTCGCCGGACGTGAGGATAGCGGCAAAATAAAACCGTCGCCCGAACTCAGAAGCGACGGGAAAGGCATTGTGAAGTTGAAGCTCGACGGTTCCGGGAAGTGGTACGTCAAATTCATCAATATGGTCAAACTGGACGATCCGAGTCTAAACTACGAATCCAAATGGACCACTCTTACCTTCGAGATGAAATAATCTCAGAATGGCTGCACCGAACACCAAAATCCTGCTCATCGATGATGACGATTCGCTGCGCCGTGTCCTGGAATTTCAGCTCGCGGAGGCCGGTCATTCCGTCGTGAGCGAGAGTGATGGTCGCGAGGCTCTGATGTTGTATTCAGCCGAGGACTTTGATTGCGTGATCACCGATTGGCGAATGCCGAAAATGACAGGTTCGCAATTGGTTCAGCAGGCTACGGCGGTCAACAGCGAAGTGCCCATCATTGTTATTACGGCCTTTGGAGACGTTGATACCGCGGTTGAAGCCATGCGAGGGGGGGCTTTTGATTTTATTACCAAGCCTTTCAACCGCCAGGAGATTCTGCTCACAGTCGAGAAAGCACTAAAGTACGGCCGAGCCTTAGCGGAAAATCGACGGCTGCGACGTCAGGTTCACGAAGAGTTTCGCATTGAGAATGTCATCGGAACATCTGAGAAGATGCTGCAGGTTTTTGACCTGGTCGAGAGAGTGTCAAAAACAAACGTCACAGTTCTGATCGAAGGCGAGTCAGGAACCGGAAAGGAATTGATTGCTAAGGGAATACACTTTTCCGGCCCGCGCAGAGACAATCCCTTCGTTGCTATCAACTGTGCCGCCATACCCGAAACACTGATCGAAGCCGAGCTATTCGGATATAAAAAAGGAGCCTTCACCGGTGCAGTTGGGGAATCGAGGGGTAAATTTGAGGAAGCGAACGGCGGCACCTTGTTCCTTGATGAGATTAGTGCAATGCCTCTCCAATCGCAAACGAGGCTTTTGAGGGTTTTACAGGAGCAGGAAGTGACGCGCTTGGGTGAGAACAGCCCGCGTAAGATAGATGCGCGAATTATTGCGGCCACCAACGAAAACCTGCCCGAACTTATAAAAGAAAACACCTTCCGCGAGGATCTTTACTACCGACTCGCGGTAGTGCCGATCACAATTCCACCGCTACGGGAGCGGCGAGAGGACCTGCCAGTCCTGACCGAACATTTTGTCACCCGATCCGCTTCGAAACATGGTATGAGACCGCCTAAAATAGCCCGCGACGTGTTCAAGGCATTTTTTGATTACCCGTGGCTGGGTAATGTTCGTGAACTAGAGAACTTGGTAGAAAGAATGGTAGTCCTTTCTGAAGGCGACACCTTAACTCTCAAAGACCTTCCGGAATCCGTAATAAATCCTTCCTCTACAAAAGGGGAATTGTGGTTTGACCTTCCGTTCGGACCGATAAATCTTGAAGCCTTAGAACGGGAGATTATCCGCACATCGCTTCTCCGGCATGACGGAAATCAGTCACAAACCTCAAAATATTTAGGCATCACTCGAAGCGCCCTGATCTATAGAATGCAAAAGTACAGTTTAGATGAGCCCGCACCCAGCATTTCGAACCACTAGATGGATACGCAGACCGTCAATATCACATCTTCTCGAAACCGACTGTATGTATGGATCGTCATTGCAGTTGTAATCATCCTAATAACGGTATTGCACTTTCTAACGCCTACGGATCAGATCGTTTGGCACGAGATATATCAACGCATCTATTACGTACCGATCATTGCTGCCGCCCTGATATTTGGGCTCAAAGGCGGTCTCGCCGCCTCCCTTTTCACTACCATCATTTATTCTCCGCATGTTTATTTACATTGGCAGCACGGGCACTTTGATTATTCTATTAACCAATATGCCGAGATAGTAATCTTTAATCTCGTTGGCGGAATAATGGGGGCGCTTGGCGACCGTCTCCGTAAATCCAGGGAACGGGCTGAAAGAAATGCAGAGGAAAAGAGAAAAGCCTACGACGAACTGCAAACAACTTTTCAACAACTGCTCCAAGCAGAGAAATTGGCGTCGCTCGGAGAACTATCGGCTGGCATCGTTCATGAGGTCCGAAATCCGCTTGCGTCGATAAAAGGAGCCATCGAAATATTAGAGGACGAACTAATGGTTGACAGCCCGCGGCGTGAGTTTGTTGGTCTTGCAAAAGGTGAAATAGATAGGTTAGACCGGCTGGTGGGCGAGTTCCTACGATTCGCACGACCCACCGCACCGTCCAAAACGCCAACTGATCTTAACGAAATCGTGGAATCGATCATAGGTTTGATCGAGAACCAAGCGGCCTCACAATCGGTTGCGGTTGTTAGAGATTTGAAGAACAATCTTCCGCTGATTCTCGTCGATGCAGAGCAGATCAAGCAGGTGGTACTAAATTTAGCGATCAACGCTCTGCAGGCCATGTCCCAGTCAAACGGCGCCGACAAGACCCTCTTGTTTCGAACGTTTCAGCAAGACAATAGTTTAATAGTCGAGGTTACAGATTCAGGTTCCGGCGTTGACCCAAAGAATTTATCGAAGATATTTGACCCGTTCTATACGACTAAAGAAAAAGGAGTCGGGCTCGGCCTTTCCGTTGCTCATAAAATCGCGACCCAACATGGCGGGCACTTAAGCGCAAAATGTACTACTCATCTAACAACCCTTACTCTGACAATACCTTTTGACAAGGCGGCGCGTGCTTGACGGGAGTCTATACCGGCCCCTTTTAGACTGACAATCACAGCTCTCAAATAGGTAATATACATTTGGTCTTTTCTCGGCGAAACCAAGCTTGAATGGCTAAACGCTCTTTCGCTACAGGTCGTATGAAGAGAATCTTTGACTTTTTGTTCTCTTCAGCGACCCGTTGAATGGTGCATTTCAATCTGGCCACCTCGTCACCTAGCCTCATACTTCCCATTGTTTTTCCATAATAAGTCATGGCAACTTTTCGAATTACAATAAAGAGTTCGGTGTTTTTATCGATCCGATATATGTGATACATCCCTTTCGTTACAATCCGATTACCAACCTTTATAGGCGATGAAACGTGAAATACGCCATCGTTGTCAATATCGATTGTTTTTTCGTTTTGTGCAATACCCCGAACTGAGAACAATGTGGCGCCGACCACGAAAACGGCAAATTTCAGAAACCAATTCATATTCATAGTCCACCTCCCTTAATTGATGAAACTCATCTTTGCTCAAAATAATCGATGCATAAAAATAGGCCTTCCAAATCTATAGAGACAATACTTGTGCCACGCAAACATATTTGACGCACGGTTTATACTTGGGCCAACACCACCGAGTGCCACCAAAAGCCCTGAAAAACTTTACGGTCCTTGCGGAAAACTTCGCACTTTATACGCAACACACGGGAGGTATCGGTCTGATGATCTCTTTTGATTGGCTAAATACTCGTTACCGACGGCACACTTTTCTCAAAACAAACTCGTGGCCATCGCGTGGACAAATGAGAAACCGCCAAACTAGGCGGCTCTAAGTCATTGATTCTATTGGAGGCGGCGATCGGAATCGAACCGATGAATAAAGGTTTTGCAGACCTCTGCCTTACCACTTGGCTACGCCGCCGTTAAATGAGAGTAGGCAGTTGGCGGAAGGCGGTCGGCAGGTGAATCTTACCGCCTACGGCACTTCGGCAAACTGCCTACTCCTAGAGATGGAGCGGGAGACGAGGGTCGAACTCGCGACTTCGACCTTGGCAAGGTCGCGCTCTACCACTGAGCTACTCCCGCGTGGCAAACCATTATTCTAGCGGCTCGTATTCATTTGTCAAGTATTACGCCATCATTCGCACTAATCGGCTGTAATATCCTTCAAAAATCCCCAATCGCCGCTGCCTGACATTCTGATGTTGCCTATTCGCTTATTCGAAACAACGATATTCGCCGGATACCAAAGTGGCATTAGCGGAACTTCGCCGCTGACCAGATCCCAGGTCTTTACATAAAGCGATTTCGCCGCCTCTTTGTCGGTGGCGTTAACGGCGTCCTCGACCATCTTGTCGACCTGTTGGTTCACATATCGACTGCGATTACAGCAAGACACGAGGCCGCCGGGGATCTTGGTCGAGCTAAAGAGATCGCGTAGAAAGATCGGATCCTGATTGCCGCCGACCCAAATACCCGTGTACATCTGGTATTGCCCCTGTGCGAGCTGTTGGAGGATGGTTGGGCCATCGAGCGTTTCTATCTGAACGTTGAGGCCGACCTCATTCAGAGAGCTTTGAATCGCCTGTGCGTATTGATTGACGGCGGCGCTCCCTGCACGAAACTTGAAATTTACCGGTTCGCCCTTGTAGCCTGCCTCCTGAAGCAACTGCTTTGATCGAGCTGGATCGTAATCGTACTTTGTTCCAGCCGAATATGCCCAAGATTGTGTTGGCAGGATCGAACTCGCTATCTTTGCCTGTCCCGCAAGGAGCTCCGCGACGATCTTTTCACGGTCGATCGCATAGCCGATCGCCTGTCGGATCTTTGGATTGGCCAAGGGGCCTGATTGCGTATTGAAGACCAGATATTGGATGTTCGATCCATCGAACTGGTCAACTTTTAGATTCGCGGTCGCACTCATTCCTTTGATTATATCCGGCGGAAGGTTGGTCGGATTCGGAGCGACATCGACGGCTCCGGTTTGGAGTTCAGCCTGCAGAGCTGTGGCTTCCGTTATCGTTTTCAACCGAAGCTTGGGGATCTTCGGAGCACCATCCCAATAATCGGTATTCGCGACGAGATCGATGATATTCTGCGAAACGTCAAAACTAACGAATTTAAACGGGCCGGAACCGATCGGCTGTTCCTTTTGCTGGGCAATGCTGCCTTCAGGAATGATCGGTATCGCAACAAGATTTGATAACAGTTGGTTGCGAAGAGCAGGCCTCGTCACAACAAAGACCACCGTCTTGGCGTCCGGCGTCGTCAAAGACGAGATATGCGCAACCGACTTTGTCTTTGGGGTTTCGACCGGCTTGGTTGAATTTGCGTTTGTGGCTGGCACGACAGGTTCCGGGGTTTTCGACTGTTCTGATCTGTCGAGCGGAACGGTGTCAAAGAAGGCTTTGGCCTTGAAACCATTGGCTTTGAAAAGCTCGTCAAATGTGTACTTGACGTCGGCCGATGTAAATTCTTTACCATTGTGGAATTTAACGCCGTCTCTCAGCTCAAACGTGATTGTCATTCCATCCGCGGATGTTGCTATCTCTTTCGCCAGTTCGCCGGTGTAGTCGAAATTGTCGTCTTTTCGAACGAGCGTGTTGAACATCAGGTTCTTAATTCGCTCGGCAGATGATTCCGAAGAGACGGTCGTGAGTGTGTCGAGCGTAGTGAATTTCTCAGGCAGAGCGACGGTTACGCCATCCGTACCACGGCGGCGGCAGGTCGAGGCTGTCGCAAAAAACGAAACGACTAATAATAGCAACAAAAGCTTACGCATAACGGTGTTCGATCCTTAATTCCGGTTAAGATGTTCGTTCAGATCGGTAATTCTTTGGGAGAGCCGATCGAGGTGCTCGGCGGCAAACACCTTGGGAGGAGATAATTGACCTTTAAGTTTCGCGATTCTCGATAGAGACTCATCGAGGCGATCCTGAGTGATCTCGCCACTTTCAACGGCCGCGAGTACAGCACTGAATCCCTCGCGGATACGTTCGGGGTCGGCACAGATAGCGAGCATGTCGACACCGGCTTTGACGGCCATCTTACAAGCCTCGCCGATGCCGTAGTTTTTGACAATTGCTCCCATTTCAAGATCGTCCGTAATTACCAGTCCGTCGAACCCGAGTTCGCCGCGAAGCAGTTCCGTGATGAGGTTATAACTCAATGAAGACGGTAAAAGTTTCCCATTTTTGTCCATTTCCTGCAAATTTAGGTGCGGAAACGCCGCATGAGCGACCATTATGACCTTCACATCGCCGGTTTTGAGCAATTCGCGATAGGGAAAAACGTCGGTCGCGAGCAATTCCGCCGCAGAGATCGAAACCTGCGGCAATTCTTCATGCGAATCGACGCTCGCGGCCCCGAGGCCGGGGAAGTGCTTTAGACACCCAATTATGTCATTTTTTTGAAGGGTCTCAAGAAACGATCCGGCGAGATCTACGACGTCATTTTTCGACCGGCCAAACTCACGCGAAAACAGTCCATTCGTCCGCTCTGCACGTTCCTGATCGATCACATCGACGACAGGAGCGAAATCCATGTTAAAGCCGAACGTCAACAAGGCGTCCGCGATGATCTCGGCAAGTTCTGCCGCTTCATTTTTGGTTCTGAGTCTATTCGCGGCCGGCATCGGAGGCATGATGCGGCGCAGACGGTCTACGAGGCCGCCTTCCTGATCAACGCTGAGAAGTGGGTCCGTAATTTTTGACGCTATTGCGTCGAGCAGGTCGCGGGTCTGCTGACGCTCGCGGATGTTTCTCGAAAAGAGGCAAACGCCTCCCGGCGAAATCTCAGACAGCAGATCGCTCGTAGCTTCGTCCATTTCTGTACCGGCAATGCCGATAAAGAAAAGTTGTCCAACCCTCTGTGTCAGTGGCAGGCTGCGCAGGTCGTCTATCATCAATATCTCGCTAGATGCGTACTGTTTGAGTTTAGCAGTTAAAGTTAAGATTCATAAAACCTTTAGAAAAAGCTCTTCGATTTGAAAACCTTTCCAGTCGGATTCTGGGAATTTGTGACCGAGTATGTAAATCCTTTCTGGACAGCAAATGCGCCAACCTCGCCCTTCCTTGAAAGCGCAACGAATCCGACTTGCAGTTCCTTTGCCTTTGCCGGATCGCGATTGATGATCCGCATTACGGCTTCTTTACAGGCTTGCTCCGGTGAACGGCCAAACCGCATCAACTCGATCACAGTGTGCGTCCCGCAAATGCGAATGACTTCTTCGCCAACACCCGAGCTGGTGGCGGCCCCCACCTGATTATCGACAAATAGTCCGGCACCGATAACAGGTGAATCGCCAACGCGTCCATGCATCTTGAAAGCCATTCCACTCGTCGTCACGGCTCCGGACATGTCGCCCTTTGTGTCCATCGCGATCGTGCCCATCGTGTCGTGGTTTGCCGAGCCATCGTCAAAGAATGACGGTGCTGATTGCAGATTCGAGCTCGTCGGCTTACGATTCTCGATGTTAATAACCGGCTTATAATCTGATTTCTTTAGCCAATCTTTCCACGCTTTTTCGGCATCGGGTGACAGTTTTGCTGGCATTCGTTCAAAGCCGTTCTCCACAGCAAATTGGATCGCACCTTCGCCCGCGAGAATTACATGTTTTGTACTCTCCATCAGCTTTCGAGCGACCGAGATCGGGTTGCGGATGTGTTGAATGCAAACGACGCTGCCACAGTTGGCCTTTTCATCCATAATCGAGGCATCGAGCGTGACAAATCCATCGCGGTCTGGGTAACCATCGAGGCCGACGCAGCAACTGACCTCATCCTCCGCCGAACGCGCCGCGGCCTCGACACCATCGAGAGCACGGCCACCTTTTTCCAAGAGCTTCCAAGCCGCCGCATTCGCACGCAGGCCGCTGTCCCAGGTCGAGACGACGACGGGCTTTGTAAACCTCAAAGGTGTACTTTTTTGCGCTATAACCCCATCGGCTGCGACCAATGGCAACGCCGCAACTGCGGCTTTTATAAAATCCCTTCGATTCGTCATATTCGATTTTGACCTCAAACTATCTTGCCTTTTATCCTCGCGAGCAGCTGCTTTGATTCATCCGCCGATAGCGAGTCGACCTCGATGTCACGCAGTTCCTCGATAGCCATCTCGTTTGTGACGGCAAATAGAGAATACTGCGTCGCGAGACGCCCGCCAGCAGCCTTGGCGAGGCCGGTTTTCTTTTCTTCGGCAAAAACTGCCAATTCGTATCGTTCGAGCTTTTCGAGCACTCCTTTGGCTCTCTCGATCACCGTCGCTGGCAAACCCGCCAATTTTGCCACAGCAATACCATAGGATTTCGACGCTTTGCCGGGCTGCAACTTATGTAGAAAAACGACATCACCATCTTTTTCAGTAGCGGTGATCTGGTAATTCCTGGCTCCCGGGAGATTGTCGGCGAGCTCTGTCAGTTCGTGATAATGTGTCGCAAAAAGCGTTTTTGCCGAGTGTTCGGTTGAATTATGTAGATGCTCGGCCACGGCCCATGCGATCGACAGTCCGTCAAATGTCGATGTTCCGCGGCCTATCTCGTCAAGTAAAACCAGACTTCTCGGGGTTGCATTGTGTAATATTGCCGCCGTCTCGGTCATCTCCACCATAAACGTCGAACGCCCCGACGCAAGATCGTCTGATGCCCCGACTCGCGTCCAAATGCGATCTAGGATCGGTAATCGGGCAGATGTCGCAGGAACAAATGAACCGACCTGTCCCAAGATCTGAATGATCGCAACCTGCCGCAAAACGGTCGATTTACCGCCCATATTTGCGCCGGTAATGACGAGCAGGCGGTCGGTCGAGTTGTTCATCCGCAGGTCATTCGGTATGAACGAGCCGCCAAGCGATGCCTCCACGACCGGATGGCGACCGTTCTTTATCTCGATCTCGTCGCCGTCGTGTAGTACCGGACAAACGAAATTTCTCTTTGCCGCCGTTTCGGCCAAGGCATTCAGAGCGTCGAGTGTTGCCAAAGCTCTTGCAGTTGACTGTAATTTCCGCGTCTCGGCGCAAACAGTCGCCCGCACTTGCTGGAACAATTCCGTTTCGATCTGTAGGATCCGCTCCTCGGCACCGAGAACCTTCTGCTCCCATTCTTTGAGCTGCGGCGTTGAGTAACGCTCAGCGTTTGCAAGAGTCTGGCGGCGTTCGTAATCGTCGGGCACTTTTGAAATATTGCCTTTCGATATCTCGATGTAGTAACCAAAGACGTTATTGAATCTGATCTTTAGGTTGGAAATGCCAGTTCGTTCACGCTCCTGTTCCTCGAACGATGCAATGATCTGCTTTGCCGACGTCGAGATACCGCGAAGCTCATCGAGGTCTGCATCAAATCCAGCACGTATCACGCCGCCGTCGTTGGCATTCGCTGGCGGCTCGTCGCATATCGCCCGGTCGATCAGGTCACGAATCTCGGGTAATTCAAAAATATTTTCGGCTAAGACCTGTAACAGCAACGATTTGGCATCCGACAGCGTCTCGTTAACAATCGGTGCCTGACCAATCGAACGACCCAAGCCGACAAGATCGCGCGGCGTTGCCGTACCAAGATTGAGCCGGCCAATGAGGCGTTCGAGGTCACTGACCTCTTTCATCAAAAAGCGTAGTTTTTCTCTTAATATCGTGTCGGATAGCTCTGTTACCGCAGCAAGTCGCGTTTGTATCTCGCTCCTTTTGATTGACGGACGCGATATCCATTGCCTCAAAAGACGCGAACCCATGCCGGTCACACATTCGTCGATCAGGCCAAAGAGGGTGTTCTTGTTTTTTTCGGCGCGCGACTCAAAGATCTCGAGGTTTCTTACTGTCACGGCATCGAGGATCATGAAATCTGTTGTTTCGAAATACTTGATCTCGGAAATATGTCCGGCGGTCGCGCGCTGTGTGTCTTGTGCGTATTTGAGACATGCTCCGGCGGCAGACAGAGCATAATTTTTGCCGCCGATGCCAAATCCGGCAAGCTCTTTGACGCCCATTTGATTTTTTAGGCGCAGTTCCGATTCACGGAGATCGAAAATAACATCGTCCAACGGTGTCAGCGTGATCGCGGAAATATCCGTCGATCTCATCGACGCAGTGTCGCCGAATAAGGTCGGCGAACCGACACTCATCGCCGAACCGAAAACCTGAGAGATCAATTTTTCGAGCAAGCGCGGGAACAGCAGTTCTCGAGGGGCGTACGAATCGATCTCGTCGCATATCTTTTGCCACGAGTCGCGTCCGGTGATCTCGGTCGCGGAGAAATGGCCCGACGATGTTTCCAGAAAGGCTACTCCAAACGTGTCGCCGGAGCCACAGACGGCAGCCAAGTACACTGAATCTTTCGATTCGACCAGCTGCGGATCGATCGCCGTGCCCGGCGTGATGACGCGTACGACCTCTCGTTTTACCAGGTTTACGCCTTTGGTCGGTGTTTCGGTTTGGTCGCAGATCGCGACGCGATAGCCTTTGCGTACCAGGCGGGCGATGTAGGTCGAGGCGGCATGATGCGGGACGCCGCACATCGGGATCGGGTTTGGTGAATCCTTCTGGCGAGCGGTGAGCGTAATTTCGAGTTCGCGCGAACCAACTATCGCGTCCTCGTTGAACATCTCATAAAAGTCGCCGAGCCTAAAGAACAGTATCGTCCCCGGATACAGCCTTTTGATCTCGAGATATTGCCGAAGCATCGGCGTTGCGGTTTCCATCGTTCAAATTACGTGTGATTCTGAGTTTAGCTAAACCTTGCGAAGTTGCAAAACTTTGTTTCCAAAGTAACTGTCTTTTGTTATTATATTCGTTTGTAATTTGGGAATTTTGTCGGTCTTGCACGCTAGCGAATCCGTGATTTTCCTGCCCGCTATTCATAATAGGAAGTTTAATTATGAGAGATCTAAGAGCCAGTTTGACCTTCATTCTTTTGGCGCTCATTGGCGTTGTATGTATACCGGCGCAAGTTGTTAACGAACCGGCCAAGACTGCTACCCCCGCGGAAAATCTTGTCGCAGGACTCGCTGGCAATGATGATCGATATCGGATCGGCTTTCAGGACGTTCTGGACATCCAGGTTTTTCAGCATGCAAACCTTAATCAGCGTGTTCCGGTTAGTCCGAACGGTACGATCACCCTTTTCCGCCTCGATCGGCCTATCGTTGCAGTTTGCAAGACAGAGCGGGAGTTGGCAACCGAACTTGTCGCGGCCTATAAGGCAAAATTCATTCGCGATCCGCAGGTAAACGTCGTAGTAGCAGAACAAAAATCCCAGACCGTTTCCGTTATCGGAGCAGTTGAAAAGCCTGGAAGCCAACATATTAATCGCCGGGTCCATCTGCTTGAGCTTCTCGCAATGGCTGGCGGACCAAACAAGGAGTCGGGAACACGGCTGATCGTAGCTCGCACCGGAAGCTCCTCAAACTGCAAGCTTACCGCCGAAGACGAACCTGGTGAAGTGTCAGTTGTTTCGTTCAAAGTGCGGGACGTCCAGGAAGGCAAAAAGACCTTCTGGATGCAGCCGGGTGATGTTGTCTCAGTTTTAGATGCTGACATCGTTTACGTTTATGGAAATGTAAATCAGCAGGGGGCTTTAAAGGTTCGAGAGCGGATCACGCTAACGCAGGCAATAGCGTCCGCTGAGGGACTCAAATCAGCTGCCAGGAAGGATAAGATACGAGTCTTCAGACAAAGTGCCGACGGATTGGAACGCGAAGAGCTTGTATTCGACCTCAATAAGATCAATAGTGGCAAGACCCCAGATCCGTTCCTCGAACCAAACGACATCGTTGCGGTCTCAGAAGACAAAGCCAAAGCGATCCTACTAGGCTTTGCAAACGCCGTGAAGAACTCGGCTGGTAGTGCCGTTTACAGGCTTCCGTAAGATCCTCGTTATGAAAGAAACCCGCAGCATCATTAGAAATCCACTTAGCGAAAGCGAGCTTCAATTTGAAGCTCCTATTCTGCCCGCCGGGCGCTATCCGGCCTATCGCGATGTGCAGTCGACTGACGGGTTTCAACTGCTCGACTACTGGCGAGCGATCCGCAAGCGTTTGTGGCTGGTTATCGGCGTTGCAGTTTTGGTCACCACCCTGACGGCTATCTACATGGCCCGACGCCCAAATGTCTTTTCGGCTAGGGCCGTCGTTCAGGTTGATTCCGAACAAACAAATCCCGATCTGGTAACCGCCGACCGCCAACGCCCTATCGTCAATTCTGACCCTGCGTACTTTAATACACAGCTTCAATTACTCTCAAGCGACAGCTTGCTTCGCCGCACGATCAAAGAGAATAACCTCGACGTAAACAAGGATTTTCTGCTGGCAAAGGAGGAAGGTGCGGTTTCACCGTGGCGTTCGATATTGCGCAGTATCGGTCTAGCAACGGATGATCGGCAAAATAGGGCCAAGGACGAGGCTCTCTCCGAAAATTCTCTAGCAACATCCGAAGAGATCGCCGACGCAGTCCGCCTTCAGCCATTTGTCGACGTGATCAAACGGAATATTGAGATCGACCCCCGCCGAGAATCGCGAGCAACGGTAAAAGATACTCGCCTCATAGATCTTTCGTTCAGACATACCAATCCGGAGCTTGCTGCATTTGTCGTCAATTCCATCGCGAAGACATTCACCGACATAAATCAGGAGAAACGTTCAGGGACGAGCAAAAAGACTAATTCTTTCCTTCAAGAGCGTATAAACGGACTCCAAACGGATATCCGAACCGACGAGCAGAAACTGGTCGAACTTACGCAGAAAGCAGGAATTCTCAAAACCGAGGGCGACCAGACAATCGTTATCGACCGCTTGTCGGGGCTCAATAAGCAACTGCTTGAGGCTGAGAACGCCCGCAAAACTGCCGAAGCTGACTATTTTGCCGTCAGTGAATCTCCTGAAAAGATCAAAGCCTTAGCGGAAACACTGACCGCCAGATACACGACCGAGAAAGAGAATAGTATCGCCAGTCTGCAAACCGATACGTTAAAAAAGATCAACGAACTCAGAAATCAGCGTACCGAGAAAGAGCAGCTGTTTGACGAAGGTGCACCAGAACTCAATCAGATCGACACGCAGATCAACCAGTATCAGGATGCGATCGACAAGGCTGTCGGAAAATCTAAGAAAGACCTAGAAGCCTATCGTTCAAGGGTTTCCAGTGACCTGCTCGAAAATCTACGGACCAAGTATCTTCAGGCAAAGGCTCAGGAAGAGAAGATACGAGTCGATTTTAACAAGCAATACAATGAGGCTCAGGGGCAGAATCTTAGCTCGGTTAACATTAAGCTGCTGCAGCAAAATATCGACACCAATCGCGGATTTCTGGACAAGCTTCGAAATCAGGTAAGCGGTAATGATGTAGCGGCCCAGGGAACGGATAACAACATTAATGTTACTGAATTTGCGATCCCTCCTGATATTCCGGTTTCTCCCCGACGTTTGATGACGGTTGCGGCTGCTCTGCTTTTGTCCACCTTGTTCGGAATGGGATTGGCCCTTTTCCTTGAGTACCTTGACGATACGATCAGGACCACGGAAGAAGTTGAGAACTATCTGCAACTGCCCGCCCTTGCAGCGATCCCGACAATGGACTCGCTGCCAAAGCGTAAGCTTCTGCTTGTCGGTGCGGACGAAGGTGAGGAAGGTTCACCAACTTCGCCGCTTTTGATTTCGGCCGATTCGCGTTCATCGCTCGCTGAGGCCTATCGACATTTGCGGACGTCGATCCTGCTATCAACCGCCGGACACGCTCCAAAATCTCTGCTTATCACCTCTAGTCTGCCCTCGGAAGGTAAGACGACAACGGCGACCAACACGGCGATCAGTCTCGCTCAGACCGGTGCACGCGTTCTGATCATCGATGCAGACATGCGGCGACCAAGGCTTCATTCAATCTTTGGCGTCGAGAATGGTAATGGCCTGAGTACGTTACTAGCGAGCGAGATGACCGACGCAGACGTGACCCTCGCGGTAAAGCAGGACGAGAAATCCAAACTGTATTTGCTCACGTCCGGCCCGATCCCGCCAAATCCCGCCGAGCTTGTCGGTTCAGAACAGATGGTTAAGCTGCTCGCTTTACTGCAAACGCGATTCACACACGTCGTCGTTGATTCGCCGCCCATCGCGTCGTTTACCGACGGCGTTCTGATCGCGTCGATGGTTGACGGCGTTATTCTTGTCGTCAATGCCGGGCGCAGCTCACGACAAGTAGTCAAGCGTTCGAGACAGTTGCTGCAAGAGGTCGGAGCCAAGGTCTTTGGCGTCGTACTCAACAATGTAAATCTCAATAATAAAGACAACTACTATTACTACCAGAGCTATTACCATCGCAGTAATTACGTTTCCGGTGACGACCAATAGCGGATAATTATTCCTCGCCACCGTCTTAATGAGCTTCAAGAACAAACGCATTTATGTTGCCGGGTCAACGGGCATGGTCGGGAGTTCCGTTTTGCGCGAACTTCGTAGCAAAGGCTATGAACATCTCATTGCCACAACCTCTTCAGAACTTGATCTGACCGACCAACAGGCTGTCGGGCGGTTTTTCGCCGCAGAGAAGCCTGACTTTGTTGTTCTCGCTGCGGCCAAAGTCGGCGGAATACTTGCAAACGACACATTTCGGGCGGATTTTCTCTACGACAACCTTATTATTGAAGCAAATGTCATTCATTCGGCATTTCAGGCTGGCGTCGAAAAACTCATTTTTCTGGGGAGTTCGTGTATCTATCCGCGACTCGCACCACAACCACTTAAAGAGGAATCCTTGCTAACCGGCAAGCTCGAACAAACTAATGAACCGTACGCTATTGCAAAGATCGCGGGCATAAAGTTGTGCGAGAGCTACTATCGCCAGCACCGATCGAACTTTTACTCCGTGATGCCAACCAATCTATATGGCAGAAACGACAATTTCGATCTTGAATCGTCCCACGTCATCCCGGCGTTGATCCGCAAGTTCTCCGAGGCGAAGGCCAACGGCCTTGACGAGGTGTTCGTGTGGGGTACCGGCTCGCCCCGCCGCGAATTTATGCTAGTTGACGATCTTGCCGATGCGATACGTTTTATGATCGAAAATGTCGATGCAAGGTTGATATTCGAGCAAGGCATCTCGCATGTTAATATTGGTTGCGGCGAAGATATTCAGATCGGTGAACTTGCACTGATGATCGGACGAATCGTCGGGTTTCAAGGAACTATTAAATACGATACGGATAGGCCGGATGGTACGCCACGCAAGTTATTGGATACCTCACGGCTCACAAAAATGGGCTGGATTCCGCAGACTTCTTTAGAAGTCGGATTGAGGTCGACCATTGATTGGTTTCATAGTGCAGAACGGCAGACCGACGCAGACGCATACTAGTTGATGAGAAAGGCGCTTATTACAGGCATAACGGGGCAGGACGGGAGCTATTTGACAGAGCTTCTGCTTGAAAAGGGCTACGAAGTTCACGGCATCATCCGTAAGTCGAGTTCGTTTAACACGGGCCGAATTGATCATCTTTACCAGGATCCCGAGATACTCGATCGGTTGCTTTTCCTGCATTTTGGCGACCTGATCGATCCGAGCAGCCTCAACCGACTTATCGACAAGATCGAGCCCGACGAGATCTACAATCTTGCAGCCCAAAGCCACGTCAAGGTCTCTTTTGAGATACCCGATTACACCGCCCAGGTCGATGCGCTTGGTACTCTCCGATTTCTCGACGCGATACGCGAGACGGGTCTGCGGCAGGTAAGGTTCTATCAGGCCTCGACCTCCGAATTATTTGGCAAGGTTCAGGAAACCCCACAGACGGAACGAACTCCATTCTACCCGCGATCACCGTACGGCGTCTCAAAGCTTTTCGCCTATTGGACGATCGTAAACTACCGCGAGGCCTACGATCTCTTTGCCTGTAACGGTATCTTGTTTAATCACGAATCGCCCCGGCGCGGAAATACCTTTGTCACCAAAAAGATCACGCGTGCCATCGCTCAAATGATTGTCGGCAAACAAAACAAATTGACGCTTGGCAATCTTAACGCGCGACGCGATTGGGGTTATGCACCTGAGTTTTGCGAGGGAATGTGGCGCATCTTGCAGCACGATTCGCCGGATGACTTTGTACTAGCGACCGGCGAAGATCATTCCGTTCGTGAATTTGTCGATGCGGCATTCGCAACCATTGGAGTGAAGATCGATTGGACCGGCACCGAGGTAAATGAAAAAGGGATCATCGCAAGCATCGACAAAACTGTCCTGACAGACCGATTTGGAATTTCCGACTCAAAACTAATCGAGGGAATGACCGCAGTTGAAATTGATCCCACTTACTACCGTCCAACCGAGGTCGATCTGCTCGTCGGTGACGCAAAAAAGGCCGAATCGGTGCTCGGTTGGAAAGCTAAGACCCAATTCTGTGAATTGGTCGAGATCATGATCGAGGCGGACATCGATCATGAATCTCACACCGCTAAAGAATCTGGGGTTCAATGACCCTGCTAAAAGTCGAAATCGTCACACCTGTACATAATCGGCTCCGGGAAACCATTCGGTGCCTACACAGTCTCGCGCGTGTCGACACGACCGGCCTCGCCGTGCATGTGATAATTGTCGATGACGGGTCAACAGATGGCACCGCCGAAGCCGTATTGGCAGAGTTCCCCGATGTCGAGATCGTACAAGGCGACGGTAATTTATGGTACACAGCAGGCACTAATCGAGGGTTGTCGGCCGCTCTCCGACGCCAGCCGGACTATATTCTCGCGATAAATAACGACTCGATCTTCGATGAAAAATGTATCGTCAACATGGTTAAATGTGCCGAGGCTCACTCACGATCGATCGTCGGTGCCGTCTTGCTCAATTGGGACACCCCGCATCAGGTGGTTCAGGTGTCGCCCCGTTGGGAATTATGGAAGGGCGGGTTTAGACATTGGTATCGGCAAACCGTCTGGACACTGCCACCAAGGCCATGGGAGGTAGAGATAATTGTCGGAAACTGCGTCCTTTATCCCGCTGCCTCGATCAAGGAATGCGGGCTGATGGACGAGAAAAGACTGGTACATTGGGGCGATGCGGAGTACACGCCGCGTATGCGCCGGCGCGGATGGCGACTGTTGATCGAACCGACGGCTCGAGTTTTTTGTAAACCAAATGATCCCGCATCGGGCTTTCGAAAGCTTCCGTTCCGCACCCAATTTGACCATTTATTTCGCAATCCAACGAGCCCCTATTCATTGAGAAAAAGATTTTATGCAACAGTGGGTAGCGCACCAAATCGTTTTCTGGGATTCGTTGCTGTTCCGATCTTCTTTGTCCGTTATTTCGCCGGTCGAAATCAAGAAGGGCAATGGGCGATAGGACGGGACGAGGCCCCACTGTCGGAAACATTTGCGGATTCTACGCTAGATGAGTAAAGATAAGCGGCAATTGATCTTCGTGTGGAACTACCTCACGTGGGGCGGTGCACAGATATATTTTATCGGGATAATGAAGATCGCCCGTGCCGATTGGGATATTACCGTTTTCTTGCCGCGCGGTTCTGATCCAAAACTGCTCGGTTTTCTCGATCGGGAGGACATCCAATACGAGTTTCTCGAAAACCATATCGATATGGATCCTGCTCCTTTGATCTGGAGAAAACTTGAGCGACGTTTTAGTCTTATACGCTCCGACGTTGAAGTATTTAATCGGCTTCGGAGATTTGACCTAAGCAGCAGCATTCTTCATATCGAGGCTGCCCCGTGGCAATCGGGGATGTTGTTAACGGCTTTAGCGACAAGGCGAGCGAATATTTTTGTAACGTTTCATAACGCCCTGCCTGATGCAAGCGTCGTTAGAGAAATCCTCTGGAAAATACGGATCGGCATCGTGTCAAGATTACCCCGGTTTCATGTTTTCACATCAAATCATGATACAAAAGATCGTTTTAGAGGTTGGGTCGGCGATTCGTTTTGGGAAACGATCAAGGTCACATACACGACAGTCAATCCGCCTGAGATCGACACCGTCTTGGATTCGGCTCCTTCAAGGGCGGAGATCCGATTAAAATTCGGAATTGGCGGTGAACGGTTTGTGGTGCTGTGTCTCGGCCAATTTATCGACCGAAAGGGAAGGTGGGACTTTCTCGAGGCGGCGAAGAAAGTATGTACCATACGGGACGACGTTGATCTGATCTGGATGACATCAACGCCGCTCACCGGAGCCGATCATGATCGGATTAAATCCTTTGATCTGGGCGACCGATTCAAGATCGTTGAGGCCGAGAAAGTTGGCGAAAGGCGAGAGGATGTTCTTTCGTTTTACAAGATCGCCGATGTTTACGCATTGCCCAGCCTTGTTGAGGGTTTGCCCATAGCGTTGCTCGAAGCGATGGCGATGGGTCTAGCCAGCATTTCGACCAATGTGTATGCGATTCCCGAGGCGGTAAAGCACGGCCAAACGGGCCTGCTTATCGAACCCGGCCGACCGAACATGCTCGCCGATGCGATAGTCCGGCTCCGCGACAATGATGAACTCAGGGCGAAATTAGCGGCTGCAGGACGGGAGTTTGTCATTGCCAATTTCGACGAGCGTATGGCTTCGCAGATCGCGATCGAAGCCTATCTTGAGTGTTTTGGTGCCTGTGATCCACAGGTCGATTAGCTTGCGATGATAGAATAGAACTAATGGGTCAAGAGGATTTTAAGCTGGTTCAGCGGGTAGACTTTATACGGCAAGCGTGCGTCGAAAAAAAGGTGCTTCACCTCGGCTGCACGAATTATCCTTACACAGATGAAGCGATTGCTAACGACATGCTCCTACACCACGACCTCGCAAATGTCACAGCTGAATTGTATGGCATGGATTCGGATACTCGAGGGATCGAGATCCTGGAGGGATCCGGTTCAACGAATATTTTCCACGGTGATCTCGAACGTCTCGACGATCTGCCGCTCGATGAGACCTTTGACGTGATCGTTGCCGGCGAGATGATCGAACATCTCAATAATCCCGGGCTATTTCTAAACGGTATCAAGCGATTTATGCATGCCGAATCGCAACTTATACTGACGACCGTAAATGCATATTGTGCCATGCGATTTGTCTGGTACGGCCTTCGAGGGAAACACGGCCGGGTTGAATACGTACATCCGGACCATGTTGCCTATTACTCTTACTCGACGCTAAAAGTGCTCATCGAACGGCATGGAATGCGAGGCGACCAGTTTTTGTTTTATGATATAGGCAATGAACATCGGCCTCACAATAGGTGGTTTCTTAACCTGCTTAACGACGTCTGTGTGAAGATCGCGCCGCAGTGGGCGGATGGCATCATCATGGTTTGCCGGATCTGATATGGTCATGATGATGATCTAACTGAAACAGAGTATGGCGACAAATTATTTCCAACAACGCGCCGCGCCGGATCGAAAGGCTCTGGCCGCCTTGGTCTTGATGGCGCTTGCGTTGATCGTTGGAGTTATTCTACTTGGCGCGATTGGCGGAGCCTTTGAGAACTTTCCCTACTTGTTTCTCTTGCCATGGGTCTTCGCACTTGCGGTTGTATTGGCTGTGCCCTCGGTAATTCTCCACTATCGGGGTGAATTCAGCTTTACAAACCCGATAGTATTCGCGACGGTTTCGTATTTCGCACCGGCGTTCGTACTCGGAGGCTTTTTTCTTGCAACCGGCTACTCCGAACCTTACTACCTATCTTATATACAGGACGCTGAGTATGACCTTCCGTTTACAATGATCATTATCGGCCTTGGCTTTGCGAGTCTGTCGATTGGATATTTCGTGCCTATTGGAGCGATGGCCGGCTCATTGGTATCTCGGTTGCTGCCTAGGGCGGACTATTCTCCGTCGGCGTTTATTTTACCGGGAATATTGCTTCTGATCCTCGGGGTCACGAACACAATTTTTGCCTTTGCAGTTGGACTTTTTGGCTATCAGGTATCTGCCGAATCAAACATTTACGCGGGATTGATCTATCTTGCAACCCTTTTCCGCGTCCAGGCGAGCTTTATTCTTTGGTTAGTCGTGTTTAAGCAGCCAAAATTCACTGTCATTTCGATACTGATCATTTCGGCTCTCGCGGTCATCGATCTGGGATCAGCTCTCTTTGCCGGAAATCGCGGTACGGTGGTACAGGTGTTTGTCGTGATCTTTATCGCGTACATTTTTTCCGGCCGCCGATTCACATTTAAGCACGGTATTATTGGTGGCACACTTCTCACACTTGGCATCACCGTCGGCATGATCTATGGGACGACCTTTCGAATTGTCAAGGGTAGCGAAGCTCAGCAAAGCAGCGGACAGTATGCAGAGAATATTCTAAAGACGTTTGACGAAGTTGGTCGCAGCGGCACCTACGGAAGCGTCAGCATGGGGCTGACCACGCTCTCCGAACGTCTCGATATTGTAAGCACTCTTGCCGTCGTTGTTTCAAACTACGAACAACTTGCACCCTATGAAGAGGCCTATGGCCTCGATAATAATATCTGGACCGATACGACTACTTTTTTTATCCCTCGTGTCGTATGGAATGAAAAGCCCGCCGCCTCCGATGCTCGCAAATATAGCGATCTTTATTTCAATACATCCGAGTCTTCCTTTGCGATCACTCCGATGGGTGACTTGCTTCGTAATTACGGCCTTGTCGGTGTTCCGATTGGAATGTTCATCCTCGGGATCATATTGAGATTTCTTTATGCGTCGCTGATCGGCGGTGGAAACCCTCCTATATGGAGGATCAGTTTGTATTTTATGCTGCTTACGGCGGTCTCGTATGAGGGGTTTTACGGAACAATGATCCCGACGTTGTTTAAGATCGGCTTTACCGCGATCCTTGGATTATTACTAGTCATATTGATCGCGCGAAAAATGGACACGCGGCGGCATGTTTCACCGGTATGATAGTCTTTACAAATGGTTGTTTTGATCTCCTCCATCCGGGCCACGTGGATCTGCTCGACCGTGCTCGAGCGTTGGGATCCCGCCTGATCGTCGGTATCAATAGTGATGAATCCATTCGGCGAATAAAGGGACCCTCTCGGCCGCTTCAGAATCAAGAAGCAAGAAAGGCGGTGCTTCTGGGTTTGCGGTCGGTTGATGAAGTCATCATATTTGACGACGCCACCCCCGAAGACGTTATTCGACAGTTAAGGCCGGATATTCTGGTGAAGGGTGGCGACTGGAAACGAGAAGAGATTATTGGAGCCGATCTTGTCGAAAGCTACGGCGGAACGGTTCATTCCCTTGCTCTTGTCGATGGGTACTCATCGAGTGACATAATAAATAAGATGGATAGAGGTAGCCATACCGTCGCAGCATCCGGGAATTCAACGATAGCGTCCTCACTAGAAGAACACCTTAACGTGTTCAATTCCGTTCTTTCGGGATCAACCGCTGCGATAGAGGATTGTGCAAAAATATTGATCGATACGGTGACTCGAGGAAATAAGATACTGATCTGCGGCAACGGCGGCAGCGCTGCGGATGCTCAGCACATCGCGGCTGAGTTCGTGGGACGTTATGAGACTGAGCGAAAGGCGTTGCCCGCGATCGCACTGACGACGGATACTTCGGCTATTACGGCGATCTCAAACGACTATGGATTTGACCGCGTCTTTGTCCGTCAGGTCGAGGCATTGGCCGTTGACGGCGATTGTCTGATCGCAATAAGTACCAGTGGAAATTCGCCGAATGTTGTCGCTGCCGTAATGGAGGCTCGGAAAAAGGGCTGTAAGGTGATCGGTATGACCGGTGAAAATGGTAAGAAGCTTGCATCGCTATGTGATTCCTGCGTTCTCGTTCCATCCGAACGAACGGCCCGTATTCAAGAGGCTCATATCACCATCGCACACATTTGGTGCGAGATGATCGACAAAAGATTCGAATCCGACGCAAAATAGAAAACTTTTAATGCAGCTGCTCAGTTCATTTTCAAAGACCAGGATACTCGTTATTGGTGATGTAATGCTCGACCGCTATTGGTGGGGAAATGTCGGCCGCATCTCGCCTGAGGCTCCGGTGCCGGTCGTTCGGCTCGAAAACACAACGCTGGCGGCGGGTGGGGCAGCAAATGTCGCTGTCAATATTGCCGGTCTCGGTGCAGAGCCGATCCTTGTCGGCGTTGTCGGTAGTGACGGAGAAGCTCGTCTCTTGAACGATGTCCTGGCCACGGCCGGTGTCGCCTCCGGGCATCTCCTATCGGTTGCAAGTCGCCCGACAACGGTGAAAACTCGCGTCATAGCGCACAGCCAACAAGTTGCTCGGATCGATCAGGAACTTGACTCAGATCTCGACGACTCGTCTCAGACTGAACTAATAGAAAAGTTAGCCAGCCTGATCGACAGCGTGAATGCCATCGTTGTTTCCGATTACGCGAAAGGCCTTCTCACCGATAAAATTCTTCTCGCGTTGATCGAATCCGCCCGATCCGCTAACAAAAAGATCCTTGTTGATCCAAAGGGCAAGGATTACGGAAAGTATAGGGGTGCGACAATGATCACGCCAAACAAACGCGAGGCAGCGGACGCATGTAATCTAGCGGAATACCACGCCAATATCGTCGATAGTGCCGGGCCAACACTCCTCAATGATCTCGGGCTCGAAGCGGTGCTTATTACACAGGGCGAACTCGGAATGACGCTTTTTAGCCGCGGCGCTCAGACAACACATTTCCCAGCGTTGGCGCGTACCGTCTATGACGTGACCGGTGCCGGCGACACGGTGATAGCGACGTTGGCGACGGCACTTGGAGCTGGAGCAGATCTCGAGACCGGCACCAACCTCGCAAATATCGCCGCCGGTCTAGTCGTTGAACAGATCGGCACGACATCCATCATGCTGTCCGATCTCGAACGTGCTGTCGGAGAGGAACGCGAAGGTACTGCAAACGCTTGAATTTAAAGAACATTCTTGTATTTCGCATTGGCCATCTGGGCGATACCGTCATCGCCCTTCCGGCTCTGTGGGCAATTCGTGAGAATTTCCCGTCAGCTAAAATAACGTTGCTTACCAACATCGACATTAGCAATCCAAATTACGTCTCGCCACAGCATGTCCTGCCTGCACACGGGCTTGTTGACGGCTCTATCGCATATCCGACAAATTTAGGTGCGCTGCGACGTCGAGCAGCCTTAATTGCTCTTATCGCCAAAATTCGCCGGCAAAACTTTGACGCTGTTATTTATCTGATGCCCAGGATAAGGACTGAAAAGCAGATAGACCGCGACCTTTCCTTTTTTGGCCTTTGCCGAATTCAGAAAGTGCTCGGGGCGGAGTACATTCGCCACAATTCACTAACTCTACCGATTCCGAAGCCCACGCCGACGATCGACCGCGAGGCCGATTTCATGCTCGATCTGCTTAACAGCGTAGGCCTTACTGTGGATAAGCGGAACCAGAAATGCGACCTCTTGTTGACCGATACAGAAAAAGCCGCCGCGCGATCTTGGTTGGAAAAACAGGCAGGTGGAAACTATCATGGGAAACATCTGATCGCGATCGCCCCTGGCAGTAAGTGGACCTCAAAGGTTTGGCACGAAGACCGATTTACGTCTGTCGTCGCGAGACTTATTTCCGAGCTAGACTGTTATCCGATGGTTTTTGGCGGCACTGAGGACAGGGAAGTCGGCGATCGCCTGATTGCTAAATGGCACGCCGGATCAAATGCTGCCGGAGAGTTATCGATCCGAGAGTCAGCCGCTTTGCTCGAAATGTGCGAATTGTACCTTGGTAACGATACCGGCACAATGCACCTTGCCGCGGCAGTTGGAACCCCGTGTGTCGCAACATTCGCAGCAATAGATTGGAAAGGGCGATGGACGCCCATCGGGGCGAAGCATCAGGTATTCAGAAAATCGGTTGGTTGCGAAGGCTGCCTTACGCCAGATTGTTTTAACGACCACGAATGTCTCGATCTCATCGGGGCTGACGAAGTTTACGAAGCATGTGTTCAAATGCTAAAGAATCAAAGTTAACAGGATCATGAGTCTAGCGACGAAATTACGAGGTTTGCGGGAGGTCTGGGCGTTTGATAATCGCCTGTGGCTTTTCGTGACTAAAACGCTTTTTCGGCGCGAACACCTCCACATTTACCGCTACAAAGGAATGGATATCCTCGTCGACCACGCTGGCGGCGATGCGAATGGTGCTCGTGAGGTTCTGACCTCGCCGATGTACTCGCGATTTATCCCAACGATGGAGCTGGACGGACCGCAAAATGTTCTCGATATCGGTGCAAGCAACGGCGGCTTTCCGCTGCTGTTGGCGTCGAAGGGAGTCAGGCTAAAGCGTTTGGTGAGTGTCGAGCTAAATCCGAGAACATTTACACGTTTGCATTTTAATCTCAACCGAAATCTCGACTGCGAGATCAAGGCCTTAAACGCAGCTGTCTGTGGCGAGCGTCGAACGATCAATGTTTCGCTTGGCAATGGCGGTGTTTCCGATAGTATTTATCGCGGGGCCGAAAATGGTGAGGAACGCCCCTATGAGATCGATGGCGTCACCTTTGACGATCTTTATGAGAAATATTTCGACGGCGAGACGGTCGATGTCTGCAAGATCGATATAGAAGGTGCCGAATTCGAGATCTTCGCTACACCCGGTCACCGGCACCTAGCCAAATGCCGATACCTCATCATCGAAATTCACGAAGGCGACGGACGCACTACGGCCCAGATATTGCCGCAAATAGAGGCTCTTGGTTTTGTTAGGCAAGAGACTGAGCCGGACGCCGATCCCAACGTACATTTCTTTATTAATTCGAGGATCCAAAACTAATCATGCGTGTACTTATCCTGGGCGGCAACGGAATGTTGGGGCATAAACTCGTGCAGGTGCTCAAATGGGATTGGGAGGTCTTTTCGACGATCCGCCGTCCGTTCGCTGACGTTCTACGATTCGGGATGTTTGATGAGGCCAAAACGATCGCAAACATCGACGTAACACACATCGACGAACTGCGAAATGTCTTAAGCAGAGTACAACCAGACGTTGTTATCAATGCGGTCGGCATAATTAAACAGGTTTCTTCCGATGCCAAGCGAATGTCGAGGGTAAACTCCGGTCTACCCAAGCAGCTAAGTGAGCTTTCCATCGAATTTGGGTTCCGACTCATCGGTATCAGCACGGATTGTGTGTTTTCGGGTGAAAAAGGAAATTACGACGAAAAAGATATTCCCGACGCGACCGATGAATACGGCAAAAGCAAGCACATGGGCGAGGTCATTGCGGAGAATTGTCTCACGATCCGAACCTCGATCATCGGCAGGGAACTCGAGACCGCGCATAGTCTTGTGGAATGGTTTCTCTCGAATAGCGGCGGCCGTGTCAGCGGCTATACTCATTCGATATATTCAGGTTTTCCTACCGTGGTATTCGCCGAGATCCTTGCCGATCTGATATCGAACCATCGGACACTCAGTGGCCTGTATCATATTTCAAGTGATCCGATAAATAAGTTCGAATTGCTAAAACTTGTAAACGAAGAATACAACGCAAATATCAGGATCGACGCAGACGACACCATGGCGATCGACCGAAGTCTTGATTCATCCAAATTCCGTTCGGAGACAGGATTCGCGCCTGAGTCATGGCCAGTTATGATAGAGCGAATGGCTGCTGATCCGACGCCATATGATTTGTTTCGGTAAGACGTGGGTCGTTTCCGCCCTACGGATGGCAAGTGTTACTATTTCAATCATCAAAGCCATTACCGGCACCGAGAAATGAAAGAATTAGAAGGCAAACGTATACTCGTCACTGGCGGCACCGGTTCGCTCGGTCAGACTTTGATCAAACGCATCCTGACCGGTGAAATGGGCATGCCCGCCCAGGTCACGGTGTTTTCTCGTGACGAGGCAAAGCAGCATTACATGCGGCTCGAATTTCTCCATCGCGAGGCCGCAACCGACGACGTTATCTATCGCAATTCAAAGGATATCTTGAGTTTCCGCATCGGCGATGTACGCGATTATCCGGCCTTGGTCACGGCAATGCGCGACATGGAAATAGTCTTCAATGCGGCGGCGTTAAAACAGGTTCCCTCATGCGAATATTTCCCGTTTGAAGCTGTACAAACAAATGTTTTTGGTGCGGTAAATATCGTCCGGGCAGTTCGCGAGAACAACTTGCCGGTCAAAAAGATCGTCGGCATCTCAACCGACAAAGCGTGCAAGCCGATCAACGTCATGGGAATGACAAAAGCCCTGCAGGAACGCGTTTTGATCGAGGCAAACCGCGATTGCGAAGGCGTTCAGTTTAACTGTGTTCGCTATGGCAATGTCATCGCGTCACGCGGCTCGATCATCCCGCTTTTTGTCGAACAGATCCAGAAAGGAGAGCAGGTAACGATCACTTTGCCTGAGATGACTAGATTTTTGCTCAGTCTTGATCGAGCGGTTGATACAGTCTTTGAAGCGATAAAGAGCGACGCTCGCGGAGTCACCTTCATTCCAAAGGTCGCCTCGGCAAAGATTACCGATGTTGCTTTAACGCTCATGGGCGACAGGCAACTCCCGATCGCCTACACCGGAATTCGGCCCGGCGAAAAAGTTCACGAGATCATGGTTTCCGAAGAAGAATGTTTCCGCACCATCGAAGGCGGCGAATATTATGTGATCCTGCCCGTCCTGCCCGAGCTTCGCGGTGAAACGCCCTTTGAACCGGCGCTAACAAGCGAATACTCCTCAAAAGACAACAACCTGACTGGCGAGGACCTGCGTGAATTGCTTGCTAGTTCGGGTGACGAAATCCGCCGATTTATGACAGCAGCTTCATAAGTTTATGAAAGTAATGACCATTTTCGGCACGCGGCCGGAGATAATCAGATTAAGCCTCGTTATGAAAGTGCTCGATCAGCATTGCGAGCACGTCACCGTCCACACCGGGCAGAATTACGATGAAAGCCTGAGCGATATCTTTATTCGCGACCTCGAGGTTCGAACACCCAATCACCATTTGGGAATCAAATCGAAGAATTTTGGCGAGCAAATTGGCCAGATATTGTCTAAGGTTGATGAGCTTTTAGGATCAGAGAAGCCCGACCGAATTCTCTTGCTCGGAGACACAAATAGCGCATTATCGTCGCTCGTTGCGGCACGACGCCACATTCCTGTCTTTCATATGGAGGCGGGGAATCGTTGCTATGATGACCGTGTTCCCGAGGAAATAAACCGCCGCATAATCGATCATTCAAGCACGATTCTGCTGCCTTACACACAGCGAAGCAAGGATAATCTTGTCCGCGAAGGCATCGACCGCGACCGCATCTACGTGACCGGCAATCCGATCAAGGAAGTTCTCGATTCTTCTGCGAGTCAGATCGAGGTGAGCGAGGCGATGAAGGCATTGTCGGTAAGACCATTTGAATACTTTTTAGTGACGCTGCACCGGGCGGAGAATGTTGATATTCCGGAGCGGCTTGTGAGGATTTTTGCCGGGCTTGGCGATGTCGCTGACAAATTTGGCAAGACCGTTCTCGTTTCCGTTCATCCGCGTACCGCAGAAAAGCTTGAGGCGAGTGGGATCCGGCCCGATGCTGCTAAGATTCGATTGTTCAAGGCCTTGGGATTTTTCGACTTTGTAAAGCTTGAGAAGAATGCGCTTGCGGTTCTTACCGACAGCGGGACGGTGCAGGAAGAATGCGCAATTTTTGGCGTGCCGAATATCACCCTTCGCGATGTGACTGAGCGGCCCGAAACGATCGAGTGCGGCAGCAACATACTGAGCGGATCGGGCAGGCAATCGATCGTTGCCTCAGTCGATCTCGCCATGTCGCAGCCCGCCGCATGGACACCACCGGCCGAATATATGGCGACCAACGTTTCTCAGACGGTTAGTAAGATCCTGCTGGGCCACAACAGTCTTCGCCGGCACAATGCCTGAGATCGAAATGAGCCCGGACGGAGTCGATATTCAACCGCAAAAAAACACGCTCTGGGTGCTGACCGAGGTCTATTATCCTGAGGAGATCTCAACCGGCTACTATTTGACATCCATCGCCGAGGGCATCGCCGCCAGCCGCAATGTCAAGGTCATCACCGGCCAGCCAAAACATATGTCCCGAGGAATGCGTGCCGCGAAACGCGAAACACGCAACGGCGTCGAGATATTTCGCTCGTGGGGCACGACTCTCGACAAGAATGTGATGGCATTCCGACTGTTTAACATGCTGACAATCGGAATGTCGATATTCCTCAAGTCTTTGCGTCATTTCAAGAAGGGTGATCACGTTCTGGTCGTTACGGCTCCGCCGAGTTTGCCGGTGACGACAACCCTTGCCGCGTTGCTTAAAGGCGCGAGCTTTACGCTGCTTGTGCAGGACAGTTATCCCGAGATTCTTATCGCTGTTGGAGCGACAACGAAAGATTCAGCCTTCGTTCGCTTCGTAAATCTCGTAAATCGTTGGGTTTACAAGTACGCGTCAAAGATCATTGTTATGGGCCGCGATATGAATGAGATGTTTGTCAAAAAAAGCTCCGGGCTTGATGTTCCTATCGTCACGATCCCCAACTGGGCCGATCTCGAATCGATAAACCCGACGTCGCGCGAGAGCAATCCGCTGTTAGACGAACTCGGCATCTCAGACAAATTCGTCCTCATGTACGCCGGCAACATCGGCCATCCGACGGATGTCGAAACGATCGTCGAGGCGGCCGACAAGCTTCGGGACAACAAAGGCATCCATTTCGTTTTCATCGGTGCCGGCGTTAAGAAAAAATGGCTCGATACGACCGTTGTCGAGAGGAAACTGAGCAACGTCACGATCCTTGATTACCGGCCGCGTGCAGAGCAGAATATCTTTCTGAATGCCTGCGACGTCGGTCTCGTCGCGCTGATCAAAGGAATGTGGGGCACCGCGATGCCAAGCCGCACATACAATACGATGGCCGCCGGAAAACCTGTTCTCGCATTGACCGAGCAAAATTCCGAGCTGGCCCGCGTCATCGATGAGGACGGTATCGGCGTTTATGTCGAGCCCGGCGACGCCGAGGCGTTGAGAGCTGCGATCCTCAAGCTATATGAAACCCGCGACGAACTTGCTAAAATGGGGCTGCGAGCGAGGGAAGCGGCACTCGCGAAATACTCGCCGGCAACCGCCATCGACGCGTATCGAGCGGCAGTGGTTTGACACACTCGGCCAAGTTCCTGTTCAATGATTTCTTGATTCCGCGAATTTTGTTCCGGCCAGCTTCGTTCCGACTGACCCTAAATGATCGGCCTTTTTTTATTCATCGCAATATTTCCGCTGGCATTTGCGGCCGTGGCGTTATACCGACGTTGGGGCGTAAAGAACAACATGCTCGCCGTACCAAATGAACGCAGTTCGCACTCGGAGCCCACGCCGCATGGAGCCGGCATTGTAATCGTTGTGATCTGTCTGGCCACATATATTCCGATCTCGATCTTTGTTATGGGCACTTTCTCGTGGGGCTATTTCACGGGAGCTTTGTTGATCGCGCTGATCAGTTTTGTCGATGATTTTTATCCGTTACGTACGCATTGGCGACTGCTCGTGCATGCGGTAGCAGCCATATTGCTGATCGTCGATCTCGAGACGTGGCACGGCATCACAATGCTTGGCAGCCTCAAGCTCGGTGTATTTGGCTACATCCTCACGTTCCTGTGGATCGTCTGGATGGTCAATTCCTACAACTTTATGGACGGCATCGACGGGCTTGCCGGTTTGCAGGCTGTCATCGCCGCCGTTAGCTGGTGTCTGCTCTGTCGCATTCTGGATATGCACGGCATCTATTATTTCAGCGTCATCATCGCCGCGGCGAGTATGGGGTTCCTTGTGCATAATCTAAGCAGATCCAAGATATTTATGGGCGACGTCGGGAGTGCGTTTCTTGGATTCACATTTGCCTCATTGCCGCTGATGGGCCGCGCTATGGCATCTAGATCGCCCGATCTGCTGCCGATCGCGGCGGTCCTTTTTCTCTGGTTCTTTTTGTTCGATTCGGTGGTCACAATTACGAAACGCCTGCTCCGGGGTGAAAAGATATGGCTACCGCATCGCGAACACCTTTTCCAGCTACTCGTCATATCCGGCTTTTCGCATCGGCAGGTGACGGTGATCTATGGCATTCTGGCTACGCTGCTTAGCATTTCGGTGCTGATCTCGGTACGGTATCGCGATGAGATCGGGCTGGCAATGTTTCCGGTTGTGATCATCCTAACGTCGATATTGCTGCTGGTTTGTTTCCGGCGACGGGCTTTTAGCGAGTTTATCAACGCTCGATCGAGCACCAATTCCTAGGATGAAAGAACCTACATCTTCGGCAATCATCAGACCATTCCGGTTCGAATCGTTCGGTGCCCGGATCGAGATCAATGGTAATGACCAGACGATGATCGACCGTGCCGTCGAGGTTTCGCGGGTCTCGCTGCTCGGCAAAGTCACCGAGATCGCTGGCGGTCCGATCCATTCGGTCCTGCGGGTCGATCTCGACGAAGACGGCACCCACCGCCTCATCCAAAATGGTGTCGAACTAGCATCCGGCGACAAGCCCGACCTGTTCTTCAAGTTTTTTGACACCATCGTTCGTGTCTCGGTCGGCGAAGCCTCGGCCGACCGTGTCTTTATTCACGCCGGCGTCGTCGGATGGAAAGGTAAAGCTATAGTGCTGCCGGCAGACAGTTTTCAAGGCAAATCGACCCTGGTCGCCGAGCTTGTGCGAAATGGTGCCGAATATTATTCTGACGATTTCGCGGTGTTTGATGAGGACGGCCTGCTGCATCCGTTTCACCGGCCGGTCAATATGCGCACGAGCGACGGCAAATTCAATGTTTACCAACTGACGGTCGAGGAACTCGGCGGCCGGTACGGACACGACGCCATACCGGTCGGCATGGTGCTCTTTACCGGATACAAAGAAAATGCCCGCTGGCGGCCCAAACACATTACCGCCGGGCAGGGCGTTCTCGAACTTATCCAATACGCTTTGCCGATACGGCAAACGCCGGAATTTACGTTTCGCGTGTTGAATAATATTACGAGTCGTGCCATAATTCTGTCTAGTCGTAGAGGAACCGCTGAAACTTTCGCTAAAACATTGCTCAATTTCGTTGACAAACACGTAAATTGAGATAGAATTACGTTAACTGTAGTACCGACACTAATTCGTCAGAATTCAGATCGCACAGGGCTTGACTGACGCTTAACTTATTTTGCATAATAATTTCGCTTGGAGGAGATGATGAATAACCCGAACAATCCGATGGCCCGCCAAAATGGCATTGTGGTTCAAGAAATGCCCGACGAGGTCCTGGTCTATGATCTGGACACCAACAAAGCTCATTGTTTGAATGGCAGCGCAGCTTTGGTTTGGAAGTCGTGCGACGGCACCAATTCAGTTGCTGATATTGTCAAGCAATTCGAATCGAACGGCGGCGGCAAGGTCACCGAAGATTTTGTATGGCTCGCTATTGACCAGCTCAACGAGAACAATCTGCTTGATGGCAAGGTTGCTCCGCGTTTCGCCGGCCAATCGCGTCGTCAGGTCCTCAAGACGATCGGCCTCGCATCGATGGTCGCATTACCGGTTATCGCATCTCTTGTTGCTCCGCAGAATGCGTTGGGTAACGTTTCGTGTGCATGTGTTTCGACGACTGACTGCGTCGGAATGACCGCCTGTCCGGCTCAAACGTGCAACACAATGACCGGCATATGTGCACCTAACACTCCGTAAAATCCGGATGCCTTAGGCTCCGAGTTTGAGATTTTGTTAAAGAGTAGGGAAGATTATCTTCTCTACTCTTTTTTCGTTTTCCTGTTTTCTGTTACATTCACCAAATCATAAATTCCCAATGGAGCAAAGCGACTGCCTTACGTGCGAGTCCGTCCGAGCTTTGCTACTCTCTATCCATGGCGACGCAGATCGCAAACGATCAGGAACAAACGATCTCGGACGAATTCCGATGGAATCTTCTTCAGAAGAAAACACTGGAGATAAATGCCGTGCGGGCGTTTTCGCTTTTTCGTGAACAGGGAATTGAGTCGATATTGATAAAGGGAATTGCCGCCGGGCGTTTTTATCCCGAAGATCGCCCAAGGATCTCAATAGACCTTGATTTGGCAGTTGGGCGCGATCAATTTGACGCTGCGCAAAAGATCTCCAGGTCCGACGCCGCAAACGGCCTCGCGATCGATCTTCACAACGAGCTGAGGCATCTGGATACAGTCGATTGGGACGATCTTGTTGAAAACTCCGTGCTGATGCCGCTAGAGGGCTCAGACATACGCATTCTGCGGCCCGAAGACCACCTACGCGTCCTCTGCGTCCACTGGCTGACCGACGGCGGCTCTAATAAAGACCGACTGTGGGATATCTACTATGCGGTCGCCAACCGCGACCCGGATTTCAATTGGGACAGGTTCCTGAATACAGCCGGCGAAACACGTCGGCGTTGGTTCGTCTGCACGCTTGGACTCGCTGCAAAATATTTGGGACTTACCCTTTCCGACACGCCGATTGCCCAAGAGGCCACCGATCTGCCCAAGTGGCTCTGCCAAACGGTAGAAAAGGAATGGGCTGCTGAGGTGAAATTCCAGCCGCTTGAGGTCGTTGTACACGACCGTAGGAAGCTATTAGGGCAGATCGGCCGACGCCTGCGGCCAAATCCGATCCGTGCGACCGTACAAGCCGAGGGCAGCTTTGACACCTGCACACGTTTGCATTTTAAGATCGCGAACGCTGTCCGGCGGATCCCGGATTCATATCGCCGTATTCGGCACTCTCTTGCAAATCCAAAACGTGATTAGTTGATTTTGGTCCCAGAATTGCCGTTGGCTTCAGCCAGCGGCAACTCATTTGAAGAAGATGTCAGCAGACACTAAAAATACTGGACAAATCACACTTGCCATCGAATCCGCCATCCGCGGCGGCAGCGTCTCGCTCATCGCGGACGGCCGTGAGATCGCCAACTGGATCGGTTCGACCGACGCCTCAAAAGCCGAAGACCTTCTCGTCGATATCAACGCAATGCTCACCCAAAACGGCTTCACAATACGCCACGTCGCCCACGTGGCCGTATCTGCAGGCCCCGGCAGCTTTACTGGAATCCGCATCGGTATCGCCACCGCATTAGGCCTCAAAACCGGGCTCGGTATACCAATGTCGAGCGCATCGGCGCTAGAAGCGATGGCGAGAACATCTAATTTTTATGACGAATCCGTCATCGCCGTCCCAGTAGGCCGCAATGCGATTTGTGTACAACGATATTCTTCGGAAGGTCCTTTAGACGATCCGCGGTCAGTCTCATTCGAAGATTTTGAAAAGGAGTTGGAGGAAAAGAAGCAATTCGTATTGCACGGTTCACTGTTCGAGCATTTTGAGACGCCGGAGTCCGCGAGCGATTTTGGCGAGAACATCGCCCTCGCGATCGGCAAGACGTGTATCGAGAATCCAGGTGTCGTGGATCCACTGTTTATTAGTAAGTCGTTTTGAGTAGAATCTTTTTGCGTCTCTCTGCGTTCTTTGCGAGTTCTGCGTTAAGAGATCTTTTGTTTCACGCAAAGCTCGCAAAGGACGCAAACAAAGCCGCAAAGTTTACAAACATGGCTGAAACCATCCCTCAAACACTCCGCATCCGCCCGGTAGAGGCCGCGCACATTGCCGAACTCATCCGAATCGGCGACGAGACCAATCTCAGCCCCTGGACCGCACAGCATTATCTCGAAGAGATCAAAAATCCAAACGCGATCATGCTGCGGCTTGTGGCCGAAGATAACTCGATATTCGGCTTTGTCGTCGGCCGCCAGGTCGTTGGCGGCGTGGTCGAGGAAACAGTTGACGCCGAAATATACAATATCGCCATCGACGCCGTACGCCAGGGAAATGGCTACGGCCAGACTCTGTTCGACGCCTTTCTAGCAGTCTGCCGCGGGCGATGCGTCCAGAATATCTGGCTCGAGGTCCGCGAATCAAATCATAAAGCCATCACATTCTATGAAAGGAACGGCTTCGTCAAAGTACAGACCCGCAACAACTTCTACGAGAACCCGCGCGAAGCCGCATTGCTAATGAAACTTGTCACGGGCTAATGATGCTAAACTTCCGCCTGGATTCAAGCAATAGGTGCAACAAACTCACGAATTTACCGATGTTCTAGATCGCAGCTTTTTCAAAAAAATTGGCCCGGCGTTTCTGCCGAGCCTTGTTATTTACACATCGTTCACTAATTACGTTCCTGTTTCCCAGCTCGTCATGTATTCGAGCATTTCCGGTGTGAGAACGTCCATTTTGACGCCCATTGCATGGAGTTTGAGGGAAGCGATCTCTTGATCGACCTCCTTCGGAAGGACGTGAACGCCGGCGGCCAAGTTTCCTTTCTGCTTGACAAGATATTCAGCAGACAGGGCCTGGTTGGCGAAGGACATGTCCATGACGCTGGCCGGGTGGCCTTCGGCGGCGGCGAGGTTGATCAGGCGGCCTTCGCCGAGGACGATCACGCTCTTTCCACCGTTTCTGCTGATGTACTCTTCGACGAAGGGGCGGCGTTTGACGGCCGGCTGGGACATATCGCGAAGTGCATCGAGGTTTAATTCCAGGTCGAAGTGTCCGCTGTTGCAGACGATCGCTCCGTCTTTCATCACCTCAAAGTGCTCGCGGTCAATAACGTGACGGTTGCCGGTCACGGTGACAAAGAAATCACCGATCTTAGCGGCCTCGCTGATTGGCATCACACGCATACCGTCCATAACGGCCTCGATCGCCTTGATCGGGTCGATCTCGCAGACAACGACATTCGCTCCCATACCACGGGCACGCATCGCGACTCCTTTGCCGCACCAACCGTAGCCGACTGTGACAAGCGTTTTACCGGCGAGCAGAATGTTTGTCGCACGGATGATCCCGTCGAGTGTCGACTGGCCAGTGCCGTAACGATTATCAAAGAAATGCTTGGTCTGGGCGTCGTTCACGGCGATGGAAGGGAAGGTGAGTACACCTGCCGCGACCATTGCGTTGAGGCGGACAATACCCGTCGTGGTCTCCTCGGTCGTACCGATGAGGTTCGGAATAAGCTCGGGCTTTTCCTTGATCATCGTCGCGACGACGTCAGATCCGTCGTCAATAATGAGGTTCGGATTTGTATCAAGTGCAGCTTTAACGTGGCGAACGTAAGTATCTGTCGATTCGCCCTTTATCGCCATGACCGGAATACCCCAGTCAGCCACAAGGGAAGCGGCGACATCATCCTGCGTCGAGAGCGGATTCGAAGCGATGAGAAGAGCTTCGGCACCGCCTGCCTGAAATGTACGCGCCAGATTGGCCGTCTCGGTCGTGATGTGTGCACACGCAACCATCTTCACGCCCGTAAGCGGCTTTTCCTTCTCGAAGCGCTCGCGAATGAGGCGGAGTACCGGCATTTCGCGGTCAGCCCACTCGATCCGCTGCTTGCCCTCAGGGGCGAGGTTGATGTCCTTGATGTCGTAAGTCATTGATGTTCCTGGAGTTGTCATAATTCTCGTCGTCGGACCGCAGGCTGCCAGCCTGCGAGTCTCTGTCTTAAATCAATTTTTCAAAATAACGTGTTCAGAAGCGGACATACGCAGGCTGGCAGCCTGCGATCCGACCATTAGGCCGCGACTCCCTTATGTTCCTCAGCTGCGGTCCTCAGAGCCTCGGCCTTGTCCGTAACTTCCCACGAGAACTCATCGTTCTTACGGCCAAAGTGGCCAAAACGTGCAGTCGCTTTGTAGATCGGGCGGCGAAGGTCGAGCGTTTCGATGATCGCCTTAGGCGTCAATGTGAAATTCTCGCGAACGATATCCGAGATACGCTCGTCATCTATCGTGCCAGTGCCGTGCGAGTCGATCAAAACCGAAACCGGTTCCGCAACTCCGATAGCGTAAGCCAACTGAACAGTACACTTATCGGCAAGGCCCGCCGCAACGACGTTCTTAGCGATATAACGAGCCATATACGCAGCCGAGCGGTCGACCTTTGTCGGATCCTTACCCGAAAAAGCACCACCGCCGTGCGGAGCGTAACCGCCGTAGGTATCGACGATGATCTTACGTCCGGTCACGCCGGCATCGCCCATCGGGCCTCCGACGACGAATTTGCCGGTCGGATTGATGTGATATTTGGTGTTCTCGTCAAGCAATTCGGCAGGAATAACGGGCTTGATGACCTTTTCGAGAATGTCGGCACGGATCTGTTCGATCGGAAGGTCAGCGGTCTGCGACGATATCACAACTGCCTCGACACGAAACGGACGGCCGTCACGATATTCGATCGAAACCTGTGATTTTCCATCCGGACGCAGGTAGGGAATTGTGCCGTCGCGGCGGACTTCGGAGAGTTTCCTCGTCAGATTGTGTGCCATCTGGATCGGCATCGGCATCAGTTCCGGGGTCTCGTTACAAGCGTAACCAAACATCAAGCCCTGATCGCCCGCGCCGCCGGTGTCTACGCCCTGTGCGATATCCGGTGACTGCGTACCGATAGCATCGACGACGCTGCAGGTATTCGAATCGTAGCCGAATTCGGCGTTGTCATAGCCGATCTCCTCGATCGTTTCACGAATGATCTGCTTGTAATTGACCTTCGCAGTCGTAGTGATCTCACCCGCAACGACCGCCAAACCCGTCGTCACAAGCGTCTCGCAAGCGACGCGTGCCGTTGGATCCTGAGCTAAAATCGCGTCCAAAATAGCATCACTTATGTGGTCAGCGATCTTATCCGGATGGCCCTCGGTGACCGACTCCGATGTGAATAGAAAATTTCCGTTACTCAATTGTTTACGTAACTCCTTTTATAGGGCTGTCTTATTGAAATCCGTGATAGATAACAAAACGATAATGATAGCTTTTTCCCATATTTGTGTCAAAGCCAGCGGGCCGATCATACACTTCCTAGGTAGTGTCCTGATCGTGTGGTGTTCAATATAAATTGCCTTGGTGTTTCTTGCGATCTCACCGTACTTTGCGTGAAAAAAGCAGGTTTAGCGCAAAGTTGCAAATAGACGTAGGCCTCGCGATCAGAATATGAAGCGGACGGGGAATGGAGAAATTCGGCGCGTGGATTGATAAAACTCAGATTGGTTGCGTCCGATAATAGAGATTATGTAACATTCCTGATAGGTCAGCCGATCAATTCCGGCCATTCGTCTGCGGGCGCGTCATCGCCGGCGGTTTGGCTGGCTTGGGTTGAAGCGGCTGAAAGATCGATGACTTTCTGCTCGACAAAAATAGGGCAATCAAGCCTGAGTGCCAGTGCGATGGCGTCTGACGGCCGCGCGTCGAGCATTACAGGGTCGCCCTGGCGATCGACTAGCTCGATGCGTGCGTAGAAGGTGTTTTCCTGCAGATCCGTGACAATAACGCTCATCGCGGAGAGCTGGCATTCGATAATTACATTTCTAAGCAGATCGTGGGTCATCGGACGCTGCGGCACTACCTTTTCGATCTCGAGAGCTATAGCGTTTGCCTCGAATGCACCTACCCAGATCGGCAGAACTGTCTCGTTGTCTATGCCTTTAAGCACAACTATCGGCGTATTCGTGTTTGGGTCCATTATTAGGGCCCCGATCTTTACTTCGATCAGATTGCTGCCGTTCTCCATCATGTTACAACCTCGCCAAACAACGAATTCGCCTTGATCTCAGTGATCCTCACATCGACTATCTGCCCAAGCATTTCCTTCGAACCCTCGAAATTTACGATCTTGTGACAGGTCGAATGTCCTGTCAGGCCCGATTCAGTACGGGTCGAGAAAGACTCGGGTAAGACTTTAAGCACTTTCTTAAGATATCTCTGTAAACCTTTATCCTGACTATATTTCTGGACACGCTCGAGCTCAAGAAAACGTAGGGTCTTATCAGCCGGAGATACGCCGTCGAGCATCTCAAATGCCGGCGTCTCCGGACGCGGTGAGTACTTGAAGATGTACGCCATATCGAATCCGCAATACTCAACCATTTTCACCGAATCGAGAAAATCTCCCTCGGTCTCGCCCGGAAAACCAACGATAATATCCGTCGTCAAAGCAATATCACGCGGCGATTCCTTGATCCGGTCGATCTTTGCGAGGTATTTCTCGATCGTATGGCCGCGTTTCATGGCCTTAAGCACCTTGTTACTGCCAGATTGGACAGGCAAATGCACCCAATTGCAGAGATTTTCGTGCTCTTCGATGGCGTCAACGATATCGTCGTTAAAATCACGGGGAAATGAGGTCGTAAACTTTACACGTTCGATACCGGTGGCAGCGACTGCTCGCAAAAGCCGCGAGAACGCCGACTTCCCTGCAAACTGTTCCAGGCCAGAATCATTGTCGGGCTTGTAACTATTAACATTTTGACCAATTAGGTGCACTTCCTTAACACCATTTCTTCGTAATTCGAGCACCTGTCGGATGATCTCGGAGGCCGGAAGGCTCCGTTCCCTGCCGCGTGAAAAAGGTACGATACAGTAGGTGCAAAACTTGTTGCAGCCCTCAATTATTGGCAGGAAAGCAACATACGGCGAATGCCGGTGCGTATCGGCGACGGTCCAATCGTAGTTGTCCTCACGTTCGCCAACGTCGAGATAGCCGCTGCGGCCGCTAAGTGCCTCATTTACAGCATTTGCGACGCGTCCGACGGCTCGCGTACCGAGTACGAAGTCGACCCCTTGGATCTTCTTAAAGAGCGTTTCGCCCTCCAATTGAGCGACGCAGCCCATGACTCCAACCACCGGTTTTGGCCGATCTGCGTGCCGAATATGACCGACACGTGTGTAAAGCTTGTGTTCCGCCTTTTCGCGTACCGAGCAGGTATTGAATATCACTACATCGGCCGCAGCTTCGTCCGTCGTCATTTCAAAGCCATCTCGAGCCAAAACCGTCGAAACGCGCTCGGAATCGGAGACGTTCATTTGACAGCCGAATGTTTCGAGATAAACTTTCTTCATACATGGCAAACGCGAGCGAACCCATCATTTTCGGCGAAAAGGACTTCGTTCACCTGCACGTTCACAGCGATTATAGCCTGTTACAAAGCACAATCCAACTAAAGCCTTTGGCCAAGCGGCTCGGGGAACTCGGGCAAAAAGCGTGTGCCATTACCGATTACGGCAATATGTACGGCGCAGTCGCGTTTTTTAACACGATGACCTACGCCGGGATCAAGCCGATCGTCGGCTATGAGGCGTATTTTAGGTTCGCGAGCCGTTTTGATAAAGGAACGGCTATCCCCGCGGGCGAGCGGGCCTACTACAATTTGATATTGCTCGCTCGCGATCTCGAGGGCTATCAGAATCTCGCATTCCTTGCATCTAAAGCATTTACAGAGGGATTTCATCATAAACCTCGTATCGATGCAGAGCTGCTCGTCGAACATTCACGCGGTCTGGTAGGTTTATCGGGCGGGATGTTTGGGCCGGTCGGGCATTTCCTTGCGAATGGAAATGTCGATCGGGCTCTCGAAAATGCTAAGGCGATCGAGGAGATCCTTGGCGTCGGCAATTTTTACCTCGAGATCAACGAGGGCGTTGATGAAACGAGCAAAAAACTGCTTTCCGACACCGCCGATCTCGGCAAACGGTCGGGAATTCCGCTCGTTGTGACCAACGACGTTCATTATTTGAACAAAGAGGACGCACGAGCGCAGGAGCTGCTGATCTGTATTGGTGAAGGCCGAACGATCGGTGAGTATTCCCGAACGGAAACCGCAACCAAGTATCTGAGGTCTGCAGAGGAAATGTGGGAGATATTCGGAGCCGACGTGCCCGAAGCGCTAACAAATACAGTCAAGATCGCCGAAATGTGCGACCTTGTTATTCCGCAGGGCGATGATGTTCGGCAACTTCCTGAATTCCCTATTCCTGACCCCGCGATGTCGGCCGACGACTATTTTGTTCAGGTTTTAAAGGAAGGTTTCGAGGAGCGAAAACGCGAGGAATGGGACCCGCGGATCGCGGACGGTACGCTTGTACACACGCTTGAAGAATACCGCGAACGCCTTGATATCGAGATCGCGACGATCAAGAAAATGGGCTTTGCGGGCTATTTTCTGATCGTCTGGGATTTCATCAAATACGCCCGAGACAAAGGCATTCCGGTTGGTCCGGGACGCGGCTCGGCCGCGGGTTCGCTGGCGGCGTATTGTATGCGGATCACCGATGTCGATCCACTGCAATACGAATTACTCTTCGAGCGTTTTCTTAACCCCGAACGCATCTCGATGCCCGATATCGACATTGATTTCTGCATCCGCGGACGCGGCGATGTGATCGATCACGTTACCGAGTTCTATGGCCAGGAATCGGTCTGTCAGATCATCACATTCGGGACGATGGCCTCGCGGGCAGCGATCAAGGACGTGGGACGTGCTTTGGGTATGGAATTCGGTGCGGTCGAAAAGGTCGCGAAGATGATCCCGCCGCCGATCCGCGGGCGTAATGTGAGTATTTCGCAGGCTCTAGAGACCGTGCCTGAGATGAAGAAGGCGTACGAGAGCGAAAAACAGGTCAAAGAACTTGTCGATCTCGCGCTAAAGCTCGAAGGCTGTTCGCGGCATACGTCGGTGCACGCGGCGGGCGTTGTTATCTCTCCGAAACCACTGCACGAGCTAGTCCCCGTCGCCGTGTCAGGCAAGGACGAATTGACGAGCCAGTATCCTATGGGCGATCTCGAAAAGGTCGGAATGCTCAAGATGGATTTTCTGGGGCTGACCACGCTGACAGTGATCGCCGATACGCTCGCCTCGATGAAAGAACGTCTTGGCGTCGAGATCGACTGGACGAAAATTCCAAATAACGACGAGAAAACGATGCAGCTATTCGCTGACGGACGGACCGAGGCGATCTTTCAGTTTGAATCTTCCGGCATGGCCGATATGTGTCGACGGCTGCGTCCAAAAGAACTCGAAGACCTCTCAGCTTTGAATGCTCTCTATCGCCCGGGGCCGCTCGACGGCGGGATGATCGACGATTTTATCGACCGTCACCGCGGCATAAAGGAGGTCGAATATTTACTGCCCGAGATGGAGGACATTCTCGGCAACACCTTTGGCGTACTCGTCTATCAGGAGCAGATCATGCAGCTCGCACAGAAGCTGGCCGGTTACAGTCTCGGCCAGGCGGATCTGATGCGGCGGGCGATGGGCAAGAAAAAGATCGAGGAGATGGCGGTCCACGAACAGACGTTCATCGACGGAGCGGTCGCGAACAAGATCCCGAAAAAGACCGCGAAAGAGATCTTTGATCTGATGGCAAAGTTCGCCGATTACGGATTTAACCGGAGTCACTCGATGGCGTACGCTGTACTCGCTTTCCAGACTGCTTACTTAAAGGCTCACTATCCCGCATATTTCTACGCAGCGGTACTTTCGCACGAAGCTCAGGACAGTGCGAAGGTCTACAAATATTCGACCGAGCTAAAATCGATGGGCCTTTTGCTATTGCCGCCGGATGTAAATGAAAGCGGCGAAGGCTTCACGCCGATCGACGACACTGTGCGGTACGGCCTGACGGCGATCAAAGGTATGGGAGCGTCGAGCGTGCATTCGATCGTCGAGGCGAGAAAAACCGGCAAGTTCACTTCCCTTTACGACTTTTGTGGGCGTTTGGGAACAGGTGCGGTCAATCGACGCGGGCTCGAGAGCCTGATCGCTGCAGGCGCGTTCGACTCGATAATGCCGGACGGAATGGGATCGGGCGAGTGGCGTGCGAGGCTGTTTGCTGCGATCGAGCCAGCCTTGCAGCGAGGCCAGCGAATGTCCGAGGACCGTCTTCGTGGACAAAGCGGATTATTCGGCATGGCCGAGTCGGCTGAGACGAGCGCCGCCGACGAACTGCCCGAGGCCGCTCCATGGTCGCAGACCGAGATCGCACAGCGAGAGAAGGCAGCCGTCGGATTCTACTTATCTGCTCATCCGCTCGACAACTACAAGCATCTGCTCGAAGGCATCAAGCTAAAGCCGATCGCCGAGTTTGAAGAGTTTAGGTCCGGCGAGCAGGTGAGAATAGCTGGAATGATCAGCGGCCTGCAAGTGCGTACAAGCAAGCGCGGAAACCGCTTTGCGCAATTCCGTCTCGAAGACCGTTCCGGCGGGATCAAGGGCGTTGTGCTTGGCGAGAATTTCAATAAACTCAGCCCGCTTCTCGCCGACGACGGCATGTTCGTTGCCGAGGGGAATATCGAGGCCGCCGAAGGCCAGGAGCCGACGCTCAAGATCACCGATCTCAAATCGCTCGATGAAACCGAAGCCGCGCAGGCGCGTGAGGTAACGATAACGATTCCCGCAGCGTCGGCCGACGAAGCTTACTTCGAATCGCTCTACAGTATACTCGAGCGCGACCGCGGCCGATGCCACGTCTTCCTGGATCTTGAAGCAGCTGGAGCACGAATTCGCCTTCGCGCCGAATCGCTAAACGTCGCCGGTAGTCGCGGCTTGCAGCGGGAGTTGGAGAGTCGCGGATTTGGCGTACAGTGGAATCAGTAAAGGAAATTTTGCTGTGGATTTGTGCGGATGACGCGGATCTGAATGGGTTTTTCTGATTTCCTGATCTGTGTTTATTCGTGCAGTTCTGCGGCCAAATTTCTTCCCGCTGCCGTTTGAGGTATCATCTATTTATGTCCGCAACTGCTTTTGAACGCGTCCAGATGGCGCGGCATCCTGACAGGCCTTATGCGCGGGATCTGTTTTCAACGATCTTCACTGATTTTGTCGAGATCCACGGCGACCGCCGTTATGCGGACGATCCGGCGATGATCACAGGATTTGCACGGCTCGACGGGATGGAAGTTTGTGTGATCGGCCAGCAGAAAGGCCGCGACATCAACGAACGCCGTCACCGCAACTTTGCGATGTCCAAGCCCGAAGGTTATCGCAAAGCGCTCAGAATGATGCACATGGCCGAAAAATTTGGCCGTCCTGTCATTACGATCATCGACACGCCTGGCGCCTATCCGGGCATCGACGCCGAAGAGCGCGGCCAGGCCGAGGCGATCGCATTCAACCTACGCGAAATGGCCGGATTGAAAGTCCCGATCGTCGTAGTCGTCCTAGGCGAAGGCGGCAGTGGTGGTGCTCTTGCGATCGGCATAGGCGACCGCGTCCTTATGATGGAAAACGCCGTCTACAGCGTCATCACTCCCGAAGGCTGTGCCGCGATCCTCTGGAAATCCGCCGAGAAGGCCCCCGAAGCTGCCGAAGGTTTGAAACTTACCGCCGCCAATCTCAAACAATTTGACATTATCGACGAAATAATCCCTGAGCCCGAACCATGGATGATCCCGCATAACGGCGACAAGAAGCGGCAGAAAGCGTTTGACATTGTCTGCGAAACGCTAAAAAAAGCGATTGTGCGTGAGGTAAAGGCTCTTTTGGCTAAGGATGGCACAGCGCTCCTTGAAGAGCGGTATCAAAAGTTTCGGAAGATGGGCGAGTGGGTCTAGCCCTCGACCAATAAGAAATTAGCCACGAATTACATGAATATAAGAATTCGTGCCATTTGTGTAATTCGTGGCTAAACTGCTTTCTAAGGCCTAGAACGGAATATCGTCGTCCCCGGCCGGAGCCGCGACTGGTGCACTCGCCGGTGCTGCGCCGGCTGATGATGCGCTTGGTGCTGAGCTCGCTGCTGGTGGGCCGCTGTGGGTTTCGAAATCGTCCGGGCTGCTTCCGCTGTAGCCACCGCCGCCGCCTTCGCCACGGTCGCCGCCGCCGAGGAATTGCATTTCGGTCGCGGTTACTTCGAGGGATTGGCGAACGTTATTTTCCCGATCCGTCCATTCCTCGATCCTTAGGCGGCCTTCGATATAAACCTGACGGCCTTTGGCTAGGTATTTGGCGGCATTTTCTGCCTGATTGCGCCATAGAGTGACGCGAAACCACGTGGCGATATTCTGCATCTCGCCCGATTTATCCTTCCTTCGCTCGTTGGTAGCCATCGTAAAACTGCAAACGGCGTCGCCCTGCGGTGTGTAGCGAAGCTCTGGATCTTTGCCTAGATTGCCGACGAGAATGATTTTGTTGAATGACATAGTGATTTCCTCTTTTGTGATGTTTTTTGTGTCTAAAGATCATACCAACGGATGAATGTGCTCCGCAAAACAGAGATTCCTACAAACTCACCCGATTAGTATAGGCATCAATATAACACGACAAGGGGCGTGTGCTAAAATCGAGATTTCGCACCAGCCGCGATAATTACTTCATGCACCGTACACGCCTTCCCAAAGCCATTTTCCTGCTCATTTACACCGCTCTTCTGTTTGCGGCCGGTGTTGTTGCGCAGGAAAAGGGCGAGACCGAGTTGGTCGTTACGCGTTGCTGGTCGTATCCGTTGGAATCCGGGAAAACGCTCGCTGCTGACGGCGCACGTATCTTTTTGGGTACCACGGATGCAAAGGTTGATGCGGTGTCGTTGGACGGTAAGAAGCTGTGGGCAAGTGAGCTTGGAGGTGAGATCGCATCGAGTATTCTGTCGACTGAAACGGGCATTTTGATCGCAACGACATCGACGAATGGTGATGGAAGATCAACTTATTCTTCGCTAAGGGTGCTGAGTAAGGACAGCGGCATAACGAGCCAGGCGATTAGGCTGCCGGATGCAAGCGGGCATTTTCTGGCCCTTGCTCAAACTACCGTTGTGATTGTTTCCACCGCGGGTGTAGTGCAATCCATCGATGTAAAAACGGGTGCCGTTAAATGGAAACGCGAGATAGCCGACGCTTTTGTCGGTGAGCCGTATTTTAATGCTGATAGGCTCATTGTAGCGTCGAATTCAAGACAGCTATTCCATATCGCTCTCGCAACCGGCGAGATAGAGTCGATGCAAAAATTTGAGATGGGAGCCACGGTCGCTGCCGAAACGACCACGGGCGACCTTATAACCGGTGATGAACGCGGCAGTATAACTTCATTTTCTCAAAGGTCGGACAAAGCCATCTGGAGATATAAGAGCGGGGCATTTGTCTCGTCCTTACGAAATATTAAGGATCATCTGCTGGTCACGTCGCATGATAACTTTGTCTACTATCTTACCTTGCCGCGCGGTGGGCTCGAATGGAAAAAACGGCTTGCGGGGCGCGTCTCGCATGTGGCGATCATCGAGAATGCGCTCGCCCTCGTTTCGAGTGTTGAGGAGAACGGTGCGACGTTCATTGATCTCAAAACCGGAAAAAGCGTCGGGCAGATCGCCCTTGATGAGGGGGAATTTCTCGTTGCGAACCCGATCTCGTCAAGTGGCCTGATCATCGTTCTTACAAACAAGCGAGCAATCACCCACAGCTTCACGGGCTGTGTCGCAAAAAAAGAGGGCGAGCACGGTAAATGACCCGTGCCGCGCCCGCTAAAAAAACTAAAGCAGCAAATCCGTTATGTTAATGCGAAACGGCGTGCTGCTGCATTATTGCGTAAATCTCGTCTTTTAGTGCAAGCTTTCTTTTCTTGAGAGTGACTTCCTCCAACTGTTCGTCGTCGTTCGGATACGTGAGATGAGCTAATTCGCTCAAGCGTTTTTCAAAATCCTCGTGCTGATGTACCAGTTCCCTGAAATTCGGATTGCTTTTGAGCAATTCGTCCCTTACCGGATCAGCGGTAGACATGTCCATAGCGTGTTGTCCTCACTTGTCAAAATTTTGGGCCCGGTTCCCGACATTTAAGTTTTTTGTAACTGGACCTAAGGTTATTCTAGACCTAACTAGATAAATTATCAAGCGATTTCGATTCCTGTCCGCCGATAAGTGAACAGCCAGCGACCTTTGTTTTAGGGACGAGAATTAGGGCGACTGCGAAGCCAGTACAATAGGTGCCCTGACGTCGCGCGCGCGTCTGTAACTAGTTCCCTGCCTGCATCCTCTTCGCAACCTTTTGTACCTGATCCAAAACGCGTAACAAATTCCCGCTCCAGAGTTTTTCGATCTGTTTTTTGGTGTAACCTCGGCGGACGAGTTCAAGCGTTACGTTGAATGTTTCGGCAGCGCTGTCCCAGCCTTCGACCCCACCTCCGCCGTCAAAGTCGGAGCTGATGCCGACGTGGTCGATGCCGATCTTTTTCACGAGGTAATCGATGTGATTGACGAAATCTTTGACGTTAACATCTGGTGCGACATCTTTGAGGCGTTCGCGAATGATCGGGTTTGTCTTGGCGCGAAATGCCGTGAGCTTTGCTGCGTACGCCGTTCGTTCTGCCTCGGGCAACCGGAGCATTTCGGCTCGCGGCAGTACGGCAAAGCCTTCCTTCTCGGCCAGTTCCCTACTCATCTCGGCGGTCTTTGTCGCCCGGAGCGCACTCTTTTCCTTGCTCACGTAGCTGCGAAAGGCTACTGCCTGGACAACGCCGCGATTCTTCTTTATCGCCTCGAGCTGTTCATCATCCAGATTGCGAGAATGGTCGCACAACGCACGCGCTCCCGAATGCGAGGCGATAACCGGAGCCTTGGACAGGGCGATCGCCTGTAAATTCGCCTGTTTTGACGGATGCGAGAGATCGATCATGATGCCCCATTTGTTCATCTCGACGATCGCTTTCTTGCCGAGATCGCTGAGGCCGTTGTGCAGCCATTTGCCATCGGCCTCGCCGGTGTTCGAATCGGCGAGTTGGCTGTGGCCGTTGTGGGCGAGCGACATATAGCGTGCACCGCGCTCGGCAAACTTCTGCACCAGCGAGATGTCCGTGCCGATCGGATACGCGTTTTCAACGCCGATCATCGCGATCTTTTTGCCGGCCTTGTTTATCCTCCTAACGTCTTTGCTGGTCAGGGCAACCTCGATCTCATTTGGAGCGATCTTTTCGGTCAGTCGATGGATCGCATCAAATTTGTCGATAGCATTCGTATAAGCTCGTTTGTAGCCTTCCTCGGTCATTTCGCCCTGGCCGGTGTAAACGATCATCCACGAAACATCGAGCCCGCCTGCTTTCATCTTTGGCAGATTGACCTGATTTGGCAGCTCTTGAGTGTAGTTTACCGTATCCGTGAAGTTGCTCGCATTGATGTCATTATGCGTGTCTAGCGTTATCACGTCGTCGTGGATCTTCTTGGCCTTGGCTATCAGAGCAGCCTCGTCCGTTGATGACTGAGCGTGCAAGCTGATGCCGGAGAATGCGAAAAAAATAGCGGCGAGGATCAGCGAAGAAAGTGTTCGTTTCATATTGGCTCCCGGAAAATGTAGTTTGTGCATTTAGATTACTTTGAATACAGTTTGCGGGCAAGAAGAGCACGTTTCGAGCCAAGACCAGAACCTTTCGGGCACCTCTCACGTAATATTCACATCATACTGACCAGATTATTATTTTGGTCACTTTGTCACGAATCTAAATTCGGCGGTGTTTTCTTTCCAGTTAGTCGTTCATATTTTTGCAGTAATTTATCCACGGAGTGCAGTAAAGATGTATAAAGTAGTTCGCTCTGTTCGTTTGTCCTTATTTTCCTTATTCATTATTTCTTTGTTGTCGTTTGGCGTGTTTGCCCAAAGCTCAGGTAGCGGTCCGGCCGTTCCCGCAACAACATCGGCCCCCGCGAACCTCGGACCAAAGGCTGAAACTCCGGCATCCAAATACATGCCAAAGAACGCACCGGCCAGAATCCCGCGGGCTGAGACGCCGCCGACCATCGATGGCATACTAACAGATGCTGCGTGGCAAAATGCGGCATTATTTGGCGAGTTTCTTCAGACAAATCCCGGCGACAACATCGCGCCAAAGCATGAGACCGAGTTCATGATGGCGTATGACTCAAAATTCCTTTATATGGCATTTCGCGTCAAACAAGATAAGGGAACGATCCGCGCCAGCGTCGCTCGCCGCGATAATATCTGGAATGACGATTACATCGTTCTGTATATGGACACGTTTAACGACAAGCGTCAGGCGTATGCCCTCGGCTGGAATCCACTGGGCATTCAGGCAGACGGTACGATGACCGAGGGCCGCGGCGAGGATTACAGCGTCGATATCATCATGGAATCAAAGGGGGTCGTTACCGAAGATGGTTACAATATCGAGGTGGCGATCCCATTCAAATCGTTGCGTTACGAGGCTGGCAAGAGCAAAAATTGGGGTCTGCACGTCTTTCGTCGCGTAAAATACAACAACAACGAGCTTGACGCATGGATGCCCAATAACCGCAGCTTGAACGGCGTTCTGCTCCAATCGGGCCACATTACCGGCCTGGAAGGCATCGAAACCACGCGGCAGTTGGAAGTCAACCCGAGCCTCACCCTGAGCGAGACCGGCCGCCGAACGCGCCATACCTTCGACGGAAACCCTGCTGGACGCTATGTGAATGAAGGCGTCAAAGCGGATTTTGGATTGACCGCTAAATTCAGCCTTTCGCCGACGGTGACGCTAGATTTTGCATATAACCCGGACTTTGCACAGGTCGAGGCCGACGCACCGGTGAGCACAGCGAACGTTCGCTTCCCTATCTTCTTCGCCGAGAAACGTCCGTTCTTTCTCGAACGTATCGACATCTTCCAGACCGGAATGAATGTCGTGAATACACGTGCGATCGTCGATCCCGATATGGCCGTAAAGTTGACGGGACGTCGCGGCAAGAATACGTTCGGCATCATGTATGCCTCGGACAATGCTCCTGGCAATTACTCCGTGGACGAACGCGAAAGTCTGCTTCAATGCCAAAATCGTCGTGTTGCGAATCCGAATGCCGGCATTGTCTGCTCAACAGAGCGGTTTATGGATCAGAATGCAGACATCGGCGTCTTTCGTCTCAAGCGAGACGTCGGCACGCAGCACAACCTTGGGTTCACGGCGACGACCTACAACTTTGTGGACCGGCATAATAACACCGCTGGATTCGACGGCCGATTTAAGCTCACGCCGAGTGTGGTGGCAGAGTTTCAGGTGCTCGGCACAAATTCGCGAAGGCAATTCTATAACCCCGATCTGAATCGAAACGAGTACCGGACAGGCAACGGGATCGGCTATCGAGGCTTTTTGCAGCGTTCGGGCCGTAACCTTTACATGGAGATTGGTGCCGTCGGTCGAACGGCGGACTACAGGGCCGATGTGGGATTTACAAGCCGTGTCGATACAAACAATCTTAGTTCGTTCGTAAGATACGAAACGACACGAAAACCCAAAAGCCCGATCATCTTTAAACGCCTATTCAACCAGTCGAACGTCACATACGATTGGAAAGGCCGCACTCAGGGAATGCAGTCAAACTCTCAGGGAATGCTTGCGTTCCAACGACAAGTTTACGTTGGCGGCGGATTTGAGGTGGGATACGAGCGCGTATTCGAACACGAGTTTGGCCCCCGACGGACTGCAACACAACAAGGTGCATTCTTTGGCCAAAGCGGCGAGCGCTCCGCTCATCGCAAAGAGGTTTATGGGTTTGTCGAAGCCTCTCCGTGGAAGCAATGGTTCTTCCTCGTTGTCCTGAGCCAGAACTACGGATCGCTCGATTATGATTTCGGCGCCGGGCCAAAATATCCGCGTGCTAGTGCTCCGTACGTTCAGTGGTACGAAACATGTGGCCGATTTGGGCCGGTATGTTTGACTCCGGCACCAAAACAGGACCCCGGAGCCGGCGATATGACGTATATCGAATCTTCGGTACGCTATCAGCCAACCACCGCATTTCAGATCCAGGTCAATTACAACCGCTCGCGCCTTACGCGTCACGATACGGGCCGCGTGGCGTTTGACGACAATATTTTCAGTGTGCGTTCGACTTACCAGTTTACGCGTAATGTCTTTGCCCGAGTCCGGCTCGATTACTCGAATATCGCTAGCCGCATCCGTCCGCAAGTCGTTTTCGGCTGGACACCAAGCCCTGGCACCGCCATATACGCCGGATACAACGATGATCTGAATTATCGGGGCTTTAACCCATACACCGGCCAACAAGAACCCGGCCTCAGCGGCAACGGACGCAGCTTCTTTATCAAAATGTCATATTTGTTCAGGAAGAGTTTTTAGACCGGAAGCGAAGAAAATTAACGACAGATCAACATAGATGAGGAGGATAAGAATTTATCACTCTGATCTGGTTTGTCTGTGTTCATCTGTGGCTAATTTTTCTTACGTCCTGACTCGCGAGAGCAGATACAAACCGATCAGTGCAAAAAGGGCGAGCGGCGACCATACTGCTAATGGTGGCGAGATCAAGGCGTTGAGGCCCATTTGCTCAAAAACGCCGACCGTGCCCGTAAACACGAGCCAAAGGCCGACCGCATAAGCAACCGTGATAACCTTTCCCTTTCGGCTAAGGCTTAGCGAGAACGGCGCCGTAAACAACGCCATAACGAGTGGCAGGAAGAGCGTCGCCCATTTCTTTTCGAGAGCGACAGCCAAGCTGCGGCGTTCGACATCGGAATCGGCGGAGGCGATCTGCTCATTAAGGCCTTCTGAATCAAGATGCGCAGGCTTTTTGCGCATCTCTTTGAACGGATTGAGCCTTTCGACGATCTCAGGATCCGTAACCGTCGAGGTCACGATCTTCCCTTCCTTGATCTCGCTCTTCTCGACGGATCCCGAAAATATGACCCTTCCATTTACCCAATGTGCAGTCTCACCACGGTACACCGCTTGCAATCTGCCGTCGCTACGGCCCAATTCAAAAGCAACAAGATCACGCACGCAAGTATCTCGACAGGGCGCGAGTTGTAGTTCGTTATCAGACGCAGAGGCCACGTTGTCAGGTTTCAGAACCGCGGTATTACCTTCATTCGGACGCCTTTCGTTATCAGACGCAAGACTATCGCCCACTGTAAATGAGTAGATATGTGTGTCCGTCGCTACCCAGTTCTTTCCCGTCTGATCTGGAACGACACCTCGATTCCTGATCACTGTCCGTGTAGCATCCTGAAATTGATTTGCAGTCGGCAGAACTCTTTCCTGGATCAACCAATTTACACCGCCGAGAAGCAGCATAAATAGAAAACACGGCATTAGCAGCCGATAAACACTCTGGCCGGCCGATGTCCACGTCACGATCTCATTCGACCGGGATTTGATCACAAACGTCGCGAGAGTTGCTATCATCGCCGCCGACGGTGCGATCTGAAGGTACATGAATGGCACGAGATAGCCTAGATATTTTGCAAGAAGCAGGACGCCGCCGTCGATCGTACCGGCAAATTTCCACAACTCAAACGCGGTAAAAATAACAAAGATCGCAGATAGAAACTCCAACGTCAGCAGGAAATTCTGGATCAGGTTTCGGACGATATCAAAATCGCGAAGCCCGGTCGTAAGGTCGACAAACAAGTTCCCTGCGCGCAGCTTTGGCTTGGCCGAGATGATCTTGTTCCCTATCCGACCGATCGAATCAGCAGCCGAACTAAAGAAGCCGAGTCCACTCGATTTCGAAAACCAAAAGATCGTCAACAAGCTGCCCGCTATCGGTATCAGGCTGCCGACAAGGACGCTAACGGTGCCAGTCCGGGCCAACTGTTCGCCTAGAAATGCGAGCAAATAATAGCCGACAAGCACTGCGAGAGCGAGCAATATCCCGAAATTACGCCCTCCGCGGTTGAGCCGAAGCACGATCACGGTACCCAGCAGGCAGAAAATAAGGGGGCTGATCGACAAGATAATACGTCGATTCTGTAGGATCTGTGCCTCAATTCGTTCCTTCCCGTCTTTGGCGGCGGCGTATTCAGACAGCTGCTGCAACCCAAGTTCCTCCGGGTTGAGTTCCGAACGGCTGAGCCTGTCTATAATATCGCTTCGTGATGTACGAATCGCGAGCCGCACTTCACCGATATTTTCAGTTACATATTTGCACGGTCCGGGCTCGAGGGGCAGAGTAGTCACCAACGCATTTTCAAGCACAAGTTCCGAGATCTGCCCGGTAGTGTCGATCCGACCGTCGTTTGACGTTATCAGACGCAGGGATGCGTTTGCTTTGTCTTCGTTGTAAATGAAGATGTTCTTCCAACGCCCGGTCTCGACATCGCCGCCACGAACAAAGATCGTGTAACCCGCTACCTCGCTGTTAAATGATCCCGGCTCGATCGGCGATTCGAGTTTTTTGATCGCGGTTTGCAGAGCGACGTTTCTCACAAGACTAGCCGCGAACGGGACGCCTTTAAGATTGATAAAGAAAGCGAACACCGACAGGAGCACACCCATTAGCATTATGGGCACGGCGATCTGTAGCGTACCGACACCGGCCGCACGGATCGCGACCAATTCGCTGTCGCCCTGCATTTTTGTGAGGCCGATGATCGTCCCGACGAGCATCGCCATCGGGCACGTAAATGCGATCACATTCGGCACCAACGCGATCGTCAACTGCCAGATGAGATTCGCCGGAATGTTTACATTAAAGAATAGATCCGAATAGCGGCCTGCCGATTGTACAAACAGGATCACGCTCAAAAGCAGCCACGAAAGTGCAAAATACGGCACGATCGTGGTGATGAGATAGCGTGAAATTAGCAAGCCAAAACGCTTCATCTTGGGTTTAGAGGCCGATCGAGAGTGATTTTTCGCCGACGACTTCCCTGCCGAGCGAACGTGCCGTCAATGGCCGTATTATCGCCGAGAGTTCATTTAGGTGTTCAAGTCTCCCGGTCGTTTGTTCAGCAAATTTCGCCGGAGGCACGCTCAAAACTGACGCGACAAATGCACGAGTCGGTGCGTCAAGGATTCGCCGTCCCGCACGGCTGCATGCGGAGCATTGTAAATGAAAGTCCGACTGGATGCTCGTTTGTTCGTCGTCCGTAAAGGTACGTTTGCAACGGTCGCACTGGCTCCAATCCGGCAGATATCCCGAAAGCCGGAGCAGCCATATCTCAAAGTACAACCCGATCGCCGCAAGGTTTGTCGCGTCAACGACTGCCGCGTCGACGCATGCCTTTGCCATTCGAAAGAGCTTTTCGTTAGGATCGTGCGGCGGCATGAACGAGATCAGCAAGTCTCCTAGAAATGAAAACTTCTGCAGGAAATCAGGGTCGCTTGCGGCCGTAAAATTCGACTGGACGATCTCGGCCTTTTGGATCGAAACCAGTTCGACAGCATCTTTCTCAAAATACGTGACGTTTACTTGCGAAAACGGCTCTAAACCGCTGCCAAAACGGCTCTTAAGCCGTTTTACGCCTTTCGCGACGCCTCGGACGACGCCGTGATCGCGCGTCAGGAGCACGACGATCTTGTCCGCTTCGGCCAGATTGTAGCTCTTGAGGACCAGGCTTTCGGTCTCGATGAGGGCCATGATTTACCAGGGGACAAAGTACAGTATCCACGCGAGCACCAAACTGACCAAAACAAATTGGGCAAACGATTTGAGGCCGTACAAAACTCGATCTCTTACGGTTCCGCGTGAAAACACGCCAAATGCAATGGCGACAAAAACAGCGAAACCTATGAGGTATAGAAAATGGATCATTTCTTCCTCCCGACAGCGATATCGACGGAATCGATTGCCGCTAGATAATTGAGAAGCCCTGCAACTTCAAGAAATCGGCCGCCGTATTCAAATGTTGCAAGAGCGGCCACACCCGGCGAAGGATTCGCTGCCATAATAAAGCTAACCACAGCCCCGACACCATTGCCCATGCGTGCGAACAGGTTCAGCAAATACAGCAAAGCCCCATCCCTAAACTCAAAGCCGGGATAATGTGCCCCGCCGCTTAAGATCGCGATCAAGAACATCAGCCAAATCACTCCGGCAACGATCACGCCACGTACGATACGCCCTTGAACAAAATACCCGCCACCGGGAAATATCCAGGAAATTATTGCGATCAATATAGGGTTATCCATTAAATATTCTGTTATTTCACCTTAATAATATTAGCGTATTTATCTATAAATACTTCACTTAACGGTCTCTTCAAGTAATACTTTAATTCCAGGAAGCACCGCCTAATAAACTACGTCCTGTTGACAGTTCCATAAGGTCGCTGAAAGCGACAGATATAATAGAGTCGGGAGCATCCCGACGTAGAAAAAGGGACTCTCTGCCGTCCCTGAAAGGGACTCATTTGTCCCTTTCAGGGACAGAATTTATTGGGCTTATCGTCGTCGGGTTTCACCCGACGCTATTTCATTTGTCGCTTTCAGCGACAAAAAGCCAGTTTCGTCAAATGTCAACAGAACATAATACGTTACCGCGATTTGTTTGTTACACCTTTTTCGCCGCACACTTAGCGACAAACAGCTCAAAAATCTCGCGTGAGATCGCATCGTGCCCACGCGTCAGCTCTGGATGCCATTGTACACCGACGACGAACATTCCCTTTCTCGGGTCCTCGATACATTCGACAACGCCGTCCTTTGCCCATGCGGTCGCTTTCAAGTTCTTCCCAAGCTTGTTGACCGCCTGGTGATGCGACGAATTGACGCGAACATCACGTTTTCCTTTTGCCGCTTCCAGACCGCCTAAAATACTATCTTTCGCGATCTTTAAACTGTGCGAATTCCGATGGGCGGGCATTCCCTGCTCGTGCTTAAAGCTGCCTTTGACCTGCGACTCGATGTCCTGTATCAAACTGCCGCCACGCCAAACGTTTAACGCCTGCATACCAAAACATATGCCCAAGATCGGCAATTTTCGACGTTCCGCCTCGGCCAAAACAAGCCGGTCCGTCTCATCCTTCTCAGGGATTACGGTACCAAGCCGATGATGCGGCTCTTCACCGTAGTAGTTCGGATCGACGTCTGTATTGCTGCCCGGCAAGAGCACGCCTTCGCAATCGGCAAGGACCTCAGCGATGTGCTCAGCCTTTGGGATCAGGCCAATATGTACGGGAATTCCACCCGCCGCCTCGATCGCTTCGCTATAGTCACGTCCGAGATAAAATCGGCCCGTCGCCATTTCCAACCTCATTGTGATGCCTATACGTGGACGTTTCGCCATAAAACCCTTTAATGTTCAAACAAACACATCGTGTATGTCAATTTCAGAACGTCTCTGATTTGCGTTCCTTTGCGTTCTTTGCGAGCTTTGCGTTGAAAAGAGGCAGTTTCACGCAAGGCCCCGCAATTGCGTTTGAGCATTCGCCCGGAAACGCTTATCATTCCGCTTATGCACCCAAAGATACGCTCAACCACAGTTCTGCTTGTCAAACGCGACGGCAAGACCGCGATGGCCGGGGACGGGCAGGTTACGCTTGGCGAGACTGTTATCAAAAGCACCGCGCGAAAGGTCCGCCGCGTCTCGAACGGCAAGATCCTCGCCGGTTTCGCCGGATCGACGGCCGACGCCTTCTCGCTGCTGACAAGATTTGAAACAAAGCTCGAACAATTTCAGGGCCAGCTCGAGCGTGCCGCGATCGAGCTCAGCAAAGACTGGCGCACCGACAAATACCTCCGAAATCTCGAGGCCCTGCTCATCGTCGCTGACGACAAAGACGCCTTCCTCATCTCCGGCAAAGGCGACGTCATCTCCTCCGACGACGGCCTCCTCTCCGTCGGCTCCGGCAGCATGTACGCCCTCGCCGCCGCCCGTGCAATGATGAAACACACGGATCTACCTGCAAAAGAGATCGCTGAAGAATCCCTGCGAATCGCGGGTGAGATTTGTATTTATACGAATGGTGAGATTGTTGTCGAAGAAATTTAGTCAGAACCAGCTCGGGTATATTGTATCCGAATTAATCATTTGGGACATAATTGGCTGGCTACAAATGAACCATGAGTAGCACTTTTGATCAGATTCGCGAGTTGGTTCGACAGGGTTCGGTTCGTATTTCCGACCACGGTTATGACGAACTCGCTGCCGACGGAATTCTCGCCCGCGAAGCAATTGAGGGCGTTCCAAGCGCAATTCTTGTCGAAGATTATCCGAATTATCCGAAAGGCGCGTGCGTATTGGTGCGCGAAACAGATAACGGCGGGCGACACATACACGTCGTCTGGGGTATACCAAAAGGTAAGACCGTACCGGCAGTATTAATTACGGCCTATCGCCCCGACCCTGATTTGTGGGAAAATGATTTTCTAAGGAGAAAGCGATGAAAAAGGTGATCCGAACAAAACTGATTCACGAGGGCGAGTACGCCGCTGAGGTTCAGGTCGAGCTTACCGAGACCGATGACGAATGGTCGCCGTATCTGAGCGTCGAGGACGCCTATAAGCTGGACAGCGTCAGAGAAGCACTCCGCCGCGGCGACGTGCGCGTCGCAGCCCGCCACGCCCGCATTTTTACCCTAACGCCCGTTGCCGCATAAAGCCAACGTTCTCTGTGACTCTGTGGTGAATTCTTTTGACTTTGCAGGCGTTAGTCGATCTGGAATCCGGCCTCAAAATACAAGCGCAGCTCGAAGAAGATAGTGTACGGGTGTAACACTCATGGCGTTGCTCAGTTTAGCGACTGATTGTCAGATTTTAGGTAGATGAACGTGAGTTATGTGTAACGCATGGAACCATTCCAGTAGTTGTCGTTGCGGTTGGGGTGGGGAGGGTCACCTCGGACAGCGAACATATGGAAATCTTGGTGGTTACGGAGGCCGGAACTTTTTCTCGACCGAAAGGTCCAGAAAGGTTGGAACTCATGATTCCTTTGTCGTTGCCAATGCAAAGTGTCCGGTTTGCAAAGAACCTGTTTTTTTTCTACCAATCGGAGTTCGGGGGAAGGGTATTTTTTGACAGCTTGGGTTGGCCGTGGCCAAAGCACCCGTGTACGGACAGCAGACAACATAGAGAGTCGCTCGTTCCTATCGAACTTCTCGGAGGGGACGATGATCACGACATCGTAAGGTTAATCACCGAGTTTGACGCAGAGGGTTACTTTCCTCTTGTATGTAGTCGAACCAAGGCTCCTCGACAACTGGGAGCCGAGTTTCTTTATCCAGAGAACTCGAATCGCAAAAAAGCATATGCTCATGTATGGCTTCGACTAAACTCGGACTTGCATATCACTGTTGGCAGCATTTTCTTCATCAAGGAGATACGTGCCGAAGAAGGAACTTATCACCTACGCTTTTGCTACCGAAAAGTTGGGCAACAGAAAATCTCATTCGATTATGTGGGGGCCGGTATAGATACATTCATTCGGCCCGTCTTAAAGAACGGACGAATCGAATTTAAGGATTTTACCGGTGTCAAGAAAAAAATTGCCGTTGTAGCTAATGCAAATATTAAGGTAAAGAAAAAATCCAAACACAACAAGCCGTTTGAAAGTCATGACGCTTCAAACAACTCGAATGACATTAGCGAATTAAAATCGCCTTGCAAGTTTTGTAACAGAACGATTCCTAATAGTGAGATTAAAACGCACAAACGAACATGCGCTTACGAATCGGCCGTCTGCTCTAAATGTGGGAAAAAGATGTATCGACATAACATTTCGTTTCATATGACGAGTCAATGCCCACAGCCAAATAGATAGTTCGATTTTCAAACTAACTTTTAGACTTTTGAACCGTATGCAATACCCGGTCACGATCGCTATGCGCGTCTTAAATTCCGCGCTTTTGCCTAATCTCACCTCACTCATTATCATCTAAATACAATGGCGATATATCTGGGCGGCGAGCAGGCTGCCGGGCGACCTAATCTTGATGATCTGACTCCGCGGCAAATAGTTGAGGAGCTGGACAAGTATGTCGTTGGGCAGAATGCGGCAAAGAAGGCGGTGGCGGTTGCTTTGCGCAATCGGATACGGCGGCAGAAGCTGCCGGCGGAGATCGCTGAGGATGTTTTGCCAAAGAATATCCTGATGATCGGCTCGACCGGCATCGGCAAGACCGAGATCGCCCGTCGGCTCGCTCGGCTCGCTAATTCCCCGTTCATCAAGATCGAAGCATCAAAATTCACCGAGGTCGGTTACGTCGGCCGCGATGTTGAATCGATGATTCGCGAACTCGCCGATGTCGCTGTCGATATGGCAAAACAGACCGCATTTGAAGAGGTCCTGCCTCGGGCCGAACAAAATGTCGAGGAACGCCTGCTCGACATTCTCCTGCCGCCGCATTCGGATTTTCGTTATCAGACGCAGGATGATGATAACAGCGAAACTGCCGAGCAAACCGCTCTTTCTCATACTCGCACACGCGAAAAACTTCGCGAACAGCTCCGTCGAGGCGACCTCGACGACCGTCTTGTCGATATCGAGACTCAGGATCGCTCCAACACAACGATCGACTTCATAGGCGGCCAGGGAATGGAGGAAATGGGCGTCAATCTGAAGGACATGTTTGGCAACATGTTCCCGGCAAAGACAGTCCAAAAAAAGCTCACCATCGCCGAGGCACGCAAGATACTGCTCCGGGACGAGCAGGAAGCGCTGGTCGATATGGACCAGATCACGCGTGCGGCCATAGATAAAACACAGTCATCCGGCATCATTTTCCTCGACGAGATCGACAAAGTCGCCGGACGCGAGACAGGAGGGAACCCGGACGTTTCGCGCGAGGGCGTGCAGCGAGACTTGCTTCCGATCGTCGAGGGCACCAATGTAAACACAAAATACGGGATGGTCTCGACCGATCACATCCTGTTCATCGCCGCCGGGGCGTTTCACGTCAGTAAGCCAACAGATCTTATACCGGAATTACAGGGTAGATTTCCGATCCGCGTCGAGCTGGAATCTTTGACCATCGACGACCTTAAGCGCATCCTCGTGCAACCAAAGAATTCGCTGATAAAACAGTATCAGGCGCTCTTAAGCACCGAGGGAATTGAGCTTACTTTCACGGACGATGCGATAGATAAGCTCGCCGAGATGACCGCCGAGATCAATAAAACAACCGAAAACATTGGTGCGAGGAGGCTGCACACTCTGGTCGAGAAACTGTTAGAAGAGATCAGCTTCCTGGGCAGCGAGCTCGAACAAAAGAAGCAGAATATAGACGCAGCTTATGTCGATGAACGTTTAAGCGCTCTCATTGAGGATCAGGATCTCAGGCAGTACATTCTGTAGTTAAGCACATGCTAAACCTAGTTGCGCGATGCCGCGCCAACACAAACATCGCTTTTAAGCACTCCGCAAGTAAAGCGCCAATAGCGCTTTTAGCGTTTGTGGTGCTTATTGGGATCGGATGCGGAAAACGCGGAATGCCTGTGCCGCCACGCGAGCGTGTGCAGCAGCGTGCAGAACTTGCCGGTTTTCAACGCGGGAATCAGGTCATCCTATCGTGGACGATGCCCGCTCGCAACGCTCCAGCCGGAAATGTGCAAAACATCAGCCGCATAGACATCTACCGCCTCGCCGAACCTGCAACTTCCCCGTTGCAGCTTTCCGAGGAAGAATTTGCAAGCCGCAGCATTGTGATATCGACAATTCCGGTCACAAACGCGGATTTTGGCCTCAAAACCCTGCAATACAAGGATACATTGCAGTTTGCAGGGCAAGCAGCAAGGCTGAGGTACGCGATCAGGTTTGTAAACTCGACTGGCCAAAAGGCCGCATTCTCCAATTCCCTTCTTATCGAACCGGCTGCCAAGATCGCCGCCGGGCCATCGTCACTTACGGCCGTGGTTTCGCAGGAAGCCGTCACCCTTAAATGGAAGGCCCCGACCACGAATATCGACGGCTCAACGCCTGTAAGTATCCTTGGATATTACATTTACCGTTCGACATCTGACAAGATACCCGCTACACGGCTGAACAAAACACCGCTCTCTTTGACGACGTTCGCTGACGAATTTTTCGAATTCAGAAAGGACTATTACTACTTCGTCCGTGCTGTTTCCGTGGGCGTCCAGTCCGAACCGGTCGAGAGTTCCGAGTCAAACGTCCTCCAACTCAGGCCCGTCGACACCTTTGCCCCGACAGCTCCGGCCGCTATCACCCTCGCCGCCGCACCGGGCTCGATCTCAATTTTCTTTGCAATAAATCCGGAAAAAGATATCGCCGGATATAAGATCTATCGCTCAACCGACCCCGTTCTCGATAAAGCAAAATGGCAGCTTTTAACGCCTGAGTTGTTGAAAACAAACACTTTCCAGGACAACAAGGTCGAATCGGACAAGAAGTACTACTACTATCTAACGGCGACGGACACCTTTGGCAACGTGAGCGAGATGTCCGAGGTTGTTTCGGAAACCGCCCCTTAGAACTATGAAGATCGAAATTGAACCAGGTTTTGCCCCGTCAAAGATCGTCTGCGTCGGACGTAATTACGCAGATCACGCGAAGGAACTCGGCAATGACGTGCCAAAGGAGCCGATGTTGTTTCTCAAGGCACCGTCGGCCGTTATTCGCCATGGCGATAGGATCGTGATTCCGCCGCAATCGGTTCAGGTTGAACATGAAGCCGAACTTGGCATCGTTATCTCTAAGACCTGTAAGAATTTAGCAGATGATGCTGATGTGTCGTCTTATGTTTTGGGGTATACGTGTGTGAATGACGTCACGGCCCGCGATCTGCAGCGAACGGATGGGCAATTTGCGCGGGCTAAGTCGTTTGATACGTTCTGTCCCATCGGGCCCCACATCGAGACCGAGCTTGAAACGACTGATATTCGCGTCATTTGCCGCGTTAATGGCGTCGTAAAACAGGACGGACGGACCTCGCAGATGGTCTTCCCGGTCGACTTTCTGATACGATATATCTCAAACATGATGACCCTCAATCCCGGCGACCTCATCGCCACCGGAACGCCCAGCGGAGTCTCGAAAATGAATCCCGGGGATGTGTGCGAGGTCGAAATTGAAGGGATCGGAACTCTAAACAACGGCGTGATTTGAAGCGAAAGCCCGCGTGTGAGCAAGGGCGACACCTTCAAGTTGCGTGTTTCGCCCTTACTAACACGTAGGCATTTGCAGGGGCTCGGCAATAAGAAACTATGAAATTCTTCATCGATACAGCAAACCTGGACGAGATCAAAGAGGCTAATGAGCTTGGAATGATCGACGGCGTAACGACGAACCCAAGCCTTGTTGCAAAGGAAGGCGACGTTGACTTTAAGGAGCACATCGCCAAGATCTGCTCGATCGTCGAGGGCGACGTTTCGGCCGAGGTGACAGCTCTCGATACCGAGGGAATGCTCAGAGAGGGCCGTGAATTGGCCAAGATCGCGGACAATGTTGTCATAAAGGTACCGCTTACACTCGACGGCCTAAAAGCCTGTCGCACCTTCAGGGCCGAGGGCACGAAGGTAAATGTCACGCTCTGTTTCTCTGCTGCACAGGCCCTTTTAGCGGCAAAAGCCGGAGCATCCTACATATCGCCTTTCATCGGCCGGCTTGACGACATTGCACAGGACGGAATGGTCCTGATCCGCGATATCGTGCAGATCTATGACAATTACGGCTTCGCTACAGAGATTCTGGCGGCGTCGATACGGCATCCGATGCACATTGTAGACTGTGCTCTCGCCGGTGCGGATGTCGCGACAATTCCCTTTAAGGTCATCACGCAGCTCGTAAAACATCCGCTGACGGACAAAGGTCTAGAAGGCTTTCTGACGGATTGGAAAAAGAGCGGCCGTTGATATCAGTCATATCAGTGGAATCCGTGGCTAATTTTCTGATAGACCATCGCGCCACCCGCTTACGCAGATGGTTCTGACAACAGCGTTTTCAACTCGCTATGCAGCCCGGCCGCGTTCGGATCCCGCTGGATCGAGAACTGATATTTCGCCTTAAAATACTCATCCGTCTCAGCCATCGCGGCCAGTTCCCTGACCTTAAGCAGATTCGCATCAACTAGTTCCTGCGTAAAACCCTCCTTCGACGCAAACATCTCGTCGATCTCGACAATAAGCATCGAGAATTTTCGGAGCCAGGCAAAATCTTCGTCTTCGAGCAATAGATTGAGAAACTCGGTAGCGGTCTGCAGGCCGTGGATGCCCTCGTACATCTCGCGTTCGAGATCGAGCATCGCTTTATGCAGTTTTAGCATGATATTGCGTGCCTGTCTTAGCAGTTCGGCGTTTTCCATAAACTAATCTTAGCCCACTTTATTAAAAACACATATCGTGCTAACTTTTGATTATTAGCACGCTAACCTTATTTAGTTAGCACGCTAATAAACAATTAAAAGCGGGCTAATCAAAAACGATCAGCAGGCAAAGTGTTTACATAAAGCATTGCGCAAAAGGGGCTTATGGCTGACAAGACGATCATTTTCGAAGACACACTCTCCTACGAACTGGCAAAATTGACGACGGCCTTTCGCAATTCCATCGAGCGGCAGATGGCTAAGATCGGCCTACATGGCGGCCAGATATTTGTCCTTCTCGAGCTTTGGAAAAAGGACGGCCAGCGACAGGTCGACATCGCCGAGAGCCTAAACCTCTCTGCACCGACCGTCAATAAAATGCTCCGAGGGCTGATCGAGGTCAACCTTGTCGTTCGTGAACGGATCGAAGACGATGCCCGTGCGACGCGGATATTCCTGACCGATGCCGGCTACGCGATGCGCGGTCAGGTCGAAGATCAGTGGGGCGATCTCGAGGCGACGTGTCGCTCAGCGATCACCGACCCGGAGAAAGGGATGCTCATCGATATGCTGGCCCGCGTCCGGGCCAAGATCACCGGCACCGAGATCGACGACGAGGACGAATAATGGCCGTTGACGAACGCCCGATCACCATTAATTCGCGCAAATACGATGGCTCGATCCGGCGTAGCTGGCAAGCTGGCCTCGTGAGCGAACGCTCCGATCTGATAATTGCCATCGGACTCTTTGACGCCGATGTCGAGCACAGCGACCTGGGGCTGATCCGGAAAGGCACCGTGTCGTTTGAAAATTTCTGGCGTGATCGATGGTACAACGTGTTTCGCTTTCACGAGCCTGATGGGATGCTCAGAAATTACTATTGCAACATCGCGATGCCGCCGGTTTTGCTTGGCGACACGCTCGATTATGTCGATCTTGACATTGATGTCGTGATCTGGCCGGATGGCCGCTGCGAGGTTCTTGATCGTGACGACTTTGAGCAAAACGCCGTTAAGTTTGGCTATCCGCAGCACGTTATCGCCAAAGCCGAAGAAAGCCTCGCCGAACTTCTTACCACAATCGAAAAAAACGAACTTCCCTGAGTCTTTTTCGTGCTATTCTTCTGAAACAACAAAAATTAGTGGAGGCTCGCATGACAAAAGCTTTTTCTATCGTCGCTACGTTGCTCTTCTTTGTCGCATCGATCTCAGCCCAAACGACCGGAACCGATCCGGTGATCGTCGGCCTCTCGATCGAGGTTGGCAAGATATCTAAGTCGGTTGCGTCGTTGAGCGAAAGCGTGAAAGAGTTTGTAGAAAAGGCGGATACCAAGTCTCCGGCCAGCGGTGTCGCCTCCACCGATAAACAGGCAAAGCTTGCCGCCGGCCTGCAATTGCTGGCAAATGCAGAGCAGCTCCTGATCGTGCGGCAGCGGTTTCAGATCGAGCTTGTCGAGAAGCAAGGCTCGACGCGTACGCGCCTCGCCCAGGTCGAGCGCGATGTGATGCCGCAAAATATCGACCGCAGCGTCCAGTATGAGGGCACGACGAGAACAGAGGAACTACGTGATAACCGGCGCGCTGCTCTGCTTGCCGAGCGGGCGAGCTTACAGGGAGTTCTCGCTCAGATCACGAGCACCTTGGCCGACACGAACGAATCGGTAAAGGAAGCTCAGAGTCTGGTGCTTCGCCTACGGAGGCAGTACATCCCGGAGCTGGAAAAGGAATTGGAACGCTAGATCATTTGGCCGGCGGCCAATACTTTGGCATTTCTATTTTGCGAAGCTCTGCGTCCTCAGCGTTCTTTGCGTGAAATGGTCTATTTACCGTGCAAAGCCCGCCAAGATCGTACAGAACCGCAAAAATCGAATTGGTGAGTTCACAGATGTAGGCCAAGATGGTTTATTTTGGCTGGACACGCAGCATATAGCTGCAAATATTTAGCGGAACGCCGACAGTTACAGCGACTCGTTGGCCTGCTGGAAGATCGTAGTTATTGATAGCAGCCGGATTCTTTCCCTCATTCACGGCCCAGAAATTGCCCATTCCATCTGTGACGAGTGTCATATGACGACGGCTGACCTCGACGTCGCCAGCCAGTGGAATATCGACCGGCTTCGATTTAGAGCCGCGGCCGATGACGATCTCTTTTTGAAAGATCGGAACGACATTTTGCCTAACGCCGCCACGCCAGATCTCGAGCTTATACAGCTCGTTCATTCGCGAATTGACGTGGGTCATCTCCTCGCCATCCTCGGGCGGGATCGGCACGGCCTGTTGGATCTGGCCGCTCGTGATCGCTCCTTGTGTGGCGGGAATCTCAAACGGCGAGCTTTGAGGTGACTTACCGATCGGGGCGGTTGGAATTACCGCCGGACGCTGCGGCACGGCAACAGGCGGAATTGCGGGCGGCTGCATTCCCTTCGGGCGAGAGAGCACACCGGTTTTATTCGCCGATGGATCATCCCAACCGTGCTGTACGCGGATCTCGTCCTTATCGAGCGTACCGTCGATCCGCAGTTCGATCACAAACGAACGCGTCTCAAGCTTTTTACGGCCCGCGATCTCTTTCGCCCGCTCGGCAAGAATGTGATAAAGCCCTTGTTCGAGTCCTTTTCGCTTGGCTCCCTGCCATTCCTTGTCGTCCTCGCTGCTAAGAAAGATCGTGTATTCGCTTGGGATTATCGTCGTGCCCTGCGGCAGCGGGACCATTTCGTCCTGCATCACTTTTTCGACCGCACGGGCGATCTTGACGATGAACTCCTCAGCCTTGCTTCGCGGCTTGATCTGGGCGTCGCGTGCGGCCTGTTCGAGCACAAGCTCGGAAGTTTCGCCATCGATCCAGCGTCTGACTTTATCTAATATGCTCAAAAAGTTAGTTTTCCTTGTCCCGACTTCGCGTCTTTGCGTTTCTGCGGGAGATCTTCGGCCGCAAAGCCGCAGAGTACGCAGAGTAACAAGACCTAGTTCGACGTAAATTCCAAATACTTCCCGTTCAGCCAGCCGCGGGTCGAGTTTGCCGCCACCGGCCTGACCCTTCCCTGCTCGACAACATCAACTTGATACCAATTATTCTGCGAATTTACAATCTTGACACGTGAATTTTTAGTCACCAGTCCGATCGGCTCGTTTTCTGTATTTGGCGTCGGGCGCAGATAAATGTCGGTATTCGCGATCGCCGTCTGTGTGCGAAACGGATTTGTGATCGCGGGCAAACCGCCGCGTCCACGCATGTAGCTCGCAGTTCCGTACAGTGCTCCGGTAAACAAAACGGCACTCACCGCAAATACGGCAAACCGCCGCAACGTTCGGCGTTTGCGCTTTGGAACCGCCGCCGGATTCGCCGTCGGAGCGGTCGTGACAGGTGCCCGAAAGCCCGCATTTTGCGCCGCGGGCGGTCGAAGATCATTCTTCGCCGGCATCGCCGGATGCTTCAGCGGATCATAAACAGGAGGCACGTAAACAGGCGACGTTTCGGCGATCTGCTCAAACTGCGGCAATGCCGGTGTGATCGGCGTATACCCACGCGAAACGTGCGCCTGCGGGGCCGCGAGATCTGACCGCAAAAGTGTGCTGAATTCCCCATCAGCCGCGATCTGTCTGACGGTCGCAAGATCGGCCCATAGCTCCTCGACCGATTGCTGCCGCATTGACGGTTCGTCGTCGGTCGCCCGTTTTAAGACACGCAGCAGGTCCTCGGCCCATTCTTCCTCGCGAACCGTATCCGGCAGACTCGTTATCGCTTCGTTTGCAAATGCACGCGGCGATTCTCCCGTGAGCAGCGTATGAATGGTTTTCGCCAGCGAATAAATATCGGCGGCGGGTGTCAGCCTGGCCTCTACGCCGTCACGGCGGATGGTCAGCGGGCTGTGCTCGGGCGGAGCGTAAATATTTGTGCCAACCTTGGTTATCGGTGAATCCGCCGCCGAAAATCTCGCAACACCAAAGTCAGCTATCTTTACGGTCGAAAAATCCGCCGTGAGTAAAATATTCTGCGGCTTTATATCGCGATGGATGATCCCGCGACTGTGTGCATGGCCGAGCCCGGCACAGGTCTGCTCAATATAACCGAGAGCCTGCTGCAGCGGCACTTTTTGGCGACGCATCCGGTTTTGCAGATCGCCGCCGGCGAGGTATTCGAGTACCAGGTAGTGAAAGACCGCACCACGCAGATCGCGGGCCGTCCCGTGACCGATGCGGCTGATGATATTCGGGTGGCGAACCCGGTCAAGAGCGACCGCTTCGTTCTGAAAATTCTCGACCAAGGTCCGCTCTAGATCGGCGTCCAGATCGTCCTGCAAAAAGACGTTCAGTGCCTTGATAACGACCTGTCTGTGCGGCGATTGGGGCGAAGCAAGCGTGTCCTTAGCCAAAAATATCTCCGCATAACTTCCCCGCCCGAGATGGTCGAAAACGTCGTATCGCTTATCCAGCCGGCAATTGTGTAGAAACAGCTCTTTCATCAATAAATGACACGTCGCAAAAGGCTCTCTTTCAACCCTAGACACAAATACGATAGCACAAACCGGAAGTTCAAAAAACGAAACAAAAACCGCCCCCGACGGTGAGAGATATTCTTTCAGCGCATCCATATTGTTGGAGATTCAATCGTCGCTGACGCGACGCCCGAATATCTTATAACACCTTTCCGTGGGTTAACCCACGGCTACATTCATGCCACCGCTCAGCGGCGAAGACCTTTTGCGGCTTTGCCACTCTATTTGTGGTGAAGTCTATGCTTCACCGGCTGGCTCTACCTAATTTTTTGCGGCTATGCCGCCAACGCTCGCCGGAGCCAAGCCCCTGAACAGATCTAATGCTTCCGCCTTTGCTATATCAAGATCTTGGCCGTTCTCCCGCGCCATCGGCAATATCGGCGGATTGCTGCATTATCGGCGGATCGGTATTTCAAATGAAAGGGAAAAGTGATAAGTGATAAGTGATAAGTGAAGGGTGCCAGACTTCGCGGACTGGATGATCTTTGATAAATGAGATTGTTTCGGCTTTGGCTTTTGGCTTTCGGTTTTTGGCCCTTTAGGATCGGTGCGCCTGTATTACACGTGTGTTACTTATTTTAAAATTTTCCCGTTTTTAGCTCAAAAAATGACTGTAAATGTTGAAAACAAGCGAGTTATTTGTCCCAGCACCTGCTTGGGACAGCCTGGGACAATAGTGAGAAACACGCTAAAAGCCCCGTATTTACTGCATTGACTGTCCCAGGCACTTGTGGGACAGCGTGGGACAAAAATAGGCGAAAAGTTTTTTTCGTTTTCGGTGAAACAGGGGCTGCGAAATGGCTGTAAGCTATTCTACTGTTTGAGTTTATCTTGTTACAAGGGGTGTGAAACAAGGGTGAAACAAGAGTGAGACACTCAAGAAGTAAAAGGTGAAAAGTCAAAAGTAAAAGTCAGAAGCGGGGGGCAAAAAAAGACGGCTCTCGGGGAGCCGCCTTCATTCTTAAAATATTGTTTCGTTAATCGTTCGTACGCTGGAAGCCCGTCGTCTGAACATACTGGAAGAATGGTGTTCCGGGCGGCAGTCTTGCCGGATCGAGGAACGTGCCGTCAAAAACCCAATTTCGGATCGGCGGATCGTAAACCGTGTTACAGCATTTGAACGAGCCGTTGTTGTTATGCGAATTGTAGAGGTTGATAAGCGAACCGGCATAATCCAGGCGGTTTCCGGTCCAACGCTCAAGAAAACGTTTGAAATTGTGAACGCCTCCATTGAGGTTTGCCCATCCTCCACCCTGATTTGGCGTCGCCTCTTTGTTCGAGAGCGTGTCACCCGCGATCATTGCAAATCGCATCTGTGTGGTCGTACCGATGCGGTTCCCCTCATCGTATGGCGAGGAAAACGATTGGGCGTCATTCCAGCTATTCGACAATGCTGTGAGCGAATCGCCAACGACAGAGGCCGGAATATGAGTCGCGGTATTTGCCGGCAAATAACCGCTAAAGGCCGTATTGCCGGTCGACGGAACACTGGACACACCTGTGGTGTTGTAGTTGCCTTGGACATAAATGCCGTTTTCGGTAGCGACAGAGAATCCGCGGGTGTTTGACGGTGTCACCGAATCGTATATGCCCGGTACGACGGTGCCGTTTATCAAACGCACACCACGCCGGTAATATCGGTGGTCCACGATCGCTGCACGGTCGGGGAGGATCGCGTTGGTGTTGTATTTCTCGGTTTCAGCCAGCAGGTCTGCCGCCGAACTTATCCCAAAATATCGGGCCTGCAACGTACCGTTGCCGTTTACGTCCTCGCCGGTATTGAGGGCTCCGTTATTGCCGGGAGCGGCTGCGTAAATATCTTCCATGTCCAGTTCGCCGTCAAAATCGGCATCGCCGCGTCGGTCTGAGACATAAAGCACCCAGCCTTCACGCTGCGGCACATGGGTATTGCGCAAGCTTAGGCCAGTGGCGGTGGCGAAAGGAGTCGTTGTCGGAAAAAGGCCGTTAAAGTCGCCGCGAAGGAATCTGCGGACGTTTGCCACATCGATATCGATCAGGCTCATTACTCCGTTACGGGTGACGCGGCTCAGATCGCTGTAGTAGGTTGTGCTCCGCTCATCGTAATAGGTGCCCTCGCGAGTGTCGAACATCTTTATCGGAAATGGGACGATTGCAACATTTGTAACGGCATTAATGGTTGCCCGCTTGAGATGGGCAAGCCGTTCCTTTTCGGCTGAGAACGAAACCGTGCTGTCTCCAACGACCGCAAGGTCGTCCGGGACGCACACCGTACCGCATCCGCCAAGCACGTTTACGTCACTTGTGCCGACCGATATGAAACGGCGCACGACATTCGCTGCGGTCGAACCTGTTCCGTACGAGGTAAGCGTGTTGCTTGCGCCCGGGATCGCAGGCCCCGGTATTACAAACCGCTGGAGCTTTATGATCGAACGGCTGTCAGGATATGTCGACGGCGTCTGGGTTACTGTGCTGGTTAGATTTAAGCTCGGGCTCGTTTTCGTTCCGTTATCGGCATGAGTGCCGCTATAGGCATTGAGGGTAATGCTTGCTGGAGCTTCTTCGGTAACACCGAGACTGAGAAAATCCTGTGTAATATCGGTTGTGGTAACCATCTGAGTTGTATCGTCAAATGCGACCAGCTCAACTTTTACCCAAACCTCCTGCGTTCGGCCCGCAGGCACCATGCCGCCCATATAAAGGCGTTCGCCATTGACTCGGGTCGGTACATAACCAAAACCGGTATCGGTAGTCGAGAGTTTCATTGGCAAGGGCGTATACCCGCGAACACGCTGAGGCGTTGGCGTTGCACTCGGGCTCGGATCCGCACCCTGGCCGCCGGAGTCGCCATCCAGGCGAACACCACAAGCGAATGTGACGGCCGCCGTTCCGATGCCAGACGCACATCCCGGTAACTTTGCCTTGCTGTCTGCAAACGTAACCCGGATGCCGGGCTTGTTGGCGTATCGCTCGGTCTTCATGATGTCATCGTCCTGAGCACCGCTGGTAACAGGGGCAAGAGCGCCGGTTGAATCCTGGTAGAGGTCGCCGCCGGTCGAAGAGGCGATCGTTTTGGGCCGCTTGACTATCTCGACGAGATCGGTCGGGTAGCCAACTTTAAGCGGCAGGCGAAGGGTTTTGACACCGGCCTCAAGATTGCCGTCAAAGATCGCAGCCTGAGTTGTAAAACTCGTGTTATCTCTACTCGGCGGCAGATCGGGCGTACTGGCAAAAATATTGTTCGCCGCGCCGGCTGAGGTGTTCAGCACGCTGCCCATCGTAGGCAGCAACTGGCGGTCAACACCCGACGCATTCTTGATGTAAGTCTGGTTGTTGGCCGAGTCGATGGTATTCCAGTTGCGCCAAGTCTGCGTAACTATCTCGCCGGAGGCCGTCACTTTCGAGTTGAAATAGACTCCTTCTGCTCCGGGCGATATGAAGAAATGTCGATTTGAATGAACGCGTCCGCCAAAGCTGAATCGCGGCGGGCGGAAAAGTTCGAGGTCATCATCGTAAAAGATACCGAACTGAAAGATCGGTATCCGGCTGTTCAAAATATTTCTGGTCAACTGGACCTGAACACCGACATTATCCGTGCCCGTAGACCTGAGGCGCCAGTTGTCTCGGATGGCATAAAGTCCGCTGTATGGGCCGCCAGTCAGAACGACGTTTTGTCGCGCCGAAGTTTGATCGAGTTCCTGTAGAAATGTGTAACCCGTCAGTCCGGGAGTCGTGCCATTACGAATGTTGTTGAGATCCGTAGTCGTCGGATTGAGCTTGGTCTCGAAAACTTTGTTAAAGTTTCGAGTCATCATCTCGAGGCTGCCCTGTGTTGCATAGAAGGTTCGGGCCTCAGCAGTCTCGTTGCCGACGGCCGCTGCCTCAGCAGAGGTTCGCGACAGAGCAAGCGCGACAAACACGGTGATCAATGCGAGTACGAACAACGCAATGACGATAGCGGAACCGCGTTCTCCGCTGGGTGCCGCCGAAATGTTGAGATCTTCGTTAACTATATTTCGCATATTCCGCTTACCGGTCCTTGTAAAACTAATTCGCGTCGTAGCCCAGATTCCTGGTGCTGAATGTTGATGTTTGAGAGTTGCTGTAGTACTGGTTGGCAGCATTCATTTCAGTTGACCGCACGCTGACCGTGTACCTGATCTGCCTCACGGCCGCCAGATTCGCCGGTGTATCGTCGGAGTCTCCGGCGATGCCGTTAGGTCCTGCACTCGGATTGTTGGTCGTGGTGCCGTCATCCATGACGTAGACGACCTGAAAATTTTCGACGCCATACACGAGTGGCTCATCGACGAATGCGGCGACCGGCGTTCTGTTTGCATATTCGCGCCTGGTGAGGGTACCATCGGCTGTTACAAAATAGGTCACCATCAGCACACGCATTATGCTGGCCGGTACGGTGATCGAACGCATCGGGCCGGACGTTCCGGTTTGGTTGAAACCAAGAATGTCGCCATTGGCAAACTGTACGATGTTAGTTCCGCTGAGTGCTGTAGAGACGCCCAACGTCGAACCTGTGTTGCCCGTGACAAGATAAATGTCGCCCACTCGGCACAGCGTGTTGCTGCCCGAGAGTGGAATGATCTGATCGATACCGCCGCTGGTCGTCGTCGCGGCGTTGATGCTTAAAGGTTGAGAAACACCGCCGACGAGATTGAAGGTATTGTCTTTAAATAGAAATGTCACCTGATCCGTTCTGGTGTTCGGCGTCAGGTTATAGGTACTCAACGTAATGTTGTTACCAGCCACGATTGGAGCGATGGTATCGCGTGATGTGTCAACGTCCACCGGTATAGCAAGCAGCGTCGCGATCCGGTTGTCCGGAAGCACGACGGTATTGCGAAGCGGATATCCGTATCCGGCGTTGTATGTGTCGCGGCCTAACAGGTTGAGTGCCAGTCGGACATTCTTGTTGAGGCCGGTATTTTCGCTGACAACCGTTTTGCTCTGACGGGCAACCTGAAGCAGTCCGAAAACCGAACCGGTGACGATCAGAAACACGACCATCGAGATGACCAATTCGAGCAGCGTAAAACCGGACTCACCGGCACTGGCGGCGTCGGCTTTGACCTTGGAGGCCTTAGGTGAAATTGTTTCCATATAGTTCCTTATGGAGTTTCGACGACCGCATAGTCAGTCAAAACCGTTGTGATCTGCTCTTGTCGGGCAAGCGAACCTACGAAGTATCGAACGATCACCTGAACCGACCGAATTCGAACGTTTGCGACACCGGGCACCGCACAGTTGTACGAAGGCCGCTCGGGATCGCATTGATCGGTGATTATTATCTGCCGCTGCATTGCGGTTAGCGGAGTGCCAGAATCATCTGCCGTGCCCAGGACCTCGTCCGCACCAGCGACCGGATAAACAGGCTGCATTCCGGTGACAAAAACTCCGCGAGGTGTACCGTCAACGATATTCGAACCGACGTTGCCGACGGCATTCCAGCCCAGTCGAGCAGGATCCGTTTCCTTGACCGACATGATCGATTCCATGGTTGACGCAGCAACCTGTTTCGCGGTCATCTGCTGTTCCTGGCCCTTTGCCTGAATGACGGCACCTGACATACCGGACATCAACGCCAGGATACCGATCATCAAAATGACGATCGCGATCATTACGTCAATGTACGAGAAACCTTGCTCTTGTTGAGTATTCATAGTCTCTGCACCGCCCTACGTAGCCACAAATGTGGTTCCGTTATGCTTCCAATACCTGATCGCTCCGCTGCCGCCGAAAAGTGTGATCGCCCTAACTTCCGGTTTGCTCTTAGGCGTTGCGCTCCCGACCGTAGTAGGCGGGAATATGCAAATACTCACGCTGATCGGTGTGCCGGCATTATTGACGACCGATCCGTCACGTTGAAATCGAGCAGACCAAACGCTATGCCCGTTTACAGAAGTAGAACCATTGAGATGACCAACCGAATCCGTCGCGAAGGTGATATTTGTGTAATTAGGCGGATTTGGTATGGTCACTCCTGTAGGTGTCACATCAACACGTACGTCCGCGACCTTGTCGAGCGGGATCGACTTGACCAAGGTGTCTGTCCCCGTGCCATTCTCGTCGATCAACTTCATCGTGTTATCGGTCAGGTCGATCTCAAATCGCATCGTCCGGCGACGCGTCAACGCGAGCTGGCCGGTCTCGCGCATCATATCCATCATCTTGATCGCTTGGTCATCCGTGCGGTAAACCTTGCGGTAATTGAGCAGATATGGAACCGATATCGCCGACATGATCGCAATGACGCCAAGAACGACCAGGAGCTCCGCCATCGAAAAACCAGACTGGCGGGATATTCGTTGGGATGACGATCGTTTTTCAACAAATGCAAAATTATAAGTATTCATCATTCTGATCCTGTTGAAATCATAAAAACCGACTCTTGTCGAATCGAAAACAACACGCCCCGGAAATATAGTGGGAGCTTTAACATATACATAGATGGAAAGCACAAGGTTTTCCAACATTATTGTACATTGTTTAAACCTCGAAATCAACGGTCTCGAAAAAACTTTTATTTGGGGTTCGTTTCAGCTAGAATTGCAACAGTTTTGCTTCAGTGATCCCTTTCTACGGCGCAAGCGTAAATGGCTGATAAACAACAAGATGTAAAGAGTGGGATGTCGGCGGATTGGTTCCTTCGGGGTGCATTGACCAAGATCGGTGACACATTTGACCGTTTTATGGGCCGGCGTTGGGTTCCGTCAAGCAGTCTTGCAACAAGCGAATTGATCGAGCGAACAAAGCGACTTTTAGACTCAGAGGCAAAAGAAGTTCCAGGCAAGGGACTTGTTGTCCCCCATAACATCAAGCTAAAGATGCAGTGGGACAAGTTCTCGACCGATTCCGAAGACACCTTGGCAAAGCTCGAACAAGAGTTACTCGTCGCCGCGGCCGATCATATCAATGATTCGCTTTACTATACCTACGCACCGCTGAGTATTGAGGTTAAAACCGACTATTTTACCGAGGGCGTCAAGCTCTTTGTTAGCTTCGATAAATTCTCCGACGACGAACCTGAGGTCGAGATGAATGTGACGATCACGGGTGTAAAATTGGGGCCCGTTGCGATAACGCAACTACCGGAGGCGGAACCCTCGGATCTCTCATACGTCGCCCATTACACCCACAAAGGATATCCGCGGGAAAAAAGGCTGCATTTCGCTGCCGGACGCCGAATCGCGATCGGCCGCGCCGCGAGTAACGATCTGGTTCTTGACGACCCCAGCGTTTCCAAGATACACGCCGCCCTCGTTATGGATGCTGACGGGCATTTGTCGGTAGCCGATACGGGCTCGACCAACGGAACTTTCATTAACGACGAGCGTATTGCCTACGGAAAGGCGTCGAGGCTGGTCGAGGGTGATCGGCTTAAGTTTGGAACGATCGATGTGACTATGGAGTACGTAGGGCAGAAGGCGGAAATTGCTATCGAGCCGACTAACGAAAGCGATGGACAAGTGTCAATCGACGGTTTTGAATTTAATAGGCGTGAAACGATAGATATCTTACCTTTCTCTGCTGCTCAAGCGGAAGAGATCGATGACGACACGGCCAGGATCGAAGACCTTACGGAAACGGATATAAGCGATCAGGTGACCGAGCCAAACTATCCTAAGACGTTGAACCAAGTGACCGACGTTAACGAGGACGAAGCCGAATGACCCTGCTTTTTCTACTTCAGTTGGACTGGAGCAAATGGAAACCGGAAAATCTCTTCGGCGGACAAGTCCTCGAACGCACTCCCGCCGGTCTTTCGATCCTTTACATCATCGGTATCGGAGTCCTGATAGGCTTTCTTATCCTAACCCTGCTCGAGAACTTTAAACGTTCGAAATTCCTTTTTGAGCAGGATCTACCTGCAAACGTCGCCAAGAAGCTAACGCAGGCAGTCGCCAACCGAAGCCTACGTGTGTGGCACGTATTCTTTGTGATCATTGCGTTTACGGTCTTCGGCTTTCAGGTCTATTGGACCTATTACGCCGATACTTCAAACGAACAGTTTCAAGCGTTGAGCTATAAGGATCTTCGCAATCGGAGAACGACCGCCGCCAGCCTACGAGGGTGGATGCTCGATCGATCAGGTAAACTATCGAGTGCGCTCGCGTATTACAAGCTTGATAGAAATGGTGATATTTCGCGCGGTTTCGCTCTCGAAAACGAAATGGCTCACCTTCTCGGCACCGAACGCGGCACTCCCGGCCTCGAACGAACTTTATATACCTTAGACGCCGATCCGATGCCGGAAGCCTGGGAGCTTCTTACGAAATATAAAAAACCACAGGCTGAGAACAAGGATGTCCGGATAACGATCGACCGCGACTTGCAGACCTATGTTGCAAAAAGCCTCGAAGGCAAACGGGGCGGGATCGTCGTTCTTAATCCGCAGACCGGTGACGTATTGGCCATGTACTCCAACCCTTCTTACAGCCTCTCCGAAGCCGAAACGCTCAGCGGATACCTCAAACTCGAGGCTGATCAGGCAAACAAGCCGCTTCTCAACCGTGCGACCCGTGAATTCTATATCCCCGGGTCTACATTCAAGACCTTCACGATGATCTCGGCGTTTCGCGCCGGAAAGCAGAATGTTACACTGCCCGGCCGCCCGGCCCCGGATTGCTATACGCCTTTCCGCGGTTCACGGCCGATCTGCGACGCGGGCGGCAGCTGCCATGCCTGCAGTGAAAATATTCCGCTGATCGAAGCGTTCAAGGTTTCGAGCAATCAGTATTTTTCGCAGATGGCAAACGAACTCGGCCGCGAGCGGATGGCCGAAACTGCCAATGTGTTAGGTATTGCGGCAGTCGAAACACCGAGTGACGCCTTGACCCGAGGTTTCTACCCGGATATTTGGAATACCAGCAGCAGGCGCACAGCCAACGCTCTGGCTCCCGCTCGATCGACTATTGTTACCGGCAAGCAGCTTTCACTCTACGACTCAGGTGTGATCGGCATGGGACAAGGTGGTGCGGGGCAAATGACCCCATTTCAAATGGCACTGATCGCCTCAGCGGCAGCAAATCTAGAGGGAAAGTTGATGAAACCCAAGATCGAGGCAGATCTCGCACCGCAGATGTTTGCCCAGGTTCTAACTCGCGAGCAAGCACGCGCCGTTCGTGAGATCATGGCTACCGTTACTGAGGAACCGAGCGGTACTGGCGGCATAGTCCGATCCAAACTCGCCGGAACAGGTATCACCACTGGCGGCAAAACAGGTACCGCTGACAAGGATGGGGTCCAGGTTTATAACAAAGACGGCACAAAAAGGACGGTCAAGAAACGGAAAAGGAATGAGAACGGCGAGTGGGTGGAATACGATGATCCCGTTAGGACTACGCGTTGGGACGGTTGGTTTTTGGCGATCGCACCGCTAGACAACCCGCAATTGGCGATCGCCGTCGTGATCGAGGACATCGGAGGCAGCGCTTACGGGGGTACGACGGCCGCACCGATCGCCGCCAATGTTATTTTGAAAGCTATGCAGTTGGGATTACTCGGAGATCGCTTTAAGCCAAAAGCTCCGCCGCCGAGCCGACGCAAATGAAGAATCGCACATCTTCACATTTCTTTATCTTGATACTGATCGTTTTCGTCACGGCGATTGCCCACTATTCGATTCATTACGGAGCCTTGATCCGCGGTTATGAGACTTCAGGCCTGACAGCATGGCGAAATTTGTTACTTCTTCTTTTTCTTGCATTTATACCGGTCTTCTTAAAGCGTTTTATAAGGTATGACGGCAGCTGGACACTATTCACATCAGTGGTACTTCTCTTTTCTATCGGCCTTACAATCCAGTATCGCCTTTTCAGTGATCCAGAATACACATCGCGAAAAGATAAAGCCGAAGCTCGGCAAGAGAAGATCAAGGTTCTCCAAATGCACTATATTCAGGAGAATTACTCGGCCGAGAAGAAGCAGATCATGGGCCTTCCGGCAACGCCGCCTTCTCCGGTAGACCTCTCACAGGAAAAGCCGATCCTCGCTCCTGAGATTTTGACGGGCGTTCTCACCTCCGGACGCACGCTTAACCCGATACTCGGCATCATTGGCCTGATCGGGGCCTTTATCTTGCTGCGTCGCGGTGACATTCTTGAATTGCTTCAAAAGAACGGATTTCTGGTCGTCTTGCTGACACTTGGGCCGCTTTTCATAGCTGCGATCTGGTCCCGTGCAGGTAAATTTGGAGGCAATCTGACGCCGTGGGAACTGGCTAAGATTCCCTTTCTAATTGGTTTCGCAGCCATACTCGCAGTGCTGTATAGGAACCTTGCTCGAACGTACTGGGGTATTCCGAGGGCAAAAGATGTTCTGCCTTTGGTCTTTATGGCGATTTTACCATTCCTGCCGTTTTTTGTACTCAAAGATTTTGGTCAGATGATGGTCTTTAGCGCCGTTTATGCGACGCTTTACCTTATCGCTGTACGGCGTATGAT
>CXWL01009504.1_pt1 | contig 161036 bp, 134 predicted proteins | sample 590931 | NCBI WGS metagenome assembly CXWL01 (sample SAMEA3498368, study PRJEB10139) | groundwater metagenome | biome: water well; material: biofilm material | place: Germany | collected 2015-04-27
CCGCCTACCCCCTTGCCTAACGGCGTGTTTGTTGTATATTGGCAAGTTCCCAAACCCCCATAACGGGGGATGGGATGTTTTGTCTCTTGAATTAACTCTTTCAAGCGACAGTTGACAAACCCGGCAGTTGACGGGTGGTTGAATAATTGAGTGGAATATTATGTTTGGAAGTCTGTCAGATAAACTCGAATCGGTTTTCAAGAAGCTTCGCGGTCACGGCAAGCTGAGTGAAAGCAATATCCGCGACGCCATGCGCGATGTCCGCCAGGCGTTGTTGGAAGCCGATGTCAATTACAAGGTCGCACGCGACTTTGTGAAAGCGGTTGAGGAAAAAGCGGTCGGCACCGAGGTGCTTGGGTCTATTGACCCGGGACAGTTGATCGTCAAAATTGTGCACGACGAATTGGTTTCGCTATTGGGCGGCACGGCTGTGCCACTCGCGCCGATCGACAAAACTCCCACTGTGTATATGGTCTGCGGACTTCAGGGTTCCGGCAAGACTACACTCACCGGAAAACTCGCTCTGCAGGCGAAACGAAAAAATAAAAAGCCGCTGTTGGTCGCCGCCGATATCTACCGCCCAGCCGCAGTCAAACAGCTCAAAGTGCTTGCCGACTCTATCGGTGTCGCACATTTCCATATCGAAGGCGCAAAGCCGCCGGAGATTTGTCGCGAGGCGGTCAAGTTCGCCGAGAAGAACTTTTTTGATCTCGTGATTCTCGATACCGCCGGGCGACTTCACGTTGACGACGAGCTGATGCATGAGCTTGAAGAAATTCAGGCGCTGGTCAAACCGGATGAGTTGTTACTTGTCGCAGACGCCATGACCGGACAGGATGCGGTCAAAGTGGCGGAAGCGTTCCATGCCCGTCTGCATTTGACCGGAGTCGCGCTGTCTAAACTCGACGGCGACGCCCGTGGCGGCGCGGCCCTTTCGATTCGTAAAGTAACCGGATGCCCGATCAAGCTTGCCTCGGTCGGCGAAAAACTTGCCGATCTGGAACCATTCCACCCTGACCGCCTTGCCTCGCGCATTCTGGGGATGGGCGATATTGTCTCGCTGGTGGAAAAAGCGCACGAGACGCTGGACATCCAAAAAGCGCAGGCAATGCAGGAAAAACTGCTTAAAGCGCAGTTTGATTTTGAAGATTTTCTTGGGCAGATACAGCAGTTGAAAAAGATGGGCCCGCTTGAGTCCGTACTGCAAATGATCCCCGGCGCTAGCAAAGCGATGAAGGGGATGACATTCGATGAAAAAGAAGTTGACCATATGGCCGCAATAATTCAGTCTATGACGCCTAAAGAACGGCGTCATCCGCATATTATTGACGGCTCCCGCAAGAAACGTATCGCGCTCGGATCGGGATCGACCGTGCAGACAGTCAACCAGCTTCTCAAGCAGTTTTCTATGATGCAAAAAATGTTTGGATCGATGAATAAACGAAAATTCGCCGGATTTCCTCGAGGGTTGGCCCTCAGGTAAACTCAGGCGAGAAAAGGAGAATGATTCTTGGCTTTAGCAGTGAGACTTTGCCGAATGGGTGCGAAAAAGCGTCCGTTTTACCGGATCGTAGCGATCGATTCGCGCCTGGCCCGTGACGGCCGGTTCGTGGAAATCCTCGGCACGTACAACCCGATCGAAAAGCCGGCGATCGTGTCGATTTCCGAAGACAAGATGGCCAAGTGGGTTGCTGACGGCGCTGTCATAAGCGACACCGTCAACACGCTTCTCGCTCAGGTTGGATTCTGGGAGAAGTACAACAAGGCGAAAAAAGGCGAGGATGTTTCGGAGATAGTACTTCGTAGAACTATCACCGAACGTCCGAAGAAAACTCGCCGGATGAAAAAGGCGTCGGTAGCGGAAACAACCGCGACCGCCTAAATCGATCCGGCAGACATAGCAGGCACCTGACCGGCCATCCCGAATTCGTAGCACGGGAGACCAGTTAACGGAATAAATAACCGGGCATTGGTTGAAAGGATGTCGATGTGAGAGAGTACCTCGAGTTCATCGTCAAGGGACTGGTGGAACATCCCGAACTAGTCAACATCACCGAAATTATCGGTGAGCGGACAACGGTGTACGAATTGCGAGTCGGACAAGGCGACCTGGGAAAAGTGATCGGCAGACAAGGGAATACCGCCAGATCGATTAGAACGATTTTGGCCGCCATGTCTGCCCGTCAAGGAAAACGCGCTGTACTGGAGATATTGGAGTAATTGGAGCAACCGGAATACATAGCGGTGGGACGGTTTGGTCGTCCGCGGGGATTCGAGGGTGAAATGTTTGTTACACCCTTGACTGATTTCCCCGATCGCTTTTTGGATATGACCTCGATATTCGTATCGGTGAATGGTACATGGGACCTCTTTGAGATTGAATCGAGTGACATGATTGGCGGACGCCCTGTAATGAAATTGAAAACGATCGACACCCCCGAAGACGTCGCGCGGCTGGCTCAGTGCGAATTGGCTGTAACCCGCGATCAGGTGGTGCCTCTCGCGCCCGGTCAGTACTATGTGTTCGACTTGATCGGATGCGCCGCTGTTGACGCTGTTACCGGCGAGTCGATCGGCACGATTGCCGATGTCCAGCGCTATCCGGCCAATGATGTATATGTCATTAGTGATGCGCAGGGACACAAATGGATTTGTCCCGTAGTCTCGAAATTTGTCAGATCGGTTGATATCGCGGCAAAATTGGTTGTGATCGAACGGTCCGGACTTTTGGCCGCCGAGATCAGCTGAGCACGCGATGAAGTTTGAAATAGTAACGCTCTTCCCCGACTTTTTCGCGCTCTCGCTGAAACAGTCGCTGGTGGGAAAAGCGTGGGAAAAACAGCTCTTTGACATCGGAATCGTGAATCCTCGCGATTTTGCGACGGACAAGCACCACACGGCCGACGACACTCCGTTTGGTGGTGGCGGCGGCATGGTGATGAAAATCGAACCGCTCGATCTCTGCTTACGTAGTCTCGGCTGGACTCCTCGCGGTGAAGAGAGTAACCCGACCGGGCACCACCTGATTTTAACTTCGGCGGCGGGAATACCGTTTTCGCAGAAAGTTGCGATCGAATTATCGTTGGCCGAACGGATTACTATAGTCTGCGGCCACTATTTGGGTATAGATGAGCGACTGCTGGAGCGGTATGAGATGCAAGAATTGTCAATTGGCGACTATATTCTGACCGGCGGCGAACCGGCCGCATTGGTTATGGTCGACTCTGTGGCTCGATTGATACCCAAGGTGCTTGGAAATTTTGAGTCGGCGCTTGAAGATTCGTATATGAACCAGATGCTTGGCTCCCCCTGCTACACCCACCCGAGGGAATATCAGGGATTGGCCGTGCCGGAGCCATTGTTGAGTGGCGACCATGCGAAGATCAAGAAATTCAGACGCGAGGAAGCGATACATAAATGTTTGAAACATCGACCCGACCTGCTTGAGACGGCGGAATTGTCCGACGACGAGCAGGCGATGGTCATGCGAATACGAATGAGAGAGACGAAGAATCAATAGAGAAAGGAATGACGGTGAAACAGATCACACAGGTTGAAAAGGCGTACCTGCGGGATGATCTCCCGGATTTTAGCTCCGGAGATACCATCAAGGTGCATGTACGAATTACGGAAGGCGACAAAGAGCGAATTCAGGTATTTCAGGGAACAGTCATCGGTCGCCGTGGCGGCGGTATGGGCGCAACTTTTACCGTGCGTAAAATTTCGTCGGGCATCGGCGTAGAGCGGACATTCCCGCTGTATTCGCCCAATGTCACGAAGGTTGAAAAAGTTCGCGGTGGCCAGGTACGTCGCGCGAAACTGTATTACCTGCGTAATTTGACCGGCAAATCGGCCCGTATCAGGGAGCAGTTGACGGATATGGGTTTGGATAAAAACTCCGGCGAGAAAAAGACCGAATAATTTCGTCTTTGCATCGGATTTACAAAACGCCCTGCAAGGGGCGTTTTTTTTACGTCGCCCTGAGCGGAGTCGAAGGGCTCGTGCGCGGCAGACATCCTGTCTGCCCGTGTTGTGAGTGCCCCCGCAATGGCGGGGTCTGCCACTTGTCTTGGTGTCCCACAGCTTGCTGTGGGTTTCCCAATTTGTGGCTGGCGTTTTGTGGCTGGCGGGCATCCTCGTCTGCCAGCTTCTCTTAGCTTTCGTGTCTCGGTGGCCCACGATTTATCGTGGGGTTTCTGTTTCAGCGATAGTAAACTTATGAACCCATCATAAATGATGGGCCACCAAGGCGGAATGAGAGCTAGGGCATCGGAGTGAGGGGCTGATCGCGTCTATCATTGTAGTCCAGAAACATGCTTGTGCTGGTCCTTTCTACGGACAACGGTGGCCAGCTCTAGACGCGTGTGAAGAGCCAGTTTGTCCGAAATACTGCGAATATCGCTCTTGACGGTAAAGACGGCAACTTTGAGTTTAACAGATATCCCTGTAATGCTTGTTTCTTCCGCCAAGAGACGAATCACAGCTTGCTCCCGCTTGGTCAGTTTGATAGAAGCAACCACTCGGTCCACCGTCCCCCCCTGAATTGCGCGTTCTACGATCTGAGATAAAAGCGAATCGGCCATGGTTGGAGGCAGAACCCTTACTCCCTTGACAACTGCTCTTATAGTGTGCAGGAAATCGTCAAGGGTAGCGTCTTTGGGAATAAAACCTGAGACTCCAGCTTTAACAAATGCGACCACATCTGAATATGCCGGGACCAAGTCCATGATGACTACTTCCGCTCGAGGGTGTTGTTTCTTTATTAATTCAAGCACTTTCAGACTGTTATCACTCTTGAGGCCCAAGTCGAGCAGTATCACCTCCGGCATGAACTTTTGGGCCTTCGCGAGGGCACTTCTAATGCCGGCAGACGATTCCGCCCTAATGTCCTCTTGCTTATTGAGCATTGTGGTTGTCCCATCGCGCAAGAGTTGATTGTCTTCGATGAGCAGTACCTTTATCTTAGCCATTGCGAAACAATTCCTTCATCAAATGATCAGAGGCCTTTCCAGGGTTGATGAATTTCGTCTGAAAAGACCAGAACATTAAGTATTCCTTAAGTATTCCTTTATAAGCTTACGACACATTCTACAGGGAATCAATCGCTCGGAAGATTGAAATTGGAATTAATTCTCTTGATTGGCATGCTAATCGCCTTCTCAGGGAGACCCTTCGGAAGTCTCTTTGTTCATTGCTTGCGAATGGGCGAACGTCGCCAACTCCAGACGAGTGTGTAGAGCCAGCTTTTCCAAGGTGTTATGGACGTGGCTTTTGACTGTATGAACCGCAATGTTGAGTTCATCGGCGATCTCTTTATTGCTTTTCCCTGCGGCTATTTGACTAATCACATCCTGCTCTCGGCTGGTCAGTTTGACGGCAGACATCACTTTATCCATTTTGCCACCTTGAAGCGCGTCCCCCACTATCTGAGAAAAAAGCGAACCGGTCATCAGAGCGGGGAGAATCTTTGCTCCCGCCGCTACCGCCCTGATAGTGTGCAAAAAATCGTGAAGTGTCGCGTCTTTGAGGATAAAGCCTGCGACTCCAGCTTTGACAAATTCGACAACCTCCTCATGCGCCGGGACAAGGTCCATGACGATCACATGGGTCTTGGGATATTGGCTCCTCAATAATCCGACTACTATCAAACTGTCTTGATTCTTGAGACCCAAGTCGAGCAACACAACATCTGGCGCCAGCTTGTTGACCTTCTCAAGGGCGTCGCCATGGCCTGGAGTCGAAATCACATTTATGTCCGCCTCCGCATTCAGCATTTCGGTAATTCCTTCACGAAGAAGGCGATTGTCTTCTATCAAGAGCACTCGGATATTTGGCAGGATTGATTTCTTCATTCTTGTGTTGTTTGTCTTCCCGGAAAACAAAATATAAGGAATAGACGAAACGACGTCAAGCAGAAAATGGACTCGCCGCTACCCCAAATTTCTATACTGTACACTTCTCCCCTTGCTTGACACACCGCCATTTGACCTGTTCTGTCACCCTCACCTTATCAGATTGCTGAACAGGTGACAAAAAGTGGCCAACGACCCTCTGTTTCTCACAAAGAAACGCCCAAGAAGTCTCTTGGGCGTTTTCGACAAACCCGCTATATCCTCGGATTCAGTCAGCCATTCATCTTGATGGCTTCGATCAATTCTTCTTTACGGTGACGGCACTACAATAATATTGCCGGCTAATGCGACCGCTGCGATGCGTGCGAATGCCCTGCCTTCAAGGGACACACCGGTAGTCAGCGTGATTGCCTGGTCAGCCATGATGGTTCCTTTGAAAACGGAAGTCGTTCCCAGAGTTGCCGAGGTGCCGACCTGCCAAAAGATGTTGGCGGCCTTTGCTCCACCACTAAGTATGACTTTGCGGCCGGAGGTAGTGGTTAGGGTGGATGCTATCTGAAATATCCAGACGGCATTGGCGTTCCCCTGGGCGTCGAGAGTGAGATCTCCAGACGAAATCGCCAGCCCGGAGGTGGATTTATAGAGCCCCGGGGGGAGTGTCATTCCACCAAGATTGCCGGACACAGAGATAGGGCCTAATGTTCGCCCCTTGGCGTCGTTATAGGCCGTAGTCAAATCGAGTTTGGCCTGAACCGCGGCGGGATCGGCAACATGTTTCGTACCTACAATGATTCCCGGAGGAAAGCCAGTCACTGCTGAGCCCGGGCTCAATCCCAGGTCTCCCGTAATATTAGTGGCACCAATGCTCGTAATTGTGGAGCCGGCTAGAACCGCGTAATTTGCGGTCGACCCCAGCACTACCGGCAGTTGAGCCGATGCAGCAGCTGAACTTGAAAAATTCCAAACATAGTTGCTGGCCAGAGCATTGCCTGCAACATCTTTGGCAATGGTCGTAATAGTCGCCGTAAAGGCAGTGGATGCTGCGAGGGCGCTCGATGGAACAAACGACGCGCGGTTGTTGGCAGTATCATAGGAGACCGCCCCTGCCACTACTGTTACGCCAGGGCCTTGAATCGTAAACGATGTCGCACTGATGGATGACGCGAGCATCGGCTCACTAAAGGTTACGTTTATGAGAGCCACACCGGTGGCCCCGTCAATTGGGTTTGTGGATGATACCGTGGGCGGTGTAGTATCTGGAGTTCCGCCTATCGGGTTGTCATCGCCTCCACATCCGGCGAATAGCACTGCGAAAAGCAGTGCCGATAACATCGTCGTACTTAGGATCTTTGTAAAATGATTCAGCTTGTTCATCTTAATACTTTCTTTCTTGAATGAGATTTGCATCTCATGTTTCTCATTGTTTATTTCTTAACTTCGATACAGAACAATCTACTTCGAAATCCCTTCTCACAGTTTCAAGACCGTATCGCAGTTGATTGTGGGAACACTGCAATACTTTGGTCGCGGTAGCGTTGGGTGCATCGGCAAGTGTTGTCGCCAAAGGCACATCCTAACGCGAGCGATCTTGTGCGTACGTGCTTATTCGCATAATCCTTTAATGGGTTATTGTGCGCTTTACTCATGTTTACAATTACGGCATGATGGGCCGCTGAATCAATCGGCCAAAGGATTGAAAAGAGGACTAGCTCATTAGGTGGACGAGTTACTGATTGCTCTGGGTGTCGCTCGTCAGAGTTTTCTTGGATTCATCACGTGTAAGAGAAAGGCCGGCCAACGCCAATAGTGTATAGAGTGCCAGGTTCTCGAAAACGCTTTACACGTGGCTGTTGATTAGCATCTCTGAAAAAAAACGCCCAAGAAGTCTCTTGGGCGTTTTCGACAAACCCACTATGTCAGCGGATTCGGTCAGCCATTCATCCGGATGGCTTCGATCAATTCTTCTTTACGGTGCCGGCACTACAATAGTATTGCCGTTTAATGTGACGGCCCCAATGCGTGCGAGGACTCTGCCTTCCAATGACGCTCCGGTATTCATCGTGATTGATTGATCAGCCATGATGGTTCCTTTGAAAACGGAAGTCGTTCCCAGAGTTGCCGAGGAGCCGACCTGCCAAAAGATGTTGGCGGCCTTTGCGCCACCGCTAAGTATGACTTTGCGGCCGGAGGTTGTGGTTAGGGTGGATGCCATCTGGAAAATCCATACGGCATCGGCATTACCCTGGGCGTCGAGAGTGAGATCACCGGACGAAATCGCCAGCGAGGAGGTGGATTTATACAGGCCAGGTGCGAGTGTCATTCCACCAAGATTGCCGGTCACAGAGACAGGACCTACTGTTCGACCCTTGGCGTTGTTATAGGCAGTAGTCAAATCGAGTTTGGCCTGAGCGGCGGAGGGATCGGCAATATGTTTCGTACCGACAATAATTCCGGGTGGAAAGCCGGTCACTGCTGAGCCCGGGCTTAATCCCATATCTCCCGTAATATTGGTGGCGCCAGTGTTCGTAATTGTTGCTCCGGCTATAACCACGTAATTCCCAGCCGATGCCAGAATTACCGGTAGTTGGCCTGTTGCAACAGCTAAAGTTGTAAAATTCCAAACATAGTTGCTGACCAGTACATTACCTACAAGATCTGCGGCAATGGTCGTAATTGTTGCAGTAAAATAGGTGTTTGATGCGAGGTCGCTTGATGGAACAAACGACGCACGGTTGTTCGCGGCATCATAGGAGACCGCCCCTGCCACTGCTGTTACGCCAGGGCCTTGAATCGTAAACGATGTCGCACTGATGGATGACGCGAGCATCGGCTCGCTAAAGGTTACGTTTATGAGATCCACACCGGTGGCCCCGTTAATTGGGTTTGTGGATAGTACCGTGGGCGGTGTAGTATCGGGAGTTCCGCCTGTCGGTGTCGGACTTACTATAATATTGCCGTTTAATGTGACGGCCCCAATGCGTGCGAGGACTCTGCCTTCCAATGACGCTCCGGTATTCATCGTGATTGATTGATCAGCCATGATGGTTCCTTTGAAAACGGAAGTCGTTCCCAGAGTTGCCGAGGAGCCGACCTGCCAAAAGATGTTGGCGGCCTTTGCGCCGCCGCTAAGTATGACTTTGCGGCCGGAGGTAGTGGTTAGGGTGGATGCCATCTGGAAAATCCATACGGCATCGGCATTTCCCTGGGCGTCGAGAGTGAGATCTCCAGACGAAATCGCCAGCGAGGAGGTGGATTTATACAGGCCAGGTGGGAGTGTCATTCCACCAAGATTGCCGGCCACAGAGACAGGACCTAATGTTCGCCCGGCGGCGTCGTTATAGGCAATAGTCAAGTCGAGCTTGGCTTGAGCGGCGGAGGGATCGGCAATATGTTTCGTACCGACAATAATTCCGGGTGGAAAGCCGGTCACTGCTGAGCCCGGGCTTAATCCCATATCTCCCGTAATATTGGTGGCACCAGTGTTCGTAATTGTTGCGCCGGCTATAACCACGTAATTTGAAGTCGATGACAGCACTACCGGCAGTTGGACTGACGTGGTAGCTGCAGTTGTAAAATTCCAAACATAGTTACTGGCCAGAACATTGCCTGCGTCATCTTTGGCAGTGGCCACAATCATCGCAGTGAAGGTGGTGTTTGATGCGAGGTCGCTTGATGGAACAAACGATGCACGGTTGCTGGAGGCATCATAGGAGACCGCCCCAAGTACTGCAGTTGCGCTGGGGTCTTTAACCGTAAACGATGCTTGGTTGATTGATGACGCGCTTATCGGCTCGCTAAAGGTCACGTTTATGAGAGCCACACCGGTGGCGCCGTCAATTGGGTTTGTGGATAGTACCGTGGGCGGTGTAGTATCGGGAGTTCCGCCCAACGGACCGTTGTTATCGTCTTTTCCACATCCGGCGAATAGCACTGCGAAAAGCAGTGTCGATAACATCGTCGTACTTAGAATCTTTGTAAAATGATTCAGCTTGTTCATCTTAATACTTTCTTTCTTTCTTGAATGAGATTTGCATCTCATGTTTCTCATTGTTTCGTTCTTAAATTCAACACAGAATAATCTACTTCGAAATCCCTTCTCACAGTTTCAAGGCCGTATCGCAGTTGATTGTGGGAACACTGCAATACTTTGGTCACGGTAGCGTCGGGTGCATCGACAAGTGTTGTCGCCATCGGCACATCCTAACGCAAGTGATCTTGTACGTTCTTGCTTATTCGCAAAATCCATTAATGGGTTATTGTGCGCTTTACTCATGCTTACAAATACGGCGTGGTGGGCCGTTGAATCAATCGGCCAAAGGATTGAAAAGAGGACTAGCTCATTAAGTTGATGAGTTGACCATCGCCCGGTTTAGTGGACAGATCGAAAGGATAGGATTTTATTGAAGTCCCAGAGGTGTTCACATGTCAGGAACTGGAAAGCGTCGGCAGTGTGACCTGCCAGTCATTTGGCTATGACAATCTCAAAACCGTATACGTCGTGTTCCCGTACTCGCGGCGTTGGATCAGTTCGTAGCCGGAAATATCAACTGATGCCGTTTCTTTCGTGTCATGCTGGCAGAGAATCAGCGCATTCGACGAAGTTGCGCGATGTTCACGCATCACCTGCAGAGTCCGTGAGATCAGATTCTGATACTGTGGCGGGGCGATCATCACAATATCGAATTTTTCGCCTCGACGCGCTAACATCGGCAACGCGACAAAAACATCGGCACACAGACAATTCAGCCGGTCAGCCACACCGAACTTTTCCGCCGTGCGATTTATCGATTCGGCCAGCTTTGTTTCCAGATCAACCCCCACTCCTCTTGAAGCCCCTCGCGAGACCGCCTCAAACAAATACGACCCTGTTCCGGAAAAAAGGTCAAGATATTTCGCTCCCGGCAGATACGGCATGAGAAAATCGAAAATCGCCCGGCGCATCCGGGTGAGCGGCGGACGGGTCACCCCCAAATCGGGGGCTAACACCAGCCGCCCTTTCAGTGTGCCGGCGATGATGCGAAATTCAAGATGTTGCGATGTTGGTTTCTTTTGCATTCAATCCTCAACCTCGATGACCGGTAGCTCACCGCTTAGCGGTGAGGATTCGCCGAATACCCACCGCATAGCGGTGGGCTACGTCGAAATACAAGACCCTTCGACCCTGCGGCTTCGCCCCAGGACTTCGCAGGCTCAGGGTGAAGTCGCTCCTCGCAACGACAGATTGGGAGCCTTTCTCAACCCACCGCATAGCGGTGGGCTACCAAAACCGCTACTCAATCGTCAACTCCGAAGACGGGATTGACCTACGAAGTGCGGCAATCTTATTTTCGTAGGTCACTCGCGTCTTCGCGGGTGACTCCCGATACAAACTAATCCAACAGCCGCATTTACCGATAATCAATATATCAGTTCAACGTTGCTCTGTCAGGAGGAAGCCCGTATTCATGTCTGCGATGTCTAAAACCAAGCAAGCGCGAGCAGGCACCCCCCCCGATGTTGCCGACATCGAGGCCTGGCTGTCGGCGGAAGGATACACCGCGATTTGCGGTGTCGATGAAGTAGGTCGTGGCCCTTTGGCCGGACCGGTGGTCGCCGCGGCAGTTATCTTTCCTGCCAATATGGTGATTGAGGGCCTCGACGACTCCAAGAAACTCACCCCACAGGTACGTCAGAAGGTGTTTGATCAGATCGCCCAATCAGAAATGATCTGCTCGGTCGGTATCATAGACCATCAAGCTATCGACTCACTCAATATCCATCACGCCACGCTTTTGGCGATGCGCAAAGCAGTATCAGACCTTAGCCAAGACCCAGATTTTGTATTAGTCGACGGAAAATTTACGATTCCCAATCTGACTCCCCCGCAGTTTGCGGTAGTGCGGGGCGATTCCCGCTGTCGGGCGATCGCGGCCGCCTCGGTCGTGGCCAAAGTAACGCGTGACCGGATCATGGAACATTATTCGCAGATTTTCCCTGAGTTTTCATTCTCGGTCCACAAAGGATATCCAACGCCGCGACATTTGCGAGAACTCCGCGACCACGGCCCCTCCGATATTCACCGACGAACTTTTGGGCCGGTCGCTAAAGCTACAAAAGGGTATGCCCTCATCTAATCCATCGAAAAATCCCGGCCACTCCCGACGAGCCAAGGGCGCAGTCTACGAACAACAGGCCGCTGAATTCTATAAGCGTCTCGGATTTGAGATTATCGACCAAAGCTGGCAGGCGGGCCACCGCGAGATTGATCTGATCGCGCGAAATGAAAATCTGGTTGTCTTCGTGGAAGTAAAATCGGCCTCGACTCAGGCATTCGGCCACCCGGTCGAACGGGTCGACAAAACAAAAATCCGGCGCTTATGTTCGGCGGCTCAACAATATCTTCTGGCGAAAAATATCGAGGGGGTCGACCTGCGGTTCGATGTCGTCACTTTTGTTCAGGGTAAATTGGAACACTACCCGTCTGCTTTTGAATACGAGGAATAGAATCGACTGGCTTTTTCGCGACAACCGTAGAGTCTTTCGGCTGTGCTTTCAGGACTGAATCGATTATCCGATACATCGAATCAACTTTGTCCGATACTGTTCGGGTAAAATCGTAATAAATCTCCGTCTCATCAGAATGCGCTTTGATGTATTTGTCGATATCCGCGCGCTTGACCCCTTTGGCCGCTAAGAGGGAGTCGCGGTAGGCGATGAATTTTTCAGGGTTGTCTCTATAAGTGCCCGAAGCCACCCAAACCTCGGCAAACACCTGGCTAATTCGGTCGGCCTCGGCCTTTTGCCCCTCTATCCTGTTTTGTTTCTGCAGTCGGTACCCGCCCCAAACTGCCACCAGCAATACCAAGGGAACCAACCGTTTAACCCAGACTGATCTTATCCAAGTTTTCATTGCAACCTTTACCTTATCTCGTACATTATATACCTTGGAACTGAGCAATGAACAATAAAACGTTATGCAGTTAACTTATCCCATAAAACGGCGCAAAAGCCGTGTCGTAAAAATAGGCGAGTGCCTGATAGGCGGCGGTTTCCCCATCGCCATCCAGTCGATGACCACTACCGACACCGCCGATGTTGAAGCTACGGTCGCGCAGGTCAATCAGCTCTTCGAGGCGGGAGCCGATATCGTCCGACTGGCGGTACTCAATCACGAAAAATCCAACGCCCTGACCGAAATTCGTAAGCGCGTCTCAAAACCAATCGTCGCGGATATTCATTTCCAGTACAAACTTGCGCTGAAAGCAATCGAAGCCGGGTTTGATAAAATTCGAATCAATCCGGGGAATATCGGTGCGGAATGGAAAGTGCGCGAAGTTACCAAAGCGGCCAAAGAACGCGGGATTCCGATTCGAATAGGCGTCAACTCCGGCTCACTTCCGAAAGATGTGCTCGAAAAGTTTGGTCACGATAACCCTGAAGGGTTTGTCGAGGCGGCGATGCGCGAGATCAGGATTCTCGAAGATATGGATTTCCGCGATATTGTTATCAGCGTCAAATCGACCAATACGGTCACTGCTTTCTGGGCCTACCATATGCTCGCCGAAAAATGCGACTACCCGTTGCATCTGGGAATTACCGAATCGGGCACGCTCGAAACAGGGAGTATCAAATCATCGGTCGGAATCGGCGCGATCCTGATGACCGGAATCGGCGACACAATTCGCGTGTCACTGACTGCCGATCCGATTCACGAAGTCCGCGTGGCCAAACAAATTCTTACTTCGTGCGCGCTCAAGAATGATGGTGTCGAAGTTATCGCCTGCCCAACTTGCGGCCGCTGTCAAATTGATATGATCCCGATGGCCGAATTGGTCGAGCGCAAGACACGGCATATCAAAACGCCTCTCAAAGTGGCGGTGATGGGGTGCGCCGTGAACGGCCCGGGCGAGGCGGCGGCGGCCGATGTCGGTATTGCGGGCGGAGACGGTCGTGGGATGCTGATCAAAAAGGGTGAGATCGTCAAGCGAATGTCCGAAGCCGAACTGGTCGATACGCTATTGGCCGAAATAGAAATCATGACCGGCGAGAAGATCGAGCGGTAGGATTTCAAGAAAAGATGTCGGGTTTCTCTTCCCGTACGCTTCGCGGCGGGACTTCGAAACCACGATTCTGTCACATTGCGAATCCCTTGTAGGTCAGAACCTTTATGGTCCTGAAATCTTTTGCTCACAATCACTCCAGCGCCAGATAGGGCACCGCGTTGGCGGCTAGTTCACCGGCGCCGAATTTGGTGTAGCGATAATATCCGGCCGCCGCGATCATGGCGGCGTTATCGGTGCAGAGCGACATTGGCGGTGAAAAAAATCTTTTACCAATCTTGTTGAGCCGTTCACCAAGCATTGCGCGCAATCTGCTATTGGCCGCCACTCCACCTGAAACCGTCACATGAGCAATTTGCCTGTTCACGGCCGCGGAAACTGTTTTCTCAATCAGTACGTCCACCGCCGCCGCTTGAAAAGAAGCGGCGATATCGGCACGATGCTTTTCCAAATCTTCGGCTTTCAATGACTGAATATGCAGGGCGACCGCTGTTTTTAGGCCAGAATATGAAAACTGATATTCTTCGGACCGCACCGCTCGCGGAAATCGAAAATACTCGGGATTACCCTGTTGCGCTAATTTGTCCAGCGCCGCTCCGCCCGGATACCCGAGGCCAAGTATCTTAGCAACCTTGTCAAACGCCTCACCGGCGGCGTCATCGCGGGTCTTCCCCAATATGACATATTCGCCGACACCGGATACTTCGACCAGCATGGTGTGACCGCCAGAGACGACGAGAGTAAGATGATGCTGATTAAGTTCCGGGTGAGCCAGCAGATTGGCTATCAAGTGACCTTCAAGGTGATTGACCGGTATAAACGGAAGTCCCCTTGAAAAGGCCAATCCTTTGGCAAAAGATAGTCCGACTAATAGCGGCCCCACCAGACCGGGACCCATCGTGGCGGCAATCAAACCAATATCGGCAAGCGACACTTTGGCTTCGTCCATTGCCTGATTATAGATAGGTACGATTGTTTTCAAATGTTCGCGGCTGGCGACTTCGGGGACAACCCCACCGAAACGGGTATGCACCGCCTGCGAGAGGATGACATTAGAGCGAACTATCCGCCCAGATTCGACCACCGCCACCGAGGTTTCGTCGCATGAAGTTTCCACGCCGAGTGTCAGCACTTATTGTCCCTCGGTGATAGTGACGGAATCGATCGATAATCGGGCAACACGAAATCCCGAAGGGCAGTCAACTTTGATCTTCGCCTTATTTTGGGCGTTCTTTTGCCGGTAATCAACCGAAACAGTCAGGGCGTTTCGATTGAGCAAATCGATATCTTCGGGTGATCCGGCCAAATCGAGTGTGATGATTGATGGCTCTATGCTCACACTGCTTCCCTGCGGTGAATTGAACACGACAACCGGAAGGTTGTCGTAGGTTCTCGTTTTGACCGGCACCACGCGAATTGTCAGAGTAACACTGTCTGGGGCGAATTGGATATTTTTTTCAACAGGTGGAACTATCGCGAGTTTGATACTGGCATCGGTGCGTAGTCCGGTCAGCTGACGGCTCTCGGTTGACAGCGACTTGAGTCCCTTGACAGCGGCACGCGGCCCCACGACAGTAATTTCCTCAGGCGATATTTCAGTCAGCCGGGTGACCGCGAAGCCGTTGTCGGCGGTCGCTGAAAACTCCGGCACAACTTTGACCCGCGCGACAAACTGGTTATCAATATCGAGCATGACCGTCGCCGGACTTAATATTTCGTGAATTTTGATCCCCGCTACATTGTCGGCAAGAAATAGATTTGAGGGAGAAAGGGTGACCTGATGTTGCCCAACGCCGTAAGAAATAGCGCTCAACCGCATTCCCCGTGACACCCATTTCTCGCGAAGCAACTGTTTGCCGGTGGCGGCGACTGTGGCTATCACGGTATCGGTCACCAATCGCGACAGCGCCAGATTCTCTTTGAGGTCGACTTTCGTAATAGGAAGCTGAACTTCGAAGTTGTATGACTTTTCCGTGGCGACATGAAACCAAATGAGCGCGCCGATCAACAGCGCAAACAACTTCGCCCACAGATTATCGAGTAGTTTCAGCATAGTCTTTTATCCGGTTGCCAACACCGTATAGTACGACATCAGACCGGATGATTCAACTGATTCTGAAAGGGAACTAGGGTCAGTTTGAGATTCAGCGGAAAAAGCGGACTCAGAGAACGCCGTCAGGCAGAGCAAATTTTCTGATGATGTCGGATATGTAGCACTTGTCTATTTCTGTCCCTTCACCGTGACAAATGAGCGGGAAGGAAACGGCTCTGCCTCCAATGTCTGGATTTTGTGGGCGGCAGACCTCCCGGTCTGCCCCTTCCAGAACCTTCTTCGATACACGGGCAGACGAGGACGTCTGCCGCGCACGGGAACCCGGCGGATTCAACTGATTCTGAAAGGGACGGATATAATTCAATCAACTCGATCCGGATTATTCCACCAAAAATGAGTCAGCCCACTATCCGAACCAATCCAAATATAGTCCCCATCCAGATAGAGGCAGTTAATCCGCTCGGAGGGGAGGCCGTCCAGCGTGGTGAACTCCCTGCTGGTCGGCTTGGCTTGACGGTGATGGAAAAGTGTCAACCCTCGATCGCTTGCAACTGCGGCGATCTCGTCGTTGACCACCAGTGGGCGTTTTCTGTTCGGGAGGAAATTAAGCCGCAACGGCTCAGACTTGGCGGTCTTAAGATTGATTTTCAATAGTCCGTTGTCGGCCGACATCCAAAGAAACCGTCCGGATGTCTGAATGTCATAGACCCGCCCGGTGGTAAATTGTCCCGGATCCAAAAACCGGGCAATTTCGCCCGTCGTGCGGTTTAATCGGAATGCGCCGTAGTCCGACGCAATCCAGAGATTGCTGTCCTGCGGTTCAAGATGAAAGACACGGGCACTACCGATCGTGCGCGGCGCGATAATGCGAATTGTGTCAGCGTGATAAAGACTCAATCCTGCCGCAGTACCTATAAAAAGTGAATCGGATATTTTGGTCAGGCAGATAACCGAATCATCAGCTAGCCCCGCCCGACGGTCGATTGTGCGCAAGACTCTTCCGGTGTTCCTGTCCATCACCAATAGACCGAACGGTGTACCGGCATAGATAACCGTGTCATCCACCGACAATGCGGTAATGCCAACCTGCGGAAACCCAATCGCAACGCCGCCTTCAATAAATGAGGTGCTATGATTTGCTGTGTCAAACAAGGTGATGCCGGTTCGTGAAACGTTTGTTAGTTGCCCTGCTACATAGAAGATTGAATCGACTGATACCAGCGCATCGACCCTACTTTGAAGCAACCCGCAATTTAGAAATTCCATTACAACTGAACCACCACGAGCGCACGCGGGACCAAGCCCCCAGGTGCCAATCCAGAGGTCGCCGGTGTTATCCTCGACTACATCGGAAATAGACACCGATAGCCCAGCCATATCCGTGATCGTGCCCTCTCCGAAATAATGAAATCCCATCGGTGGAATAAGATGAAGTGGTGGCGGAATCTGTCGGTAGACCGTATCCAGCGAGGGCAAGTCGGTTCGTGGGTACCAACGGTCGAAAAACGGATCGAACTCGAAATATCCCAGATCTGTTTGAGCAAAGAGATGATCGTCAAAGCGCGAAGGCCACAGGCGGCGGACCGACGACCCATCAAGTCCATCAGCGCCGGTCAAAGGAATGTCCCAGCGTCGCTCAAGCTTATTGTATCTCACCACGCCGTCGGTGGTGGCAAAGTAGGCATGGCTGAGTGACGCTCCCACCGACCGCACAAATTGAAAGGTCCCCCAGGTAACCACTTCCCCTTTTAGACGAGCGGTAGTCGCGGTAGACACCACCACGGTGGTCAACAACAGTGCTGTTGTCAGCAGTCGCAGACCGATGGAAATAGAAGTTGAGGAAATACTCATTGGCTAAGTCGTCGTCGTGGTGTCGTTAGCAATCTATAGGTGTATTCAGCCTCCTGTCAACTTTGTTTCATCATAAGTTACGATCTCCTATTCCAAGTCAAATGCAAAGATACCGCTCTCTACGCTTTTCAGGATCAGACTCTTTGGTAGAGTGCCAGTGGCGAGTCGCTCCACAAGTGAGCGCGCGATATCCGGCAACAACACTCGTTCGATGATATGATCAACATTGCGGGCGCCCGAAGTTATATCGTTACATCGCGCGGCAACCGCTTCTACAAGAGCTTCGTCGTATTGAAGCGTCATTTTGTGGGCTGAACGCAGGCGTCCACCGAGACCGTCAAGTTTAAGGCGCACAATCTGTTTGATCGACGATTGATTCAACGGAAAGAAAGGTATTATCTTGATTCGTCCCAAGAGCGCCGGTTGAAAGTGCCGGAGGAGCGCCGGGCGAATCAATTCCACCATTTCTTCTCCGGTTGGGTTCTTCTCAGCCGACAGAGTATCGGTCATGACGTCGGAACCGAGATTGGAAGTCAACAAGATAACGGTGTTCTTAAAATCGATCTCGCGTCCCTCGCCGTCGCGCATGAACCCTTTGTCGAAAACCTGATAGAAAAGATTGATGACTTACCTGTCAGCTTTCTCTACTTCGTCGAGGAGTACGACTGAATAGGGGCGCCGCCGCACGGCTTCGGTGAGAATCCCCCCCTCGCCATAGCCGACATACCCGGGAGGAGCGCCCTTGAGTTGGGAGACGGTGTGTTTTTCCTGATATTCCGACATATTGATCACAGTGAGCATCTTCTCGCCGCCGAACAACTGCTCAGCTATCAAACGAGCAGTTTCCGATTTTCCGACCCCAGACGGCCCAACAAATAAGAACACGCCGATCGGGCTATCTGGCTTGCCCAAACCAGATTTGTTTACACGGATCGAGCTGGCGATTTCGCGCAAGGCAAAATCCTGACCTACTATTTTCTTGCCTACCTCAGTTTCGAACTCAAGAAGGGACGCGGCCTGATCCTTAACCATTCGCCCAACCGGAATCCCCGTCCAATCGGCAATGACTGACGCGATGACACCGGAGTCAACCTCTATCATCACGAGGGGATCATTGTGTTGTAGCGATTTCAGGTAAATACGCTGTGCACCAAGTTCCTTTACCAGCGTCGAGCGTCTTTCTTCATTTCCGGCAGACGCATCTTTTGATTGATCTTCAAGTTCTTTTTTCTTTTCAAGAATTTTGTCGGCGAGTTCTCGTTGTTGCTTCCATTGGGCGGTCAAAGTCTCGATCTGCTTTGATAGAGCTTCGATTTCAACCTCAGTATCTTTGGCCATCGGAGCATCGTCGAGAAACCCCTGTAGCAAATCGCGATTGATACTTTCGAGACGCTGTTTCAAGTACTGCATTTTACGCTCAGCCATTTCGAGCCGCTCGGGCTTGCCACTTGCGAGCATTCGAACGCGCGCCGACGGTCCCGCTCCTCGATCACCAGCCGAACCGCCTCTACTTTGAACGCCCGGTCATATTGCCGACGCTTTCCGCTTCCTGACATGTGAACACCTCCGGACATCAACATAACCCTATCCTCGCGATCTGTCCACTAAACCGGGGGAGGGTCGAACTGTCCTTTTAGTACAAAAGCAGACGGCGAACTGATCTTAAAATAAGTGGTAGTAATAGGTTATAATATATATTTTCTTCTTCGATACATCTTGCCTCATTATCCATAATTTGGTATTTTAATCGGTTGTAGTCGATGCGAGAGTGGCGGAATTGGCAGACGCGCTGGACTTAGGATCCAGTTCCGTAAGGAGTGGGGGTTCGAGTCCCCCCCCTCGCAGTGCCAGCGGCACACGATTGGGCTTCGCGGAGTTGTATTGAGTGGCAAGTTGACGCTGGAAATGTTGAATAAGTACCAGAGGCAATTTGCCTCAATTTGTCATTCCCGCATAGGCGGGAATCCAGTCTTGTCTTTCAAAAAGTGAGGACTGGGCTCCCGCCTGCGCTGGAGTGACACTCAATGGGTTTTCGCTGTACGATGAGTTTTATTAACGCCCTATAGTAATGGGCCACCTAAGATTGTTCGGAAAACACGAAAGTTGGAGACACTGGTGAAAGTAGAGCTAACAAACAAAGAAGGTCTCGTCAGAGAGCTTCAAGTCGAAATCCCCGCCGAGCGGGTACAGACCGAGATGGATAAGAAATTCGACGAGAAGAAAAAAGAGGCCACCCTCAAGGGATTTCGCAAAGGTATGGCCCCAATGGGCATGATCAAACAGCTCTACACCGAAGAAGTCCGGCTCGACGCGATCGACGATCTGATTCAGGAAACCTATCCGGACGCCATCCGCGAAAAAACTCTGAAAGTCGCCACCAAACCGAAAGTCACCGATCTGCAGATGCGCGACGATGGCGGGTTCATGTATGTCGCACAGGTCGAAGTAATGCCGGAGTTCGATAAAATCGCTTATGATGGCCTTGAAGTTTCTACTATCGAACTGACTGTTGACGACAAGGAAGTTGACGAGGTTGTCGAACACTCGCGCCGTCGCCTATCAGAACTTCGCCTCGTGGACCGTCCTGCGATGACTAGCGATGTCGTTATTGCCGATCTGCGCAAAATTGCCGATCCCAAACTTGCGGTTCCACAGGAATATTTCCCAAATTCAGAAATCGATCTTGGCTACCGACTAACTGTCGAGCAGTTCAAAGAGGCCCTGCCCGGAGTGAAACCGGGGGATGTGAAAACTGTTGAAGTAGTCTATCCCGAAGAATATACCGACAACCGTTTTGCCGGAGCGCACCTGACCTGGCAAGTCACGGTAAAGGAAATCAAAGAGCGCATATTGCCGGATCTTGATGATGCCTTCGCCGCCCGGACCGGCCTGGCTCAGACCGCGTTGGAATTCAAACTAAAAGTCCGCGAGAATATCCATCACCAGAAAGAGGAAACGCAACTGCGATTCCAGCGACGACAAGTAATGCACCGCGTCTGCGAGAAAAATAAGATTCAGATCCCCGAAGGAATGATCGAAGAGTACCTCGACGCTGTAGTCGAAGATTTCAAGAAACAGGGTGGAGAGTTCGACGAAAAATCAGTTCGTGAAACATACCGCGAGATCGGAATCGAGTCGATGCGCTGGGATCTGATTTGGCGGCGTTTGGTGGAGCAACAGAACATTGAAGTTTTGCCGGCGGATACCGACAATTGGATACGTGGATACGCTGAGAGCCATGGGGTTACACCCGAGGAAGCCAGCGTGGCGCTGGCCCGGTCCGGAAGGGCCGAGCAACTTCGCGATTCCATGTTTGAAGAGAAAATAATTGATTATCTTTTGAACGTGGCGACCAAGGTGCCAGTTAAGAAAGATAAGTAACCGTAACAAATAAAGGACAGTCGATGAAACTCACGGACAGAGAAATGGCCGACTATTCCGCGCGTAATTCATACCTCGTGCCGATGGTTGTCGAGCAGACAGGTCGTGGCGAACGGGCCTATGATATTTACTCCCGATTGCTCAAGGATCGAATCATCTTTATCGGAACGCCAATCGATGACGGCGTCGCCAATCTGGTGATCGCGCAGTTGTTGTTCCTTAACGCCGAAGACCCTGAGAAGGACATCTTCTTGTACATCAATTCGCCGGGTGGGTCGGTAACCGCCGGGATGGCGATTTATGACACAATGCACTTTGTAAAACCGGATGTTGCCACTATCTGCATGGGTATGGCCGCGTCGATGGGCGCGTTTCTACTTGCCGCCGGCACTGCCGGCAAGCGTTCGTCTCTTCCAAATAGCCGAATCATGATTCACCAGCCGAGTGCCGGTACCCAGGGACCGATCTCCGACATCGTCATCATGACGGAAGAATTCACCAAAACCAAGAAGCGCTTGAATGATCTATTAGTTAAACACACCGGACAGCCCTTGGAAAGAGTTGAGAAAGATACCGACCGTGACTACTTTATGTCGCCGCAGGAAGCCAAAGAGTATAACATCATCGACAAAATCTATCAGAGCCGCGGATAGAAAGTGACGTAGGCGAAAGTATCTGAGTATGACCAAAGATTCCAGCGATCGTTTCCCTCAGCGTTGTTCATTTTGTGGTAAGCCGTACGGCCAAGTCAAACGGTTGTTCGCCGGCCACGACTCGAATATCTGCAATGAATGTGTGGTGCTTTGCGCCGATCTGCTCCACACCACTACCGAACCGGAGCAGGCCGAAGAGATCAAAAATCTACCACGCCCAGCTGATATCAAAACGTTTTTAGATCAGTATGTGATTGGCCAGGAAGAAGCCAAGAAGACTGTCTCGGTGGCGGTGTACAATCACTATAAGCGTATCAATTACCAGACACAGCAGAAAGCATCGGGGAAACTCCCGCGTGATACTCAAGACGTTGAGCTTGAAAAATCCAACATCCTGTTGCTCGGTCCAACCGGCACCGGCAAGACACTGATAGCGCGATCTCTTGCGAAATTTCTTAAAGTGCCGTTTTCTATCGCCGATGCCACAGTGCTGACCGAGGCCGGGTATGTCGGCGAGGATGTTGAAAATATTTTAGTGCGCTTGTTTCAGTCGGCCAATTTCAATCCCCAGCGCACCGAACGCGGCATTATCTATATCGATGAAATAGATAAAATTTCCCGCAAAGACGGCAATCCGTCGATCACCCGTGATGTCTCCGGTGAAGGAGTCCAGCAGGGTTTGCTTAAGATTCTCGAAGGCACAGTGGCAAATATTCCACCCAAGGGGGGGCGCAAACACCCCGAACAGGCGTTTGTCCAAATAGACACGACCAACATTTTGTTTATCTGCGGCGGAGCTTTCGACGGACTGGAAAAGCTCGTGGCGAGGAGGCTTGGCAACAAAGTTGTAGGATTCGAGGCCGATGCCACCGATATCTCGCACAAATCGGCTGACATTCTTGACCATGTCATGCCGTCCGACCTTATTGAGTACGGACTAATTCCCGAACTGGTGGGGCGTCTTCCAGTAGTTGCCGGACTCAGGCCGCTCGACGAACGGGCGCTTATGTCGATTCTCACTGATCCGAAGAACGCACTCACCAAACAGTACGCCAAGCTTCTCGAAATAGAAGGTGTGCGGCTGACGTTTGAACCGGGAGCTTTGAGCGCGGCTGTCACGCTAGCGATGCAAAAAAAGACCGGCGCGCGGGCGCTGAGATCGATCTTCGAAAAAGCGATGCTCGAAGTGATGTACGACATTCCCTCGACGCCGGATGCGGTTGAGGTTGTCGTCTCAACCGAGACAATCACCAAAGGCGAACGCCCCCGCTTGATAACAAAGTCGGAAAAGAAAAAGGCCGGGTGAACCGGCTCACGCGGGTTTTTTGCCCATAAAAAAACTCCCCTTCCCGCATAGAATACCCTAATTTCCCCGCAATTCGCCATGTCTATTGATAACGATTCAGACAATTCACTCTATCAGCGGGTTCACCGCTTTCTGATCGGCGGAGCGCGGGATCTGCGCGATACCAATCTATTTCATAAAATGTCGTTGACGGCGTTTTTTGCGTGGATCGCGCTCGGCGCGGACGGTATGTCATCATCAAGTTATGGCCCACAGGAATCGTGGGTAGCATTACAGGGGCATACATCGCTTGCCATTTTTGTAGCGTTGGCGACGGCGCTTACCATCTTCGTCATCAGCGCCAGCTATATGCAGATTGTAGAGCTGTTTCCGAATGGCGGCGGCGGTTATGTCGTGGCCAGCAAACTCCTGTCCCCCGGTCTTGGCATGACTGCTGGGTGCGCGCTCATCATCGACTATGTTCTGACTATCACCGTCTCGATTGCCAGCGGCACTGATGCCATATTTAGCTTTCTTCCGCCGGAGTGGCACCAATACAAATTGTTGTGCGCCGGTGTAACGCTAGTTTTACTCGTTATACTTAATCTTCGTGGCATTCGTGAATCGGCGACATTTTTAATGCCAATTTTTTTGGTTTTTGTCGCTACTCACGTTGTCGCTATCGTCTATGGTTTACTCACTCATGCCAGCAGGTTTCCGGAGGTTGCCTCGGAAATCTCCAGCGATGTCTCAACCCTGAGCAGTCAGGTCGGGATGTGGGGAGTATTGTTTATCATTTTGCGCGCATACTCGATGGGAGCCGGTACCTACACAGGTATTGAAGCCGTTTCAAATGGTTTACAGGCACTCAGGGAGCCACGCGCGGAAACCGGCAAACGCACGATGAAATACGTGGCGGCCTCACTCGCGATAACGGTTGTGGGGCTGGTGATTTTATATCTCCTGTTCGGGGCAAAACTCGAAGAGGGCAAAACGCTAAACGCCACGTTGTTCCACATGATGACCGAATCCTGGCCCGGATGGGCTGGAACCAGCTTTGTTATTGTCACGCTCATATCCGAAGCCGCGCTCTTGTTCGTGGCCGCCGAAACCGGACTTTTGGGTGGTCCGGCGGTGCTGGCAAATATGTCGTTGGATAAATGGTTTCCGACTCGATTCGCCATTTTGAGTGATAGATTCGTATCGCAAAACGGTTTGTTATTCATGGGTGTGGCGGCGCTTATCATGCTTGTTGTGTCTGGTGGATCAGTTACATTTCTGGTCGTGCTGTACTCAATCAATGTGTTTATCACCTTCGTTTTGTCGCAGGCGGGGATGGTTCGCCATTGGATTCAGGTGCGTGATAAAGTATCCGACTGGAAAAAGCGAATTACAATTAACGGCGTCGGACTTGTGATGTGCTTCTTTATTCTCATAGCGGTTATAGTTGTCAAATTCCACGAGGGAGCTTGGCTGACATTTATCATCACCGGTGCCCTGATGGGAGTTGCCGTTTTGATACGCCGCCATTACCGACACACCTCGAAACTCCTGCGTCGACTGGATACGCTTGTTGATGTCGTCAAGGCCTCGGGCAAAGTTCACGCCGCCGATCACCCTGAAGAACTTGGTGAAGTTCCCCTCCCCAAGTTCGATCCAAGAGGCAAGACGGCGGTGATGACCGTTTCGGGATTCAACGGCACCGGGTTGCATACGCTGTTAAACATTCGTCGCGTTTTTGGCGATACCTTCCGGAATTTCGTTTTTATCCATGTCGGCGTGGTTGATGCCGGCAATTTCAAAGGATCGGCCGAGTTGCATAATCTCGAAGTTCACGCCCAGCACGAGGCCAACATGTATGTGGAATACATGCGTCGCGAAGGGTTTTACGCCGTGTCGATGAAAACTATCGGAAATGATATTGTCGACGGTGTGATGGATTTCGCGCCGACGATTTTTCAAAAATATCCCAATGCTGTTTTCTTTGGCGGTCAGATTGTGTTTCCCGAAGAAACAATCATGACTCGCTTTTTGCATAACTACATCGTGTTTGCCATCCAGCGGAAGTTCTATCACCGCGGGCTACCGTTTATCATCATGCCGATTCGAGTGTGAAGGCGTCTGGTAGCCCATTCCGTGTGTGGTGGGTGCTTATACCTACCGCGTTTTCGTGCGTGGCGGTCGTCCCCGCCCGCCACGTTTGTGTCGAGTATTGTAGGTCGAAATCCCCTGCCCCGAAGGGTGACCGAAGGGAATCCTGCTGCTTCAGCCGCAAGGGGGTCGAGCACAGCGAGAGGTTTCGACACTATTCTTAGTCGGTAACAATCTGCATCTAAAAGCGAATAAGAAAGATGTCGAAACCACCCTTCGAGGAACTCAGGACTTCGCAAGGGATTTCGACCTACAATACGAGGCAGACGAGGACGTCCGCCGCACACTGTCCGAAATATCAGGGGAAGATCAAACCCCTGCCGCTCAGCGGTCGCTCGAAGGGCGGTTTCGACATCTTGGCTTTGTTTCACATCGCCACTCATTTTTCAGAGGTTGGATTCCGTGGGCGAACCCGTTGAGTGGTGCGAAATTGCGGAAGTTTGGCTTTGTTTGACATCGCTTCTGTTTTTCGTAGCACCTCTCAATCGAGAAATCAATTGGGTTCGTTTGGTAACAATTTTAAATTTCTCACGATACATCCTTTCTCCGGCCTGATCCATCCGACTCTACATATATGAGGGCGGGTGCGGTNNGTTTGGAGTCAGTGAGTATGGTTTCAGAATCCCACGATAAATCGTGGGCCACCAAGGCGAAGAGGAGATTGCTTCGTCGAAGCTCCTCGCAACGACGTCAGGCGAATTGCCCCTGTCGAAACTCAGAGCTTTGCCAGTATAGCCACAATCCGCTCGGCGGTGTGGCCGTCCCATAACTCAGGAATGCACCCCTGCTTGTGCTTTCCGTCAAGTATATCACGAACGACTTCGAGCATTTTGTCCGGCGAGGGGCCGACCAGAATGTTCGAGCCGACATCGACGGTAACCGGTCGCTCAGTGTTATTTCGTATAGTGACGCAGGGAATCTGGAGATAGGTGGTTTCTTCCTGCACGCCGCCGGAGTCGGTCAGGACAAAGTTGCATTCGGATTGTAGGCGAAGAAAATCAAAATACCCAAGCGGTTCGATCAAACGGAGCGGGCCGCTGGTCGGGGTGATCGCCAAGTTATGCTTAGCCAATCCCTTAAGAGTGCGCGGGTGGCAGGGGAAAACAACCGGCACGGTATCTCCGATAGAAATCGCGGCGTTGATAATCGACATGAGGATAGCAGGATTGTCGACATTCGAGGGCCGGTGCAAAGTCATCACGGCATATTTATTCGGTTTGAGTTTCAGGTCGGTAAGAATGGATGATTTCTTTGCCGCCGCAAGAGAACTGACCAGCGAGTCGATCATGATGTTGCCGGTAAAGAACACCTGGCGCATGTCGACGCCTTCCCGCTCCAGATTTTTGAGTCCTGATGGCTCAGAGACAAACAGGTAGTCGGATAATTGGTCGGTAACGATCCGGTTGATCTCTTCGGGCATGGCGGAGTCGAAACTTCGGAGTCCCGCCTCGATATGGGCGATTTTAATCTGCAGTTTTACCGCCGCCAGCGAGGCCGCCCTGGTGGAGTTGACGTCGCCGAACACCACGACCAAATCCGGCTTCTGCTCAATGAACACTTTTTCAAGCTTAATTATGATTTTAGAGGTTTGCTCCGTTTGTGAGTCCGACCCGACCCCCAGATGTATGTCCGGACGGGCCATCCCCAGTTCTTCAAAAAACAATTGCGAGAGATTGTAGTCGTAATGCTGACCAGTGTGAATCAACAGAGTTTCAAAGCGATCAGGAAAGCGACGCAACTCGCGCATGAGCGGAGCGACTTTCACAAAATTCGGGCGGGTGCCGACAATCAACGCCAGTTTTCTGATCATGACGCGCAATCACCTAATAGTTGTGACGAAGCAAAGTTATTCCGAACCGTGGTGATACTCATTACGGGTGGCAAGATAGAGAATTGGTGAGCAAATTCAAGCAGGTATCAGATGTCCGGAGTTTCTACGGAGAAACGTGGACTTGAGAGTAGTTCAGCGAATGACGATGACCTTTCCCTGAAGCGAAGTACCTTCAACGCTCCACAGGTAGACGCCCGAAGCTACCGGTTGACCAGCCGCGTTGGTACCGTCCCATTGAACCTCGTCGATGACATTCGACCACTGTCGCACGACATCGCCGGATATGGAGATCATTGCTACATTCGATCCTTGGGGAATATCTGTAAAAGTCGTCTGGGTGGTCAGATTCGGTCGAAACGGATTAGGGTAGGCGTGGGTTTGAGGAAGAACGGTGAATGACGAGATACCGCTATAGTCGAAGCTGTTGGCGCGCACCCGCCAAAAATATGTCAGATCCGACTGCAACGGTTGATTCACGCGCCATTCGGTTTGACCGTCGGCCTCTTCCACAATAGAACCATACGCCACCATACCGATAAAGTTCGAGTCGGTCGCAACTTCAAAATAATAGACATTGGATGTGCCAGCTAGAATGTTGTCGACCACCAGCTTTGGCTTCGAGGACGGGACAACACTCAATTGCGGCGGAGAAACCAGAGTTGCGATTTCCCCGGTGCCGGCTCCTAGATTTACCTGAGCAAGGGCGGTGGAAATATTTGAGAGCGATGACACATTGCCGGCGTCGTCGACTGCCTTCATTCCCACGTTATAACTTTGACCGGCGGCCAACCCAGTCAGGATTACTGACTGGGCGGTGCCTGAAGGCGTCGGAATCGGAGGGCTGATCCACAAAGACGCGAGACCAAAGTTCGTGGCGCTTATTGAATTTTGTGAGTATCTGATTTCATAGACACGGGCAGTGCCGGATCCGCCATCATCACCCGTGGCATGCCAGCTCAGGAGCATTTCTCCGCTATTACTGCCGGGGGCCGCGGACAAATCGATGACCGGATCGGGCGGAGTGTTGTCAAGAGTAGTCGTCGTTTGAGAGGTGACGTTGGACAATCCCGACCAATTGGGAACTTCGTCGGCGACTTTCAGCGCAAAGTAATAAACTGTGCCGGGAGAGAGCCCTGCGACCAGAAGAGATTCTGCCGCGCCAGCGATTTTGGGAGCAGGTGGCGTTGCGATGAGGATCGCAGAACCGAAATTGACAGTCGTGATTGGGGCTGTCGAGTATCTGATCTCATACTGTGTCGCTGAGCCGGTTGTACCATCATCGCCTACCGCTATCCATGTCAACACCGCGCTATTTGGCGAGGGGTTGGTCGCGACAAGAGTCGAAACAGTGGCGGGAGGAGTCTGCTCTGGTAAAGTGGTACGGCTTACCACGTTTGACAGGACTGACCAGTTAGGAATTTCGTCGGCAGTCTTAATCGCGAAATAATAGGTGGTGTTCGTCGCCAAACCGACGACCGTGAGAGTCTCCGTTTGACCGGATGATTTTGGCGTTGGTTCGCCGGTTACTTGAGTGGCTGAGGCCCAATTTGCATTTGTGATTGTTGAAGTCGCGTAGCGCAAATCATATTGAGATGCAGTTCCGGTAGCGCCATCATCTCCTTTTGCTGTCCATGTCAAGGTGATCGAGGTAGAGGTAGTCTGGGCACGTAGTGACGGAGTCAATATCCCTATCGCGGCGATAAAGATCGTCAGCGTAAGGATAATCCGTTCCTTCACTCCGGCCATCGAGCAACCTCCAGTAAGAGTTTCCCGAACAATCTGTTTTAACATCAAGCTGTTCCTCTTAGTTGGGTTTTGTCGCGTAAGTACTTGTTCGCCTCAGCATGAATACAAACATCGGGCCAGTCTGCGGGCAGATTTGTATGTCGATATGTTTCAAATAGAAACGGCGATGAACAAGAGCGGAGAATGGAAATAATTCCTGAATTGGTGTTCAATGGCTGGTATTTTGTTCAGTACGTGAACAGCAATGCCGCGTGAGTACTGAGTAATGAAAGATGGAAAGATGCGAGTGTGTCGACTGCCAACCGGAGTCAGAAACAGCGAAGAAGCGGAGTGTGAGATATAAACAAATAATCAGTCAATCGTGTCATATCGGATATATCTACAATGTTGAAGGGGTCGGAGTCGACATTCGCCTCAGCGTGACAGATACACATTGGGTGGGTGCTTACATACAAATATTGAATCAACACGGTGAGATCCGAAATGTCTACCTCGTTGTCCAATGAACAATCGACGTTGCCGGGAATATCGGCGCATACGCCGCCGCAAGTTGTCATGCTACATTCGTTCGAGAGTCCCGACCAATTGTATGCTCCATCGGCCGTGTTCATGCGGAAGTAGTATGTAGTATTTGGGGTGAGATTGTCTATTGTACAGATTTGAAGCAGGCCGGGGTTGGCAGGAAGAGGCATTGTGGAAGCGCGACTGGCTTGGTTCCAGTTGGCAGAATCGATTGGCGCCGTCGAAAATCGAATGTCGTATAGGTATGCCCTGCCAGAGGAACCGTTGTTCCCCGGTGAGCTCCAGCAAATGGTGATGGTATGGGTGGTAGGTCCTCCGGCCAAGCAAAATGAACTAAATAGACATAATGCGACACTCAGTTTTACAAGAAACTTCATAGATCTTTACCATAAACGGTCAAATGTAGTAACCAAACGCAGTATCTGTGAGGGATTACCAAACCACTTCAGCGCGGCCCAGTCTAATTGATTTTACTACTACACACAACTATAAAATCTGAATAGCGCATCAGATGTGAGAAGCTCCAACCATATTGCGCAATTACAGATTGTGTGTATTCAACTCGCCCTACTCGCCCTACCCGTCCAAACCGATCTTCGTAAGAAACACCGGCCAGCGCGGGTCAGAATGCAACGACTTCAGGAAGGGTTGCATTCTTGATTGCAATTCAATTGTTTTGTCGCAATGCGAGCAGAGGAATATGGCACTATTCGGGTTGAGTGCAATGACTATTGGCGTTTCATCGTAATCCGTTGTGCCGCAATAAAGTTGCAGGTGCCAGTCGCGCTCCATTTACAATAACAAAGGCCGCATGGTGCATGCGGCCTTTGTGTATCGAGCTATGAGCGTCTGTATGTTATTGCGTGTACCGCTTGCGGAACTCCTCCGCCGCTTTCTTGCGGGCGGCTTTGATTTCGGCCGGTTCCTTTCCGGTGAACCATTTGTGTCCGTCCATATCGAGCGTCTGTAAAACCAGTTTCTCGACCTCTTCTGCCGCAGTCGCCTTGGCGCCGCCCTCCGCCTTGGCGTGCGCAATCAATTCTTTCACTTGCGGAATGAATTGCATATAGAATCGGTCGGCGACTTCAAACATACCGTGCCACTGTGTGTAGTCAGGCGCGAACATCGCCGCTCCCATGCGGGCGCGACGACCCTCGTGGTGCCACAAGTAGTAATATGTCCATTCAATTTCTTCGTCAAAATCGACATCGGCAGACAGAAGGCCCACCGAACGAAGCTTCATATAGATTGCCTTGGCCGGCTCAGCAAACTTTTCGTTATAGAGTCCGACCAGTCCGTCATACTGTTGATAGAAATTGTCGGTGTAGTTTGAGGTATGGCAATTGGAGCAGACCTTCTTCATGTCGGCTCGACGATTCTCCCAAGATTTCCCTTTCTTTCCCGCTTTGATCGCCGCCGCGTCGACTTTCTGTGACACGGGCGGTCGCAACGTCCAACTGATTCGGTCGCCGACATCGTGTGTCATCGGCAGATCTTTGGTCGCCGACATGTGGCAGGTCGCGCAAGTGGGCGCGGCCGAGTAGTCGATCCCGACAATCCACGAGGAGTTGTTGAGATTCATGCGATCGATATTGGCATAGTAGGCGATGCCGTGCTTGGATTCTTCGTAGATTTCTTTTTGCGGATGATCCGGCCCAAGATGGCACTTGCCGCAGTTTTCGGGCTGACGGGCCAAGGCGGCATCGAAAGAATGCCGGCTATGACACGCGGCGCACGATCCTTTTGATCCGTCCGGATTGATTCGGCCCATGCCTGAGTTCGGCCAGGTGGTGGCGTCAAGCGTTTTGTCGGGATTTACTTTGATAACTGATCCGTGACACTGTTTGCATCCGTTGACCGCGGCCATAGGGCCTTCGATTACTTCGCCCAGCATATTGTCAAGCGAACCCAAAATCGCCCCGGCATCAGCATGGTGCGAGGCCTGAAATTCGTTGAATTCGTTGACGTGGCACTTGGAACAGTCTTTGGGTGACACGATTACAGCAATCGAGTAGCCGTTGTGGTCGACCGCGTCGGCATCTTTGGGGTCGGCGGCATGGCATTCATAACATCCGACATCGGCTCCATAATGGCGGCTGTGCCGCCATTCTTTGACAAGACCGGGCATATCGGCTTCGTGGCAGGTTACGCACGAGGCCGACTGTTCCGACAGTGAGGTCGGCACGGTTCGGTCAGCGTGTACTGTTAGCCCTGTTGTTACAAACAACAGAGCAACAACGCCGACCAGTTTACTTAGAAATTTCATGCGTGAACTCCTTTTCAGTCCAGAAACCTGTTATTCAATCAATAGCATCTTGCCGTTAAAATCAGAAATCAACCGAGGCGGACGCATACATCCAATAACCGTTATCAGAAAAGCTTGTTTTAGCGTATGAATCGGACGGCAGAAACGTCGCGGCTCCCAGTTCAAATTTCATACCCTTTACTTTCGTTATAGTAGTAATCAAGTCAAACTCCCAGCCGAGCTTTTCGCTTGATTCCACAGCCGTAGTGAACCGATGGATGTCCCCTTTGAGCGTCCATCCCGGCGTCGGCTCAATTTTGGCGCGTAGCATCACATCTACGAGACCGCGGTAGCCCACGACATTTGAGCTTAAGAAATAATCCATGAAACCGCGATATTTGTGACCGGTGTAGTACAGGTTGTCATACGATGTCATGTCGCCGGATAAAGTGTCGTCATCACCCGATGTGTAGTCAAACCCCACGGCAAGACGCGGCTTTGTCGGCGAAGGAAACGAAAGCCCGTATTCAGCGGCGATCATATGGGCGGAGATATTCGTAGATATCGACTGATCTTTGGTCAGACGCATACCGCCGAACTGGTAAACACCGTTGACCGTGATATCGGACCTGCCGGAGGTTCGGTTGTAATACACCCCCATGCTCATACGATCCATGCGATCATGACTCACATAGGACGTATCGCTATCGTCTTCATATAACCAGAGAAATTCAAGTCGTGTTTTTGTTAACGCGACATTGGCGCCGTACATGCGATAATCTTCCTTGAGTTTACCGCTTGTTGATTCTATGTGCTGAAGGGCAAACAGATGAGTAAGACAATTTGACTCATTAAATGAGAAACTGACTCCCTCGAAAGCCCTTGCCACATTATGCCAGTCGACGGCGCCGATCACCCGTTCATTGCCAAAGCTCATTTCAAACCGCCCTGCCTGCAAACGTAAGTTCCTGACCGGAAAATTATCGACCGCCAGCCAGGCCTGATGTAAATCCACATTGGCGGTGCTGGTTGCCGTGCTGGTGGCAGGCCGATCACTGGCGAAAGCCCCTAACCTGCGGCTGTCCTGCAACTGGATGAAGGCATGAACCGAGGAATCGATGTCGGCTGTAACGCCAAAACGAGTCCGCATATCGGTGTACGAACTGGTTGGGAGAAGGCCGAAACTTTTGCCATCAACTTCAAATCTGGTTCGTACCTGACCAGAAAACTTGAGGGTGGTCTCCGCAAGCGAGATTGCGGGTGCAATACCGAAGCACACAATCGCCGCTGTGAGGTACAGGAGTCGTTTCATACTATCAACCTTTCTTTTATAACGGGGGAATTCCTCATTTATTGCGCATTTGATGATCAAGCACATCTATTGAGTCAATTCACGGTCGAAATGTCAAATAAAAACTCTGTTACCGAATTGACTTAGATCAATATTACAAGATTAGGTAGCCCTTCAAGAATACCGGTAGTGTATTTTCGAGTGAGACAAATTTTCAATGGTAGGTCTCAAATCAAAAGCTACATCAACCGCAAAAAATCGTGGATCAAATATTACCAGAGTCGAAACTTGCGGATGTCTGTCCTGTTACAAGGGGAAACGAGTTATTAACGGTAAAGAGGGGAAATGATGACACTGTTAGGAAAGTTTTTCATGATTATGTCTGTGTTAGTAGTGTTGGGCTGTGTTGCGTCAGCCGAACCGAGCGCGAAACCACAAAGAACCGGAGATTCAATTGTTATGACCGCCAATCACCTAACCATTGCATTTAAGACCATCGACGGCCACGATTGCTCTCTTTCAGCATTTGCAGGGAAAGCCGTCCTGATCGTCAATGTCGCCAGCAAGTGCGGATACACCCCCCAGTACAAGGGACTTGAGCAATTATATGAGAAATACAAGACATCCGGGCTGGTGGTGGTTGGATTTCCCGCCAATAATTTTGGTAAGCAGGAACCGGGCACAGACGCCGAGATCAAGACTTTCTGCGAGATTAAATACGCAGTGACTTTTCCAATGATGGCCAAAGTGAGTGTCAAAGGGGGCGATATCCACCCGCTCTTTCGCTGGCTAACAGAGAAATCACCGCTACCGGGTGAGATAAAATGGAATTTTGGCAAGTTCTTGCTTGATAAAGAAGGCCGTTTGATAGCACGTTTCCCCTCGGAGGTTGAGCCACTGGACACACAGCTCACCTCCAAAATTGACGCGGCCTTGAAATAGCAATTGAACATCGCTTCGCCGCACGACCGGTCATACGAGGAGAGACACCAGTGATTCGCCTGTTTGTTGCCATAAACCTGCCCGATCCAGTCAAACACGACCTGATCCTTTTGGGGTACGGGTTTCCCGGTGCCCGATGGATAGAGCCGGCGAATATGCATTTGAATCTGCGGTTTATCGGCGAAGTAGATGAGGGGGTCTATCAGGATATTGGAGAAACTCTCACCGAGGTAGAGCTTGAATCGTTTGATCTGTCGCTTAAAGGAACCGGTTTTTTTCCTCCAAAGCAATATCCGCATACTCTCTGGGCCGGGATCGAGAAAAGTGAGCCGCTGACTATTCTGCATAGCCGGGTCGAAGCGGCATTGGCGCGGGTCGGGTTTCAACGTGATAGCAGAAAATATGCTCCCCATGTTACGTTGGCTCGTTTGAATGGCAGTCCTGTCCAGCAGGTGGCAGGGTGGCTGGCGACCAATTCGCTGTTCAAAACCGGGGCTTTCACCGTCGAATCATTTTGTCTATATTCGAGCGTGCGTACCGGTCATGGCGCGGAGTACCAGATAGAACAGGAGTATGAATTAGGGTCTAACGGACAAGTTGATTTATGAAGCATCATCGCAAAGAACTCACATTCAACATCCCGACGCGACGGGGATTTATCAATATCACACCCGAAGTTGAGAAGGCCATTAAAGAAAGTGGCGTGCGTGAAGGACTTGCGTTGGTCAACGCCATGCACATAACAGCATCGGTGTTCATAAATGATGATGAATCCGGATTGCACCAGGACTACGATATATGGCTGGAACATCTGGCGCCGCACGCGCCGATCTCGCAATACCGTCACAACGATACCGGTGAAGACAATGCCGATGCCCACCTCAAGCGACAGGTGATGGGGCGTGAAGTGGTCGTCGCGATTACTGAGGGGAAATTGGATTTCGGACCGTGGGAGCAGATATTTTACGGAGAATTCGACGGCGGCCGGCGTAAGCGGGCGCTTATCAAGATAATCGGAGAATAGATGACTGTTACAGAAGAAAGGGAAAGCAATCGTGTCAGTACACTCATGGATTAAAAGAGGCGCGCTAATCGCCGCGATCGGTCTGCTGGCGATAGGTTTGGCTGTTGCCGAACCGATGCCGCCAGTGGCAAAGATCGTCCCCAAGGTAGACACCGTGTTTGATGTTACCCTGGTCGACAACTACTACTGGCTTCGCGAGAAAACCAATCCCGAAGTGATCGATTATCTCAAAGCGGAAAACGCCTACACCGACTCGATGACCACCGGGATCAACTCGCTAAAAGAACAACTATACAACGAGATTCTAGGGCGGATCAAAGAGACCGATATGTCGTTACCGGTCAAGCGTGACAACTATTATTACTATTCACGCGATGAAAAAGGAAAACAGTACAAGATTTACTGCCGCAAGAAGGGAAATCTTGAGGCGGTCGAGGAAATCTACCTCGATGTCAACGCTCTCGGTGAAGGCAAAAGCTATGTCGGCGTGGGAGGACTATCGGTCAGTCCCAATCATGAATTGCTGGCCTATGCAGTCGACACGCTTGGGAACGAGATTCATGCGATTCATGTGAAGAATCTTTCGACTGGGGAAACGTATGCCGATGCCATTTCCAACGCCGACGGTGGGTTGGCTTGGGCGAACGATAACAAGACGGTGTTCTACACGACGCTCGACGACATTTTGCGGCCCTGGCAGGTTTGGAAGCATGTGATTGGGACTGATCAGTCGACCGATGTCAAAGTATTCGAGGAACCCGATCAGCGTTTTTATGTGAGCATATCCCGCACCAAGAGCGATAAGTTTATTCTGATGTCGATTGGTTCTCAAGTTACTTCGGAAGCTTGGTACTTAAGCGCCGACGCTCCCGATGGGGCATTCGCGGTGATTGAACCGCGTCGGCAGGATATCGAATATGGTGTGGATCACCACGGTGAGAAATTTTTCATTCTGACCAACGATCAGGCGAAGAATTTCAAGCTCATGGAGACACCGATAGCCGCACCGGGCCGGGAAAACTGGAAAGAGGTAGTGCCGACTTCCGATAGTGTTATGCTTGAAGATATTGAAATTTTTCGTGACCATTTGGTCTTGTCGAAGAGATCAAACGCTCTCACCCAGCTTGAGATTCGCAATCTTGCGACCGGCGTGAATCATCAGGTATCGTTCCCCGAGCCGGTGTACACAGTCCGGGTTGGAGCGAATCCCGACTTCAAGAGCGAAACTCTTCGGTTTACTTTCATGTCGCTGGTGACGCCGTCATCGATTTACGATTACAACATGAACAGTCGTGAACGAACTCTAATGAAACAACAGGAAGTTGTCGGTGGCCACGATCCCTCTCAGTACCAATCCGAACGCATATATGCGAAAGCGGCTGACGGCGTTATGATCCCGGTGTCGATTGTGTACAAGAAGGGGCTCAAACGCGACGGTCTCAACCCTTGCTGGCTGACCGGATATGGCGCCTATGGGATGCCGTCTGATCCGTATTTTTCCTCTGGTCGATTGAGTCTTCTCAATCGTGGCTTTGTCTACGCGCTGGCGCATATTCGCGGCGGCGGCGACAACGGACGCACTTGGTATGAGAACGGGAAATATTTCCACAAGAAAAACACGTTCACTGATTTCATCGCCTGTGCTGAAGCGCTGATCGCGGAGAAATTCACCAGCTCGGAGAAACTTGCGATCAACGGCGGTTCGGCTGGAGGACTGCTGATGGGCGCGGTGCTCAATATGCGCCCTGATCTGTTCAAAGTTGTCATCGCCGACGTGCCCTTTGTCGACCTGATCAATACGATGCGCGATTCGACAATCCCGCTAACCATTATAGAATGGGAGGAATGGGGAAATCCTCTCAAGAAAGATTTCTTTGAGTATATGTTGTCGTATTCACCGTACGATAATGTCGCGAAGAAAGTATATCCCGATGTGTTGATCACTGCGGGCTTGAACGATCCGCGTGTCGCCTACTGGGAACCGGCAAAATTAACGGCCAAGCTCCGAGCCAATAAGATCGACAAGAATCTGTTGTTGCTGAAAACGCGCATGGACTCGGGTCATGGCGGTGCGTCTGGCCGGTATGACGCGATCAAGGACATCGCGTTTGAGTACGCGCTCGTGCTGGAGCGGTTGGGTTTAGCGAAGTAGATTTGTTTATCCAGAGAAAAAGCGTCAGGTGTCGCCACCTGACGCTTTTTTATTGTTCTCAATGTGGTCAGGCTCTCAACCTGACCGCACGTTCAACTTTCAGTCCAATAGATCAACCCTTTTCCATCATCTGCCAAACTCGACCCTCAAGCATCAGTATTTGTCCGGGTGTCCCGGCAAGTTTGACCATGCTCAGGAGTTGGTTGGCGGTGGCGACTTCCTCGACCTGCTCGGAGATTTTCCAGTCGATAAAATCGCGGGTGGCGTGGTCGCCTTCTTTTGTTGCCATGTCAACAATCTCATGAACCATCTTGGTGGTCTTGATTTCAACCTGAACGAACGATTCGCAGGCGTCGAGAGCATTCTTGAAGCTGGTTTTTGGTTTGTCAAGTTCAGTCAACGTGACTTCCGCTCCCTGATCGATCAGATATTTCGCAATCTTTTCGGCGTGTTCCCGTTCTTCGTTCGCCTGTTTGAAAAAGAATTTGGCGAAGACCTGAAGCCCGGACGATTCAAACCAATATCCAGTCGCTATATACGACCAGGCGTTATGGTGTTCGTGCATGACCTGCTTATTTAGGCGCGCGGCCATTTTCTGAGATATCATCATACGATTAGACTCCTTTGTCTATTGTCAATAAGTTCAGTACCAATATCATTCCAACGATATTATCAGTTATCAGTTCCCAAATCTGCTATTAAATGACTGAAAAGCAAGCGGATAATGGACAAAACAGCGAAGAATAAATGAAATTCAATTTCAATACAGGGGGACGGGCATTTGCCAAGAGAATTCAAATTGTGTACATATATATCAAACCCAAGAATCATCTTGATTTATGCTCTTTTGACAGCGATGTATAGGAAACCAAGCCCGGAGGCATTGTCACTCAAAGGAGTACATTATGACTGATCTCGAACTCTTGCGACACACGGTCGCCACTCTTGCATATCGCGCCGGAAAGACCATGCGCGGCGCACCGGCCTCATTCGCCGATTTCAAACCGGGGCCGACCTCTAACACGGCCGTGCAAGTTGTCGCCCACATGGGCGACCTGTTTGACTGGGCCTATACGATGATCGACGGCGACATCAAATGGAATACCGCTACCCCGCTCCCATGGGATCAGGAGGTTTCGCGATTTTTCGCGGCTCTCAAGAAATTCGATGACGGCCTCGCTTCTGGTCGGCCAATCAAGATTGAATTGACGAAGATGTTTCAGGGGCCGATTGCCGACGCCCTCACTCACACCGGACAACTTGCGATGATGCGTCGTTTGGCGGGTTGCCCCATGAAAGGCGAGAGTTACACCCGAGGTGATATCGTAATTGGCCGTGTCGGTTTCGATCAGACACCCGCGAATCCGAAGTATGAGTTTGATTGAGAGAGGGGATTTCGACTTCGGTTCTTATCTTAACGCGGAGGCGACATTGCTTTGTCGAAGACTCCTCGCAATGACGTAGAATGGAGAGAGTATCATGGGGCAGACGGGACGTCTGCCGCCCACGGAATAGGCAGGAGCACGGGGCTCCAGCCCTACGAGTTATCATCTGACGCCACGAATCGTATTATCGAACCCACAGCAAGCTGTGGGGCACCAAGAAAACTACATCCACCTCTTAAACAACTTGAGTATTCCCTGGTCCCAGCCGACTCGGTGGGTAACGCCGGTTTTCCCTTGATGCAAAAGCTCTTCTTTATGCTCCAAATACCATTTGTGCGAGGTGATCAAGGCATCTTGATTTGAATTGTTCGCTTTCCATCCGAGTTTCTTTTCGATCTTCTCAGTCGAGACATAACTGTCTTTGTCGGCGGTGCCGTACACCCATTTGTAGAGCGGAGAAATCTTCATAAACTCAAAGACCGCCAGCGCGCCCTTCACAAGCGGAGCCGGAGTCGGCATTACCCGGGAGCCGTTGCCTGCGAAATCACACAGTGCCCCGACATCGATTTTGACTTTTTCAAATCTCTGCGCGCCCACATTGAAAATATCGTTAGCAATATCGGGCGGCGCACTACCTGCCAGCGAGATCGCCTCAATCAAATCGGTAACTTCAAGAAGTTGGTAGAGGTTATTTCCTTTGCCAATAATCGGAATTCGTTTGCCGGAATCGACCCAATCATACAATATTTGAAACACGCCCAGCCGCGCCGTACCGATAAATGTCTTCGGGCGGATTACCGGCACACACATGCCCATCGCCCGATATTCGGCGCAGACCGATTCGCCTGCGATCTTACTTTCGCCGTACGCACCCACCCCAATAACCGGGTCGGTTTCAATCAATGGGTGTTTGTCCGGCACACCATAGACGGCGGTCGAACTGATAAATATCACCCGCTCGACCTTGCACTTTTTCGCCTGCTCAAGCGTGTTGCGCACTCCGGCGATATTGGTCGACATGATTTCTTCGCGCGGCCAGAGTGGAAGCGCCGCGGCGCAGTGGACAATGATATCAATCCGGTTGTCTTTGACCAGTCGATACATCTTGTCGGAGTCGCGGACATCGACATTGACAAGTAGAGACCCTTCGGGATATTCGTTGGCGAAAAACGGTGCTATATCGTTAAAGGCCAAGAACGCCGCGCCACGCGGCGCCAGATTTTGCGCGAGATGATACCCCAAAAATCCGGCGCCACCGGTGACTAAAATTCGTTTACCATGCATTGTTTTCGCTCTTCATTCTATCATTCTCCAGATAAGGTAGCCCACCGCTTCGCGGTGGGAGTTCGTCAAAGGTTCCCTAATCTCGCCGCATAGCGGTGAGCTACCTGCTATCAAATTTGCCGAGGCGAGATTGCTTCGGCCTCATAAGAATTCGGCACTCGCAATGACGTATGGGACCGGTGACTAAAATTCGTTTACCTTGCATTGCGACTCATTTCGTTTCCACTGCATCATTCATGGTAGCCCACCGTTACGCGGTGAGTCTTCCATTTATAACAATCGAGGACGCCCGCTGGCGTCCTCATACATGAATATAGCAGATTTCCAAATTCCGACAAGACCCAATGAGGCCCCGCCGAAGTCGCTGTTCAATATTTGCGAATGTCCGAATGACGGTCCTCATGTCCGCCCAGTCCCATACCCGGCCCGTACAGAATGGCATTTACTAAGAGTCGCCGCGTGCCCCAAAGATATCCGCGGAAATGTGGATCATCAGCGAACAAAATAATCTGTCCAGAACCGTGCGACTCCTGAGTAAGATACGCCGAATTGGCGAGGCGCGTCCGGGCCTCGGGCCACAAAAGTCCCGATATTCGGAGTGACTTATCGTCGGCGAATCTTCCGACTGTCTTGACTGGCGGTGCGCTCAATAAAACCGTGCTTCCGGCAAACAACGCCGGCACTGAAGAATCCATACCGAACGACAACCATGATTCAGGATCCAGATTCACGCGAAGAAACGCTCCCTGTGGCGAAAACTTGCGCTGGAACGCTTCGAGTTCCTTGGCGTCTTCAGGCGACAGCCCCCCCGGCTCTTTGTCGGCCTTCTTTTCAGCGGGAGTTTTTTCGGGATACCAGAGCGCAAGCGTATCCACCACTGCGGCGGCTTGCTCTCGTTTCAGACTTACAGCAAATTTGTCGAGTTTTTCGAGCGACTGCCCTCTCAATCGCACGGATGAAAGCCCGGTTGAACTATCGGCCGCCCATGATGCCGCACTCCCAACACATATCAGAGTTCCGCCGGCATTTATCCAAGTTTCAAGATTCTCTTTGCCACTCTTGCCCAGACGATCGCCCAGCGGACCCCACGATGACGGGATGACAAGGACATTGTACGCCGACAGATCGCCGTATCGCATATCGTTAACTCCGAGCAGAGAATGCGGCAAACCCATTTCGCGATCTAGCACATACCATATTGATCCGACCGAGGTAAAATCGATTCCGTCCCCTGCAACCAAGGCGACGCGAGGGGATTCTAAAAGACGATAGACATCAGCTCCAAGCGAGGCGCCTTCGCTCGCTTGAAAAGTATGCACACCGTAGGCATGCACGCTGCATTTTTCCGCGATCGGCTTGATGATCTCTGCGAGCGAATCGAGATTTCCGCGCACCCGCATAACCAGTGATCCGGGATTGAACGTGTTTCCCTCCACGCTGAATTTCCTTTCAGCGGCGTACACTTTGATACCTGCGGCAAAGGCGTTCACGAGGAAGCACGAAGTCGCTTCCCCTTCCATGTTGACGATATACGCCGCTTGCGGGCCGGAGTTGACCACCTGTCCCTTAGGCGGTGTACTTATTGTCACTCCTTCGGTTCGCGCGGATATCGGCGCGGTTGTGGCGTAGCTTGTCAGATCAAAGGCGAGCGGAAGTGACCATGTTGAAATATCATACAATCGAGATTCATCTTTCTTTTGCACAAACCGGCGCTCTTCCTCGAGCATTGACAGTTTGAACCGAGGGTCAAATTCCAAAATCGCCTTGGCCAGAGTCCCCTGAATTTGAGCGGTCGACACGACATACGAGCCGATGGGTACTCTCACTCCGCTAACTTTGTTCCCTCGACTGTCGGTAGCCGATGAGAGCGAAAAATCGACGACTGTCTTTTGAACTTCGATTCCCTGCTTCAGAAGTGTGTTCACGAAAGTCGCCTGTTTTACGGCGTCGTTATCCGGCGGGAACACAAATGACAACCCTGATGTGCGTCCGTTGTCGACAATTTGAACGCGGGCGGCCCGATAATCAGCAAGAATGTCGTCGCGGTGGACGGAAAGCGAGTTGAGGTTAGCGATGCTCGACACAATCTGGTGGTGTACTGCTTCATGATAGGTGAGCAGGTAGTCACCTGACTGTTTGATCATACCGCCACTTACACGCGCTTGTTCGTACAGAAGTCCGATTGTGCCGGAGTACGATGACCAAGAGCCGCCGTAGCCGGGGTACCAGTCTTCATTCCACTCGCCAGAATAGTGCGGCCAGCCATATTGATCGAGCGCAGTTCCCTGTTCCGTGCCGAATGTCTTCCACCATTTTTTTACAGATTCAGGGACGTTGTAATTTATCGGTTCGCGTGGCGGGTTAGTAAGGAAAGTCGCGTCGGCTCCCATTTCATGGGCGTCGACCACAAGTTGTGGCAACCATTTGAGCATAGTGGCTATCCGGCCTTCGGACTCCGGCTGTGTGATTAAAACCCAGTCACGATTCATATCAAACCAATAATGATTTCCTCGACCATAGGGCCAACTGCCCCGGTGTTGAAGCGCTTCCATATTGTAATTAGGAACAAACCCGCGATAGGTCTCAAGCATTGAGAGAAATCGTTCGCGGCCATCTGGGTTTTGAATCGGATCGATGATTACCACGACTCTTTCGAGCATTCGAATTACAGCCGGATCAGTTGAAGCTGTCAGGTGGTGGATCAAGGCAATCGCGGCATCGACCCCAGAGCATTCGTCGCCGTGAATGCTGTACCCAAGCCAGGCGACGGCCGGAAGTTTGCCAAGCGTCACAGAGGCATCATGCGGCGAAGTCTTCGGGTTGGCATACGTGGCTAGGTCCGTTTGTATCTTATTCAGATTACGAATATTTTCAGGCGATGAAATAAACACATTGTAAAGCGCGCGCCCTTCGTGAGTGGTCGCGTGTGTTTCGATTTTGATTCTATCTGATTTTCCGCCGAGAGCTTTCAGATAAGCCACCAACTCGTGATACCGGAGCGGCCACTGTCCGATCTGTCTGAGTAGATAGTCATTCGGTTTTGGTATCTGCTGATCGTACTGCGCGTTGGGAAAAAACGCCGATGTATCGACTGGGATATCTGGAGAATACGACGGGTCAAAGGCGCGGGCAGTGGAGATGGCACAGCTGATCACTGCCACCAATGCAAGAATCGCGTACATGCGGCGCATCGTTACCTCATTCGGGTTGAAAGTTATCGTGAAGATACATGGTCAGCCGGTCACACGTCAACGGCTGAATGCGGCCGAAAAATGCCAAAGTGCGAGGGCTAAAATCTGAGTGCTAACTGCGCCCAACCACCGCCTCGGTGATCGGGAACAAAATCGACAGTAAATTGATCGTTGCGTTTATTGGATGGCGACCCCGATAAATGAGCGTCAACATAGGCGTCGAACATCGAAACAAACGTGGTCAGCCCAAAAAACCAAACATACTTGTTCCTCTCGATTCGTCGGTTGTCGTATCGGAGGTGGATCGACCGACGAGTGTCCAGATTGGTCTCGGCGTCAAACTGCGCTTTAATTGAGTGTGCTTCTTGGCCGTACTTGATTGCATTGACAGCAAACCAAGTCTCAAGAGTCGCAAACAAACCCGCTTTGAACCAGCGTTTATTTCCCGTTTGCCCAAGCCCCGGAACCAGCATTGACTTAAACAGAGCGCCGGACGGACTTTGAATCAGATGTTTTTCGAGATTGACCGCGTTGGTGACATCGCCGGCCGGGCGCAGTTCCATTTGTGGGACAAAAATAACGGTATCGGCCTTGTGTGCTGAATCACGGATAATTTCTTGTGATCCGACCGACTGTAGGCAGACCGCCAGAACCAGAATCAAAATAATCGCCAGGAGTTGAACCACACGCATACCAATTCTACCCCAACAACATCAGTTGTTTCCCATGCAGGGAAATATCCAAGGAATTAGTCTGCAATGTTACCAGTTCACCGTCGACATACAACGTGCGTCCCTGCGTCGGCTGGCAGAGAATCGACTTGCCGCGGTAGATACAGACTTCCTTGCCGAACAGATAATTTCGCTTGAAAATTTGTCGTACGAAAGAGGAGTAGTTTCCCAACAGCGGACGTTCATCGCATAGAACTTCGAGTAGACCGTCGTCGGCTATTGAAGTCGGCGAAAAAGGAAGGCCAACCGAATACGGTAACAAATTGACATTGAGAAAAATCGGCTCAAAGTCGAATTTGACGGCATCAACCTTGAGAAGTGTTTTCTGCATTCTTACTTTGGCCGCCGCCTGCGCGCCTAGGCGCGACCAGCCGATGCCAAATATCGGTGCCCGTTTCCCTTCGAGAACTGTGGCCAACTCAGGAACCAGCCCCAGCCCAATAGAACCAAAGAAGCGCTGATTTCCAACCATGCCGACATCGACTTTTCGATAGCCACCCTCGAGCGTTTTCGCGAGTGCGGCTGATGGTTTTATTTCGCCGTATAGCCAGCGCGCGATATTGTTAAACCGGCCGGTGGGGATAATTCCGACAGGAAGGTCGGCTTCGTGCGCCGCGCGGGCCGCCAGATTGAATGTGCCGTCGCCGCCAACCGCAATCAGTCCGGTGATCTTGCCGAATCGTCCCTCGTCGGGTGAAACCTCGTCTTTAATCTGCCCGGCCATAACTTGTGCCTGATGTAGTAGTTCGTTTGAGGAATCCGGCTCCGCCAGTGTATAGTATCCTCCGCGTCGCTTGATCTCTTTGGTGATCGATTCCACGACCGAACGGGAATAAGATGCCGATTTGGGATTGACTAGCACACCCCAGTGAGGGGCGGCGCTTTTTTGATGACGTTTTCTCTGCATAGCCCTAAGTATAACCAATTTCTGCCGTCGGCTCAACGTGAACATTGTCAGAAAATTGACGCCCTGACAGTTTCTGTTGAATCTTGATTCGTAGCCAAAGGCCGGGTATACTCCGGGTGGATGTCTCAAATCACCCTACAAGAGTCGAAAATCAACTCTTTAATGAGGTATCTGCCGTTTGCTACTTTGCTATTAGTCTATGCTCCGGTACTCCTCGAGCTGGTACAGGATTGGTCGCATGACGACAACTATTCTCACGGGTTCTTGGTGCCGTTGGTCTCGGCATGGCTTCTCTGGCAAAAACGAGAATCGCTCAAATCCGCCGTGAAGTCCACCGATAGGGTTGGACTACTGCTGATTATCGTCGGCAGTCTCCTGTTTGTGCTTGGCAACGGTGCCGCGGAGTATTTTACAGCGCGGGTATCGCTTGTTGTAACTTTATTTGGTCTGGTTTGGTACCTTTTTGGGCGCGAGGTGGTCAAACTTGCCTGGTTCGAGCTGGCTTTTCTTTGTTTTATGATCCCGATACCTTATGTGGTCTATTATGCGCTGACCTTCCCGATGCAACTGTTGGCAAGCAAGATTACAGCCGGAGTTCTAAGCTCAATCGGTATGGAAGTTTTTCGGCAGGGGAATATTTTACATCTACCCGGTGGCACTTCGCTTGAGGTCGCCGAGGCCTGTTCTGGAATGCGCTCGCTCATGTCGCTCTTGGCTTTGGGGGCATTGTTTGCTTATATGACTCAGAAGCGACTAACCGGAAAGATCCTCCTGTTCGCGTCGACCGTCCCAATAGCCATTATCGCAAATGTTTTTCGAGTTTTTGTAACCGCTCTATTGGTTACTACTGTGGGGGCCGAGGTTACCGCTGAGCCGATGCACTCACTCATGGGGTTGTCGGTGTTTGTCGTGTCGTTTGTGCTTATGCTGATTGTCGGAGCAATTCTCAAGGCGGTATTCAAATGAAAAAGGCCGCTGTCATTGCGACGATCCTCATTCTGATCGGAGGGGTAGCCGGTAATACCTTCCGATTTGTGTCTATAAGCCCCTCGACACCCGCGGTATTTAGCGAGATTCCCTTTGCTACCGATAGATTCACCGGTGCGGAACATTTTTTTGACAGTAGTAGCTACGAAGTACTCAAAGCAGACACCTCCACTCTTCGCTATTATACCGATTCCGAGGGTGCCGGATACTGGCTGTTTATCGCCTATTTTGCTTCGCAAAAATACGGGAGCCAAATCCATTCCCCCAAACATTGCCTTCCCGGTTCCGGCTGGCGAATTGAGAGCATCCAGCCATACGAGCTCACACTTCCCGGAGGAAAGACCTGCGAAACAAACCGGATGATCATATCCGATGGCACTGTTCGCCAAATCATGATCTACTGGTTTGAAACTCGAGGCGGCGCGATTCGCAGTGAATTCGGACTCAAATTTGATCTGGTCCGAAACTCACTCACCTTCCAGCCGACCGACGCCGCGTTCATTCGATTGACTGTTCCTATGGATGTTTCGGATACTGTTGACTCGGCGACCAAACGCGCGGTCGGTTTTTTCTCGGCATTTTATTCCGGGATAGAGCATGCTCTGCCATTTACAAGGTAACCCGTTCTAAAACTGAATCGTGATGTTAGTTAATCTCGTTAAACTTGCCCGACCGGCACAATGGTTGAAAAACCTGTTTGTGCTTGCGCCTCTCATTTTCGCGGGCGAGGCCAATAATGTTGTCGCCGTCTGGCGCGCCCTGATCGCGACCGGGATATTCTGCCTGCTGTCGTCGTCGGTCTATGCCTTCAACGATGTTGTCGACCGTGAATCCGATCGACAACATCCTCTGAAAAAAAAGCGGCCACTGGCTTCAGGCGCGGTAAGCGTCGGATCAGCGATAACAATGATCTCTGCGTTGGTGATAATCGGTTTGGTGTCCGCGTGGTTGTTGGGCCTCCCGTTTTTCATCGCCGCACTCTTGTTTTTGACGCTGAATCTCTTGTATTCACTCGCTCTAAAAAATCTCGTTATCCTCGACGCTATGGGAATAGCCCTTTCGTTTGTGCTTCGCGGGTATGCCGGAGCAATGGCGATCACTGTGCCTGTTTCACAATGGTTGCTGATCAACACGTTGCTGTTGGCCCTCTTCATGGCCTTTGGTAAGCGGCGTCACGAATTGGTACTGCTCGAGACCGGGGCTACGGCGCACCGAAAAATTCTCAGCCGATACTCGCCTTATTTGCTGGACCAATTGATTGCCGTTACTACGCCGTCGGTCGTGGTGATGTATATGCTCTACACGATGTCGAGCGAAGTTTCAACCAAGCTCCACACCGACAATTTGTATCTGACTATTCCATTCGTCGTGTATGGAATTCTCAGGTACTTGTATCTTATTCACAAAGAGGACAAAGGCGGCTCGCCCACCGAAGTCCTGTTGCAGGATCGCCCGATGGCGATTACGGTGCTTCTTTGGGCGCTGACGGTGATTCTGATTTTGTATTTTTTCCGAACCTAAGGTAGCGTGACGAAAACCCCAACATCATTTTTTCCGTCGCATCGAGCGTAGTCGAGATGCGGTTGTTTTAGCGCGTGCCCGTGAGGTTTCGTGTCTCGACCCTTCGACTTCGCTCAGGACGGCGCTACGCTCGATACGACGAAGAGATCAGGCAAGTAGGTCAGGGTCCTTGCGACCCTGACTTTCTTTTTCGCCATTAGAAGAGTCAGCCTCGCAAGGAGGCTGACCTACAAAGTTGAAGCTGTTTCGTACATAGAGCAACGTGACGAGAAACCCTGTATCCATTTTTCGCCACAAATTAAACCTGACGCCAAATATCAAAGAGTGTCAGGGCAGGGCACCTGACGCCACATAACGTCGCTCACACTGTTGGCGGTTGCATCCCCATGCCGGCCCATTCGTCGCGCGAGGGACCGTAAATGCCCGGCACATTCAATCCGGCCTGGCGCATCAGCACACTCATCTGGCCGCGATGATGAACCTCGTGGCGGATTAGAATATCCATCGCCAAACCAATCGGCCAATCCATGCCGTAGAAGTTTTTCACTTCTTTCAGCGTGGCATCGCTCCAATTCTTCTTGATGAATTCAACCAACTCGACGGTGGTTTTCTCGTACTTGTCGGCAATAATCGTAGCGGATTGTGGAAGCGGGTCATCCTTACCGACCGTTTTGATTTCTATCCCGGCATGGCCACACATTTCGGGATAGGTGGTGACCAAATGCCAGGCCATTCGCCCAAGAGTGCGGTGGTCATTGGTAACCGCCTGTGAAAGCGATTTGTCGGTCAATTCTTTCATCAGTTTGAGCGTGCTCTCACGCTCATGGCCGAAGGTGGTCAGGAAATCTTCGAGGGATGTGTACATCGGTTGCTCCGTTCTATGTTGTTACGATCTGTTCGATTCTCGCCAGCGTGTCGTTGTCGAACTTTATGCCCGAGGCCGACACATTGTGTTCCAACTGTTCTACGGTGGTCGCGCCAGTTATGGCACAGGAAATTTGTGGTAAACGCAGGATCCACGCAATCGCAAGTTGCGCGATTGTGATATTGAGATCTTCAGCCAAGACGGTAAGCTTCTGGACGCGGGCAATATTTTCCGGTGTAAGGTCTCGCTCCAACCATTTAGAGGTTGCTCCCCTGCTGTCATCGGGTAATCCGTAGTTATACTTTCCGGTCAATAGCCCCTGCGCCAGCGGTGACCAAACAGTCAACCCCATGCCGTGTTTTTCGCAGGTCCGCAGAACATCGTTTTCGATATGCCGGTCAAGCAGGTTATATCTGGGCTGTTCCACCGAAGGCGGGTAGCCGCGCCAGTGGACCGCCGAACTGACCGCATCGTCAATCTGGTCAGATTCCCACACCGAAGTTCCCCAATAGAGAATATCTCCAGTCCGGACCAGATCTTCCATAGCACGGACAGTTTCTTCAATCGGCGTTTCCGGATCGAAACGATGGCAGAAATAAATATCAAGATAGTCGGTGCCGATCCGTTTGAGGGTGTGACGAATCGACTCCAAAATGTGTTTTCGCGACAGGCCGCGGTCGTTAAGATTGTCCGACATCGGCCAGAAGAGTTTGCTTGAGATGACAAGATCGCTACGTGTGAAAGATGCGATCGCTTTGCCGACCGCTTTTTCGGCTTCGCCCCGGGCGTAGATATCGGCGATATCGATGAAGTTGATCCCCAGCTCGACCGCGCGGTGGATAATTTTCTCGGTCCGTTTTTGTTCGATCGAGCCGCCATAGGTCAGCCATGCGCCCAGCGAAATTTCCGAAATTTTCAGGCCGGTATGGCCCATTCGTCGGTAGTGCATTGGATTAATATCCTCTCAGTTCATTTGTGCTGATGAAAGGTAGTTTGTGCGGGGCGGGGCGTCAACCGGGCGGTCCAGATATGTGATCTCATCGCAGATATGTGGCAAGTTGTGGGAACTCATGCACAAACCTAGCCACCGTAGCGCTATCAAGGCCGTGTTGTTGATCAATGGTAATCGCCCTTGCGCCCAAGTCATACCGATTCTTCCTAAGAAGCTGTCGCACGAGGTCTCCGAGAAATACCGGATCGATTTCTCTCGATATTGACAGCCTGTTTAAGATTCTCGGGAGTTCATCCATTTGGTTTTTCGAAATGGCAATCATGGCGGTGCCGATTATAGCCGGAGCGAATGTACTGTCTATGTTTAACGACTGTTCAAGCCAGTGTTGTGATTGAACTATGTTGCCAGAACGGGCGTAGGCATTTGCGATGTTATAACGAATGTTAACATTGCGCGGGTTCAGCCCATAGCTGATATGGAATGCCTCAAGAGCGTCTCCAAGCTTACCGGCTGCGACATACGCGCTACCAAGGTTGTTATAAGCATCGGGGAAAATTGGATTGAGACGAATAGCATGATTCGCCAGCGAGATGGCTTCTGGTATCCGCCCTTCTTCTAACCTGAGAGACGATTGATCGTTTACGGCGAATTCCGGATACCGCACATCTACTAATTGACGCATCTCCTTGGCTTCGACTATGCGTCCCCATCGCTCCAACTCCTGGCCAAGCAAAACGTGGATATTTTTCGACTTGGTATGGTCCAATTCTATGTACGATTTGATTACCCTGACCGAACGATTTTGTAAAGCAAAAATCACGACCCGAGGAATCAGAACTAGCGCCCCAAGCACGAAAGACATAACAACGACGGTCAATCGTCCACTGATCTGAAGCCGCTGGTCGAGGATGAGCATATATCCAAGAATTGTAAGTGGAATGCCAGCAAACGAAAACAAATCCCAGTCGCGTGGCATACCGAGCTTAGGGTCGAGAACAAATACGATGACAAGACTACAGATAAAAGCCACAATCAAGAAACGATAAGATGACTGACGGCTCAATCTTTGGCGGCTGGCTTGATAGATCATAGCACTCAAAAGAAGAAGGCACGGGAGTAAGAGAATCAACAAGTTGAGCATATCGGCTAAATGGGGAGGTGAAAATAGCGTATATGATTCAACTGTAAACCGATCGGCTATCGGCGGTACAAACCAAAAACGCAGAACATAATTTGCCTTAGCCAAATACATAAGGAAGGCGGCAGTCGCCGTGATTAACACACCCACCGCGCACAAACGCATGAACAGGTTTATGCGGAGCATTTGTTGCCACAATTTTGTGGGGCGGAGCCATAGGTATAGAATAGCAGGGGTGAGAGCCACCGCGAACAGGTGCAGTGCCATTGCGAAAATAAATGAAAACAGTAACCACCACCTGCTGATTTTGTTTTCACTGACGAGCAAACCGATGAGACAAGTTGTGGTCACCGCAAACGCGAAAAGAGGATATGTTTCGATATAGCCGAAAAACAGCAGAGATGCGCCGCTGGTAAAGAGGCCCGCTGCAAGTGTCCAGGCGGCAGTGAACGACAAGCCGAGTTTGCGAGCCACAACCAATGTTACCGCAATCAGCCCGGCGCCGGAGACGACAGAGATCAGTTGTAACGCCGCTTTGGCTTGTTCTACGGTCTGTTCATAAAAGAACGAGAAGACTTGCCTCTGTATGAACAGAGTAAGCAGGTCCCAAAATTTGTGTGTCGACTGTCCTTGTTGTAAAATTGTCAGTATCTGGTAGCCGTCACCAAGAAAATGTGTCTGGTTTCGGCAAAGCCAGAAAAGAGCGCATAGGATGGCGATTGCGACCGATGAGAGAATCCAATATAGTTTTTCTGAATTCCGCCGAGTCGCTTCGGATAAGTAAAATTGCACCCGCCGGTCAATCCGGCGAGCAATCAACGGCACAACAGCCCCAATCGCCAAGAGCAAGAACCTGACCCACAGCGGAAAATAGGCCCACCAACTGATACCCCACACTCTATACTGCGGAAAGAATGATGCGACAAAAAATGCCGCCAGTGTTAGGTAGTAGGCGATCAGAATACTGCGTTCAAGCCGGGGGGAATCGGATTCAATCTTGTTCATTCGTCTTGTTGGTTGAGCAAACGAGCTACGTGACTACCCGCCCAGTTTGGCGATGCGGGCGTTGATCGACTTCAATATCTCGGGAACATTGGTATCGTACCCAGCCGCTTTGTATTCCTCACGGGCTTGTTTCAGGGACTCAAGTCCCTCTTGTTCGTTACCTTCGGCGATGTCTATCTCCCCTAAATCCTCAAGTGACTGGGCAATTGCCGAATGGTTTCCCAGTCGTTCCGCCCAAGCCAGAACCGGCCGGAGCCACGACTTGGCTTCGGCGAAATTACCGAGCATACGATTGACCATGCCGACATGGTAATCGGCGAAAAGCTTGGCGGTTTCGTCGGAAAACCGCCAATGATATTCGCGCGCCTTGACATAGCATTCCAACGCCGAATCATTCTGTTTGTTGTCGTAGTATGTTGAGCCGAGATTATTCCACAGCGGACCAAGCCAGTGCTCTTCGCCACCCGTTTCGGCCGCCTCTATTCCTTTGCGTCCCCAGTCAACCTGCGCTTCGAAATTGTCCGCGATAATCGCCATCATATTGGCGGCGTCGATCATCCGCCCCCACAGATTGTTCTCACTGCAAAAATTATACATGTCTGAAAAAGTCTCGCGCGCGGCCGGAAGAGAATCTGATTTCCACTCGAACCGTCCCTTCACGCCCAAATATCGCGACCAGCCCATCGGGTCTGTGATGACCGCTTTCAGTTCGGCCTTGGCAAGATATTCGCGCCCCTCGTTTTTTTTGCCGGCGATCAACAGACAGCGGGCTATCTGCGAGAGCGCCTCGGTTTCGATTGAATAATTGAACTCATCGCGGGCGGTATCGAGAGTGGTCTGATAAGCCGCGAACGCCTCGGTGTATTTTTTGACTTTGAACAGTGAGTCGGCCTGCCCGAGCAAGACGTCGGCCGAGATATCCTGTAACGCCATAAGTTCTCCCTTCGTGCGAACGTCGATCGCTCCCGCCAAGCAAGGCAGGAAGATCATAGCAATGGCAATGACAAATTGTAGTCTCATAGTTGCTAAAAAGGAATATAGGGAATGGAATAGGAGAGTCAACGAGGGAGCTGTGACACCCAAATAGCCGAACAATCAGGTGAGAGACCTGACCGCTCGGTGAAATGAAGGCAGAGAGTAGGGTGAAACAATTGTTGACTATCTTCGTATTTTGTTAGAAGATGATGTCAGCACAAATTTGGAGCCGCAAACAAGCAAACATCGACAACTTAATATGATCCAGGTTAAAGACCTTCGCAAATCGTATGGCCAGCTGTTGGCAGTTGACGGTATCTCGTTTTCAATTGCCAAAGGCGAGGCGTTCGGTCTGCTTGGCCCCAACGGCGCGGGGAAAACTACAACCATCAGCATGATTCTCGGGACGCTACGTCCCGATGCGGGCACAGTCGAGATCAACGGCGGCTCCGACCCAACAAGGGCCGAAATTCGTATGCGCTTGGGGGCGGCTCCGCAGTCGCTGGCGATCTACGAAGACCTGACCGCCGAAGAAAATCTCGCCTTTTTCGGGCGACTCTACCAGCTATCGGGCAAGAAACTGGCCGAGCGAGTAGAGTGGGCGCTTGAGTTTTCGGGGCTGGCATCGCGGCGTAAAGATCGGGTCAAGACCTATTCCGGCGGGATGCAACGTCGGCTCAATCTGGTTGCCGGCATCATGCACGATCCGCCGGTGGTGCTGATGGACGAACCGACAGTCGGTATCGACCCGCAATCGCGCAACCAGATATATGACAGTATCGAGACGCTTAAGAAGCTCGGACGGACGATCTTGTACACGACGCACTATATGGAAGAAGCCCAGCGGCTGTGCGACCGGGTCGCGATTGTCGATCACGGCAAGATATTGGCGATGGATACGGTCGACGAGCTGATACGTAAGCACGGCGGAAATCCGACACTCGAAGTGCAATTCAACAAACTCCCCGCCGATACTTCATCCCTGCCGGGGAAACTCGACGGCAAAAAACTACGAGTGTCGACTGAAAATCCACTCAAGGCACTCGATCAGGTGTCAACAGTGTCGACTGATTTTCTGCATGTGGCAATTGAGCGGGCTGACCTCGAAACAGTGTTTCTGAATCTAACCGGAAGGACTTTGCGAGACTAATGTGCGCAATCTGGACCATAGCAAGAAAAGACCTTCTGCTATTATGGCGGGATAGGGCGGGGGTGTTCTGGGTGGCTGGCTTTCCCCTGTTAATGGCGCTGTTTTTCGGGTCGATCTTTTCTTCCGACAGCGGACCCGGACCGGTGACGGTCGGCATCGTCAATGAAGATCTGACAGCTTACTCTCATACCTTTGTTGAAGAGTTCGGCAAGAACGGCTCGATCAAAGCGAAGCCAATGCCGCTCGATTCCGCCCGCCAATTGGTGCGCGGCGGTAAACTCTCTGCCTATCTGCGCTTAAGTGAGGGGTTTGGCGATTCATGGGGATTTTCTTTTGAGCCGGGAGATACCACGATTGAAGTGGGAATCGATCCCTCACGGCAGATGCTCTCCGGCATGCTCGACGGTATCATCATGCAAACGATGTTTATCACTGCCGAAAAGCAACTGCTTGACCGCACTAAATTGAGTGAACGAGTCGATACATGGATAAAGAATATACAAGGCGCTCCGGGGATGGGCGAGAAACGCAAGAAATCGCTTACGAATCTGTTGACCGAATGGCAACAGCTCTATCTGACAACTGATTCAATCAAGAGTGATTCAACTAAGTCAGATTTTGGTGGCATGACGCTTGGCAATATCGTGGCCGTGCGCAAAGCCGACATGAGTTCGCTCGAGGCGGGGCCGCGCACCTCGTGGGAAATTACTTTTCCATCTTCGGTTTTCTGGGCGCTAATCGGCTGTTGTGCGTCGTTTGCGGTGTCTATTGTCATCGAGCGAACACGCGGAACTTTTTTGCGGCTTCGCCTCGCCCCAATCACGCGCACTCAGGTTCTGGCAGGAAAGGGGCTGGCCTGTTTCATCGCGTCGGTAAGCGTGGCGATTTTGTTGCTCGGCTTTGGGGCGGCAATCTTTCACATTAGAATTCTCAGTATTCCGTTGATGCTGTTGGCAATCGTTGCAAGCGCGGTTTGCTTTGTCGGTTTGATGATGATTATATCAGTGCTTGGTCGCACCGAGCAGGCGGTGGCGGGATCGGGGTGGGGGATTTTAATCATAATCTCGATGCTTGGCGGCGGGATGTTGCCGCTGGCGTTTATGCCGGGTTGGATGCAAAACGTGTCGAGCGTCTCGCCGATGAAATGGGGGATTCTGGCAGTCGAGGGGGCGGTCTGGCGTGGGTTCACGTTTACCGAAATGCTATTTCCCGTAGGTGTTTTGCTGGCGATTGGGATTTTCTTTTTCTCCCTTGGGGCGTGGATATTGGGGAAGCAGGAGGGGTGAAGCGATTAGTAGGTTGGTCGGCGACGGTGATTTTGTAGGTCGAAATCCCCTGCTCCGAAGGGTGACAGAAGGGAATCCCGCGACCGGATGGTCGCAGGGGGTAGCGCTAAGCGCGAGGTTTCGACAACTATCTGTGAATCTACAGGGACCCTTCGACAAGCTCAGGGTGAAGTCACGAATATTCAGCCCGTCGCATCGAGCATAGTCGAGATGCGATCTTTGGGTAATCGAGTAGTGAAAGATGGTTCGTGTCTCGACAACGCTCGACACGACGATATCAAAACCCACCGCGAAGAACAAGAATGTCGAAACCACTAGGGATTTCGATCTACAAAACCCGGGGAGAGAAGATGTCGGGACCATAAAGGTCCCGACCTACAAGCCTACCTCTTCACACAATAAAACGCGCCCATTCCCGGATAAATCGCACTGTTGCCGATTGTCTCAGCGATGCGCAAGAGTTGATTGTACTTTGCAATCCGGTCGGTGCGGCACATCGAGCCGGTCTTGATCTGACCCGCGCCGGTCGCGACCACCACATCGGCAATCGTGGCGTCTTCGGTTTCACCCGAACGGTGCGAGACAACCGCCGTAAACCCGGCTTTCTGAGCCATCGTGATCGCGTCGAGCGTCTCGGTCAACGTGCCAATCTGGTTTAACTTGATCAAAATTGAATTTGAGGATTTTTCTTTGATCCCGCGCGCCAGACGTTTTGGGTTGGTGACATACAGATCATCGCCGACAATCTGAATGCGGCCGCCCAATTTCTCAGTCATCTTTGACCAGCCGGACCAGTCGTCTTCTGATAATCCATCTTCGATTGAAATGATCGGATATTTGTCACACAGCTTCTCGTAGAAATCGATCATCTGATCGCTCGAAAACTTTTTGTTCTCGGCCTTCAGCACATACTTCTTGGTTTTCTCGTCGTAGAATTCAGTCGAGGCCGGGTCGAGCGCGATCATGATGTCTTTGCCCGCTTTGTAGCCGGAGTTGGCGATCGCTTCCATGATGACTTGAAGGGCTTCCTCGTTTGATTTCAGATCAGGCGCAAAACCGCCTTCGTCGCCGACCGCCGTATTCATTCCCTTTTTCTGGAGAACTTTTTTAAGATGGCCGAAAACTTCGGCTCCCATCTGAAGAGCGCCTGCGATATCTTTGGCTCCGACCGGCATGATCATGAACTCCTGCAGGTCGACATTGTTGTCAGCGTGCTTGCCGCCATTTAGGATATTCATCATCGGCACCGGCAATATCTTGCAGTTGCATCCGCCGATATATTCGTACAGAAATCTTCCACGACTCTCGGCACACGCTTTGGCAGTAGCCAGCGACACGCCGAGCATAGCATTGGCGCCAAGTTTTGATTTGTTCTCAGTGCCGTCCATTTTGATCAGGTAGTTATCGACCTGCACCTGATCGTACGGGTCGATCTCATCGGCCATGATTGTCGGGCCGATTTTCTCGTTCACATTGGCCACGGCGATAAGAACCGATTTCCCGAAATATTTCTTGGCGTCGCCGTCGCGGAGCTCGACTGCTTCGTGAGCGCCGGTTGAAGCTCCCGAAGGAACCGCGGCACGACCGAGGGTACCATCAGCAAGACAAACGTCGACTTCGACTGTGGGCATTCCGCGGCTGTCTAAAATCTGGCGAGCGTGGATGTAACTGTAATCGGACATTGGGTTTTAGCTCCTTGCTATTGCTTTCACTAACTTATCGGCAGAATATCCACCAATCAAGCCAATAAATCATCGTTTATTTCCCTCTATTTGTGGGGCCAGTCCATTACTTTGCCGTTGCGGTAAACCAACCCCTCATTGTAATCCAACGAGTTACGCTCCGGCATCGCTATTGCATTCTTCAAAGCCAGAAGTCGCAGGGTGTGAAACGAATCACCGGTGCGCATGAATGCGCGCTTACGCGATGTAGGCAAGTTTGAGCCAGTCTAGTCAAATACATCTGGCTCTGGGCCCGGTTATCGCCGGGCCCTTTGCATTGTAGCCATCGGCTAATTTCTGGCTTCGCCGCTTTTCATCTAAAGTTCTGCAAGCTTTCGTAAGTCGAAATCCCTACCCACCTAAAGTCTTTGCTTGACAAGCCGATACAAACAGTATAGACTGTAGAGTCAAAATATGTTCTCAGCTTTTCACGCAATGGCCGAAGTGTACGACGTCTCGAATTTCCCAAATGATCAAATCGACATTGGCTTCGACGGCAAGTCGCCTAATCGCTATCAAAGTGCGATGCTGGGGTAATCTGAATCATTTCTCGTCGGAGGTACAATGAACATCTACGTGGGCAACCTGTCGTACAACGCGAGCGAAGAAGATCTTCGCAACGCCTTTGCGGCCTATGGCCAAGTAGCATCGGTAACGATCATCAAAGACAAGTTCTCGGGTGAGTCGCGCGGCTTCGCGTTTGTCGAAATGCCGTCTGACGCCGAGGGCCAGGCGGCGATTGACGGTCTCAATGGAGCGGACGTCAAGGGTCGCTCGTTGAAGGTTAATCAGGCCCAACCTAAAGAAATGGGTGGTGGTGGTCGCCAGGGTGGCGGTGGCGATCGTGGCGGTTCCCGTGGCGGCGATCGTGACCGTCGCTAATTTCATACTGAATTAGATTGTAAATACGAGGCCCGGCAGTCGCCGGGTCTCGTTTTCTATTTGTGTCTTAGGTTGGCGCTCATTGACAGAGCTACACTTCACGCCTATACTCTCCCCGCATGAATCAATACTTTATCTGCGACGTCTGCGGCGCGGAAAATGAAATCGAAATTGAATTGTCGTCCGGCGAAAGCCAGGAGCTTACTTTTCCCTGCGCGGACTGTGGAGGGGCCAACCTGATTGTCGCCCGCTATAATTACGCCTTCAATGAATTCGAGCTTGAGGTTTCTCCGGCTGAAGATAACGGTTGATTTCCCATGCAGGCCCGGACTCGCATCTCGGTGTTTTTATTCGCGCTGACAGTTTTGGTCCGGCTGGTCTTTCATCAGTATACCGATTTTATCGCTGACGACGCCTTCATCTCTTTTCGCTACGCCCATAATCTGGCGGTCGGCGACGGGTTTGTGTACAATCTCGGAGAACGGGTGATGGGCACCACTACGCCGCTATTTACTATTCTGCTGGGATTTTTCGGATCGATCGGACTGGATATCCCGCGCGCGGCTTTGGTGATGGGCCTTTTTGCGTCGGGCTTGATTTCGGTCATTATCTACCGGCTGGCGATCCTTCTTCGAATGACTCACTGGGCGTCGATGCCGGCGGTGCTGTATGCGTTGTGGCCACGCTCGGTGGTTGCTGATAGTTGTGGAATGGAGACAGCGCTATTTTCGCTTTTTGTGATTGGCGCAGTTTATTTCTACACCAGTCGGCTTCCGATTTACGCCATGGGAATGGCAACGCTGGCGTCGGTTACTCGACCCGAGGGATTCGCGCTCTTGGCAATGTTAACCGGCTATTATCTGTTTCACTATCGCGAGCGCTGGGTTCAACTTTTGATTACGCCGCTATTTCTGCTCGGCCCCTGGCTTGTTTTTGCTACTCTCTATTTTGGTTCTCCCATTCCCAATTCCGTGAGTGGGAAATTAGCGCTGTACAGTCGTTGGGGAACTATGTCCCTTTGGGACACGCTGGTATATTATCTGGCGTGGCACAATCCAGCTGGATGGATAATTACACTGATGGCGGTAATCGGCGGTTGGTGGTTTTGGAGAAAACAGAATTGGGGAGGTCTCGCTATCATCTGGTTGGTTGGCTTGATTGCCTTTTATGTTCTCAGTGGCGCACGGGTTTTTTTCTGGTATCCGGCGCCGCTCTATCCGCTCATGCTCATATTTGCGACCGCGGCTTTTCCCTCTTTAGCCGGACGATTTCCACAGGTTGAACAATTCGGCCGAAAGTACGCGTGGGTGGTGATTCTGATTGTAGCAATAGTCTCGACAGTTGGCCTTTATCCCGCGGCGAAATACTATCACGGCTTTCAGATCGCCATGAATGATTGCCATCTGGCTGTCGCAACTTTTCTTAAGGAAAACGTAGAGGCGACTGAGTTGGTGGCGGCTGAAGATATCGGGTATATGGGATATTATTCCGGCAAGCGGATTTTAGATCGCGATGGTCTTGTTTCCCCCGAAGCGGCGCCTTACAATCGGTCGGGCGACTATGGCGGCTTGGTCCGGGATTATCGCCCCAAATGGATCGTCGCCGCTCCCGATATGCCTACGACGCCGTTCCTCGCGGATTCACATTTTCTCAGTCAGTACACCGAAGTACATTCATACTCGGGCACTGGATGTCGGTATATAGTGTTCAAGCGAAATGAGTAGTAGAACAATAGTGTTGAGGCCGGTTGCCTACATAATCAAAACCAATTTCCCCATCTGCACTTTGCCGTCGCGGGATTCGACGGTCCAATAGTACAGACCCGATACCGCCAATTGCGTATTGCGTGTGATCAAGTCCCAGGTGTCGTGATTTGACAACGGATTGATTGCGCTGAAATTGTGGTCAATTTCTCGCACCAAGTCGCCGTCAAGCGAGAATATTTTTATCGAACACTGCGCGGGAAGATTATAGAAGTGAATTCTGCGGTTTCTATCCGGTGGGCGGTCTCGCTCGCCGGATCCAGTGCCTTCATACCCGAGTTCCGCGTAACCACCGTCGATTCGGTAGGGATTAGGGTAGATTCCGACTTTCATGTTGTTGGCTTCCACCGAGTCGGTCGATGCCATGGCGTAGGTGATGATCGGTATTTCGGTTCGGGGCGATTCCATTGGTGGCATACCGATATTCTGAGCGCCGAAATCAAAGGTGGTGACTGATATGTAGTATGGAACTGTCGGCAAAAGATTGTCGATAGTGAATTCGTATTCGAAATGCTTGAAATAACCAAGATCGGTTGTGTCAGTCGAGAGGCAGGAATCTTTGTTGAGCGATTTCGGGAATGGGGCGTCGGGATGAAGCTTTCTGATATTTGTGTTCACTCCCGGCAGAGAGCGATTAAAGTCGTGTCTTGTGAAATAGAAGAGAGAATCGGTGTATCCGATCATCTCAAACGGATGTCCTCTTGAGTAGTCGAGCGGATTCCAAACTGAGTCGGCGCACCCCATAGGGGCATACTTGCACTTCAACTGTTCCATCGTAAACGGGTCATCTTTTAGAACGAAATTGTTGTAGTTGCCGTATGCCGTATCCCACACAAATTTGTCGTAGTTCTCCCGGTCGTAGGTGTCCAATAATGAGTAACTACTCCATCGGTCATCGCGGGATAGATAGACCCGATACCCCTCGAAATCGACCTTGTGCGTGAAAAAATCCCGCGCTGTTTCCGAGCGCCAGCCGTTGAATTGAATCACGATTTTTCCGGTCGCCATGATCGTCCGGATATCCGGCCGCGGCGGCGGTGAGGCGGCTCGAAAATCCGGGACCCCGTCGCCCTTGTACCAGATTGTGTCTTCGGTCTCGTATAACCAAATGGTATCGATTGAAATCACGGCCGTACTATCGGAATTGAGCGTCGAGTCAATCCGCACAAATGTTGAATCACCGGTCTGGCAAATATGATACTTGCCCGCGTATCCGTCGGAGTCGGTGTCCCATCCGGGGTTGTCGTAGGCCCAGTCGGCCCAGGTGGCGTTGCTGGTGAGATTGGAAAAATCGAGATTGCTGTAGTACTTGTCGGGGTTATCGGGGAGCACTCTGAAGTTTGCGGTGTCTTTATGGAAGTTCATCCCGCCAACATAGGCAAATGACAGCGGTAAGGATTGACCGGATTCGAGATTGAACGGGCCGAAGGATAAGAGGTAGTAGGTATCGTAACCATCCGCGACATCACCCGCAAAATTCGGGTGGGGAGTAGTCCAGTCAAAATCTGGTGGCTGATCATTCCGCGCGGCGTAAATTTGGTCGTAGTCAAATTCATTGTTGCTAAGAACCCAGTATTTGTTGCGGTCACCGGCGGGAAGGCCAGAACTTCCGGTTCCAAAGTCGCGATATTTACTTTTCCTTTGGGGGCCAAAGTCGAGCTTTGGATCAAAATAACTACCGGACCACCAGTTGAATGAAACATTCATGTCCGGGTCCGGGCTTCTTACGATTCGCGTCCCGGTCACATTCATGATTGATATATATTGCCCCCACTCCCCTACTGCCCATCCCGCCGCGTCCGCAACCCAGGCAATATCTACGGTATCCTCATATTGGCACTTATTGTCTGGCCAATACTGGCTTGGGGTAGTTCTTCGGAATCCACAGATATCATTCAACGAGCCATACACGTCAGAATCTATATGGATTCCAACATACACCTTCTTAAGACTACGGACTCCAATGTTGCGAATGGTGTAATCAAACAAAACAAAGTCATCAGCGTACGGATATGACCAGGCATATGTGCGCTGAGTCACTTCAACGTGGAGGGGGCGGTGAGACCGATGATCAATCTGATCCATGGCAAGACCGGGACAGTCTCTGATACAGGTGTCGTAATACGTCGCGATGTAGTCTTGCTCTGAAATCGCGCCTTCGTACCAGGGTTTGGTCGGATCGGTGATCGATCTATACACCATATTCCCATTGGGTGCTCTATCTGGGAATAACTCATTTCCGCCAACCCCACCATCCGCTCCCACCGAGACAAGTGTGTCACGATTGACTATTCCCCCAATCCAAAATGCTCCGGCATACAAATAGTTCCGTTCGGACCCTTTGGGGTATTCACAGGCAAAGCCAATCGCCTCACCAGTGAAGCAATTGGTGATGCTACTGTTGCCGGCTGACGCACCTCCAAACGAGCCGAAGTTTCCAACTGAGAGGACGATGTTGCCAACATTGTGGGTTGCGATACAAATAGCGGGGTTGTTGATCGCCGTCGAAGATAGGGCAGACTCGATTCGGGAATATGTTTGAGATTCAGGAGCGGCGACGATATTTGAAATCGTCAGGAGTAACAGAGTAATTGAACAACAAAATATCTGACGCATCAGACCCAATTCTTCCGCCTATCATTATATCAGAGACAATATATGATAATATCATCTGTGCTGGCAACTCCAAGGCAAGAAAGATTGCCGAAACCTCGTGATACGCACGCCCCCCGTGCGACCATCCGGTCGCGGGATTCCCTTCGGTCACCCTTCGGGGCAGGGTTTCGACCTACAAATTCTTAAGAAGCAATATCAACTACTCTGCCCCTCCTCCACCAGCGACTGGTATTGTTTCACCAGGCGGGAGGCGTCGGTGTCGGAAAGTGATTCGGCCAGAATATTAAACGACGCTTTCATCCGGTCAGGCGCAACCAGCACCCAGCCGGTTTCCTCGAATATCCGGACGCCATCGATGAGTTGACGTTTCTTATGATTCGAATCAGTAATCAACCGGCGCATGACTGTCCCTTTCTTGGCCCAGGGACAGGGAACCGAGACGGATTTCCGAACAAAATGTTCGTACTTGAGCCGAAGTTCCCCAAGACGCGTTTGTGTGCGTGCGAGCATTTCGAGAATGCGAACGGCCGAAAAGATAGCGTCCGCTCCCATTTGGAATCCGGGGAAGATAAAACCACCACGGGTGCCTCCTACAAAATCGGCTTGTCCTTTGCGGCGGGCTTCCATCATAGCCAAGTGATCACCTGCAGTGCGGACAACCTCTACCCCGTGACGTCGCGCGATTTCTTCAATTCCCATCGAGGCCGACACCGGCACGGCGATACGTTTGGGCGACGAAGTCTGCAGAACAAGATCTGTGACAATCAACAACAGCAATTGCGAATCGATCGGGGAGCCGGTTTCATCGATTATTGTCAACTTTTCGGCGGCTGGATTGAACAAAAAGCCGATGTCGGCATTAAGCGAAGTGACAATAGTCGACAGTTGAACGATGGCTCGGCTTTGTTCATCGGCTGACGACGAAAATTTCCGCGGATTTGGATTGGCGTTCAGTTCCACGCTCGACAGTCCGAGAATGGTCGGCAACATCGGGAATATCTGCGCCGAGGAACCGTTGGAGTGATTGGTGACAACTTTGAATCCGGCCTTCTTTATGAGATCGACATTGACCTCGCTTAAGAATTCATTGCGGTAATCATCAAGGACTCGCTGTGGCGAGTCGAGATGGCCGATTTTATCCATCGGCGCCAGTTCGTAATCCTCGCCGAAATAATTCCGCTCAATCTTTTTGAGTTTCGCGGGGGGCATATCGAGGCCGGAGCCGTCAATAAAGATAATATCCAATTGGCGGTAATCATCGGGATTGTGGCGAACATAAATACCGGCGGCGAATTTCCCCTTGGTCAAAGCGTACCGCATAACCGGAACAGGCATTGCTTCAAGGTCGGAGACATTGACACCAGCCGACAGCAGTCCTGAAATGACGCCCCGTCGCAGGAGCCGTGAGACATCCGAGGCATCGCGACTTGTAATGACCGATCCCCCCGGCCCGAGCATCGCGCCAAAAGCCGCACCGACACGCACCGACATTTCGGGTGTGATTTCATTGAGCGCAAGGCCGGTGATTTTGGAATCAGTGAACAGTTCACGGTTCCATTTGTCCCCCCACACCAATGACGAAGAGACCGTAGCTCCTTCGTCGACCATTTTCTTAGGCCAAATTTTGCAGTTGGATTTGACCGTCGCTCCTGCGCCGATGACACACTCTTCGGAGACTATCGAGTTTTCCTGCAGGTTGACTCGTTCACCAATGCGGGAACGTGAACAGACAATGGCGCTCGACATGGTTGTATTAGCGCCTAGCAAAATATCAGACCAAAGCGTTGTCTCTTTAAGATTACATCCGTGACCGATATGAGTGCGGCGACCAATGGTGCAATTATGCAGATGCGCGCCGCTTTCGATGAAAACATCGTCGCCTAATATGACTGTGCCTTTGAATTTGACGGTATTGTCAATTTGAACATTTTCGCCGACAAACACTCTGCCCTCACCGATCTGTCGAGCCGGTTGTTTCAAATCAAGTTGGAGTGTTCCGGCATAGAGGTCCTGATGGGCGAGCCGATACTCATCGACATTGCCGACATCTTTCCAGTACCCAGACATTACAGTTCCGAACAAGCGGCGACGCTGAGCGAGCATATGGGGATAGAGATTTTGCGAAAAATCATAATTGCGACCCGGCGGGATCATTTCAATTGCCGATGGTTCAAGAATGTAGACTCCGGTGTTAATCGTGTCTGAAAAAGCCTCGCTCCATGTCGGTTTTTCCAAAAACCGAGCGATCCGACCATCGGCTTCGGTAATGACGATACCATAGGCGAGCGGATTTTCGATGCGAGTCAGAAGAATAGTCGCCTCGGATTCCTGTTCGGTGTGCCATTTGAGCGCGGCGCTAAGATCGAAATCGGTCACCAGATCGCCGGAGATGACCAGCACAGTTTCTTTCATATCAGCGGCGGCGAACCGGACCGCGCCGGCGGTGCCATAGTCGTCGTCGGGGAGCGAGTAGGACATTTTGACACCCAGTGAGGAGCCATCCTTGAAATGATTCGAGATCAGTTCCGGCTGGTAATACAAGAGGGCAGAGATATCGGTAACGCCGTGCCGTTTCAATAAAAGCACGACATGTTCCATCATGGGGATATTGCAGATCGGTACCATCGGCTTGGGAACGCTCAAGGTAAGGGGGCGTAACCTTGTACCGAAGCCACCGGCCATTATTATCGCTTTCATATTTCGCTCCTTATCATCGTACCATCATCGCGAAACAGGTATCCATTGTCGACAAGAATCTGCGCGACCTCGGTGAAATTATCAAATGGGGTATAGGCAATCCCTCGTTCGGCGCAATATCGGGCGAGATCCTTCTTGGCAATCAACAGATCGGCTTGTTCGATGGCGCAGATATCGGAATACCCATCGCCGATAAAAGCCAGCCGGACTTCAGTCCGATCCCGTCCTTGCCGAAACTCAGCCATTCTCTCTCCTTTGCAACAACCGCATCGGGCGCAACCTGAATTGTGCCAGGGGAATTCGATTTCCAGCCCATTTGCAGTATATCGGCCAATATTGGACATAACTTTCAGATGCCCCAAACCGTTGCGGCCAAGAATCGGATGGATATACAGATCAAGCCCGTCTGAAATAACCGTCAGCGACACATTGTTTTGTCGGCAAAGTTGCTCAAAAGCCACAAAACCGGAATCAATTTCAAACGATTGAAGATACTTTTCAATTTCATCACGAGTCCCCCGCACCATTGCGGCCTCGGATGTCAGGCATTCCCGGCTGGACATTTTCAGCGATTTCCAGGCCGGAAGAAGGGCGTCGTTGCGCCCACCGGAAAAATGATGAAACATCGAATAGCCGATATCGCGGCGGGCAATGGTGCCGTCGAAATCGCAAAATATGGCGGTTACTTTATTCATCGGGAGACTGCCAGTTTAACAACCACAGTAGCAACTACAATCGCTACAAGCAGATAACAGACCAGCGCCCATTTCCGTTTTTGTTCCCTGTGGAAATGGGTTGCTAAAGCGACCAGAGAGGTTAGTATAGCCACCAGTGTCAACCCGACCCCAACAACAGCAAGTTGATAGGCAATTGAACCCCCTATCGCGAACAATACACTCACCGCCAAAAACCACCCAAACAACAGGTATTGCCAGAAACTCTGGGCACGCGTCAAGAGAGAATGATTGTGTCGGGCATTCTGTGGGTTCATCATATCACCGCCTGATAGATAAACCGACCGGCCAGATAGAGCAGGAGTAACACAAATAACATCTGGACTGCTTTCGGGCGGGCCAAAGTTCCCAAATATCCGCCTGCCTTGCCTCCGATGATCGTCCCCACCAATAGTGGCGGCACGATGTTCATATCTATTTGATCAGAAAGCAAATACACCGCAACAGCGACGGAAGTGGAAACGCCGATAAGAAACGACGAGGTCCCTCGGGCGGTCGCCAGCGGTAGTCCAAATACGACGAACATCAACGGAATTATGATAATTCCGCCACCGACTCCGATCAGCGCCCCTAATGTTCCTGTGCCGAAAGCGGCGATCATAATTACCCAGTACAATTTGTGCGAGGTCGCGCTATTGGGTATAGTTACCGTTTCACTCTTTCTGCTGAAAGTATAGGCCGTATAGAGTAGCGTGAGGCCAAAGAGAAACTGTGTGACCGACAACGGAACAATCGGACTGAGAAGACTGCCGGCGATATTTCCGAGGGTCATGAACACTCCGAGAGAAACGGCCAGTTCGAAATCGACCATCCCCTTCTTGATATATTCAGTCGAGGATGACAGCGAGTTGACTACAATTGCCGTCACCGAGGCCGGGATTGCCGCTTTCATATCCACACCGGCAAGCATTGTCAAATACGGCACGACAACGATTCCCCCGCCGATTCCCAAATACCCGCCGAGCAGTCCGGCCAATACTCCGCAAAACAAATAGGCCAATTCACTCTGAATCATCGGCCAGCTTTCAACAGAGAAGCGGCGTATCGAATATCCGGACGGTGGCCGACTACAACTCGGGCATAACTTTGGTAGGTGCCGAACCGCTGCTCTACGGCGATCTGGCGAAGTCGGTATTCGATATAATCAGCGTGCTGGTCAAAGTTAAGTGAATCGCGGCTCTGTGCGGCGATCAGCAGTTGGCCAGCCGCCGCTATAGCCTGTGGACCAGCATCTTCAATGCGGCTCAGGTCGGAAACAATTGAGGCAGAAGTGGTCAGGTCGGACCTGAACACAAACCCATTCTCCCGCGTAAATTGCTCAAACCGGTGTGCCAAGTTTCGCTCTACTGTCAATATTGTGTCATCACCAATGATATCGCTCTCATATTGGTGCGCGAATTTCTGAAGGAGCAGAGACCGTTCCAAATCGAGCAAGAAAGGGTCGCGATCAAGAAACGCAAAAACAGAATCGGGGGGCAGACCCGTTCCGGAGTCGTGCACCATGCTATCTACCTGATTGAGATAGGTTTTACCGGCGAGGTAGTATCGCGAGATCGTCAAACGGAGGCCGTCGCCATCGGAAAACCGGGTAAATCCCTGCACCAACCCCTTGCCGAAAGTCGTATCACCGACCAATATCGCGCGGCCATTTTTTTGCAGAGCGCCCGCGACAATTTCGGCCGCCGAGGCGCTCCCGCGATCAACAAGCACAGCCATCGGAAGTCCGCCGGTGATATCATCGCCGGTGGCAAACTCCTCCTCGGTTTTCCAGCGCGATCGAGATTCCGTGCCAACGATGAACGCTCCCGCTTTCAGAAACAGGTCGGCAGTTTGATACGCCTCGTGATACAGTCCGCCCGGATTTCCCCGTAAGTCAAGAATCACTCCGCGCGGTTTAGACGATTTTCTTACGACAAGAGAATCAAGCGCCGCCTCGATATCGTCGGATGCCCCGCCCTCGAAATCGAGCAGACGCAGATACACTACCGAATCGGGAGTCAGTCCGGCAAATGGCAGATGCACCAAGTCGAGCTTTTTTCTGGTAACAGTCGCGGAAATAGTGTCGCGGGTGACCGATCTAAAAAGTGTGATCGCTACAGCGGTTCCTTCTTTCCCGCGCAATAGTCCGATAGACCGCTGAGTGTCGAACAGGTTGATTACGGTATCGCCGATGGCTATGATGATATCGCCGGTCAGAACACCGGCCTCGGCGGCGGGGCCGTTTTCTCGCACCGACATGACCAATAGGCCGCGAGGGTCGCGAATGACACTGACGCCTACGCCAACATACTCGCCGTCGAACCCTTCGTGCAACCGATTGAAATCGCCCGATGTCAGATACCCCGAATACCGGTCAAGTATCGAAGTCATGCCATCGACACTGCGCTTGAATGCATCGTTCCAGTTTACCTGTCCGGGATAGGTCCGCTCAACTTCGGCGGCGGTGGCGGCCAGCGAATAGGCGGCACGCATTGATTTGTCTGAAAGTACATACACCCCCATCCCACCACACAAGAGCACCAACAGTACCATGAGCGCGGCAGTTTGTATCACGACATTTCGAGGGTGTACGCTCGACATTGCCGATGAAGTGAACACGGGTCTCTCGCCGGAAGATTCCGGAGAGCTGTCACTTGGGGTGGGGCCGAGGCCTTCGGTCATCGGTGTTTGAGCGCCGCAAAAACGAGCTGGCGAATTTTTTCAAAAGTGGCATCAACAGACCCCGAAGCGTCGACCAATTTCACACGCCGGGGTTCCTTTCGGACGATTGCTTTATATCCGAGACGCACTCGGTCGAAGAAAGCGCGTGACTGCGATTCAAGGCGATCAAGCTTCTTGCCGCGACGGGAGAATGCGGCTTTGAGGGAAACATCAAATACCAATGTTAAATCGGGATGCGTGCCGTCGACAGCCAGCGCGTGGAGTTTACGAATCATCGCCAGATCGAGCTTGCGGCCATACCCCTGATACGCCGTCGTGCTGTCGTAATACCGATCACACAGGACGATTCTGCCTTGAGCCAAATGCGGCTTGATCTCGTGGGCAGTCAATTCGGCGCGGGCGGACTCGTATAATAGTAGCTCGGTAACATCGGTGAGTTGTTCACGGGTGTGAAGAAGAATTCGCCTGATCTGCTCGGCGATTTTAGTAGAGCCCGGTTCACGCAGGGTAATTACTGAGAAACCTACTTCACGAAGCAACTGGGCGGTACGGGCAAGTTGAGTCGACTTGCCGCACCCATCTATCCCCTCAAATGTTATCAGTTTTCCTGTTTGTTGGCGAGCCATAGGGGTTTGAGTTGCCACGAAAATACCGACAGTGGTCAACCGCCGGTTAAGCTACGATATCGGGGTGGAGTCACAAAGTTAATTTTTGTCACCAGTTGTCGCTCCGGGGCTATGGCGAATTGCAATAGGCACCAATGCGCTACAAGGTGGGTTGAAAATGGTGCAAACGCCATCGTTGCGAGGAGCGACTTCACCCTGAGCTTGCCTGCCCCGTGCGAAGCGCGCGGGTCGAAGGGTCTCCGACGCGACGAAGCAATCTCATCTTGCAGATTTCGTAGGTCAGTCCCGTCTTCGGGGCTGACAGCTTTGGAGAAACACGTCACCCTCGAAGACGAGAGTGACCTACGAAACTTAGGCATAAGACCGTGAGTGGCGGACGTCCCCGTCTGCCACTTGGCTGGACCAACGTAGTTACCTCAGACGCGGTAGACGAGGACGTCCACCGCGCTCGAAATCGGCCACTTCGACAATTCGCCCAACGCGGATGTCAATCTTTTCAAAATCGGCGTAGGAGAGGTCAGTCATGCGGGCTAATATAGCCAATGTTCAATACGCGCTGTTAATTGGTACCGATGATCATCTCGGCTCGAAGCCGTATTGTCACTTTTCGTTGACTCCCACAATGAGCCCAGACTGATGGTAAACGTGGTGGGCACACTGATCCGATACGTACCTGAGGCGGACAAAGCAGTGCTGTTGCTCCGATTTCCAACATTTCTAGAATAGTACTGGTTAACATTCCTTTCGGTCCCAACAGATACCCCCATGGTTGTACGAGCATCATGATAATAAGCCAATGAGGCCGACGAACGATGGGCCACAAACCCCCGGTCGGTTGCCACCGGACTCTCGAAACCGACTTCTGTAAACTTGTTGGCCACATACCAGACGTTTGAGCGAATGTCCAATTGCCAATGATAAGAAAGTGGCTTTGCATACGTCAGGCTTCCGAGAATTGCTGCTCTACCGGAGTGTTCCTTGCCATATCGTTCGCCCGAAGAGTACTGATTTCCGGAATTGGTACGTAAATAATCCTCTTGCCAATACGACGACATATAGTTCAGTTCAATTCCGGACGATATTTGGTATCCGAACGAGCGAGAAGTACGCGGATAGTAATCCCAAATATCGGATAAGACAAATGGAAGATACGCATCGATCTCGCCGATCGCTTGAATTGACTGGAGATATCCCAAAATGGCTTTGAGTGCCGCCACACGCCGGAAGCGCTTATCAACAATATGGCGTTGCCGATATTCAAGAATCGTATCACATAAGTCTCGCATTTCATGAGCCGTGGGATTACGAAGAATAAGATCTGCAGATTCTAACTCGCGAATAATGCTCATCGCCGTGAAGGCAAACTCGCCCGAGTAAATGCGACCAAATCCGATTTCCGTCGAGACCGACGTAAAGCCATTAATATCATATCTCTTTGTATCTTCCGAAATCGACGAAGCGTACACAACTGAATCCGTGATGTTGTATCCGTGGGTACCAGACTCCGAATGGAAATCCACATAATTATACATGAATTGCACTGACAGCGACCCCTTCGCATACAGATCACCTGATATATAGCGGGTCAATCCAACGCTTGGAGCCAAAGAAAAGCCCCAATGGGTGGATGACCGCTCGGTTTCGTATTCTTCTCTATAAGGTCCCCATAAATCTCTGACTGAACTTGACAAACCTTTGGAATGACCAAAGTACATGTCATTGTTGAGAGCAATATCGTAGCTGAATTGAGTAGTGTAGAATCGATATCCCAAATCTGAAAAAATGTCAATTCTCTGATAATCTCGATGAGTGGAATTTGTAACTTTGTTCGGGTAATCACTGAAGGTGTAATTCTCGTCACCACTACCCCCGTTCAGATCTGTTCCTCCCGACAACCTCCATCTCAAATCAGTGAACTTCGTGGGCACATACGAATCCACCCGAAAGATGGTTGTGTCTTTGGACTGAATGGCGCCGGCGAGCAACGAGGCGACTGCCATCACAAACAAAAACGATTTCATAACCGCTCCTCTGAGTTGCGGAATGTGACCGGAATGGCTCCGGCTATCCTAATCTGGACAATTAACTATAGTTAATACCGGCGAACTTGGCAAGTCTTCCCAGAAAAATTGGGCTGGGGCAAGAAGACCTGTCACTCCGGATCGACAAAGCTAAACCGGTCGTAACTGACAATTTCCCCCATCGGCTTTCGAGTGCGGGTGGATTCGTCTTTTTTGCGGGTGTGCTCGTCGAGCTGTTCAATCGGCCCCTGATAGCCGAGTGGCACGACACACATGATATGATACTCCGGAGGAATCGAAAGAGCTGAGTGTAGTTTGCCCGCCTCATACCCGGCCATCGGATGCGCCATCAACCCCTCTTCCACCGCGGCCAACAAGAGACCCATTGTCGCCAAACCACTGGCGAATTGATAATACTTGATTGGGTCATCTTCGCGGACGCCGTCATCTTTTTCTCGCGCGCAGACTACGACCAGCACCGGCGCATTGGCGGCCCATTCGTTTCCGCGCATGAATGTCTCGCTAACTTTACGTCGTTGTTCAGTATCAGTGACAACGACAAAGCGCCAGGGTTGATGATTACTCGCTGAGGGGGACCAGCGGACTTTTTCGAACACTCGTTCAAGCGTTTCTCGCGAGACCGGTTTGTCCAAATAGGAGCGGAGGCTTTTGCGACGGAAGAACAGGGAGTCTTGCATGCCGTGAACTTTCTTTTTGTGCGCGGCACGCTTCCTGCGTGCCCGTCCTAAGGGGCCTGTTGAAAAAGCCCACCATTGTGTCATTGCGAGTGTCCCGCGCTTCGCTGGAACGAAGCAATCTCTCCTTGTGGTCTACACTTAGACAGAGGACGAGATTGCTTCGCTTCGCTCGCAATGACTTACCCGGGGGTTTTCAATAGTCCCTGCCGGGAGGGCTACCCAGTCCCGCCCTATCAAACAGAGCAGAGACAGAGCATTCGTTAATATATGCCGTCGGAATTGTATCGTCAATCGGCTTACAGGCGTCCATTCCTACCTTTAGATCAATACAAATCCCTGCCCCGATTGACTTTTGGGTCATTCACGGGGATATTGCAATAATGTTCATTGACTATGTTGAAATTGAGGTTACGGCCGGTAACGGCGGACAGGGATGTATCGCCTTTCGCCGCGAAAAGTATGTCCCCAAGGGGGGACCTGACGGCGGCGATGGTGGTGATGGGGGGGATGTGATTTTCATGGCTGACCCCAACCTTGCCACGCTACTTGATTTCAGGTACAGACCTAAATACAAGGCAGAAAACGGAGAACCAGGTGGCGGCCGCGGAAAGTCGGGAAAGTCGGGAGAAACGATAATTGTGCGCGTTCCCACTGGGACGATTATCAAAGATCTCGAAACTGGCGCGCAAATCTGTGACTTGGAAGAAGACTTTATGCAGGTCGTACTCGCCAAAGGTGGCATCGGCGGCCGTGGCAATCAATGGTTTGCCACTCCGACCAATCAGGCGCCTCGTAAGGCGCAGGAAGGCCGACCGGGGACAGCGCACAAATTGTCGCTGGAGCTTAAACTTCTGGCCGATGTCGGTCTTGTCGGTTTGCCGAATGCCGGCAAATCAACCATCCTCGCAACTCTGTCCGATGCGCGGCCGAAAATTGCTAACTATCCCTTTACGACATTGATCCCAAATCTCGGCATTGTCAAATTTCGGGAATTCAAATCGTGCGTGATGGCCGATATCCCAGGAATTATCGAGGGAGCGGCTCAGGGAAAAGGACTGGGGATTCAGTTTCTCAAACACATTCAGCGCACCCGGCTGGTGGTGTATGTGGTGGATGTGAATGAGCCTGCTATTAAAGGCGCACTGGTAACACTCCGAAGGGAACTCGCTGATTTTGACGCTGATTTGCTCAAACGGCCCTCGCTGACTGTGATTACCAAAATTGACACCGTATCAGAAAGTGATTTGAAAAAGATATCGAAATCTTTGCCAAAAGATTATCTTTATATCTCAGCGGTGGCGGGGCTGGGAACCCGAGATTTTCTAAACAGTATTGAACGGATATTGGATGAACAGCGAAGTCAAATCCCGACTGATTGAGTGCCTGACACTCTTGACTGTCCCGGGTGTCGGTCGCGGCAGGTTCACAAAACTGGTCAACCATTTCGGATCCCCATCGGCAGTTTTACGGGCCTCGGTATCGCAGTTGGAAAGTGTGAGCGGGATTTCGCGAGGCATTGCTTCAACCATCCGTGAGGCACAGGATGCCGAGACAGCGAAGAAAATCGCCGCGCAGATCGCCAAGCTTGGCTGGACAGTACACTTTTGGGATTCTCCCGATTATCCTAAACCGCTGACAAATATCCCTGATGCCCCGCCGCTTTTGTTTCGCAATGGCGACGCAGTCGGACACGACGACAAAATGATCGGCATCGTGGGGACTCGGCACGCTACCGAGCGTGGGAAAATGTTCGCCTATGCGCTGGCCGCCGATCTGGCGCGGCGCGGTGTTGTAGTTGTTTCGGGTATGGCGGAAGGTATCGACTCAGCGGCGCACCGTGGGGCGCTTGAGGCCGGTGGGCGGACAGTCGCGATTTGGGGAACTTCGCTTGATATTGTCTTCCCGGCATTCAATCGAACGCTGGCGTTGAAAATTGCCCAGCAGGGAGCGCTTTTTTCAGAATATCTTCCCGGCACCAAAGGCGACAAGGGACTATTTCCTGATCGTAACAGAATCATTTCTGGGTTGTCGGCAGGGGTAGTAGTAATCGAAGCGGGTGAAAGATCCGGCGCTCTCATTACCGCGACTGCGGCGCTTGAACAAAACCGTGTGTTGTTTGCCGTGCCGGGTTCTCCCGGCGCCAAGTGCAGTCTGGGATGTAACGCGCTCATCAAAAAAGGCGCGCGATTACTCACTGGAGTCGACGATATTTTTGAAGAGATCGCCTATTTCAAAGGACAACTAACCGCGCGACAACTCACCCACCGGCCCGACCTGACTGAACCGGAAATCAAACTGGTCAACATGCTTTCGGAAAAACCGATGCAGGTAGATCAGATATCGCGCGCGGCGAATCTCCCGGTCCCTGCGGTTCTGGAATTTCTTCTCGCGCTCGAACTCAAGGGAGTGGTGCAGGAATTATCGGGAAAACGCTTTACTCTCGCCGAACAAATGTCGTGATCAGCAAGACGACGCACATCGTAAACAAGCTGGGCCTTCACGCCCGACCTTCGGCTATGCTGGTTTCCGCGGCCACAAAATTTCAATCCGAGGTGTTTTTCACCAAGGACGGTTTGCGCGTAAACGGCAAGTCGATTATGGGTGTCATGATGCTTGCCGCCGAGTTCGGCGCCGAGCTTACGGTTGAAGTCGACGGCCCGGATGAATCCGCCGCGATCGACAGCCTTTTGGCAGTGATTTCCTCGGGGTTTGGTGAAACGGGCTGACAGTATCCCCGCCAAAAGAACTGGCGGGTTCGCGGACGGACCCACCCTATGCGACTTTTCGTGCGCGGCAGGCATCCTGCCTGCCCGTTAAACGTTACGTCAGGTCCCGTCCCCGGGTCTGGTGCTCATAATTCAAAGATATTATCATAAAAGACGATAGTCTCTACGACAACTTCATCCTGAACTTGTCTGCCCTGCGCGATGCCGCAGGGTCGGGTCTATTGTTCAAGTCCCCTATGTTTCCTCACCATCCTCATCATCGTCATACTTCTTCTTCTTAGGAGCGGTCACGCGTTGTTGCTCTTTTCTCACGAGAAACGGTTCGAGTTTTTTCATGAGCTCATCAGGGAGCCGATGTTTATCGTAATCTTTTATTAAGGCGCGATGATCGAGTGTGAGCAGGGTATCAAGCCCGGCCTCCCGCACCAGTGCGGACAGTTCGGCAAACGCCTCGCGGTCGGTTGTCTTGGTAGGAAACTCATCGACCATGTGCAGTTTCACTGAAACCTCGCCGGTGTTCCCTTTAAGCTTGGATACTCCCAATTCGCGCGCCACTTCGACAATTTCGGCGCGTATTTTATCTTTTTCATGAGCCGTGGCTTTGGCATCATCGTCGGCTTTTATAAACCGATCGGCAAGATCGACTGCCAACAAAGCGACGGCCGCTTTGTCGCCTAATATACTTGACTCTTCCTTCTCGATAAACCGTTTGTGAATCTTGGCTGGACAGAGCGCCACATATTCGCACCATGTGCAGTGACGCCCATCTTTGGTCGGAAAGTCATCGGTGCGCTCAGCAGTGAGGGTGTCGAACACTCTTACTTTGAAATGCTCGGCTATTTCATCCAGTTCTTCGGCTGAAAAGGTATCGGAGATAATTTCATCCTGCCGCAAAGCGTGCACTACTACCGAAATGTTTTCTAAGTGCGGCCAATTCTGTTTCACCGCCAAATGGTACAAGCCCATCTGCAGACGAAACCGTTGGTCGGTTTTGCGAGGCATATCTTTTCCGGTCTTGTAGTCCCAGATTTCTATCACCCCGTCGGGACGCTTCCACAACCTATCTATCTGCGCGTTGAATTTGAACGGGGTGCCTTCCAACATATACGGGATTCGCTTTTCAACCCACAGCAGAGTTCCGCCTCCGAAGGGCTGGTATTTGGTGTAGTATCGGGTGAGCAAATCGCGCCCGGTGGCGATATAATCGTCCACTCCGAACGACTCATCTAAACAGACTATTGCGCTACGTTTCGGCTTCTCCCATTCGGCATCGTATTCGGCGAGCGCTTGTGCTAATTCGAGAACTTTCCCCTGTGCGGCAAGCTCGTAAAGTCGTTTCAGAAGAAGATGCACGACCTGCCCAAGATAAATGTGGGCGGCAACGCGTTCGACAATGGGGATCTTTTCGATTTTCTCAAACTTGAATTTGCGCGGACACTCTTCGAAAGTCCCCAGCGATGACATACTGTATGATTTAAGCATGACCGGAATATACGGGAGTCAGGCAACCGGCAACAATCACATATTGCGGGATGTCAAGTTCGACCACCAAGCACAAATGTCATTTTTCTTATGTCGGGTCAAGCTGAGTTGAAGCGCGCTTTAGAGATTTAACGGGCCCACAAGGGGTTCAATCTACGACTACTCCAGCATTGCTATTACTTCAACTTCGACTCGGACATCTTTTGGCAATCGGCAAACCTGCACAGTCGAGCGAGCTGGCGGATCGGACGGAAAGTATGACCCGTAAACTTCATTGACCGCCGCGAATTCTGCCATGTCAGTCAGAAAAATTGTTGTCTTGATCACCTGACTGAGATTAGATCCAGCCGCGGCCAATAGTCCTTTGATATTTTCCATTACCTGTTTGCACTGTTCGGCGCCGGTGGAACCAACGATCTGACCAGTCTTGGGGTCGAGCGGAATCTGCCCAGAGCAATACACCATCTTTCCGCATGGAATCTTTATCGCTTGTGAATATGGCCCTATTGCCTGCGGCGCGCTGTCGGTTTTGATTATCTGCTTCATCTAATACTCCTGTGGGTTGCAGGCCACAAGATGTACCGCTGACCGCAGATACACAAGCTCGGTGTTGGATTGAAGTCGCGGAGCAGGGCGAAATTCCGTGCGAGGCACTCGTTCTCGAGTGCCCGATCTCGCATGTGGCAGACGGGACGTCTGCCACCCACGAAATCTGAAGATGGAGAGAGCGCCGGGCTCCCGCCCTACGAGATTTGGTGAGATTGCGACGAGCAAACAGGGCTACAAATCCGCCAGCCCGGTTGGGCCCATCAGATCGACAAAGGCCTTGAGTATCTCTTCGTCGTACGCTCCTTTGAGCGAAAACATGATCTTGAGTGCCGGGTAGGTTTCCATCGCTCGTTGGTACACCCGCTCAGTGGTCATGGCGTCGAATGAATCGGTGATCGCGACGATCTTTGAATAGACGTGCATTTCATCGAGCGACAATCCCGACGGATACCCGCGACGGTCTCCGCGCTCGTGATGCTGAAGCACCGGATAATAAGACTGCTGGTTGAGCTGATCGGTTTCTTCGAGAATCTCAACTCCCCATTTGGGGTGTTTCTTCATGATATCAAATTCAATCGGTGTCAGAGCTGATCTCTTGTTTAATATTCTCTCGGAAATTCGCGATTTGCCGACATCGTGCAAAAGCGCTCCGGTCCCGAGTTCATGCAGAAACTGTTCGTCCTTATATCCGCACTGCTGGGCAAGCGCGATCGCAAAGGTGCAGACGTTTACTGAATGAGTGTATGTGTAATAATCGAATGACGTGATTTTCAACAGATTCAGGAAAGCGTCGCGACCTTTAAGAATATAATCGACCGTATTGGTCACTAGTTCTTTTGAACGCTGGATATTCTCGCCATATGTTGGATTGGATAGGACGTCTTTCACCAGATTGGTCGAAGTCTCGTACAGGATACCGGCTTTTTTGATTTCCTGAACCGAAGGATCTGTCAAAATCTTGGGGAGATTCTGTTCGATATACCGCTGGTATTGACCCCGGTCCTCATGGGCGACATACAATCGGTCCACCCGGTTTTCCAAAAGCTTCTGTCTCGTCCGATCAGTGAACGCCAGATTTGCGGAGCGGTAGAGAACTAGTTGGTTGTTCACCAAAATGTAGAGGTCAAAATTGAGCACCGAGTCGATTCGAATAGAATCGAGGTAGATCGGCACGAATTTTTGCTCGGTCCGGGCTTTGATCACAGTTGACGACATAGCTTCCTTTTCCGGTACCGAACAAGTCGGGCGTACCCCTTCTGGTAAGATGGCCGGTATTCTTAATATCGGCATTTCAAGTGATTTCATTGATAAACAAAAAGAAAAGCGCTCTGGGGGGACAAAGCGCTTTTGGGTCACGGGGAGAGGGAGTAAGGACTATTTTGTGCCGAGATTCTTGACTGAGGTTAACACCGATTGGAGGCGGACAGTTATATCCGAAAGTACTGCTGAATAGCGTTTCAAAAGTTCAGTGTACTGCCAGCGCATCTGGAACGCACGATCGGGGAAATCGAACATATCAAGCAGAGTCTTCTTATATATCTCCTGAATATACTTTACGACGTAATACGGAAATTCGGTGATATTGGGGTCGTGGACTTCGCCGCGACTGATCTGGTCCCGGTACACTTCGACTTTTTCAAGCACCACCGTGCCAAAACACCAGGGAGTCATGATGACGCCGAAATTCGAGCCGTCGGTATAAAATCTTCGTATGGTTCGTTGTAACAAGTCTATGACGACCAGTTTGGCACGGAAAAAGGCAAGCGTTTCAGACATCGACCGCGGCGTTTCCAGCAGTTTTCTGCGGACATTGTCTTTTTCGACGCTTGCGCGATCGTACGTCATTCGCAGGAATGCGTAGTAGTCCTCAAAATACACTTTGGTATTCTCCGAAAGCGACAAGATGAAAAAACCCCGCTCATCGCGTCGCACTTTCGGTTCCACAGTGGATGCCAGTCGCTCTGTTGAGAAGCCGCGTTGGAATTTTCCGTCAAGCATATCGTCTCTCCTTGCGTCTGATCATATCTTCGCTGTTGATTAGAGCATAGAGTATGCCGAGCCAAAAAAGCTCAATTGCAATCCGCCCGCAGAACCATAAGACATTACAAGATAACGCGTTACCAGTGTCGGCGTGGTATTTTCACCATAACCGCATTAGAAATCATAGTGACAACTCGTTGCGTAGATTGCGCCGACCACAGCGGCATTGAACATTGCTTGCCGCTCTGACGTTTATAGATAGTGACGAAAGGAAGAGGATGCCTACACCCCTGATAATTTCCCGGCGCTTAGCGGCGGCGGCGGCTCTGATACTTCTTGCCGTAGGAATGTCATGCAACCAGAACACCCCGTTCGCCCCAACCGGCCCGGTCATTTCACTCTCTGCAACACAGCTCAATTTTTTTGGAGCGGCTGGTGGCGGAAACCCGGCTCGACAAATGGTCTTAGTGCGCAATACCGGGATTGACACCCTTCGATTCACTGTGACGAATACACAGAGCTGGCTTGATTTGTCGGTTGTTCAGGGGAATGGCGCCGACTCGATTTTCGTCTACGCCTATATCTCCGGTATTCCCGTGGGTATCCATTATGACACCATAATAGTTACATCAGACAAGGCGATGAATTCTCCCCAACTAATTGCCGTAACCGCGACTGTTCAACCGGCAGTGGCAATCTCGCCGCCGATTCTGTTGTTTGAATCGCTGGTTAATGGACCGAATCCTGAGCAACAGATCCTGACCATCACGAGCTCAGGGGTTAACGGCGTCACGTTTACCGCCTCAAAATCGCAGGCATGGTTGTCTCTTTCGAAAATGGCGGGGAGTACGACCGACTCTATAGCGGTCGGTATCAGAAATACCAATCTGCTATCAGGCACCCACTACGATACAATCGTGATAGCAACTGCAAGTCCAGTGAACCCTACTATACGAGTTCCGATAACACTGACTGTTAAGAGTTGGGCATCATTTACAGTCTCTGGATCAAGTGATCTTCGTGGCGTGCACATTATAGATAATCAGGTAGCGCTGGCGGTCGGATTCATCGGCAATACTTCCGGTCATACCGGTGTGATATTAAAAACGATCGATGCTGGCAAAACATGGCAAGCCAAGAAGTTTGTAAATTATACATCATTGGGAGGGATCGATTTTATCGACGCGTCGAATGGCTGGGCGGTCGGCGACAGCGGCATCATTCTACATACGTCGGACGGCGGCGAATCTTGGGCTCAGATTCCTACCAGTACATTGCCGACACACGATACTATCGCGCTTTGGCGGGTCAAGTTCGCCGATCTTGCTCACGGATGGATAATAGGTGTCGAGGGTATTTTACTGCGAACCATTGATACAGGCAAAACTTGGACTATCCAGACGACACCTTTCTCGTTTTCTTTGGCAGATATCGAAATGAACTCCCCAACCTCCGGATGGATTGTCGGAAACCACGGGACTATTCTTCATACATCTGACGGCAACCAGTGGGTACAACAGAGCAGTCCATCGAGTTTGGACTATTGGGCAATCAACATGATCGATGATCTCAACGGCTGGATTGTCGGCCCGGTCAACCAAATGCTGAAAACAACCAATGGCGGAATTACTTGGGAAACGCGACCATCAGGTAGCAATACCAAGCTCAATGACATTTTCTTTGTGGATGCGTCGACCGGCTGGGCGGTCGGGGATAACGGAGTGATCATTCGGTATCAACCGGCTACCGATAGCTGGTGGACACAAAATTCCGGCTCCACCCGATCATTGTTCAACGCGGGCTTTACGGCGTCGGGGTATGGCGTGGCTGTCGGCGAACTTGGCACCATTCTGCTCACCTACAATGGCGGCCTTTAATTGTTGTTTCAAGGCAAACAAAAAAGAGCGTCGACTATCGTCGGCGCTCCTGTCAAATTGCAATGTAGAGGGAATGAATCAGTCGACCCAGTCGGCAATGAAAACATTCGTTTCGTGCGGAACTTTACCATCACGATTTGAGCAAAATACCAGCTTTTTCCCGTCGGGTGAGAACATCGGGAAACCGTCAAAAGTCTCGTTGAACGAAATCTGCTCTATGTTTTTCGTGGCGACTTCGACCATATAGATGTCGAAATTTCTTTTCTTCGGATCATTCACATTTGACACAAACAACACCCGCTTGCCATCGGGATGGAAAAACGGCGCGAAATTCGCCGCACCATTGTTTGTCAACTGGATCGGTTTGCGATCGGTAAGGTTCATGACAAATATTTCGAGCTTCGATGGCCGGATAAGTCCCTCTTTGAGCAACTTTTGATATTCGGCAAGAGCTTCCCCCGTCTGACGCGAGGCGCGCCAGCATATCCATTTTCCATCCCACGAAAACCAGGCGCCGCCGTCGTAGCCGGGCAGGTCGGTGATCTGCTCGACATTTTTCCCGTCAGGGTCCATTGTATATAATTCGAGGTCACCGGTCCGAACCGACGTGAACAGAATTTTCTTTCCGTCAAATGAATAAACTGCTTCGGCGTCGTAGCCCTCGGTCTCCGTCAATCGGACAGGGTTGCTTCCATCGAGACCGGCTTTGAAAATATCATACGATTTGTACAGTGGCCAAACATACCCTTGCGACATATCTGGCTTCAGTGGGCAGGATTCCCCTCCCAAGTGCGTTGACGCATAGATGACTGACTTGCCGTCCGGCTGAATGAACGCGCAGGTGGTTGCTCCTTTACCGCTGGAGACCTGTCGCACACCAGAACCGTCGGTGTTCATCGTATAAATGGCGTCGCAGTCGTGGCCGTCACGACTGGACTGAAAGACAATCTGCGAGCCATCGTGATTGAAATACGCCTCGGCGTTTTGCCCGCCAAACGTCAGTTTGCGGACATTCTTCAGGTGTTTCTCGCCGGGGGTTATAGTGGCGACAGTGGAATCCTGTGCGGGAGTAGCCGTTGATGGTGCGTCGGCGGCAATTGCCGAAAGGCATAGCCCTAACGCTATTACTACTGACAATCCCATTGTCGAAAGCTTACTCATCTGACCTCCGTATGTTTTCAGCATTATACTCAAGTAGACCGAATATAGACGAACGCAACATGATGGCAAGTGATTTTCAGGTGATTGGCGACTCACACCTTGCTTAGCACCCCTCGGAGATGCGGCAAGCGGTCGGTCTCGGAAACGCGTGACAAATCTATGACAATTCGCGGCTGTCCCTGAAGCAAAAACTCCATGGGCGAGTCAGTTCCCCCTCGCAAAGCCTCAACCTCGGGCCGAGTTAGTTTCCGGTGCGGCGCAAAGTACAGAGTGGCTTTTCCCGCGCGTAGAGTAAGCTTCTCAAGTTCCAAAATAGAGGCGGCGATCTTTACAGCCGTGGCGTCAAATAGATTCACGGCCGACTGTGGCGGCCGCCCGAACCTATCAGTAACTTCATCCCTGATTTTTTCAACTTCGTCCAAACTCCGACTGTCGGCGAGTCGCCGGTAAATATCAACCTTGTGCTGATTGTCGTTCACATACTGTTCCGCAAGATGTGTTTCAAGATCAATCTCAAGACGGGTATCGGGGAGCCGTTTGATTGCTTCCCCTTTCAATCGGGCGATTGCTTCTTCGAGCAATTTGTTATAGAGATCGAACCCGATTTCTTCAATGAATCCCGACTGCCGCGCCCCGAGAATAGTCCCGGCCCCGCGGATTTCCAAATCGCGCATCGCCAGCGCAAACCCGGCCCCAAGATCAGAGTGCGCTTCAAGCGCGCGAAGCCGCTTGACCGCGTCGCCGCTCATCACCCGCGAGTTCGGCGTGAGAAGATACGCGTACGCTCGTCGCGCGCTCCGCCCGACACGGCCACGTAACTGATACAACTGCGCCAACCCGAAACGATCTGCTCTATTAATAATAATGGTGTTGGCCGAGGGAATATCCAATCCCGATTCAATAATACTCGTACAAAGTAGGACATTAAATCGTCGCGCCAGAAAAGCAAGCATGACACCTTCGAGTGTCCGCTCATGCATCTGACCGTGCGCAACTCCGATTTCCACCTGCGGCACGATTTTCATCAGGTACTTGTGCATTGCCTCGATTGTCTGCACCCGATTGTGCACGAAAAACACCTGTCCACCTCGATCGACCTCGCGCAAAATCGCCGTGGCGATAACCGCCGGATCGAACTCAACGATTTCAGTTATTATCGGAAGTCGATCTTTCGGTGAGGTTGTAATCAAGCTCATATCGCGCACACCCACGAGCGACATTTGGAGTGTGCGGGGAATCGGAGTAGCGGTCATGGCGAGCGTGTCCACACCCGCCTTGATCTGGCGTAACCGCTCTTTGTGTTTTACGCCGAACCGGTGTTCTTCATCAATCACTAATAAGCCGAGATCTTTGAATTCAATGTCCTGCGACAACAGGCGATGCGTTCCGACGACGATATCGACTTTCCCCGCCGCCAGAGCAACCACGGTCTCCTCCAGTTCGGCCCGGGTCCGGAAACGCGAAAGCACCGCGACCCGAACGGGAAAATCGCGCATCCGTTCGGAAAAGGTGGCAAAATGTTGTTGCGCTAAAATCGTAGTAGGAACCAGCACGGCAACCTGTTTGCCGGAATCGACAACCTTGAAAGCGGCGCGCACCGCAACTTCGGTCTTCCCATATCCGACATCGCCACAGATAAGGCGATCCATCGGCCGTAACGACGCCAGATCGCGCTTTACATCGTTGATTGCTTTTTCCTGATCGACAGTTTCATCAAACGGGAATGAGGCCTCGAGCTGTTTCATGAACACGGTATCTTCACCGTACGATTGGCCTTCGTGTGTTTTTCGCTGGGCGTAGAGGGCTAATAACTCCTCAGCCATATCGGCAATGGCTTTCTCGGTTTTTTCGCGTATGCGATCCCACTGTGGTCCGCCTAGCCGGGTGAGTTCCGGCGCCGTATCTTTGCCGGAATATTTTGAAACTCGGTTGAATTCCTCTATCGGCACATACAGTCGGTCATTCTCGGCATACTGCAACAGCAGGCAATCGCGACTGCGATAATCCACAACTATTGTCTTGAGCCCCAAATATCGCGCGATACCATAATCAGCGTGCACAACATAGTCCCCCTGATTGAGCGCGGCATAATCGGATATCGCCACACCCTCGCGGAATCTCTTCTTGCGGATCCGGCGATGAAGGCGGCTGAATATCTCGTGATCGGTCAACAGTGCCGCGTGGCCCTGCGCAAACACAAAACCGCCAGACAGATTCGCGACTTCGATTGCCAAACCGGAGCCATCCCCGATCTTTTCCTGAATCAACTCGGTCAACCTATTAGCCTGCCCCTCGCTGTCGGTGGCAATGACATGGGCGATCCCTGAAGATTCGTATTCCCTCAGCGTCTTGCCCAAAAGATCGAGCCGCGAACCGAGCGCGGGATGCGGCTGACAACCGAAATCGATAATGTCACTCCGCCCGCCACGAAAAGGGAGGATATCAATGGTGACACCCGTTTCAAGCGTTGCAAACATTTCTGCGCAGGGACGGTAGTACTGCTCGGGTGTCGGGAGAGTCGATAGTTTTTCTTTTAGTCGATCGTGCAAAGCATGGGCCTCGGCAACAATGGCATGCGCTTCATCAGACAGCTTGGCCCGATGGCGGAACACGGTGACTGTCTGTGATGGCAGAAAATCTATCAGCGACCCCTGTGGCAACCCAAACAAAACCGATAACCATTCGAGTCCCGGGAGTTCTGGGTCGTTCATGTACCTGTGTCTGATATATTCCGAATCCTCAGTCGGAAGCCGCTCCAGATATTGCTCCACGGTTTCAGGGGTAATCGGCACCTCTCGTTTGGGGACAATGCTGATCGAATCACGCTTTCCGATTGTCCGCTGATTACTGACATCGAAGAGACGGATTGATTCTATCGTATCACCAAAGAATTCTATTCTAACCGGAAATTCAGAATCAGCGGTAAATAAATCGATCAGTCCGCCACGACGTGCAAAATCGCCGACCTCCTCGACCAACGGCACCCGCCTAAACCCAAGTCGAATCAGTCGGGCGGTCAGATCTTCAAGTTCTAACTCCTCCCCCACCGATATAGACACGCGAGAGTCTTTGAGCGCCCCAACAGTAATGGTCGGCTCAATCAGGGCGCGTATCGAAGTGACCACTACATTTAACTGCCCATCGGCCAGCCGCGACAAAGTTGACAATCTCTGCCCCATGATTTCACCCACCGGAGCGCGAAAATCATACGGTAAGATCTGTCGGGCGGGATAGAGTCCGACTTTTGGGGGAGTCAGAAGAAAAGCGAGGTCTTCGTACAGGTCGTGGGCCTCATCCGAATGTCCCGTGACCATCAGCACGGGCGAACCGGTTTTTTGAACCAGCGCGGCAATCGCAAGGGCGTCCGCCGATCCAGCCATACCCGTGATTGCTGGTGACCTCCGATCGGTAATCGAGTCGGCTAACAATGCCACCGGATTGCTCTCGTGGAACCGCTTAATTACTTCGGCCAGTCGGCCGGTGTGTAAAGTCTCAACCTGCATACTTGCTCTTACGCCTCTGCTTACCAATGCGAAAACCCCCGGTGTTCATTCACCGGGGAGTAATTTGTTGAACGGTAATATATGCCGACGGTTTTATTAGCGCCAGCCGAGATTATCCCTGAGGCGTAAGATTCAGTGAGTCTTTCAAAAGATCGGAACCAATTTCGATCTGATCGTATCGATCTTGTATCGCTTTGTACAGGACGAGGACTGACACTCGCCGATTTCTCTGATCAGACGGATTGTCGGTGATCATCGGTTCGGAATCTGCGAATCCGCGCACTTGTCTAACCTGGCTGGTATAAAGCCCGGAAACTTCCATGAGTGCCCTGGCCGAGTTTGCCCGGTCGGCCGACAACTCCCAGTTGCTATACCCGTCCTGACCAAGCTGGCCGGCATCGGTGTGTCCTTCGAGCACGACGTGATTTTTGAGCTTACCAAGTTCTCGCGAGATGGTGACTAAAATGATGGCGCTTTTCTGCAATAGCTTGGCCGACCCCGGCTCGAAAAACGCCGGTGAATTTTCCGATTCATTGAGGATGATCCGGAGTCCCTCGGAGGTGAACTGAATTTTGATATTATTGCGCAGACGCTGAAATTCTGCTTCCTGCTCTAACGCATCAAGAATACTCTGAGCCGCGTGTGACATGGCCTGTTTGTCATCGCCTGAGGCGTTCGCTTCCTGCTTCCCTGGCGGGACCACTATCGCCATCGGAGGCGCGTCGGATTTGATTGATGAGCCGGACCCTTTGAGTATGCCTTCCCGGCCGTCCTGCGTAAATTTCCCCGGGTCGCGGAAATACCCGGCAACTGCTTCTTTCACTTCCGGTTTTTGTCCCACCAGCCACATAACCAAAAAGAAGGCCATCATCGAAGTCATGAAATCGGCAAGTGCGACTTTCCATGCGCCTCCATGATGCCCACCATGCCCGCCTTTTTTGCGGATGATGATAATTGGCTGTTCGGCCTTTTGATTTTCTTGCTTAGGTTCGGCCATACCTGCTTAACGCTTCTTGACTTCGTTACAGGCCTTTTCAAGTTCGACAAATTCTGGACGAATTACCGAAGGAAGAGAGCGGCGCGCAAACTCTACCGCGATGACGCCTGCGACTCCTTTGTGAAATGATAGCAGGGCCTGGCGGATGCTATTCAGATAAAAATGTGAGTCCTGAGTGCGCGCTCCCATGCTTGCCGCTAGCGGACCGAAAAATCCGTAGCAACCCAAAATCCCAAGGAAAGTCCCCACCAACGCGGCGGCCACGTTTGCGCCGATTTGCGAGGGCGGGCCATCGAGCGATTCCATAGTGACGACAATTCCCAGCACGGCGGCAACAATCCCAAGGCCCGGCAACGAATCGGACATCGTGTTGAGCGCCTGCGAAGGTTTCAGTTCTTCTTCGTGATGGACCTCAAGATCGTTGAGCATCAGTTCGTCTAAGTCATGGGGCTGAACTGATCCCGTAATGATGACACGCATTGTGTCTGCAAAAAACGACACGGCGTGGTGGTTTTTCAGGAATTTGGGATAGCGTTTGAATATTTCGCTGTCATGGGGATGCTCGATATGATTTTCAAGTCCTACCAGACCATCTTTACGCGCTACATTGAATACCTCGTACATCATGACGAGAAGGTCTTGGTAGTCTTTTTTTACCATTCCGCCACCGAGTATTCCGATCATTTGCGAGATGATTCTTTTGATAACACTCAAGGGCGTGGCAATGATTAGGGCCCCAATCGCGGCCCCTCCGATGACAAGCACTTCGTTCGGCTGGTTCAGCGCCATGACATTGCCGCCGTGCATGACATACCCACCTAATACACCACCAATTACTACGATTGCACCGATAAAGAGAAACATAGTCTTGCTATCCTTCGCGACTAATTGCAGTCATGCTGTTTACTTTTGATATCAATATGATTTTCGGCTGTTTTGGTCTTTTCTGAATGTGTTTCCTCTTGGTAATGCGGTTTTGGAAGCGATAATGTCTTATAGAGTTATTGCTTGTTCACTTTTTGAGCATCAAATACATTGGGTTCATCCGGACGGCACAAGTCCGGACCCGATGAAAGAGGTCAACCATGCGATTTCTGAACCAACGACATTTCTATTTCGTCCTCGCGCTCTCAGTCGGTACGTTTGGATATGCGCTGGCGGCCGGCGCCTCCGGGGATTCCGGGCACGGCGAGCTTCTGAATGTACTGCTGGAACTTCTCATTATAATGTTGGCCGCCAAATTGGGTGGCGATCTCGTTGAGCGATTCGGCCAGCCGGCGGTGCTGGGCGAACTCCTCTTCGGCATACTAATCGGGAATCTGCATCTGTTCGGTGTCGAATGGTTCGAGTTTTTCAAAGACAGCCAGCCGCTTGCCATACTCGCCGAGATAGGCGTTGTGCTCTTGCTTTTCGAGATAGGACTTGAGACTACCGTCAAAGAAATGATGTCGGTCGGGCTGTCATCATTTATGGTCGCCCTGTTCGGAATCATTGTGCCATTCTTTCTCGGCTGGGGGGTCAGTGTTCTATTCATGCCGGAACAATCGATATACGTTCACATTTTTGTCGGAGCCACTCTTACAGCTACCTCCGTAGGAATTACGGCCCGCGTTATGAAAGACCTGAACAAAGTACACACCCGCGAGGCCCGGATAATCCTGGGTGCCGCAGTCATCGACGATATCATGGGGCTGGTGATTCTCGCGGTTGTAGTCGGAATCATCTCTGCGGCCGCCACTGGGGAACCGGCCTCGATCGGAACGGCAGTTTGGATTATCGGCAAGGCGGTAGCGTTTGTACTGGGTTCTGTTGTTGTCGGTAAATATCTCCTGCCAACCTACTTTCGCGCCGCATTTGTCTTGAAAGTGAAAGGTGTACTCCTTTCCTTTTCGCTCTTATTTTGCTTTCTGATGGCTTTTGTCGCCGGGAAGTTAGGCCTTGCTCCGATAGTCGGAGCGTTTGCCGCCGGATTGATTTTGGAAAACATTCACTACAAAGAACGGGCAACCGAGCGTGGCGAACGTGACTTGCGCGATCTGGTCGCACCGATCGCTTCGTTTCTGGTGCCGATATTCTTCGTTCGAATGGGAATGCTGGTTCAGTTGGAGCATCTAGGGAACACCGAGGTGCTCGGCTTTGCCGCCGTGCTGACTATAGCCGCCATTGTTGGAAAGCAGGCCTGTTCTTTGGGTGTTTGGCAACGCGGCGTTCATCGCTTTGTGGTGGGTATCGGGATGATCCCGCGCGGCGAGGTTGGGCTTATATTCGCTGGAATCGGGGCGCAATTGCAGATTGACGGGCACCGAGTAATCGAACCGAGCACTTACGCGGCGGTTGTGATCATGGTAATGCTGACGACACTGGTAACGCCGCCTCTGCTCAAACCCCTGATGCTTCGAGTGCAGGACGAGTGACGGCCGGGGTGGTTGGAGTCGTAAACCCGGGGAGATAAGGCGAAGTACAGTAGTTCATTGAAGGGGCCAAAAGATAATCTGAACTGGACTTGACAAGGCGTAACTGGGGTGGTTACTTAGTAGTCTACAAAATTTACCGCGGGGTGGAGCAGTCTGGTAGCTCGTCGGGCTCATAACCCGAAGGTCGCAGGTTCAAATCCTGCCCCCGCCATAAAAACCAGTCGATCAACCACTTAGACATTTCCAAACTCTCCCGGACGAATGAAAAAACCTTCGGATTTCGGGAGTATGGGAATGTTCCATCTTAAGCATGTTCAGGGACTCTACGCTTTAGTCGATACTAAAGTCGTGGGGAAGAACGACTGGAAAGTCTACATCGACGCCTTCATCTTCGGGTGCAAGGTCAACAATCTCACGGAAAACTCGGTCAATACCTATGCCGAGCGCCTCGGGTACCTCGTCAGATACTTGCAGAAGCACCAGATAAACATTGAGGACGTTTCCCGGCTGCACCTACAGGAATACATCTACTCACTTGTCGGCAAGCTCTCGGATGTCACGGTAAATGGCAGAATTCAGGCGATGCAACGCTTTTGGAATTACCTCGAACAGGAAGGTATCTGGAAGAAGCCAAACCCGATGCACCGGATAAAGCGCATCAAGATCGAGAAGAAGCTCAAGGAAGTGGTCACAGAAGAAGATGTCTCTCGGGTGATCTCGGTCGTAAATAAGAACTCATTCATCGGCTACAGAAACGTGACCATGCTCATGCTGTTCTTCGATTCGATGATCCGAAGGAACGAACTCATCACCCTCACCATCGAGAATGTCGACCTAAAAAATGGCATCATCAAGGTATTTGGCAAAGGTCGCAAGTGGCGTGAAGTGGCGATGGGTTCGAAGATGGTCAAGACCTTGCACTTTTACCTCGCCCGCTGGCGGCAGGATATCCCCGGAGATCTCGTTTTCTGCACTCACGACGGAAAATTGCTCGACAAGGACAACGTGCGGCATATTATCTTCCGGATGGGAAATAAAGTGGGTATCCACCTGCATCCGCACTTGCTTAGGCATTCCGCGGCCACCTGGTTTATTCGACACGGCGGCTCACCTGCACTTCTCCAGCGAATCATGGGTCATGCATCCCCAGTGGTAACCGCCGGATACACACACCTGAACAGCCAGGATATGGTAGATTCGTATCGGCGAATCAGCCCCGCAAACGCAGTCAGAATGTGACGCCCCCGAATCCCAGGGTGTTCTTTCAACAAGATTTCTCAAGAGGTTCGGCTATAGGAGGAAGTAGTTGGAGCTAAAGTTCAACCTTGTGCCGTAAAGTAGAGTGATCAGGTTGCTCCTTAAGCGAAGGCGTTTACCGGCACCTCTTTTACAAATACTAATCACAATTTCGTTTGCAACAGAGAAAACAATTAACTATACTATCAAGGAGTCAATTTGAATAGTTTTGAGGCGTGAGTCAGTGTTTCTGCATACTGTAAATGCCACCAAATCGGCCTATTGCCGTTAAGGGTTGTAATATGACCCAAATAACAATCGCAACAATTAACATAGCATCTGCATCTAGAGAGCGCGCGAATAGACTCTTCGAAGAGTGGTTGAAGCCAACTTCATATGACATTTACGTCTTTACAGAAACATCTGATGGAGACGGCACCTCATTTATCATTTCGGAGTTTCAGAATGCGGGATGGGCTACGTTCCATCGACCAGCCACCGCAAAGGATAGAGGTGTCGCGATTGCTTCGCGAATTGCCGGGTCACTCTCTGGGGATGTTCCTAAGAACGACCCAGCTCCAGGTAGGACGCTTGTATTCGATGTTAATTCGGAACCGCCGCTTGAGATTGTGGGCATGTATGTTCCGAATCGTGGAAACGATTGGGCAAAAACCGAACGTAAGCGCTCGTATCTTGATTGCTGGATGCGGTACCTTAGTTCCCCCGCAGTGTCGAAACGCCATCGGATTTTGATAGGTGATCTAAACGTAGTTCCTCAGGAACAGAGGCCAGTTTTTCTTCCTCAACAGCAGTTTGAGTACGACTGGTTCGCCAATCTCGTTCGCACTGCAGGTCTCTATGACGCGGCCATTAAGCATGGCAGCAAACACGAGCATACATGGGTTGCGCACAGCGGAGAGGGCTATACGTATGACCACATTATGCCCGACAACAACCTAGCCAATCGCGTGACAGCACTTCACTACGATCATACAACACGCGGGCAAGGATCACTTACAGACCATTCAGCCATCACTTTGACCTTGATAGTAGATGCAGTGGAGCGATTGGGCGTTAGGCCACTTGGACAACCCATACAAACCGAGTTATTTTGACCAACGACTAGTTTACAGGGGGAAGGTCAAATCCTCTGGGGAGGTACAATGGATTCAATTGTAAATTTAGCAGATGCTGCTTGGGTGAAGTTGGATTTACTTGCTCAAGGAGTTGAACTTTCGCCCTCAATCTCCAAGATCACTCAAGATATCCATTTCGCGAAGCGAAAGTATTTCTACAATAGTCCGATCTGGCAAGAGACGGGGGCCAGGCTCCCACAGGAACTTCGAGTATTGGGCTTAGTTGTCGGTATGAACGCCTATGGCAACTCGTCTTGGACTCTAAGTTGGTCGGATGAGGAAGGGTTGCTCCTGCAGAATGCTAAGAAGGGAATCACTCTTTGGCCAGAGTTAATTCCAGACCTAAAGTTATTTGTACACGATTCTGAATGCTCACAAGCAGCGAATCTTTATGGCGGGGCAGCGCTTGCTTTTTTTTCGCCACGTGCCTGCTATTTCTTCACTGATGATGTTCAGTGTGCGTTTTGCTCCCTGGCCGGTACTGCTCTGGAAGAGAACGACTATAGTTTAAGGTTGTCGACAGTAGAAGTTGGAGACATCGTTTCGTTGGCTCTTGAAAGCGACCCTGGCAGAATTGAACAAGTAATGATTGTCGGAGGGAATGTCCGTGATTTAGATAGTGGGTTTAGACACCACCTCGAATTGGCGAAAGCTGCCAGTGGGGCTTTATTGAGGGCCAGTCCTGATCACGAAGTGTCGGTCCACATATCAACTATGCCGCCGCGAGATTTGCACCTTCTCGAGGCACTCCGCGCGATTCCCAATGTCCATGTCATGTTCAATTTGGAAGTGTGGGATCCGACCATGTTCGTTCAGGTGTGCCCCGGCAAGGATCGTGACTACGGACGACTGGGGATTCTTAAGGCACTGGAGAAACTGAGAGATGTGATTGGGCCATACTGTGCCCACTCGTTGCTCGTAACAGGACTGGAAGCCGCTGCGACAACCATTGCTGGTAGCAGAGCACTGGCATCGATGGGTGTGTCACCAATAATAAACATTTACCACTCTGACCGACATTCGCGCATTGGGCTAGGCAAGCGACCGAGATTCAAGGAACTTGCCACAATTGCGTTGGGCATCCAATCCCTCTATGATGAATTCCCTATCGAGCCATATTGGAAGTCAAGCGGAAGAAATTCGATTGATGCTGAAGCTAAGCAGGGGATGTTTCGAACTCCAATCTCAATAGCTCTTACAGAAGGCAATGCTTGAAGCAGACCTCAAACATGCCACCAGCACTTGCGCGTGCGCTCCAAAGAGGCCTTCAAAGTGTTCTGGAAGCGAAACCAGGTTCGGACTGGAATGATCTCGAGAATGATGCGTATATAGCAATCATTGATGACGCTCTGCATACAGGTCCTGGTCAAATATCACGTGAAGAAGTGTACCTCGGTGGTGACTCCTTGCGCCCGTACCTCATGGTGAGAAATATTGAATTGATTGCAATCGCCTTCAGAAGCACGCCTGGTCTATCCGTTCCTGGCTTTTTGCGTGCCCTGATCCAAGAGTGCAATTCATTTCACGCTGCCGATCATCGTGGGGGCAAGTCAGAACCGGCAGTTTCTCTACTTGGAATTGATGCAAGCGGGGTCGGATCAACTTGGCTCACATTCCCAAGTGTATATCTGACCGCACTTACAAACATATCGCGGTATCGAACGAGAAGATATCCATTAAATGTCGGACGCCTAGCACAATGGCTTCGCTTTCAGCATGCGGCACGAGTTCGGGCTACTGACCTGGCACTGGACTTCAATGGCCAGATAGAATTGCTTGTCCAGGACATCCTAATCACACGCCCAGACATATTGGGGGTTTCATTAAATTTCGGAGAGCTCGGTTCCTTCAACGCTTTCATTTCTGCGTTGCGTCGGACTAGGTTGCGACCAATTATTTGCTTGGGCAATGTATTGGCGGCTTGGGCACAGAGTGAGGTTCGAGAAATGTGCTGCGACTTTGAGTGTGTCATCTCGCCGTCCTATGGCGAGGACGATCTATTGCAAGTATGCCGCTTGTTCTCCTTAGAGCCAAAAGCGAGTCACGAAAAGATGCAGACAACCAGTTGGATGACTAGAATTAGATCCTGCCCTGAATCGATTGTAGTGCCAGACGAGCGACTTCTGAGGGAGACCCTGAAACAGGGCGGACAGGCCTCGATTGAAACGAGTTTCGGTTGTCAGTACGGAAAGTGCTCGTTTTGTCCCAGGGACCATCGGGGCAAGGGTTGGAACAGGCCTGCACTTGCGGACGCCATTGAGGTGATAAAGCGGATGGGAGCCATGATTGTAGAAGTCGGCGGTTCTGAACAAGGCATATTGTCCATAGTAGATGAAGATGCGTTTGGTTCGGGCGGGCGAGACCCTGATGAAACGCCAAACATTACTCGAATCATTGACGTGGCGGGCGATGCGATAATAGGATGCGAAATATACACTCGACTGGAACAAATCCTAGACCGAAAATGGAGTGTGGATGCATCGGTGCGACGTATCTGTCAATTGCAAAAAATGCGAAATTCGCTCACGCGAGTATTTGTTGGTGTTGAATCTGGTTCTGACTCCCAACTCCGGCGCTTCAACAAGGGGCAGTCAGTTGCAGAGATTGTACCCGCGTTGCGTGCGGCCTCTCTTCTAGGCTTACCTTTAGAGTTTGGTTTCATAACCTTTGATCCGCTCTTGACCGAAAGTGAACTTGTTCAGAATATTCAGTTCTTGGGCCGAACAGACGTAATTCTCCCGGCAAATACATCGCTCTCACCTGCTGAAATACACGGCATTGCATTTGAGCAGAGTTATCAGCCTGAAGGTAATCCTGTATTTGGTTCCGTCGCGTATATGGCCACTGAATTGGAATTATTCGCAAACAGTAGACTCGCAAGTTTGCTACAAGCTTCAGCGCCGCACCTCTTGGGGAATTTCGATGCGAACTTTGCACGATATGACTATGCGTATCAGGACCCAGCGGTTGGCCGCATAGCTGGAATTTGTCGTGTTTGGACTGAAGGTGCTTTTGAACCAATCTACCGAATTCGTGTGGCTGGTCGAACAGCTCCTAAGATGAGTAGCCGTTACCGCGAAGTTATTGCAAGATACCGCAAGGCGACTTACGGTCTTCTCGTGTCATCGGCGATGACAGAGTTAGGTGAATTCCGACCACTATTGCAGGAGTCGTGGCAAGAACTGAGTCGCGAGTTCCCTTCATCTATTGGGTCGGAGATCGGTGTTGACCAGCTCTTGGACATCTGGAGGTGGGTGTGTTCTTGTGAGGCCGGAAAGTGCATCGACCAAGACTTAACATTCAACCTAGACTACTTGAGGTCTCGTCGTGTTAACTAAGGCATCAAGAATCACTTGCATCGGCAGCTCTGCTCTAGTTGATCTCTGGATTGTTGAGGATTGGCCTAGCCCCCCGTTTATCTCGCGCGGAACTTGGAGCGGTCGGGTTCTCGGCAACGACGCCGTAATCGTCACCCGTAATCTCTTGTTACAGGGATATGATGCTCAGTGCCGGTTGCTAGACCCTACTGACGCAGATATGCACGCGGTTAAGGGTGCCCTTGGATCGAAAGCATTCGTTCCAATTGGAGAGTCATCAATTCATGAACAAACGCGTACACTATGTATCGAAGGTAGTACCGGTGAACGTTCTTGGATTTTCTCCAGAATCCCCGAACCAAAGTCGACACTTGGCTCAATCACTTCAGGACTGGCTTACGTGGACTACTATCCCGAATTGCAGCAGTTTCTGGATAAAGAACTGCCGACTGCGTTGGGAGCACAGCAGGTAGTCTATGTCAATGTCGGTACTAGGCCGCAAGATGCTTACAGACTTTCGCGCTTCGCTCCCATCATTCAAGTGAGCGCACCCAAAGAAATGAATCATAAAGAAGCTATGGCCTTGGCTTCGCGAATTCTTATTGAAGCAAATGCAGGGAAGGTTGTGGTAACTTTAGCCGAAAATGGAGCGGCTCTTGCCATGGCAGGAATGGCCTGGCACTGTATGCCAAGTGTTAAGTCGAGCAGAAGCATACTCGGAGCAGGGGCTATGTTTTCCTCTGAGATGATAGTGGGCCTCTTGAATGGTTATGATAGAGAGCCACTTCTTCAGCTTGCCGTAGACCAAGCAGCCGCAAAACTCTGTTCGGGTGTGTTATGGCCGTAATAGTCTTTGAAGGTATTAATGGTTCTGGGAAAACGGAGATCATCGAGCAAGTGCGGGATATTCTGCTGAGAAGGAAGCAGCCATGTGTAATCGCTGATCCTGCCGGATTTGGGCGTATTGGGAGGATACTTCGCAATCAAATCGTCGACAGTGGGCTCAAGTCGACTCCGAACTATGATGCCGTTTTGTTCGCCGCCCTACGGTCGGAAGGAGCAATGGCTCTAAGGAAGATACTTCACGGGGCACCATCCACCTTTGTACTCCTTGAGCGTTGGTCGCTCGCTCTTGCGGCATATGGCCATGCCGATGGCGCAAGTGAGGCGCTCATAACTGAACTACGAAAGCTCTTGGACGAAATGCTCACAGTCGACATGACATTGCTCCTGGATACGACTGGCAAAATTGCCTACAGTCGACTGGCCCTTGAAACTAAGAAGAATAGATTTGAGGCCAAGGGGCCCCAGTATCTAGATCAAGTTGCAGAATACTATAGAAAATATTCGGCGGCCAAAAAAAACGTGACAATAGTCAAGACGAGTGGCAGTTTACGGAAGTCACTTGAAGCAGCTTGGAAGCCTCTATCTCAAAGGTGGGGTGAGCTTGGAGCCTTTGACTTGTAGCACTAGTCGTGTTTTGCGACACAAGCTCCCCGTTCGGTGCAAAGAATTGCCACGATTTGTTGCTGGTCAATTGGTAGCCCCTTTTACCAGACTAAATCTCGTTTCATTTAAAATAGACGCGTTCTGTTTTCCTATGTCGGTGCTGGTGGAATCTACTTTCACTGGATGTGTTGCATCTAATTGGGCTACCAAATCTCCAAGAATCCTTTGCTGCCCCGATTCAACCGCGTAGTATCCTGCCCTAGTTTGGTCATCAGTTCTTCAACCGAACTGACCACCGCGTGATGGACAACCGTTGTCCAAGCCCTGAGGTCTTGGTGGATCAGGATGTTCTTGGGCGCTGATAGAGCGTCGGCGTAGCCGGTGAGTTTTTCCGACGCCCACTTCTTCAGGAAGCCCGGCTCCACCGTCAGGAATCGACAGCAGTCCAAGTGCACACCGTAGTCCCGGATGCCGATGTACGTGTGGTAGTCGCTGAATTCATCGAGCGTCACCATCAGGAACTCTCGGCGCACCTTCGCAAAGAAGCCGGAGCTCTTCACCTCTTCGATTCTCCAGTTGCAGTTGCCCGGCACTTGCGCCTCTTGCAGCCGCGCTTTGATGCCGTCGATCACAGCACCGGCACTGCCAGCACCATGGTCCACCATCATCGTCCATTCGTTGAGAATGGATTCTTCTTTGAGGGTAATAGCCATACATGTCCTCCCGGACTAAGGTTAGGTGTCGATTAGCCGATCTGGTACCTACTGTCGTCAGTGGGGTCTATGGAACACCAAATCGGCGTGAACATTGTCGATTGCGTGAGCTTGTCAGAAGTTGTGATCCAGGTGAACCGTTTCGCCTTTGCCGGCACCAGAAGCGCTCCGGCGGCCTGTCGGATGTTCGCGAGTCGAATGTTGGTCGTCGTCACGTAGAGGCTCCGGAACCCCTTGAATTCTGGCACTCCGAAGTCCTTCACGTACCTCTGGTATGTTCCTTCCAGCAAGTAGTTGGCATAGAAACGAACGCTCTTCAAGACACCCTTGTCGGGATCTGAAACGACCTCCGTGCCTCGGTCGATTTCCAAGAAGAACAGCGCCTGCTTGCCATTCCGCTCCAGCGCGAAGACTCCGTCCGGCGTGTGCGAGACCTCGCCTCGGTCATTGGCAATGTCACAGATAACGTCTCGAATGTACTTGGTGACTCCGCCCTTGTCGGTTTTCTCGCCATAGTAGTCGGGAATGAATCCCAAGAGCCGAATTCCCGATGCCTCGCAAGCCAACCGAAGCGTGATCCGGAAATCGTTGATGGCAAGGAAGTGCCGCATGAAGTAGTAGTCCCGGGGCTTGGTTTTCGTTTCAACCCATTTGAGTTGCTCCCGGTCCACACCCAAGGCCTCGGCAACAGCCTGCAGACCCTGTTGTGACGGCATGAAAATCGACTCGTCGATATTGGCGACCGTAAATGACGATACATAGCCTGCTGCTTTCAACAGCCGCATGCGTCGGTACGCGGTCTGCATCGATGGGAAGTGCAGCCGTTGAATTTGTTCGATTGTCAAAAAGCGGTGTTTGTAGAGGTCGACCAGTAGAGAACTGTCCCGCTCAGTGAACTTGAACTTCGACTGCGGCATCAGAACACCTCATCCGGATCGAGGTCCGCAAGCGGATCGTCATCAGGTCGCGCTTGCTTCGGTTGGTCATCCGTGGGTTTTGGACTGCGCTGTATCCCGTACGTTTTTCGGGAATACTCGATGACTTCTTGGGCTCGGTCGAAGTCCGGCTCGGCGTCGACTTTCGGTACCCACATTGGAAACGTGTTCTTGCCAATGCGACAATATGCTTCACCAATGCCGAGCTTGAGCAATTCCTCTCGCGGCAGTGATTCAATCTCAAAGTCGTACTGGTTGATGAACTCGGGGCCGAGCCTACCGGCGTCCGCTTGGGCTACTTGAAAGCTCACAATAGTCGAGACGTTACCCAAGATTTCGCGATACAGTTCTAATGGCACTTGCCGGGTCTGCTGGTGCGCGAGAATCAAGCCGAGTTTGTACTTCCGCGCGCGCGACAGAATCTTTTCATACGACTGTTGGGCTATTCCACAAAAGTTTTGAAATTCATCCAAGTACAGGTAGAATGGCGTCCGCGCTGACTTAGCAGAATCCGCTCGGCTCATAGTAGCTGTCTGGAACTTAGCCACGATCAATTGTCCAATCAATTGGCTTGCGACCGTACCCAGGATACCGTCCGATAAGTTGAAAAGCAGAATTTTGCCTTCGTCCATCGCTCGCCGAATGTTTAATAGCCGCAAGGAGATTTCGTCTGGCTTCAAGGGAGTCCGCGTCGGCGGGCACAAGCAGTTTCGTACATACTTGCCTCTGATGATCCTTGAGATGCGATTGATTATGGGCAGGTGCGCATCCCGTGACATTTGCGGGTAGGTGTGTTCAAAGAAACGCTTCGTTTGGTCGTCGTCCGTACTCTTGATGATCTCGTTGCGAAGCGTACTGTCTTGCCGATCGAGCAAGGGTTCGAAATCCATAAGCGTCGAGCCTTGCCGTTCGGTCAGGGCATACAGGCTATGCCTTAGAATCTCGTCCATTCGGGGCCCGCCGTCGCCAACCACCCGCTGCAGGACGGTAAAGGTCTCGTCTACGTGCAGGTCGATATCTTCGTCCGGTTCTAAGTGAAGCGGGTTTAAGACAATCGGAAATTGAAGGTCTTTCGGGTTGAAGTAAATCACGTCCTGGACCCGGTCGTCTGGAATGAACGGGAGAATCTCTTCGGAGAGCATCTCCATTTCTGGAGCCAGCACGCCGACTCCGCTACCGCGGGATAGGTCTTGAAGAATTAGAAACCGGAGAAAATTGGTTTTGCCGTAGCCGGACTTCCCGACCACGTAGAGGTGCTTGTCCCGATATTCGTTTGGGAGAATGACCGGAAGGCCACTGCCGTGCGTGCCAAGTTCGACACCATCCACTTCCATCATCCGACTAGCGATGAAGCCCTGAAGTTCGTGTGCGGTAACTCCGGCGTCTATTTTCTCAACAAGTTCGTCCCGACTGACCACGGCTCGGGCAAGGTAGCCGTAGCAGTTGGCAAAGTACCGAACGATCTCTTCACAATCCTGTAGCCGCTTCCGTTCGGCCTCCTCGGCCTGTCGGGCCTTCCGGCGCTTCTCTTCCGCCAGCTTGGATTGGTACCAAAGAAACATGCCGCCGCCTACGGCAAGCACTATGATGACGGCAACTGTATCCACGAATTCCCCCGGACTCACCTGTTTAATACACTGTATACTCCCTGTATATCGGCTGTTTTCTCTGATTTTACAGTCTGATGGCGGTAACTCGTTTACTTATGATGAATTGATACGGAAACTGCGACCCAACTGAATACCGCTTTTAGCGGTATTCAGTTGCCGTACCCAGCAGTGAAAAGTTGATGTCTCGTGCCACCTAACCGTTTTCGCGCCGCCTAGTACATCATGGGCGCTCCCGTCCGATCATTTATGACGAATTGCACGGACTCGCCGAGGGCTGTGCAGGTTTTTGTACCTGAAGAAAGACCAAAGGTTAAGGTCACTATTGTCCACAGGCAGACTAAAACTACAATATATCATGAACAGACAAAAGAAAGAGAAACGGCTCTTGTCCCCGCGCCTACGCTAGTCCAAAAAACTTTCTGACTGCTTCGCGAAATTTAACACCCGGCTTCATCCGCTTGTCTTTCCTTACGTCGTGACCAAGTACTTTAGAGATGTGATCAAGCAATTCGTTCCATTCGGACTCGGTACACTGGTGATAGATTTCGGAAAACGGAATATCCAACTTGATGATTTTGTCCTGTTCGAAGAGTTGTATTTCGTAGTTGTTGTTGACCATGCCAACTTGCTCTTTGATCATACCGATTGATGTTTCGGAGCCATGACCGTCAAATCTTTTGTACCAGTAATACCAAAGCATGTTTATCTTCCTTTCACCACAACCAACCCTTCTGTGTTTCCAAGCCCTTTCCAACTCCTGGCCATCCCCAATTCGGTTGTGGGATAGGCACTTGCGGTGATCTCATGGGTTGCCAAAACGGTATGTTTGCTTGTCGCACGGCAGTTGCCGGATTCTGAAGTGGAAGATTGAGGGCCTCTCTGGCCGCTGTACCCAGAGGATAGGGTGGCCGAGTTGTCAGACTCGGAGCGTACCAAGTAGACGGGTAGGTTGTATTGCCAGCTGGGTAATATTGCCAGTAACTCTGGGGTACACCGCACGCTGCACCTACTGGTCGAGCACTTGCAAGGGTAGTTGCTGTACCGATCCAGGTTTCGGGAGTCCACAGAGCCGCAAAGCCGCCTGGAACCGTATAAAGCCAGTTGTTCGTTTCCATAAACTTCTTGGACCAGAAGTCGGTAGCCTCTTCGCCGATTCCGGTGAACGCGTATCTTCCTTCAGTGACTTGACTGGGGATCAAGGACAGAACGTAGTTGTTCACTGCCGACAATGGATTGATATACAATCCCAAGCCATCGGAGATATTTTTCAAGCCGCTAAGAATAGAACGAACGGACAAACCATCGACGTCAACTGCCCCTATGGGATTGCCGCCCGCATATCCATACATATTAATACCGCCATCTAAACCAATCGGATCTGCCTGATAATACCTCCCAATCCTCGGGCTGAAATACCGATGCCAGTTGTAATGCAGACTGCTCTCATCATCCCACCACTGGCCCGGATACCTATGGTAATTCTGTGTCGACACCATACCTGCGTACATCTCACCGTATGGATAGTATCGTCCGCGCCACTTAGTGTTCTTGGCGCTATCGATGTAATACATCGGCATCCCTGTACGGTCGTTTATGACGTAGAGTACTCTTTCGGCGGCGGATGAACTCAGCCGCGCGATTGGAAGCCCGTTCAGATAGACATGATCCCTCTGCGTATCATACTGTGAATACTCTGACAATACCTGTCCCGAAGGGCTCGGAATATATTTGACCCACGACCCGCCACCAGTTCCTTTCTTTACTCGGCGAAGCCAAGCATCGTAGTAATAGCTGGCAGTTCCGCCGCTGTTGATGCTCTTCATCGTCCCGGACTTATTATACTGATATGTAATGGTGTCGGGAGCGGGCGGACCGGAGGGACCGGACATGCTCTCGCTACCCATTCCCTCCGGCCCATCGAATGGGGGCGGTAGCGAATTGTCCTCACCCTCAATGGTTCGAATTACGCTTCCTAAGCCATCATATGTCATGTAGAAAGCAATTGTTGAAATGTGCCACACTTTGTTACAGTTGAATTCATAAGTCCATGTCTTTGTAGTCGAGCCCTTCCTGATTTGCTTCCACAAATTGCCATTATAACCGTAGAAATACTGATGCGATGTGTCAGGCGAGTCCTGTCCTCGGGCGAATGTCAACCGGTCGAGGGCGTCATAAGCGTAGCTGCGGGTTTCGGTGCTGTGGCGTCTGTTGGTCACTTCGGTGACGTTGCCGACCGAATCAAGAACGTATCCAAGCCTGATGAGCGTATCCGGGTTAGTACTTACCGAGTCCAGGCGATAACTAGAGTCATATCCCGCGCGGAACCACATCCCGTTGCCTAGCTTCCATGCCTCCATTCCGCCGAAAGGCGCGTAGCTGATGCTGTCGACGAGAACCGCCCATCCACCTGTCATCGAATCCTTGACTTGCGTGACATTCCCAGCTCCATCGTAAGTGTATGCGACCTTTCTACCGCTCGGGTATGTCAGCTTGTCAAGATTGTCATCTTTGTCATATTGATACGATGTCGCATACGTCGCAGTATCGGAGGCAAATTTGCGGATTTCCTGTACTAGGCGACCCTTCAGATCGTACTTGTACTTCGTGAAAACGGCCGGGGTGCTGTCCTGATTGATATGACCCCGCCAGTACGGATATCCCACACTGTCAAATCGGTAGTAGATGTTTTGGCTGTCGGGGAAAGCGATCTTCGTGAGGCGATTAAGGGCATCGTACTGATAGCGGACTGAATCCCCGGCGGCGTTCTTCTTCCAAAGCAGATTGTCGGCTTCGTCGTACCCGTACTTCGTAACGCCGGTGATGCAGTTGCTGTCGTAGGTCAGGCGGTTCCGATCGTCGTACTTGTACAGATACTGCCAGTTGTCGGGGTCGGTCACCTTCGTCAGGTTTCCCCGTCCGTCGTTGAGGAATCGCGTCTTTATTCGCTCTGTACCGTTTCTTTGAATGACGGAGTCTGCTTGCTTGAGCTGGTCATGATAGAAGGTAGCATGGTGCCCCCGTGGTCCCCAAATGGAGTCAACGGTACCGACTGATGCATACGCGAACGAGGTAGTATCGCCGTACATGCCTCTTCTGCTAGTCATTTGGTGCTTGGTATCCCAGGCGTAGGACTCCTGTTTGCGGAGAGTGTTGCCTGAAGTGTAGACTTGCTCACCGGTGGGGTTCCCGACTGAATCGAATGCGTAGGAAATGTACTGGCTGAGCGGGTTGGTGAATTTGTCAAGAAATCCCGCTGCAGTGAAGTGCAATGAGGAGACATTTCCTTTGGGTGAAGTTGAGGACAACAGGTTACCATCAAAGTCGTACGCAAATGAAGCTGAAGCGCTGTCTGCTGTACCGGAGAGATACGTGACTTTGGTCATCCGGCCGCGCGAATCAAAGACGAATTTCGTGGTATCCCCGTTAGGACCCGTCACCCACGTGCGATAACCGAGCAAATTGCGATTCCCAAACACGACGGAGTCTGCATTGGCTAGAATAACCTTACGGATGTCCCATGTTCCTCCGGCAGAGTCGTACTCAAACGTGGTAATGTCAGTCAACTCATCGAGATTGGGCTTTGAGCCGTCGAACCAAATCACTTGTCCTTTTGAGTCATACTTGATCGAGTCTGCCACGATCAGGCGAGTAGTAGCATTGAGCCAACTTGAGTCGATGACCTTGGTAATATTGCCCTGGGCGTTTATGTGGAATCTCTTGATAGAAGAATCACCAGTCTTGGCGATACTCCAGACACGCGTGCGAACCGGCAAGTTGAAAGTCGGGTGATACAAGTACGTGGTGCTCTGGCTATCTGCCGAAGTTGCGGCAACAACGACCAGTTTCAGGTTGCCGCGATCATCGTACTCGTACTTATCCTGTTGACCATTCGCGTACGTGATCGTGCTCTTCATTCCCCCGCCGTTGTAATCGTATTCAGTCCCGCAACTGGGGCAGTCTGTGTTCTGTCGCTTGACCACCAGACGACGGCTATAGTCTGGTGCCCAGTCCGCGATGTGCAACCCGGAACGACCGGGCGCATTCGATGTAATAGTCGTCGGGAATGGACACGAATCGGAGCGTGCCTGCCATGAGAGATTGACCCGGTTGAAGTCATCCGACAAGAAGTTTTTAGTCGCCTTGCCAGAAGTGGCGTACGCGTAGTGATTGCCGCGCCCGTCGGATGTTGTGTCGTTGACCACCTTGCGGCTGTTGTAGGCGCTGTCGCCATATACCAACATTTCCCACTGGCCGTCAGGGTAGGACACTTTTTTTAGCAGATTGGTACCGGAATAATATTCATAGGACGCCAGAGTATTGTTCGAGCTGTCCTTGACGACGCTGAGTTTGCTACTAGAATATGTCAAAGAGAGCCACCGCCCGCTCGCGTCGGTCACCCGAACAAGCGTGTCGTTGGTGTAGGAAAGAGTGACCCTGTTGCTGGCCCGATCTTCAAGATAGTCAAGGTGACCTAAACCATCGAAGACAAGTTTGGTGTCGTCCTCCTTTGCCACCGTGTAGACCCCCTGGTTAACTGATAATCGATAGTGAATGCCGTAAGGCGGGGAGAAGGATATGACGGTATCCGTGCCCGAAATCAGCGTGAGTTGTGCAAACCGCACCTGTCTGCCAGTAGCTTCGGTTAGCAGATAGCCGTCTGGGCTACCCGCTGCCAGAGTGTAATCAAAGCTGTGTCGCCAGTTGTAACCAAGGGTTTGCTTCGTTGTGTCGTCAAAGCTATTATAGTGTCGGCCGAATGCGATCGGGATTCCTCGATCCGTCGCCATCCGCACGTCTTGTCGTTCGATGTACACGTTGCCATTGGTAGCATTGATCGGATCGTTTATGCAGGCGTCGCACGGAATCGGCCCGCGCTCGGCAACGAGCGGCGTGTCAGGGAATGTGGCAGGTGCAGGGTTGCCGCTGATGGACATTCGAACTGTATCTGACGTGCACTGACACACGTTAGAGGGAACCCCGTGCTGGATTGCTTGAGCCCACACCTTCAACATGGTCACGGCACTGGTGTCGCCAAACGTCTTCGGTATACATTCGGCGGCACACTCGACACATTGGTATTTGACATTCATGAGATTCGACGAACAGCTTCCGATAGAGTGTGGAGCGTCGTTGTCTCCCGCCTGATACCACACAACCACGCGAAAATCGTCAGTCCCCGCGAAATGATACCCACTCCCCGCACACGATACGCACATCGTCACGATACGTTGAATTCCTTCATAATGAACATCTAGAATCTTCACGTCGAGGTTTGAAACCTCAGGATAGCATTTTGGCTCAGGGTTGCCCTGAAGTCCCCCGCAATTCACATTGTTGAGGCTCGTGCAGGCCTGATTGTCGGCCACTAAGGGAGTCGACAAGACTGACAAAACCAGGATTACCGAGCACAGGGTGAAAATGATTCGCTCGCTCCAAGACGGAATTTGGCGAGCACAAAAGGTCTGAGTTCGCAACTTCGCCGGTTTTGATATTTTCACGGGATGGTCCTCCCCAACAATTGGTAGCTTATAACTCGTATTATGCAAAATACGAAAGACCAGGTTAATCCGTCAACAACAGAATTTCGACTGACTTAATCGTCTTCCATATCGCTTTGTTCTGTTGAAAGCGTCGATGATACTTAACTCTAGATCTTGCAAAATAGCGGACGATTGTTGTCCTGATTCTTGAATCGGTAAGTTTTTCACGAAGAGTACGCTCCCGCACCCGGCAGACGAGGTGACACCTCATCCACCGGGCCCATATCGCCATTAGCGCGCTCCGGCGTCTGGTCCGCGCACTGGTGGTTTACCTGGCGCGATCGGGAGCGTCGAAGGAGGGTGGTCCGGAAGCAGGCGACAGGCACTGACGCTTCCCGACTGGTCGATGGTCTGCCAGATTGGTCCGAATATCTGTTCCAGATTGTCGAGTGAGAATCTTTCAACGGAAGTGAATTGCAAAACGTCGCGTCGGAGTCCATTCGGTACTATTCCCTTCATGGTTTTCAGCAAGCCACTCAGCCGCTTTTCGGATTGCGTCACGTAGAGTACCCGGAATGACCGGATACCGAGTTTGTCTTTCGCCACTGGCCCATGCCACAGGTCGAGGTAAGCGATGAATTTCGCCCGCATTCTGGTGAGGTCAGTGGTCCCCCGGTCAATCTCGAGGAAGTACCCGAACTCCTTCATCCCTTGGCGGATCACAAAGAATCCGTCAGGGATAATAGGAACCTTTTTGGTGAGTTCTCCTATCCGCACCGATCCCCGAAAGTGTAGTTCTCGGTCACCAACCCAGCGGACAATTGTAGCCCCTCTTGCCTTTCGCATGGCCAGCGTCAGCGTTACGCGAAATGCCGTGATTTCAAGGGCGTGGTCGCTGAGTTGATGACGACCCGTCGGGGATTTCGTCGTGGCACGATCTTCGGTGGTTTGTCCCGCACCTTTTCGTGTCACACTATAGAACAATTGTGATGTTCCTTCCCCAATGTGCACGGGCCGCACGCGTCGGCGTACCAGCCCATGTTGCCAGAGTTGCCGCATGCGCTTACGCGTTCGAATGAGCGACGGAAAACATAATCGCCAAATTTGTTCGGTGGACAACACACCAAACTCGGCAATCTGCCGAAGGACGTCGCGGTCCCGGCCGGTGAGGCGAATCGATTTCTTGTATCTCTTTGATCGATTAGAGGGTGACTGCATAGTGGGTGAGAATATTGTCCTCTTGGGCTTGCAGGTAGGCCAAGCCACAGGCGATGGCGTCGAACATATTGAAGTAGTACCGTTGCCGCCAGCCCGGTTCCCGATGGAGGTAGGGCTTCAGGAACGGATGTGCGGCGCAGATGACCTTGGCGACAATGAACTTGCTGGCGGTACCATCCCCGGTCACGGCTTTTCGGATGGTGCTGGGCGCGAATGCGTACAGTGGAACGTACGCGCCTATCACGACTTGATGTACACGCCGGATGGCCGTCATGAGTTGCTGATTCTGCCGGATGTGGTCGAAGTCGTTCTGCTCTATGGCGACAGCATCCGGCTGCTTCTCCCGGAGCAGGCGAGCAACGATCTCCACGAACATGTGCGGCCGCCGTTCCTGATTCCCGGTTCGACGCAAGGATTTCACACCGTAGTCGACCAAGTCTTTCCCCTCGAAGTGGGCCATACCCATTTCTCGAAGACCGGGGTCGATGGCGAGGATGTTACGTTTCCTGATCATACTGCCTGAGGAGGTAGGTGAAGAGTGCGCGGCGAGAGGTGCGAATCTTGTGGGACGGGATAGCCAACACCTCTCGAAAGGCTCGGTAGACCATAGTCCGGGGGTACTCGGCGCAGAGGCCGCGGTAAAAGGAGAGGCCGGCTTCATCGCCGAATCGTTGGGCGATCTCGAGAGCCAGGGCGTTGGTAGCGTTCTTCGGCACAAATGGCGTGGGAGTATGAGGAGTCATGCGGAGTCATTAGGCGGCGGGTTGAGGCGAAGTTGGATATCCTCGCGGAGCGCGTTCCGCAGGTCGAGGAAAAGGACTTCGATGGGGCACTGGAGCACCAGTTGCAGTTTCAGGGCGTTCGCGAGTGACGGGAGCCCCCGGCCCTTCTCCCAGTGGGCGATGTGCTCATGGCTCGCCAGGCCGATAGCGCGGGCAACGTCCCGGAGCCGGAGGCCGCGCTTGCGGCGGTACTGGCGGATCGCATTGGGGTGAGTTCGGTGATCGGTTGTCGGCATGATGTGGTCCCTCCAGCTATCGTGCGAAGCAGGAGCGTACCCTATACGCCCGTATGGCTGCAATTGCCGAATTCGGCCACACGCTGTGGATATCGGGGAGGAAAGTAGCCAGGTGACTGCGTTGCACTCCATAGTCCCGATAGTCCCGGAAACCAAAAGTGACTGAGGCCAGGCGAACCTGACCTCAGTCACGTGAGAGGTACGACGACCAATCGAACGATTCGTATCGTGGCAGACCGCAAGCTTCGGGGGCCTAGTACCGTTTCTTCTCCTTCAGCGTCTGCGCCTGCTGCTTCACGAGGGCCATCTCCTTCGGGTCGAGGTAGGTCCACACCTTGTCCATCGTCAGGGTGTAGTACTCCTGGAGGATGGTCGCGATCAGGTTGTTCAGGGCGGGTTCGGGAATCCCGTCCCACGCGACCGGTTGCGGGTACTTCTTCGATTCGTACGGCAACACCTTGGTCGGGAGCTCAATGCTCTTCGTCCACATCCGCTCGTTAGACAGCGATTCGTTCAGGTTCAGGGTAATCCTGCCCCCGAGGTTGACCGTCCCTTTCCAGCGGTAGGAGATCGTACTGAAGATGTCCGTGCTGGACACGGTCTGGCCGATACCGTTCAGTTCAATTTCGATCTTCGGCGTGAGGATGAGGTCGGATTCGCTCTTGTCCGGGAAGGTCAGCTCATCGTAGGTGCGGAACGGTCCCCGCATCCGGAAGCCGCGGGCCGAGACGATGGCCTCGAAGTCGGTGGCCATATTCTTGGAGAATTTATCGAATGGATAGACCGACAAGTATACCTTCCAGTCGTCGGGGAATTGGGGATTCACGACCGCGAATGAGACGCTCCCCGAGTCGACGGCAACCGTTGACGGCGGCTCGAAGTGGAATGTCGGCAGAACTCGCGCCTCTTCCTGCACCGGCGTGCCGGGTGCACAGCCGATGACCAAGGCAAGACCACAACAGAGCGCGACAGATAACAGGTGTTTCATGTGCAAACCTTTCTTTCGGTTGGTAGGTGAGGAACGGTGCGGCCAGCAACCACCGGCGGTGGCGCTGGCCTGCCGTGTCCGGTTGTTGCGGATTACCAATTGGTCCTCAGACTCAGGCGCAGTCCGCGGGTTCCGTCCGTTGAGTACGGCACGAACGAGATCTGGCCCGCGTTCAGTTTCTTGGCCGCGCCAACGGCATCCACGACCGCGTAGATGAGGGCGCCGCCGGCCACGGCTACCGAGCCATACCAGATGATCTTCGTCGTGGACGGCGTGCCCGTATTGAATTCCGCAAACGCACCGGTCGACGGCTTCTCCCAGGTCCAGGGGCCGTAGGCGAACACGAGGCCCATCGCTCCGGCGTACGTTCCCAGCAACACCAGACCCTTCTGCTGCTGGTGGGTGTAGAACTGCCCCGTGCCGGGCAGGACGACGGACATCAGCCCTGCGGCGGCGGGGGATTTGTGTTGCGCGACTACCTCGCGGGTGCTGGCCGCCGAAATAATTGCGACCAAGGTAAGCGTGATGATGAAAGATCTCATGATACTCCCTCCAAATGTGAATGTTGCATGACAATGTGCGTGCGAAAACAAAGCAGGTCGGTGCCTGCAGAATGGTATCTCCTGTGCGGTGCGTCGTCCTCCTTCCCCGTCAGCGACGTTTCTTCGGCTTCGCCATCCGTGCGCCCCCGCCGAACATGGCGGCGATGGTGACAGCGTAGTTCAGCTGGATATCCCGGAGCCCTTCCGTGCCGTAGATGTCCCACGTGGTCTTCACCGAACTGTGGCCGAGAATCTTCGACAACGACTCAATACTCCCGCCGTGCGCTTTCCACAGGCGAGCGAACGTGTGCCGCAGTAAATGGCACGTCACTTCGCGGTATTTGGGATTCGGGTGGTCAATGCCTGCCCTCTTCCCTGCCGCAGCAACAATCCGGTTGATCTGGCGAAGCGAGAGCAGGCGCGCCTGCCGCGATACAAAAACCGCGCCACCGTGTGACGTTGACACGAGGTCGCCAAGTTCAACTGCTAATTGTGTCGTGATCGGAACCACCCGGAGCTTATTCCCTTTCCCATTTCGGACAATGACGAGGCGTTTTTCCAAGTCGAGGTCGCCGACGTGCAGTTGTGCTACTTCGTGCCGTCGTAGGCCGGTTTCTGCGAGAAGCCTTATGAGCACTCGGTCGCGTGGGCGCGTCGTCGCGTCGATGAGACCGCGAACTTGGTCTGAGGTGAGACTGAATTCGGAATTCGCTAGCTGCGCGTGGTTCACGAGTCGACTTGCCGACATGGTTCGTCCGGTCACTCTCGAAAACCAGCCTGCAGTCGCACGGCGAATCAGTCCCACTCTTGGCAGTATGAGACAGTCGGCGACGGCTCGACTCCGGCCACGTTGGCCGCGAACGATGGAGATGTGGTGCGATTCATTGGGTTATCGAGTGAGAAATGTACACGGTGCAGACGCACCGATGTTGTCACCCGCCCACGCAGGTTGACAACGTGTGCTCGAAGAATTAGGCTAAGACACTGAGGATGACGAGAGTATGGGCAGGTAGCGGTGGCCCACATTGCCAAAAGTAGGACACTCGCCTCAGTCTGTCAATCGCTTTTTTCAAGAAATCGGGCTCTTTCCTCCAACCTATCTGCAAGTTGTTGCCGGGATCGGCCACTTTTCCGCCCTGTTGGGCTGGATGCAACCCGCGTATCGTGGGAGGCATGCCAATCCAACAAACTGACATTGACGAACTCAAGCGGATTTACCAGAACGACTTCGGGCAACCGCTGTCTGACCAAGAAGCATGGGAAATGGGTACGCGCCTCGTGCAGCTCTTCCGACTACTCCTCCGCTCCGACACTGACCATAGAGATCGTGGTCACACCTAAGTAGCACGAGCATTACTGTCTTTCTCGACGGGTTTCGGTGACCGCTCTCTTACGAAAAACACTATGCCTACCATTGCAATCTATGTACGCAAATCCACCGAATCGGAGGACCGCCAAATCCTCTCCATCGACTCGCAGGTGCGCGAGCTCAAGCAATTCGCGAAGCGCGAGCACTTGCCCGTCGCTCAGGTACTTACTGAGACGAAGTCGGCGAAATCCCCCGGACGGCCGGTGTTCAACGAGCTTTTCGGCCTGATCCAGAAAGGGAAAATCGACGGCGTGCTCTGCTGGAAGCTCGACCGGCTCGCGCGCAACCCCGTCGACGGCGGCGCGGTAATCTGGGCGATGGAGGAACGGAAACTTACCGCAATTCACACCCCACAACGGTCGTTCCAGAACACCGGCAACGACAAGTTCTGGATGCAACTGGAGTTCGGGATGGCCAAGAAATACGTCGATGATCTCTCCGACAACGTCAAGCGCGGGATTCGTGCCAAACTAGAACAAGGCTGGATCGGGGGGTTGCCGCCTTTGGGCTACCTCAACAACCGGGATACGCGAACTATTGTGAAAGACCCACAGCGGTTCCCCCTTGTCCGTCGTATGTGGGACCTCATGCTTACCGGCACTCACACCCCGCCTAAGATTCTCCAGATCGCGACTGAGCACTGGGGCCTGCGCACGCGGCAGTTCAAGCGCATTGGCGGCAAGCCGCTCACTCGCTCGGCCGTGTACGAACTCTTCAAGAATCCCTTCTACTACGGGGCCATCGTGCGCAAGAGTGAGTACTACAAGGGCAAGCACCCGGCCATGATTTCGAAGTCCGAATTTGACCGGGTCCAAAGGTTACTCGGCGTGACCACAAATCCGCGACCACAGGAACGAACGTTTGCCTTCACCGGCCTCATCCGGTGCGGTGAGTGCGGCGCGTCCGTGACGGCTGAGCACAAGCGGAATCGGTACGGCCGCACGTATATCTACTACCACTGCACGAAACGCAAGCCGGGGGTAGCATGTTCACAGCGGGTGATCGAAGTTGTGGAACTGGAGCGGCAAATCGCCGCTTTTCTACAATCGATCACGATTTCGGCGAAGACTAGAGACTGGGCGATTCAGCGTGTGCGGGCGCTCAACGCCGAGGAAGCCGACAAGGACCGGGCGGGATTTGAATCGTTGAACAAGCAGTATGCCTCCTGCAAGCGGCAGTTGACCGAACTCGTCGACTTGCGACTGCGGGGGCTTCTAACCGATGAAGAATTTCTTGCCAAGAAACGGGAACTTGAAGAGGAACGCGCACGACTGCAAGAATTGCTACAGGACACCGATGGTAGATTTACGACTGTTCTCGACCGATGCATCGAAGTGTTTGACTTCGCTCAGAATGCGAAAGTCACTTTCGACCGAGGGTCGATGGAAGACAAGCGAGCGATCTTGCGCTTTACCGGTTCGAACCTCGTGCTCAAAGACAAAATCCTCACGATACAGCCGCAAAGGCCGCTGTTCTTCATTCGGCGGGCACTGACTTCCGATTCAGCCCAAAAACTCATGATCGAACCCAAGAATTTCAGCAAACCTCAGCCACAAATAGAGGGGTCGACATCCGAGACGAAGATGTGGTGCGGCCTGGTGGACGATGTTCGTACTTTTTTTCTGGAGAACAGAAGTGTCCCCACCTTCAAGCAGATTCGTGCGGCCGTCGCCGAAGAGAGTTCCTGCACTCGCGAAAGACGTCGAGCCATCAGACAGTTTGCGCATGAGCAGGTAAAGGAGCAACGGGCAGTGCGGCGACTGCACCGAGTGTTTCAACGGCGAGTCCAGTCACCTGCCCTGCCCGCACCGCGAAGGAAAGCCGGGGACAATAGTGTCCCTTCTCCCACCGGGCCAAGGTCCGCGTCGAGCAGCCGATCTGGTGGGCCAGCTGCTGCCTAGTGAGGCGGCGCTCCTTACGATACTGGTACAGGGGGTGATATGGGGCGGAGTCCATGGCAAAAGACAGCGTAGCGGTGCACCTCACGCCGTTCAATTGCCGAAAGCGGCAACTTCTCCTCCCTGACTGTGGACAACCCTATGAGCGCTTCTTCAAGGCCTGCGGAGCCCACTTCACCGGACAGGATCGGAAGTCCGGGTAGCGCTTCGCCGGCAGATTTGACATACGCTTACAGACGATCTTGCGAATTTGCTTGTACTGATCCAGGAAGAGTATTTCCACCGGCACCTCAAGTGCTGCAGCAACCGCCAACGCCAATTCCAGAGACGGGTTCGTCCGACCATTCTCCCAATCGCCGACTGCGCCAAATCCGCGACCTACAACCCAAGCCAGCTCTTTCGCTCGCAGGAAGAGCCGACGGCGGTACTGTTTGATCCTGTTCGGATAGTACATGAGTGATCTCGTGACGCGACGAGCCAGTCTTTCGTTCGGTGGCTAGCTACACCAAGTAGCCGCGACGCCCTGACCCAGGACAGCGGCTGCCACCATACGCGTCCTTGTGCGTCCCCAAGGTGAGGTTCATCGACGACCGACGGAATTCCTTCTGGCAGTACGGACACTGAATGGTGTACGTCGTGCCACTAGAGCTGGCGCGTCGGGGCCGTGATACCCTAGAGTATCCAGATGACCGTCTCGCCGTAGGAATCGTGAGTGTCGCCAAAGGTGCTGACTCCACGATCTGCGCGGTCGGCGTAAACTCCACGGCGTAACGGGGCGAGAACGGTTGGATCGAGACCACGACACCCCGAATGCGGTCGACGCGATACGAACGAATCTCACCGGTTGTAGCTTTCACGGCGTACAAGAGTAACGCTCCGGCCCGTGTCCGACGGAGAGAATACGGTTCAATACGACGAACTGACCCTTGGTAGGTGAGGTCGACGCACAGGCGGTTTGCACCGGCGAATCGAATCGGCTCGAGCGCGACCCCTTGCCCCCACGCCCACACCGTCGGTGGCGGAGTCCAACTGCTATCGATGTCCTCGCCCTGTCCCCCAATCGGCTGTAAGGCCGCCGGCTCGGTCTTGCCGTGGAGCCAGTCAAACACCGATTCCAGTTCGCTCAAGAACATGTCAATCGGCGGGAGCGCCGGGAGCTGATGGGCGAGCATGTTCGCCCACTCGCCTTCGAGTTCTTGGTGGAGCGGCGAGTTGACCAACGACGCGTACGCGGGGAGCGGAATACCTTTGGCCTCGCACTTTTTCGTGAGGACCGAGAGGATGAGTGACGGCGCAATACGGAGGTCGCGACGGCGGTACAGGTTCACCACGTCGTAGAGGTCTCGCGGTCGGTACCGTTGGCCAAGGGCGCGGATCTTCTCGGCGAAGACTTCTTCCAAGCCGTAGCAACGGACTGTCGAGCTCGTTCGCGTTGGGAATGTGTCAGTGTAGGAGTGGGAGATGGGTCGCAGTACGGACGGCTGGACGACGGTTTCGTTCCCGCTGATGTCCAACTTCACCCCAGCGGGCGAGGCCTGCAGCGGCCCCTGGTAGTAGACACGGCCTTCCGTCGAACTGAATGTCGGTCGATCCTTGAACCTTGGCGGCTGCGCGGCGAAGTTGATGCCGGACGCGTCGCTGACAACCGAGAGGAGGCCGGGCATGAGCTTTGCAACTGCGTCCGCCACGACCGGTCCACTCGGGAGGACCGTGAAGTCAAGGTCTTCCGAAAACCGATACGTCTCGATGAAGCACTTCTTCAAGCACGTCCCACCTTTGAAGATCCAGACGTCTTTGAGCGGGGTGTAGTTGGCCAACCCCCAGAGCAACCAGCCGATGACGTAGTCCTTCTCGACGATGTTCGGGGCGAGCTGCCACTCCTGCGCGCGATCAAGGATTTCCTGTTTCGAAATCATAGAATCGGGTTACTCGAGAGTGACGTTCACCAACACGCCCCAGATCGAGTTGAGCTTGCCCTTGGCGAGAACCGATGGGTCGAGTTTGATAGGTGCCGGACTAATGCTTCTACGCAGCACGGCAAGCAGCCGGGTGGCACTGGGGTCGTAGCGTTCGAGCAAGAATCCGAGACGCTTACACACTGCACCGCGCCCGAGCGCCCGTGCGTCTTTCACCAGCTTGGCAACGTTGCACTCGTTACTCGCAAGGTAGGTTTCAAGCATGTCGGCGAGGTGGCGGAAACCTCCCACCCAGGCGGGGTTCGCTAGCGCGTCGATAAGCGTCCGCTCGCGATCTGCGACCGTCACTTTGATGTTACCGCGCCAGACGGTCGTGAAGCCGCTGATGCGATCTTTAGATACGCGCGCAATACGATACTCATTCCCTAGAATTGTCTGCTTACTCGCTCGTGCATTCGCTGCGGTTACGACAAAGGTTGAACGGAACAACTGCTCGGTGAGCTCCCAGTGCTCGGCTGCCGACCACCCGCCAATGTAGCAAGGCGCAAAGAGCGCGGAAGCGACCACCCACGGATCGCCGGCAACGCCGCCGACACGCTTTGACGCCTCGAGCGGCAAGATGAAGTACACGCCCCGCTTCACGCGGCGCACCCACCCCTTCGCCTCCAGACGCCCCAGCCGGAGTCCAACGGTTCTGGTCGCCGTCTTGAGTTCTGCGGCGATGTGCGGCACGGTCACGAGGCCCTGCACGCTTGCGCGAGCAATTGCTGTAATGAAGTCCTTATCCGATAAGGAGATACGGGAAGATTTCGTGATCATATACTCTGTGTCAATAGTCAGGTAAATACGTACTTTCTACACAGAGAGTATAGGGGTCAACAAACCGGGTGTCAAATGATTTCACGGAGTAATAGCAAAAGGGCTTGTCTCACCCACTCGGTGGAAAGTAGACACAAGTGTCTTGTGGTGCGGCCTGGTGGACGATGTTCGCACTTATTTCCTACAGAACAGAAGTGTCCCCACGTTCAAGCAGATACGTGCAAGCGCCATTGAAAAGTACTCGTACACACCCGAAAAGCTCCGAGTTATTAAGCAGTTTGAGCAGGAGCAGGCGACCGAACAACGGGCAGTTCGACGACTCCACCGAGTGTATCAACGGCGAGTCCAGTCACCTGGCTTGCCCGTACCGCGAAAGCGAGGCGTGGGCAGTAGCGTCCCCTCTCCCACCTTGCCAAGGTCCGGTTCGAGCAGCCGATCTGCTGGGCCGGCTGCTTGCGCGTCAGGTGGTGCTGCTTCCGGTAACGGTATAGGGGGTGGTGATACGCAAAGGCCATAGCACAAGGTAGCGTAGCTATGCACTACAGGCCGCTCAATTGCCGACTAGAGCAACTTTCCCTCCCTCGCTGGGGAAAATGAAGTTGATCCGGTCGATTTAAAAAGACCGCCCAGTCAGAGCGGTCTGTAAAGATCAATGCATTTGAGAACAGCCGAAGCGCTATTCTCGTGAGGTGTATTTGCTCAGGAGCTCCTGCACTACTTGGTACTCACCTCGGAGACGTTCGAGTTCAACACGACTACATTCGATCTGGTTTTCCAACTCGCGTTTGACATTGACTAAGAAGGGTCCCGCGAGCCGAGATTCAGCCAACTTATCCAAATACTTTTTGTCAATGAGCGATGCAATCATTCTTCCTCCTAGGATGTAGGTGAAAGGACAAACGCTTACTGCAAGCGCGTGTCCGTAACTGCACCCTAGGAGCCCGAATCCATGTCCATTGCTCTTTCAGTGAGTCGATTGAAAGGGGTCTCCTTCTCTGCGCCACACTCTCGAGTGAGATCGAGTATGCCCCGCGCAAAGCCAGTGTCTGTCACAAGCGTAAATTTCAACTTACTCGCCAACATTGCCGTAGCAATTTCTATCCATGCACGATCATCGCCAACGACCAAGACAAAGCGTTTTCTTTCCTCAGTACTCATCGTTACCATTTCAGCAAAGTCCAGTCCGCAAAAGACACTTCCGGCCGAGAGAATTTGCTTGCCATCCCTGTCAATAAACATACCGGATACCTCACCAATTGCTCCCCGTGATTGGGCTTCGGTATACACGGCATGCAGAGCAGGTCCAACGGGGTACAGCTTCAGTTTGTCGATAACTTCCTGCATTGGCGTACAGCTAAGTACAATTATGTCCGCTTGCCGAAGTTGTTCCATGATCGACTTCTTGCGTGATTCATCCAAGTGGACATACAGCAAGTAAGGAACCGTCACACTAGTTGGATTACTCTGATTAAACGCCTCTGCCACAATTGAGGCCAAGAAATTGGCCTCAATTGTGGGTTCAGGCAATCCTATTAATCCATGGAGCGCCATACCTATTACACGAGGCACCTCGTACTCCGCATCGCCTTCTCGGCGATATTTTATGATCCACTTGAGTTGGTCTATTACTTCGCGCATGGTGAGACCCCACCCAACCGCGACGCGAATTGGGTTCTTCAAACGTTCTGGCTGTTGCCAGAGGTAATCAATTTGAGACGCAACGTACCACGCGGCAGTGCGACACACTGATTTCATTGGCCGAAATTGCGGGGTCTCAGAAGACGGAGCCAACACCACGCGCTGCAGCTTGGACTGACCAGGCCAGCCAAAGGTTCGTTCTATGGCCCTCAGCACTGTGACGGGCTCTGAATCTCGATATCCAGCTTTGCCATCAAGCTGTCTCCATGCCGTGGTCCACAGCTCCGCAGCTTTCGGGTCGCTGTGACAAACGACGCTCTCACCACAGAGCCTACATGTCCGTTCCAAAAGTTGGATATCATTTTCATGCGGTCGAGACACGTACGTGTCCTCGAAAAACACCACTTTATCGACCTTTGGCCGTCTTTGAAAGTCTTTGCGGGAGAGTCGTGTATTCAACACCAGTTGAGCGATCTCAACATCGCCTCCATCTGGGCCGCCATGTACCTTTTCTACCACCAGCGATTTCTTTTCCGTCCTCAATCGTTGTAGGATCTTGATGTCTTCGTCAATCCGTTCCTTCTGCTTTTTGTTGAGTCCTTTAACTTCCTTCTTTAGCGACCACTGCGTCATTAATTCGTCAATTGAACGTTCACCGTTCAAGAATTCACAAGTCACGCCAGTGGCTACGATTCCTTCAAATCTACTTAGAAACTCTGCGTGTTCCAAGAGCGCAAATTTCAGCATCTGAGGTTTCAAATCATCGTGTGCTATGAGCGCAATTCGCTGTGAATTGCGTCTCCTCCCGAAATGTTCGGGCGCAAAAGCCTCATTGCTTTCACGCGACCAAAGCAAACTGAACCATTCAACTGCAGACAAGTAAGTTGAAAGAAACATGACTCCATGATTGACGCACTCGCGCTTCAGGGCATTCGCTTCCGGATACAACGAAGTAGAGTCTCTGGGATCGATAAGATACACTATATCGTCTATTCGCTCGGCCTCCCCTTTGGTGGCTTTGATCACCTTATCTGTGAGAGATACCAACCCCCCTTCTCGACCTGACAACAAGGTCTTCTCTTCACTAAAATCAAGGTCTAGGCCGCAGCGCTGCAGTGCTCGCTGAGTCGACTTTGTCATCTTAACGTCGTGGTGTGCCAAAAACCCCTGAAACTCTCGCACAAGCCTGATAAGGCGCGAATCCGGTCCGGTACGATGGCTCCTATTGGCCAGTATAGCGATTTGACGTCGATGTCCAGTGCTTTGATAGGTCTTCAAATTGATTTTCGGATTCAATAGTTACCCCTTCCGATTGTCAGTGATCTATCTTATTATTTTTACGATAAGTCGACCCATTTGCGTTGTCAAGTGAAACTGTATGGTACTGAAATGGCAAATGACTCCTGCCAACCTGGCGAAGCGACGAATAGAACGTGATCAAACGCAATATGCCGTGAGACAATTCCATCGATATTTCAGAAAACATCCTCCCCGGACTGATGACCCTTCCCCGGAAAGGCCGACGAACCCTCGCTCTTCAGCTTCGCCCGCCACACATGAAGAACATTCTCGCTGATCCCAAGATCACGGGCCACCCCAGCCACACTCCGCCAAGGCTCCAGGCTCAGGCAAACCGCCTCCCGCTTGAACTCCCGGTCATACCTCCGACGCTACCCCATCCTTTCGTTGTGTCCACTAAACCGGGGGAGGGTCAGGTTGTCACAAATCTCAATAGACATCTGAACACCTCCGGACAGGAACATATGTACTCAGACTGGTCGCTTGAATAGCTGCTACCCTTAGTTGTCTTCACCTTAAGCGGGGTTGCGGTGTGGGACAAGAAGCAGTATCTTGAAACAAGGAACCCGCATGCACTGCCAATTTCAAAATAAGTACTTCATCGCGCTTTTGATAGTTGAAGTTGTTGTTTTGTCCAGCTGCTCGAAGAATAATCCAGTCGATTCCCCACCAAACGTGACAGCCCATGGGGAGTGGAACTTACAATACCCCTACCCGTCCGATGCCGATTACAATGACCTAGCAATAGTTGGAAACAACATCTGGGCGGCGGGTGATGGAGGAACGATTGTTCGCTCGAGTGATTTCGGCGCGACCTGGACGATTCAAAGAACTTCGTGCTCTAACACCCTTCGGGCTTTGGCTTTTGTCGATGACCGTCATGGCTGGGCGGTTGAGGACAATTCAACTCTGCTCCATACAACAGATGGCGGTAAGTCCTGGAGGCTTGATTACTATCAAGTAGGCAACAATTTAACCAGCATTTCCTTTGCCGATCCAATGACCGGGTGGGTGATTGGGAGGTATGGTTCCTTGTTCACGACCGACGGAGGAAAGCGTTGGCAGCCTTCAACAGAACGAGCAGCCGTGGTCCGATTTGTCGATTCAAAGACTGGGTATTTGTTCACCGTCACAGGGGGTGTAAAATCGTACTCAAGCGAAACGAATTCATGGGTTACGAGGGGACAGATTACAGACGTCGATTCCATAGAGAGCGTCGCTTTCTTGAGTCCTTCTATCGGTATCGCGGCTGGCGTTATCAATGTGTATGGTGACCCGTACAAAGGGCTTTTTGTAACTCGTGACTCGTGTATGTCGTGGGAGTTCACAGGACTAATCCCTCCAGAATATGCATGTGGGCTGAGCTTTGATGCCAAGGGAAACGCCTACTTCACTGGTGATGGCGGTATCGGCGTGTCGCGAGACACTGGCCGACACTGGTCGGAACGGGTTGGTCCGACTGGCGACGTTTCGTTGAATGCGATAAGATTTGGTAGTGGTCAGAATGGAATCGCCGTCGGTAAGGTGGGGCGCATTTTCACTACATCCGATGGAGGCTTTACTTGGGACCAATCGTCACGAGGGATTTGGGCGGAATTTTGGGATATCGCAGCAATAGACGCGTCAACTGCCGTGGCTGTCGGCACCCTTGGTGCCTATCGTACGCACGACGGTGGAATTACATGGACACGGACATCTGACTATTTGGGCGCGAATTCTGTCGCTTTCTCGGACCTGCAGCACGGTTGTATGGTTGGAGAACAGGGTACAGTCGCGATCACGACAAATGGTGGCATCGACTGGACGTTTCCACCAAAAGTAACGGGTGAGTATCTCTACCAAGTGGAACTTCTTAATGCTTCGGTGGGATTGATGGCAGGGTCTTCAGACCTATGGCAAACAGTAGATGGCGGTGAAACATGGAAAAAGGTGGTAGGTGTGGGACCAGTCTACTCAATGTCATTTGCAGACAGTCTTCACGGTTGGGCAATTGACGCAAACTCAAACATACTGGTGAGAACAATCGACGGCGGAATCGGCTGGGACTCAATCGCCGGGCCGCTACCAACGACCATGCTATCACTGTTTTTTCTTGATACCGCGCTCGGTTGGTCGGTAGGGGTCGGCAATGATGTGTACAAAACCGAAGACGGGGGTACCACTTGGACCTTGCATTTGGTCCCCGGAAACAATACAGGGCTTACTGACATAGCCTTTTGCGACTCGCTCGTGGGATGGGCTGTCGGGAGTGGAGGCGCCATTTTCGTTTCGGAAGACGGGGGTAAAAGCTGGTCTAGTTGTGAAGTCGCATCCACGAAATTGCTTCTGGCCGTTAGTCTTGCCGACAGGCGCAACGGCTGGGCGGTGGGTTTCAAAGGAACTATCATGCGCCTGCAGTGAGAGAACCGGGGCGGCCGTTTCCCTCGGGCCACGTTCGCTGGTCGTCATTAAATCGAATGGAGTTGAATCCACAGGGAATTCCATCTACCGGAAACTCACTTCTGGCGAGTCTCTTTGAAGGATGAAGACATCCGAGCGTTCTCGTTCATAATTTTGGGAGGCCTTAAAGTACAACTGACGCGCGAACTGCGGCTCTAATCGCAAATCGGCAGAATCGATAAGAACCCATACGGAATCGGCTCGCGCTAAGCGATCGACCACGTCTACGCTCAACTTTCTAGGATTTGCCCATAGCTTCCGGTAAACAATGCTATCGGTGAAATTAATTCCAGCGATGCCCTGACACAGATAGTGAAGACCGTCACGAGTGCCAAATAAGGAAGCGAAATCTTGCCCTCTGGCCCAGGCATCATAAACCAAGATGGTTGAAGAATCAGTGTACACTCTTAACAAATTCCACGCGTTGGAGGAGACCAGCCGTCCAACCACATATCGCCAACGATTGAGCGACATTGAAGTGTCAGCAAAGTCCGACGTAAGAAGTCGAATAGTCCGTCTCGAGCTCAGTGGCTGGCGTTTTCCGACGTACATCCAAGAAAGTTCTTCGATTTCGCGCTCCCAGATTTCAGGCCCGGAATTCCAAAAGGGAGTCTCGGCTACATAAGTCCATAAGGAGTCCACTTTCATGAGATGCAGATATTGCGAGATTGCTTGCCCGCCCACAAGTCTTGTAGGTCCGGGGTCCACGAAGTCGAGTGATTTGGTACTTAATGCACCAACGGTCACCCTGAGTCTCAAAACAGAGTCGAACTGCCACCGATGAATTGCCACGAAGTAGTTGAGATGGGTCGCAAAGAAGTCACGCGACGGCACCACGTAGCTAGTCAATCCTAACGAGTCAGCAAACCTTGCGGGGTAGTTAGCCGTGACCATTTCGGCCATCGCATTCTCCCATTGTCGTAACGTGGGAGTCCAAGGCTCTGGCGCTTTCTTGGATTCGCAACCGATGAAGGACAGCAACAAACTTGTCCAGACGAATGTCATCTTCAAAAGTACAACCGCCATAGCCGCTTCAAGGTGTATTTGCGCGCTCAATGACCCAATTCCCTATGCGTGCACAGGTGCAAGGTCAGCCAAGTTAGCATATGGTAATTCTCTCATCTAGATATCAACTACTTAGTCATGTACAGAGGGCCACCGTACCAATCGGACCAATTATACCCCCCGTAATCGAGATTCAAAGCATCCCAAGCGGATTGAAAATTATCATTGTTGATTACATCAGAATGGCGCCAAAACGGCAGAACAAAACTTAGAAAGCTATAGTCATTGATCAACGCGTCATTTCCTGGAGTTCGCCATTGGGTCAACGCTCCCAAAAATCCAGACCCTCTGATTTCCGCACGCTTACCAGTGGCTAATGGACCAGGGGTGTCAAATCCCATCCAAGGTTCAAAATTATATAGCTCCACTTTGAATCCCATCTCCTCTAGCTTCTTGGCGACTCCTTCTCCAACTGCCCACCCCATGCTGTGAGTGAAAATGTACTGAATCTCGTTCTTGGGTTCGTCGTAATCCACCAGATCTTTTGCATTATATCCCCATTCATACCTAACGCTATTCGATGGACTGACGAGAGTCGGAAATCCTCCCTTTAGTTTGTATTCATATTGCTTCCCGATAACGGAATATACGTAATCTCTGAACTCTTGGTCAAAGGTATTCAACGGATCCTGCCACCCAGGCCAACCGTTCACATACCATGCCGCTTCGCCATCTGGATCGCGGAAGTTAGTGGGGCTACTAAGAGCGTACACATATGGCCCCCAGCCGGGGTACTTGCTCGCACTTGGGTCGACCTGTGAAAACATTTTCAAATTTGGAATATAGTACCTTGCGCCGAAATAGTCCCAGTTTGAATTCAGTTCCATATCCCTCTTCTGACCGGTGTACTTATAGGTATCAGACTCCGTTCCGGCGTTGGCCATAAGCTCGCCGAAGGGGCGATAGAGCGTCCTGTTCTGCGTAAACCCAGTGTTGTCAATCACCGCCAGCACTGACCCTAGATGATCGGTTAGATAATACTCAATGGCGCCAGACGGAATGAAACGTCCGATGCGTTGGCCATTGGCGTAAATGAAGTTAGCGCTAAGCGTTCCACCCGAGGGAGACGATCCATTGTACTCTGATACCAAATCGTTCCCAAAATAGTAGTACCCGGTGGCCGCACTCTGCGGTTGTGTGCAGTTCCCCCCTCCGGGGCCGCTTGAAGCTGACTGGCTCACGCCGCCATCAAGACTTTCCCAATTTAGGCTATCGATTGATGCGGAATCAACCGCAGTCATGCTATCAGTCTCAAGCGAGCTAAATCCTCCTCCGCCCATGGCCTGCATTCCTAGAATTTCTATCGGTGGAGTTGTGTCATTACCACAAGGCACCACCACATTGTAATTATAGACTTTTCCTATTCGGTTGCCGGCGGTGTTGTACCAGTACTTTACTTCGTTAGTTGAGGTAATGGGACCTGGGGCAGTGCGGCGATTCATTCTTTCAAACGCGTCATAGTATGCACTCATCGAGGGATTGCCGATGCCCGCAATGCCTCCTGCAGGGGTATACGTGAAGTTATTTGTACCGGGATACAGATTTGTAACCTGCGAAACGCGGTTTGATCCCAGATAGTATTGGTAGTCGTAATTCGTCGTGCCTTGTTGCAAAATATCTATATTCCCATTGAGATCGTATGTGTACACGGCATCCGGATAGGGCGATACTCCGTAGTTCCAATGATCCACAGTTAGCCGATCGAGATTGTCGTATGTATATGTCTGATTGGTTGTCCACGCTGACCCGACCGGACTGACTTTGGCTACGTACTGACGGATGTTGCCGTTGTAGTATCCGACAGGGTCGCTGGCCGAAGATGTATATCTGAGAGACAGGCCGACGTGATCTGCACTGCCACCTTGGGAAGTAGAAACGGTGGAAGTGTCATTGATATCCGTCAACCAGCCACGTGCATTGTATTTGTAATCAATGGTCTGGACCGGTAAGCTACCAACCTCCGACACAGTAAAAAGGGTTCTCTGGCGCTCCTTTCCACTGGGCCAATACGAGAAGGCGGCGTAAGGATTCAAATCAAAGTCGTGCAATGTAGCCAGACGACCTGCAAGATCATACGAATAATTTACGATTTGATTGTTCGGATATGTGATACTTGTCAACTGCCCCTGTCGATTGTAGGTGGCCTTAATGCGCTTGAACGTACCGGGGGAAACGTCTACTTGTGAGAACCGTTGGTACCTTTCGATTACTCGTCCCCGGGTATCGTATACTAACGAATCCTCAGAAGTTTTTAGGTTCTGGTTGGTTGGGTCGAGCCTACTATAGCGAAGCCGACCGTATGCGTTTGGGCTTCCGTCGTATCGATAAATAGCCAGACTAGTGGCCAAAGCGTCAATATTCGGGAACGCCGAATTAAACGCATTGGCAGTCGTAAACTGAGCCAGTCCGTTATAAATACCCTCGTCTACTACTCTCCCGCTTGGGTCGTATTTGTAATAGTGAAATCGCCCTAACGAAGAATCTGTGGCGTCGCAAACGAAGCGGAGATTACCTGTCTTGTCATATAAATATCTCCGGACTCCATAGTCCCCACACGAATCGAAGGTGACGTAACCCGCTGGACTGTAGCGCCGTTTAATTTTGATGCCGTTTGGCTGAATAATCATCGTATCGAGACCCATCGCGTCGGGATAGTGATCGGTATGAGTGTGTATTGTGCCGCCCAACGTGCCCAGAGTGTCATTCACCTGGCAAATCAAGCGCCCCAGAGCGTCTGTATATTTAGCATGACCGATCCCTTGTTCATTAATTGAGACCTCTTCTTTTACCGAGCCCACGGGATATCCACTGAGTACAGAAAGATTGGTGCCGTATCGGTACAGGACAGGATGAGCTCTGAATACCGGCGATGGCGGCAAGCTCGACGCCAGACGGGGATTTGCTTCGGTCGTATATTGGTTCTCCGAGAATGGGAATCCATCGCAATTAGCCCCTGGGCCGTCATTGTCATAATATTGAGCTACGTGAGCATCCGCTAGATTGTCATACGAAAAGATGGACTTGGGAGCCGAATTGGATTCGAATGGTTGAAAAGTCTGTTTGAGCAATCCACGAGTATCATATTTCCATGATTGCACAAACGAAGTTGTATCTGGACCGGATGCCGAAAGCAGTGAGCGAGTCTGAACCTTTCTGCCAAATGAGTCGTAGAATACTACCACTTCCGAAGAGTCATAGGCGCTTCTGTAGGAAGTTGTCTTTTCATAATTCGGGTGCAGGAGATTGACCGAAGCAAACGGTAAGTTCGGATGCATAGTATCCGCTACGCTAAAGAGTTGTAATTCTGCCGGACAAGTTCCAATAACACCGAAGTGGACATACTGGCCTGAGTCGACCCACAAGAATCCGCTCCTCGTCGAATCATTCTGTCCCGACCAGAGCACAATGCTCTTACTTCCGGCTCCCCAAGTTTCTACGTGAGCTCCCGAATTTTCGGCGTTACCACCGGAAACGGCCATCCAATAGTATAGCCATTGGCTACGACGGCTGTAGAACTGGCTTCCTTCGTTATGGTTTGGAAAACCGTCTGTCCGACATGACCTCGCATAGAAGTAGCTGGGAACCCAGAACATACAGGCCGCAAGCGAATCTCGCACAGTTAGGATCGCCTTCTCTCCCGGCAACAGGTCAATTACACCTATGGTAGGCTTACTATGACCACGATATTCATAATCACGTCTTCCCGATCCCAATGGCTGTACTAGGGGACAATTCACACTTCCACGACCTTGTAAACCCTGTAAGCCGAACAGATACATCATTCTCATGGTATCCTGTGCAATCACGGTATCGTCTGTCTGACCAAATGCTGGACCAGCGGCAGCAGTTGCATAGTCGCGACCGAGAAAATACTGCTTCGTTGTCAACAATTGCCCCGCTTCGTCGCGCACATGGACCGGCCTATTCAGAGCGTCATAGCCAAGCTTTGTGGGTACATTGTCATAACCCGATTCGGATAGCACCAACTTCGTTCGAGAGTCAATAGTGCGACTTTTGATCAGCGCAGTAGCCGACGAAAATCTAAAGTCGTCGAAGTACACCCAACTTGTATCGAGTCGAGACTGAGGAGTTCCAGACGAGTGCACTTCCGCCAGTTCGACAACTAAGCTCTGAACCTGCGAGGTATCGACTCCGTCCGCAAGGAGATTGAAAGTACTGTCAATGCGAATCCAACCCTGATCGACGGCAGGGTTTGGGCGAGTGTACGGCCACTGATACTTCTTTAAGTCACTGCCGCTTTCCGACTTAAATCGCAGTCGAATGAGACCAGTGATGTTTGCCCGGGTCCAGGCCGACAAGTGGAAGGTAGAGGTAGAGAGATTCGCTTTCGTTAAAGTTCGATAAGGTCCCCAGGACGTATCTTGTCCAGCGACAGGACGAATCCTGATACATCGATTCCCAGTGAACGGGCTCAGATCGTCCAATGCGATGTTGGTCTGCCCCGCGGGCATTAGCCAGCTATTCGACAAAAATCCATCTTCAAAACCCTGATATAACCAATCGCCGGTCTTGACATTGCTTCCAGTGGCGATCGAGCGAAGTCCACTTGCTTCATAGAGAACCGAGGACGGACTGCCATTCGCGTCTACAACTTCGATCACATTTCCATATGAATCCCATTGCGTAGTCAATGCATCGGTTACAATCGTGTCCGGCATTGCGAATAGAGTCTGTGTGCTCTTCAGTTGCCAATTCCCGTGCTTTTCATAATCGAACTTCTGACGCTGATCGGTGATCCATGCACCAGCGCTCGACTTGTACAACTTAGCCTTCTCCATCGGCAGAGCGACGGCATTGTCGGACAGCATGCTCCAGACTGTGTTTGAATATACCACGGTCTCCTTGTAGACTGAATCACTCGAACGGCCGATGACGCTCGACTTAGTTGCTACTGGCTGGTGAAGTGCGTCGTACTCATAGTCCAATTTGGATACGACTCCATCGCGAACCCGTAGCGCACTTATTGGGCGAGCCCAGTAGACTCCGTTGCCAAGGTCTGATGCTTTGTAAGACGTCGAATCGTAGTCGGTAGTGGTCACGCCTGCCTGGTTTTGGAATTCAGCTTTGTACGTGAGTCCATCCAATAGGTAACCACCACCCTTAATTCCGAATTTGGAAGAATCATCAAGATTGAAGCTACTACCCTGATTGTGATCATTGAAAAATCTGCTTGTAATTTTCCTGATAGAGCTCGCACTATCATACGGAAGCGATAGCCTCGCCATACCGTTGAGTGTCACATTATCGGTCGGATCGAAGAAGATCGAATCATATTCAACAGCATATCTGATTGGAATGCTATCAGCCAGGCTTGCTCTCATAGTGAGGGCATCCACCATCACTCCGGAGCGACCACCAAAGTACTGACCTTGGTCTCCATGATAACACCACATCCTAGTCCCATTAGTTCCACTGCCCGCACCTATGAAGACCAGCCACACGTTGTTGCGAGAGACATGCATCGATTCAAGTTGATTCCAATAGCTGTAGGGAGCGTGTCGGACTTTTATCCCACTTTTCTTCCATCCGCTAGCGCCCCACTCGCAGACGATTACAGTGTCTCGTAAGTTTTGATAGCCAGGCTGACTCGACTGTTGTGTCCCGTACATCACGATTTTGTCTTCAGATGCGCCCCATTTGAAGTCTCCTGAACGGGCTGAATTGATATAAGTCGACTGCCACTCAATGCTGTCGCAGACAGTCCAATAGGAATTGGCGGTGTCTCTACTGTCAAATCGCCAGGCTGAAAAGTAATCCGTGTAGGAAGTCCCAGTAAAGTTCCGGAGTTGTGCACCAATGATATTTGCCCGTATATGTACGTCTACCACATCACTTCCAATTTGAGACTTGAGCAATTTGACATTCCACTTGAAACCATCCCACGTGGCAACAGAGATATTCCGCGCTCCATACTGGCCGGGATTCTTCGTTCTTATGAGGGTAGATGCTTCATTGTTTTGGATAAAACCATCGTACTGCTGAGCTCCAAAATCAATTGTGGTGTCAACCCATTCACCGTCAATTCTGCGAAGTTGATGTAATAACCCTCCCCCGGTTTAGTGGACACAACGAAAGGATAGGGTTATCATCCTGTCCGGAGGTGTTCAGATGTCTGTTGAGAAGCGTCGGAGGTATGACCGGGAGTTCAAGCTGGAGGCGGTTCGGCTGAGCGTGGAGCCGGGTCGGAGTGTGGCGGGGGTGGCGCGTGATCTTGGGATCAGCGAGAATGTGCTTCATGTGTGGCGGGCGAAGCTGAAGAGCGAGGGTTCGGCAGCCTTTCCGGGGAAGGGCCATCAATCAGGGGAGACCGAGGAACTTCGGCGTGTGCGTCGTCAGCTGGCCGAGGTGACGGAGGAGCGGGACATCCTAAAAAAAGCACTGGGCGTCTTCAGTCGGCGCCCGAAGTGACGTTTATGTTCATACGGGATCATCGTTGGGAGTTTCGGGTGTGGCTGATGTGCCGGGTGCTAAGGGTGTCGCGGAGCGGATATTATGCCTGGCAGAGACGACCGGTGAGCCGACGGAAGCAGGCCAACTCAGCGTTGGTGACGGAGATCGGTCGGGTGTTCAAGCAGAGCCGTCGGACGTATGGCTCGCCGCGGATCACCGATGAGCTGAACGACTCCGGCATTGCCTGTGGCCGTCACCGGGTGGCGGGTCTGATGCGGGAGAACGGGATCAGAGCGAAGACGGTGCGGAAGTACAAGGTGACGACGGATTCAAAGCACGCTCTGCCGGTGGCGGAGAATCTGTTAGCTCGCCGGTTTCGGGTGACTCGCGCCAATCTGGTCTGGGTTGCGGACATCACCTACATCTGGACACTGGAGGGGTGGTTGTATCTGGCGGTGGTGCTGGACCTGTATGCGCGTCGGATTGTCGGCTGGGCGATGAGTGATCGGATCGACGGTGAGCTGACGCTTTCGGCCCTGCGCCAGGCCCTGGCCCAAAGGCGGCCGTCGGCGGGACTCATTCACCATTCCGACCGGGGGAAACAATACGCCGCCGCCGGCTACCAACGGCTCTTGCGAGAGCACGGCATCGTGTGTAGTATGAGCCGGAAAGGCGACTGTTGGGACAACGCGCCGATGGAATCATTCTTCGGCACGTTGAAACAGGAGTTGGTGTATCACGAGCGTTTTGCCACTCGGGACGAGGCGAAAGCAAAACTCTTTGAGTATATTGAGGTGTTCTATAACCGTCAGCGTCGACACTCGTCAGCGGGTTCACACAGCCCGGTCGAGTTCGAGCGACTGACACCATGTCTTAACTAACTGTCCACAAAATCGTGGGAAGGTCATAACTTCGTGTTTGTGTGATCGCTATTCTCTTCAACCCAGGACACAAAACTGGTAGACAATGCCAAGGCACTGATATTCTGTGATGTTACGCTATCTGCCGCGTCTTCAATGATGAATTGGTGGTTATCGAGGTGGCCGACACGCAATTTGGATCCGTAACTAACCGGTTGAAAATAGGCAACGTACGGACTACTCGCCGCTACAAATCGTAAAGCTCTGTTGTAGTCCGAGTTGACATAAACGGATTGTTTTATGAGAGTTCCCGCGTCTATAACTCCAAAATCGAGATGGGCAGTACCACCATAATCACCCTCACGACGATAGGCGGCGTAGCAGTCTTGACTTACATGTGCGCTGTTTCCGGTGGATGGATTCCAAACTGAAGAATCCCTCCATGCTAAACTCGAATTCCACGTTGACCCGTCAAAAGTGAATGCATAACCAGCGGTGGAATACCCATCTGTGGATTGACAAGAGTTCTCCGAACCGCGGGCGGCTAGTATAAAGTAATTATCTTGGGGACTAATACTGACAAGCCTGTTTCGACACCACGGGTCGTCAAGCTTGATTCTCAACGGAGAAACAATTGCGGTTCTTCTTAACGTCCCGTCCGTCAGCCTAAGAACGATGATGCTGTCATGCCAGGTGCCATATGAATCCTTAAGAGATTTAGATACTGCAGCATAGTCGTTTCCGACTCCAGCGTATACGCGAACGCTATCGCTCCCATCCAGATTGAAGTCAGGGCCGCGATAAAATCGCCAAGCGCCATTCCACACGCCGATGACAACAGAGTCGCGCCTTTCGCTTTTCATTACCAGTGCGAATAATTTATCACTATAGCTAAACGCCCTACTCGTGTTCTCATTCCAAAATGTTGTGGAAAGTGCGGGGTCGACGCACACAGTATCCGAAAGTGAACCGCTACATTGAAAGCTCTTATAATGTGCCTCCTTAGTGCAGCCAAATGGCTCGAGAACCCGAATCATGCAGCCGTAAGCGATTTTGCTGCTGTCCATCTCATACTCAAATTGCCACGCGGGCAGACATGAAGTGTTATCGGGAGAACATTCCTGAACTGAAGTCAGAAGCAATTTCTTGACGCGGTCGTCTCCGTTGCGATTAAGGTAGTCATACTGAAACTTAATGACCCTGAATGGCTGAGATTGGTTGTCGCGCAATTCAATGCGACTGAGTCGTCTGTCGTCATAGAAGTCGTGTTGCCATTGGGCGGATACTGGATCTATGTCGCGCCGAGCTTCATAGTAGAACACGGCCGACCTACCGTCTGGCGCATCGATTCGTGCAATTAGAGAAGACCTCGTGTACGCATAGTACGGCCCGTCTCCTCCATCATACAGCCCATTCAACAGCTGCGCCTCAAAGTTGTTGTAGCTCATGGAGAATTCTGTCTCGTTGGATGCGCTTTTGATCGATTCAAGGTCCCATTGATATGCCGAATATTCGTATGAAGCAGCATGGGGATCCCCGCTCCCTGGACCGCTCACGAGCAGAAACCGTGTCGCCGGACTCCACCACGGTAAGTTATTATTTCCATAAATCCACCTTCTCCCATCGTCTCTCGTAACCTGCCAATATCTCACTTGGAAACCGGTGTGACTAAAGCGATGTATCTTCCAGTTGTGATGCCTTGTTGTTCTAAAATCGTCTTGCGTGCCGGTAACTTGTATCAATTCATGAGTTGCTCCTGTCTCATCGACGTATGTATATCGGTCATCAAGTGGGTTCGACGTGCTGTTCATTTCTCGTCGAATGTAACCCATCCCGCCTTTCCAATTCATGCCAAATTCGGAGGACTGATAATACCGGTTGGGTAGTCGGGCTTTTTTCCCGGAGCCCGCAGAAGAATACGAAATAGAAAATGGCAATTGAAAACCATTTTTGCCCGTGAGTGTGAATAACGGCAGAGCGTAGACAAACTGCCCCGTATAAAGTGAAAGGTTTTCTTCGATGTTGACATTCGAGGGTACAAAGTCAGTCCCTCTCTCCGATCCGAGCGTGAGTCGGTCAAGGCCTTTTGTGTCTCTGGCTATTGTCATCGAGTACCCGCCGCTCGATTCTTCTTCCGCTTCTAACACTATGGTTGTCAATATTATCGTTACAGACGCTAGCAACAAGATGCAACCCGCCTTCATACTTGACTCAAAGCAAGACATGGTTCCCTCCCGAATCACGGTGAAAAGTTCTAACTGTAAGAACGTGGTTGTCCCGGCCAGCGTCAAATGAAAAAGTGATTTCGTGATGCTTATTGGCGATTGTTGGTTTTGGCGGCGGTTTAGATAACAGAGATTCAAGCGTGAGTCGAGGCGTGTACCAATTCGATAGATGCACTCATAGTTGCCCGACCAACTCAAACAGCGGCAGGTACATGGCGATCAGGAGTACCGCGATGAAAAGTCCGAGCACTATTATGAGTAGCGGTTCGATAAGCGATGTGAGGGTGGATAACTGCGTCTCAGCTTCAGATTCGTAATACTCAGCGGCGCGGGTCAGCATCTCGCCCAATCGTCCAGTGCGTTCACCGACCGCAGTTAATCTTAAGAGCGGCAAAGGGAAAACGCGACATTCAGCGAGTGAATCAGTCAATGTTTGCCCCCGTGAAAGAGTGTCCGAAATCGAAGACAATGATTGTTCTACATAGAGTAATCCGGTCGTCTTTGAGGCGATGTCGACCGCTCGCAAAATGTCAACACCGCCGGTCAATAATGTGCCGAGCGTGCGACTGAACCGCATCGAAGCCAGTGTGGCGAGTATCTTGCCTATGACCGGTGATGCATAAAACATGCGACCCAATGCAACTCTCATATTCCGGCGAGATACCGCGTATGCCAGCATCATCAAAACGACCACACTACCGCCGATCACATACCAAATAGTATTCTTAAGGGTGTTGCTCACATTCATGATTACTTTAGTCATGCTTGGAAGTTCCGCTCCCATCCCGGCGTACATGCTGGCAAAGATCGGCACCACATAGTAGAGAATTCCCCAAATTACCAGAACCGCTACACCCATCACCAACAGCGGGTAGGCCATGGCGCTGACGACTTTCTTCTTAATGGCTTCGGTCTTCTCGCGAAAGGTTGCAATGCGTTCGAAGGACTGATCGAGTGATCCGGAGATTTCACCCGCCTCTACAACCCCTGTGAAGAGGGGGTCGAACAGGAACGGGAAATCCCTGAGCGATTCGGCAACTGATTTCCCCGATTCCACTTGTCTGATAACAGTGTAGAAAATTCGCTTGATGGCCGCATCTGAGGTCTGGTCTTTTGCCAAAGTCAGAGCTTCGTGCACCGATATCTCACTTTTCAGGAGCAGACCGAGCTGTCTGGCAATTCGGGTAACATCGGCCTGCCGAAAGTACTTCAGGTACAGCTTCGTCCAGGTCTCAAAGTCGGGCTGGATGCGACTAACACTGATACCCTTGTTGAGTGCTTTGATTTCAGCGTCGAATTCCGTTGGCGCTACAATCGACCCGGTAGTCGACTGACCGTCACATCCTACCCCAATGTACCGATACTTTGGCATGGTCCTTTACTTTCCCGGTTTCGTCATATATAGTAAATAGACTGGCAGCGGGAAAGGACTGCGTTCAGTATGTCGGGCGCTTTGCTCCCTCAGATCGACAAATCTTTTTGTTCACGCTTTCGGGTGGTGCCCATGTTGACCGATGGCGGGCATGTTCGTGTCTACCATGACGGATCCTCGAACCTGTCGATGCTTGATCATCTCAAGGTTCTGTCCGCGACTCGGGTTGAGCCCGCCTGTGTTCCGCCTAAAGAGATCGAGCGGCTTATGGGAGAGTATTTTCCAGCGAATGTAGGCGATCCACTTAAGTCGGTCGACAAAACCAGAGACAAACCTAAATCCAGTGACCCGGCGAGTGGCGTCATTTCCCTAATCAATGGTTGGATCGAGGAGGCGATATCGCTATCTGCCTCGGACATCCATGTGGAACCTCATGAAGACCAATTGTCGGTGCGGTATCGCGTCGATGGCGTCCTTCAAACTCGGCAAACCGTACCGAGTGAATATGTTGCTGAGATTCTGTCACGACTGAAGATCATGGGGGGAGTTGACATTGCCGAGAAACGCCGACCGCAGGACGGACGAATCCGATATGTTTTGAACAGTAGAACCGTGGATATTCGGCTGTCGATTATACCCACTGACTTTGGTGAGAAGGCAGTCTTGCGTATTCTGGATAAAGAAACCCTTAGGCTGGAGCTGGATCGTTTGGGATTCTCCCCCGATCAAGCGGCGACTTTCCGGGAGGCGATCTCGTTACCCAACGGCATAGTGCTGGTAACAGGTCCGACCGGTTCGGGCAAAACCACAACGCTCTACGCAGCCCTGAACTACCTAAAGTCACCAGATGTCAATATCTCAACTATCGAGGACCCGATTGAATACAGCTTGGAGGGTATCAACCAAACGCAGGTCAAGCCGGAGATTGGTCTGACCTTCGCGGCGATGCTTAGGTCGCTCCTTCGTCAGGACCCGGATATCATTATGGTGGGAGAGATTCGCGACCGAGAGACGCTTGAGATCGCCATTCGCGCGTCCCTCACCGGGCATCTGGTGCTGTCCACTATCCACACCAATGGAGCAATAGCAACGATACCACGTCTTTTGGATATGGGTGCTGAACCGTTTCTGTTGGCTTCGGCTCTCAAACTTGTTGTGGCCCAGCGTTTGGTAAGAGTGAACTGTCCTGACTGCGCGCAAACGACCGTAGGAGAAGATCAACGGCTAGCTGCGATGAAGCTGGGCGTCGAAACAAAGTCCATCCGTGTATCCTTGGGATGTAGTCATTGTCGTCAAACCGGCTTTATTGGCCGCACGGCAATACTGGAGTGCCTGTCGGTAACTGACCCAATCAAAGCCGTGCTCTCGACAAACGGAAGCGAGCAGAGTATTTTGCAGTCGGCCTTGTCGGAAGGATTCGTGCCGATGAAAGAAGTCGCGCGCAAACTGGTGGTGGACGGCAACACAACCCCCATCGAAGCGTACCAAGAGTTGAGCAGTTAGACCGCGGGAGGGATTTTGAACAGACTGTGGTGGATGGCATTTTTGGCGGTCGGCATGTTCTGTCCGGTGTTGGTTGCAGGTGAAGAACCTGCCAAGCAACCGTCTCCCCTGCTTACTCTCCCCTCAACTGTATCGGGGGATTCGTTATCTACCGCACCTGTTCGCCTCGTCGACACCCAAGTCGTAATACCGAAGTTGGATTTCTCAGGGGTTCCATTGGTGGATGCCCTCGGCGCAATTTCACGCGCGTATAAGCTGTCGCTGTTCGTTGACTCGACCGTTACCGGATCGCTATCCTTGCGCCTGGAGAACGTCTCACTCAACGATGCCTTGCTCTTCATCGTCAAACAGCACAACCTTTCATGGGAACGAACAGGGAAGGTTCTTAAGCTTTTCAAAGTCTCGTCGCCACCGCCGACCCCAAAGCCTCTCTCGATAACCTTTCAGGACAGCTTACTTAGCTGCGATCTCCAGTCGGTCGATGTTCGGGAGTTCGTTCGAACGGTAACCCAAGTGACTAGTCGAAACCTAGTCCTGCAGACCGGTTCATCCGGAACTATCAGTGGTACCATTGTGCTGCTGCCGTTGGACAAAGCGCTTGAAGCTCTACTGGGCGCTAATGGGTTCACTCTGACAAAGGGCGACAATGTCCTGTATGTTACCCAGCGCACAGATTCCAAGAGTTCGGGTGGGTCGATCCGAACACTCGACGTCAAATGCGAGGAAGGGATGGTCACTATGAACGTGGCCAACGCCTCCCTTATGGATGTGATCAACAATATCGGTCGCTCCTGCAACACCAGCCTCCTGCTCCAATCGAACTTGGATGGAACTGTTTCGGCGTCGTTTTCAGGCAAGACCGTTGACGAGGCCCTACTGATTGTTCTGAGCAACACACCCTACACGTTCAAAGAACAGTCGGGGATCATCTTCGTGGGCAGTCGTGAGTCCGAGGAGTTGTTCGTCCCTCTGCTCATCAAACTCCAGCATGTCATCGCTGCCACAGTGGAACCGCTCATTCCCGCCTCTCTGTCTAAACTGGTCTCAATTAAGCTTGTCAAGGAGCACAACGGACTCATCGTCACCGGACCAAGGACTTCAATCGCCCGGCTTGAGGCGTTCATCAAGGAAGTTGACGTCCCCACGCCGCAGGTACTCTTTGAAGTGTTGGTTGTTGACTACACGACCACGGATCGTGCGGAATTCGGCATCACCGCCAACAACTTTGGTCGGGACTCCGGGGCTATCTTCTACCCAAATGTCGATATCAGCGGCACCGGATCCGAATTGAATCGTGACCTCAGTTCCTTGTCTCGTCATTTGGGCATTGCCAATCTTGGCAAATTACCCAGCGATTTCTTCGTCAGGCTACAAGCAATGGCCCAGCAGGGGAAAGCAAACATCCACTCCCACCCTCAAATAGCTTCCCTGAACGGCCACACGGCATCCATCAAGATCGGAACCACGCAGTACTTCCTCCTTAAGAGTACGACAATCTACCCCTCCCAGCAGACCAGCGTCTCGACACAGGAAAGTGAGCGGTTTGAGAAGATCGAAGCTGACATGAGCCTTGAGGTCACCCCGTTCGTCAATCCAAACGGTGAACTCACCGTTGACGTGAATCCGGCCTTTAACACTCCCGCCCAGGCCTTCAACTCCAAGACACCGCCTACTATTAATCGTCGGGAATTACATTCTACCGTCCGGCTAAGGGACGGTGAAACTATTGTCCTGGGTGGACTGGTGCAAACGAGCAAATCGACCACCATCGATAAGTTCCCGATTCTGGGCTCGATTCCGCTGTTGGGCCGGCTTTTTCAGAATCGCACCTCAACCAATATCAATTCAGAGTTGATCATCTACGTGACCCCGCACGTGTACTATGGCTCGGAGGGGTCGGTCGATCTCACTGAGATCATGAAGCACAAATGATTCACCCCGGTCTGCAGAGAGGACTTGCTGTAATCCGCGACGCTCTAGTCCCAGGGGCAGTTTACTACCACGTCGTGTTTCTCTGGGGGGAGGTTCGATTCCTGCGTGTTTGCGGAAACCGTGTTGACGAGCTACTCCGGAGCCCACTCGCCTATGAATCCTCGGCATCGACAAAGAACGCTTTTGAGCAGATAACCCGGCATCCAAGTTTTTATGGCCAGCCGATTTCCATTCTTGTCGATAACGCCTGGTCATATGTTGTCAGCGCGTGTCTCAACGACGCAACTCTTAAACGAGACAGTGATGAATTGCGCGCTCTCATTCCCGACCGAGTGGAGTCAACTTTGTTAGTTGTTTCCCTAAATTCGACCAAAGTATTGCTGTGCGCAGGCCTAGACAAAACGTTTTCAACTCAAGTACGCGAGCAAGCCGAAAAACTCGGAATCAACGTCAGGAGCTTTGCGCCGCTTGGCCTTCACCTCCTCGGTTCAGTTATTTCCGCCAGTACGTCGGGTCCGTCACTGAAGGTCTTGTCGTGGGGAACCGGCACGTTTTCGTACGGAGGCGTTGATCGACAAGGCAACCTGTTCGTCGGTTGCAGGCAGTCATCGACGGGATCTTTGGCAACTTCTGAAGCGGCCTCCGAGATTACCGACTCTCTTTTCGGTTGCGACTCCGGCGTTGTGCCGGTCGTTTACGGAACCGTCTCCGGTCGCTCGAAGAACCGAAACAAGATGAAGCCGCTTGCTCCGTTGCTCTCCATGTCAATCTCTAAGAACTTGCGCCCTGCAACGACGCGCTCCGCTCCTCGGCCAAGGGTCGCCGCGTCAATGCTCACCGCTCAGAACAGCGCCAAGTTACTCCTATATCTACTTACCGCGGTTTGCCTGCTGGCTCTCATCGGCGTCGGGGTATCCAGCTTGCTTATCGGTGGAACCAACAAGGATTTGGAGCAGTTCCAAGCTCTTTACTCCCAACATGCATCACTTGAGGCAAAGCGTGATTCGCTCAGTTCGATGTTCGAAAGGCGGGAGCAAACCGTGAAAGTTCAGGACGATCCTGGGGCGCTCGTTAGTATTTTCTGCCAAACGGCGACCCCTTCGTTGTCGCTGTCAACGATCACCATCAAGAACCTGCCCGGTGACAGCACTTTCGTTGAGGCCATCGGCAATACCAGATCATCCGGATTAATCTTCGAGTACACAAAAAAGGTGAATGCCCTGATATCGCCGCAACAGTTAAGCGTTTCTTCCTTTCAACCTGAAGTCGTCGTGATGAATAACCGGCCGGACACGACCCTTCGCTTTAGACTGGGGATGTCGATCCATCATGGTCGTTAATACTCGGTATCATTGGTATTTGCTGATTCTGGCTCAACTCATTGTGTCAAGTCTATTAATTGCGGCGTGTGACTGGTCGATTCGACATCTACTTGATAATATCCAACAAGCGCGTTTGAACCAACAGGCCGGAAACGGAACGGTCGAAACAGCCCGGCAGATCGCACTCTTGCAGACTGAAGTGTCACAGCTGGAAGAAGTTGTTAATCAACGATTGAGTCGCAGGTTGCCAACGGCCGAGGAGCTTCGCTCCCTGGCCGCTAGTTTTGGGTTGACGGCCCGCCGCTTCGAGCGGATGGGAACGACCTCGAAATCCGAAGCTGGCAAGGCTAAGTACGCCGTGGTAATTTCCGGCAAGCCGCTCAATCTTATCCCATTCCTGCACGATCTCTGGGCAAACTACCTGCTTCGATACGATCAGATGGCGCTACAGCGGTCGAACGAAGCGGGCGACCAAGTCACCCTGACGATGACCTGCCAGGTGGCGACCAAATGACAGCGGCTCGGATAAAGAAAGTGCTCTTCGCAATCCTGCTGGCGATTGCCGCGTACATCTGGTGGGGGAACATCCAGTCGATCACGAGTGCTGGAGAAGAAGATGTGTTTATCCCGGATGCTACCCCGCGTCGCCAAACGGCCAGACAGACAAAAAACTCCATTCCATACCTCGCTCCGACGGTAAACCCTTTCCGACGATACAGTGTCACCGCCAACACCATAAACGGGGTCAGACCCCTTCCTCCGCCTCAAGCGGACCCCTTGCACATTGCTCACAAACTCAAGGGGATTGTCGGTAAGGGTAACACTGCCCAGGCGGTTATCCAGTTACCCGACCAAACAAGTAGAATCGTCTCCCTCTCCGACTCGGTCGGTGTGTGGCGGGTCAAAGAAATCCGCGACCTCTATGTAACTTTCGTGCACGGAAAACAACATGATACGCTTTTCCTTAACACCAAAGGTCTGTAGACGCGATGACAGCGGCACGGTGCTGGTGTCGATGCTGGCGGTCATGGCGGCGCTCATGATCATCTTCCTGGTAGCTTTGACTATTGCCGTTGCGGCGTACTCACGCCATATCCGGGCCAACAACCGACTCGCCGCATTATTCCTGGCTAATTCGGGCATTCAGCGCTGCCGATTGAGTACATTTTCAACGAGTCCTCACGAGGTCCCCAACTGCTGGCAGACGCCCAACGACGGAAAGGTCTGTACTCGAATCTATCCATGGGGGCCAATGCTGCTGGCATTTGCCGAGGGGACATTTGCTAATCAAAAGGTAACCACTGCCGCAGTTCTTGGTTCACCTCTCCCGACTCCCCTTAGCGCCGCAATCACGGTAACCAATCCTGACTATCCAATAGTCGTTTCAGGTACCACAACAATCAACGGTGACATCATCACCGGTCCACTTGGTGTCACTCCGGGTCGCTTCCAAGGCGAGGATCTGACTAGCGAACACTATCTGATCGGCAATGTAATTGTGCTCCCCCAACCTCCGAAGCTCAATTTCGACACCTCCACACTTAATACGTATCTCGAGGACATGGAGTCACGTCGTATCCAGTGTCGTAAACGACTTTCGGCCTCACCGACTCTGGGGAAAAAAGAAGCTCAACTGTGGCAGGATAATCGTTCGATCTCGATTGAAAACAACGCCTTCATAGACGGCCTGGATTTTGACCGACACGATTCCATTTACTCGCTCTTCGTCGACGGTCGAATCGAGATCAACGGATCGACCCAGATTCGGGGTACCATTGAAATCACCAGTAAATCGTACATCCTCGTGGGAGATTCGGCTCTTATCGACCAGGCACTGCTCTACGCCGAGGATTCCATAGTCATCGATGATGGGGCGAGATTCTCAGGAATTGCCATAAGTCCTCATCGGATTGTCGTTCGGGATAAGGCGTTGCTCCAATACCCGGCGATGTTAATCGTGAATGCACCCTCGGATTCGTGTTCAGACAGTTGTGGGATTTTTCTGCGCACTGCGGTTCCAGCGGAAGTATCCTGCGTGATCTCGGTTGCCAACCATTCGGACCGGATTCCCGAACCCATAATACTTGTGGACAGCAATGTAACAATTATCGGAACACTTTTGAGCCAGGGTGTTGTGGACCTGCGCGGCACTCTACTGGGGTCAGTCTGGACCTCGGCCTTCCGCTTCTATGCCCCTCCGACCACTTATATAAACTGGCTCAGAAACACCCGCATCGACCGCTCAAAGCTGGCCTTTGTTCCTCCCCTGCCGCTACTGACGGCAGATTCAGCGCGGCCTGACTTGCGAATAGTCTGGCAGGAGGAGGCAAAGTGACCAAATCGCTCGCAAATCCAGAGTCGGGATTCACTATTCTGGAGGTCTTGGTAGCAGCGACCATATTCTTGATCGGACTGTCGCTCATGATTTCTCTTCTCAACACCGCCCTGGCCCGCCTCGGATCAGATGACCTGATGTCGGCCGGTGAGATCGCGCAGTCCTCCTTGCATGCGGCCTTGATCCGGACCGACACGCCTTCGGTTGATTCGGTGGTTGTTGTTTCAGGCAAGAAGTATCAGTTGCATCGATCCATTACTAAGGAGAATGGAGTGGTGGGTGTAACTGTGTCAATCCAGCGTTACAAACAGACAAGAGTCCTCCTGACCCTATATGGCGAGACGATTGATCAAAGTCACTGACCAAAAAGGCATGACCATGGTCGAACTGCTTGTGGCGATGGCGATCAGTTCCATCCTGATGGTGGGCGTCGTGGCCGCCAGTCTCTTCCTCCAACGCTACATGAACAACTGGCAATCTCGGTCCAAGCTGTTGGAAGAGCTGAGCTTTGGCATGAAGGCCATCACCTCCCGTCTTGAGGTCGCCAAATCAATCCGCCAAACCACTCGGGGGTTGGAATGCTACACCCTGAGTTCAACGCGAGATGTCATCTCGTGCAAAGGTGGACGGTTGATAGTAAACGAGAAACCCGTAACTCTACGGGATGTCCAGATCGACAGCCTTGGAATCGAGCGATTGTCATTGTCAAAACCTTCGTCGGATACTATCTTTTCAATGAGCGGTGTGCGGCTGGTCCCTGGTTTATTCAGAGTGACGCTCATCGGCTCAACCCGGAAGGGACTATCCGACACGCTGGTAACGACCGTGAGATGCAATTATGAGTACTTCAAATATGCGCCGTAGGCGCATTCAGGGGCAGGGTGGATTTTCGCTCCTTGAGCTCCTCATCGTATTGGTGATCATTGCCATCCTGGTTGGCCTCGCCATTCCTCGCTACACAAGCTCTACTACCAAGGCCAAGCAGACCGAAGCGAAAGGTCTCCTGCATCAGATTTTTTTGATGGAACGATCGTACTACGACAATCACGACCGGTACTGGATTCCGCCGACTGGCACGACAGCTCACAAGGATAACCCCTATGGATTTGATTCCATCGGTGTCGAAATCATGAAATCAGCCCGTTATACCTATGCCATCGAAGGCGACTCCGACCGCTTCGTCGCGACCGCTACCGCCTCACGCCTTGATGACGATCCGGCTATTGATCAATGGCGGATTGACGATGCCGGAGAGCTGCGTGCCGTTATCGATGACGCTGTGGCGCGTTAGCTACAAGAAGCCGAGTGAATTCCACAGCACCTCTCGGCGACAACGAATAGCGTCCCCATGACGCTTTGGGCGGCTTGCCACCGGTGACCTTCCGAGAACAGCAAACCGTCAAAACCTCTACTTATGAATTGTCTACTTGACAGGAGAGCTTACGAGTGGTGACAGACGCTGGCCATGCCAAAGGAAAGCGTAGCGGTGCACTCCACCCCGTTCAATTGCCGAATACGGCAACTTTCCCTCCCCCGGGGCATAGCCCAATTAACTTTTCTTTAGGTCAAATCGCAACAATTCCTGTGACGATTGAGGGAGGAGGTCCAATAACTATCCAAACATATTCCTGTGCTACAAGGTTTTATGCTTAAGCCTCTTCTAATTAAGCATGGTACTAAAGCTCTCGATCCATTTTCCCAGCGATAGACCGGACCTGCTTCAAGTACTTCCTGGAGGATACGGAGCGCGGGGAGCCATTTTCATCGTAATAGCAAATTTCACCTGCATCGAATGCAAAGCAGAGTGTGCCCGCATCCGGTGCAGCGATGACCTTCAGTCGGCCATAGCGGGAGGCTAGCGCCTGTCGAATCGTTGGAGATGCAATCAATGCTTCGGCAACTTTCCTCCTAGAAGTTAAGCACTCAAAATCAGCGACCTCTGATAATAAACTCGAGTCATATTCAATCTGGATGCCATATTCCAGTATTGGCCTATTGTCATAACTTGATGTTGAATCACACCCGCTAACCGCCATTGACCATACCGCAACGGAATCGACTTGACCTTTGATATATGTGTCGGTTGCATAGACATCTTCGACGACAAACCAATACTGGAAGCCATCACCTGGTTTCATTTCCAGCTCTGCAATACATTCTGTTCGCTGCCAGCGCGCCAAAGCGATATAGTCCATAGTCTTGACCAACTCTGTTGGGGAGTAAACACCAATTTCCCAACAGTCGAAATGTGCGAAAAGACGAAACGCACCATATGTAACGATGGCGATGGAAACAACAACTATACTATTTACTATGAACTTTCTCTTGGGCATCAGCGAAGTCCCTTTCATCAGTATGGGTTGATTTGTATTGCGTGGACAAGATCATTTGCTTCAATCTGACAGATTACTTGAACGTCCCTGTTCACGTTTTTGCCGATCTAATGCTTGGCGAGCCCAGTCTATTGCGTTTTGCCTGGATCGCTCATCCGCATCGTTACTACCTTTTATCTTTGTTACAGACGCGACATTCTCCGGCAAGGCATTCCACAACTCCGGGTATTTCTCTTTGAATTCCTCTTCAGTCATTGCTCCGAGCTTGGTAAAGAACTCTGTAACCTGTTGAGAGAGGGGCTTCGAAGGATCAAATATCTTCGCAAACTCCACTCCCATCCTGTTACTGGGAAGGTCTTCCGGTGACATCGCACTTCGCGAGTCATCCAATCGCACACCGAAGAGAATGCCAATTGCTCGTTTGAAAGTCTGATAAGTTTCGACACCAACACCCAGAGAAATGGCGGTTCCGGAAGCGATACTGCCGGTAAAAGGTGTTGTCATCCACCACCGCGTCAATGCAAATGCTCTTGAGAAGTGTTTGAGATCGACAATGCCTCTCTCAAGACCCACGTATCGGTCTCTACTTCCGTCGTAGAACTGATTGAGATTTACCCCACTTATGAAAGCTTCTTGGACAAGAAGTCCAGCGGTTGTCGCATTTCCAAACTCGACCCGAGTTGGTACACCGCCATTTTTGTCTACTATCGCGTTCGGGCAGTTGAGCCCATACACATATGGACCCCAAGAGGTGAGCTTGTTCCAGCTTGGGTCCACTTGTGAAAACAATTTGAGATTCGGTATATAGTATCTGGCCCCAAAATAGTCCCATTGCGTAGCAAGTTCTTGATCTCTCCTCTGACTTGTATACTTATACGAATCAGAAGTAGACAACTCCTCGTTGTAGACTTCTCCGAACGGACGATAAAATGCCCTGTTCTGGACAGTCCCACTCCCGTCTATTATGCACAATGTCGAGCCGAGATGGTCTCCTAAATAGAAGCGCGTCCCAGTAGCGCCGCTGAGGCGGCCAACGCGCTCGCCGTTTGCGTAGATGTAATTGGCGGTGAGTGTTCCACCAGAGTATAAGCCGCCAGAATATTCGGAAATCAGATTGTCTCCAAAGTAGTAATAGCCGGTTGCGGTTGTTGTCAACTGTGTGCAATTGCCAATGGGACCAGAAGTCATTGATTCCTCGTTAGTTTGCATCATCATATCAATTGGCACTATTGTGTCATTGCACGAAACTAGAGTGTTGTAGTTATACATTAGTCCGATTCGCATGTCCTCGGCGTTGTACCAGTATCGAGTCTCATCCGTTGTATTGATCGGACCGGGTCTCGTACGATGCTTCATTCGCTCGAATTCATCGTACTCAATTCTCATGGGGTAATTGGTTATGGAATCAATCGAACCGGCGCCTGTGTATTTGAAGTTGTCTGTCCCCGGAAACAAGTTGGTGACGCGGCGCACTCGGTTGGTGCCAGCGTAGTACTGATAATCATAGGTTGTGCCAGACTTCTGAACGTAGTCAATATTTCCGTTTTTGTCATACCAGAAGTAAGCGGCGGGGTAAATTGGGTAGCCAGCGGTGCAACTGTCTTGTGTGATGCGGTCGAGGTGGTCGTACTGGTATTTCTGTATTGTGCTCCAATAAGTACCCGTAGGTGAGACTTTGGTTGTGTATCTCCGTACGTTTCCATTATAATAGCCGAAGGGATCACCACCCTCAGTTCCATAAGCAAGGCGTAATCCGTAATGATCAGCAGACCCCGTGTTTTGAGTGGAAACGGAGTTAATGTCGTTGATGTCCGTTAGCCAGTCACGGGCATTGTACTTGTAGTCAACCGTCTGGATTGGTGACATCCCATTGTATAGGGTCTTTGTCCTCACCTTACCAATCGGCCAGTAGACAAACGTGGCATAAGGCGAAGCCTCAATATCAGTCACCGAAGAAACACGTCCGGCCTTGTCGTACATGTATACGATGGTCTGCAAATTAGGGAATGTGAGTGAGGTGATGTTTCCTTGGCGGTCATAATCGGCCGACATGATCTTCCGGTTGTTGTTGGCGTTATCGAGCTTATACGACGTTTGAATCTTTCTTGATACCCGGCCGCAACTATCATACTCTAGAGAGTCATAAGAGTACTCGATCCCATTCTTGCCGGACGGGTGTGTGATAGACTTACTGAGTTGCCCTCGGGCGTAGGAACCTTGATCATAATGAAACTCTTCAAGGACAACTGGACTGAAGCCGGATTCTGAAGACCTTGGATAATCAGGGTCGTTGGCATGTTCAAAGGTCGCCAGGACTTCAAACGGGAATATTCCCTTTTCTATCGGCCTATTGTGTCGATCATACTTGATGTATTGAAATCTGTCATTGGGGTCGTCAGAGTCGGTAATCTTGAATCTCAGTAGTCCAAGCATGTTGTACACATAGCTGGTCGAACCGCGATCTCCGGTTGAGTCGTACAAGAGCCACTCGTTGTTGTTGTATACAAATCTAAGTTGCTGTCCTTCTGGTTGTACGATAAGTGTGTCGTTGTCGTTGAAATTCTGGTAACACCGAGTGTAGACGTTCAGCCCTCCTGAGGCTGAATCAGTACAAGCCGCCACTATGCGGTCTAATTTATCACGATACTCCACTGATACGATTCCGTTTTCGTTAAGTTTTCGGTGTCGGAATAGACTATCCGCGGCGAAGTAGTTTGCATCAAAGCCACCAATAGCACCTTGCGAGGACAGGAAATCGGTTGACGTTGGATAACTTCGAAAGGATCCTGGATATAGCACTTTGCGAAGGCGTCCAGACTCCGCTGTTTCATACGCGATTTCGGTGAATGGATAACCAACACAGTTGGGACCTGGTCCATCAGTATCATAATATTGATCTGTCTGCTGCCGCACGCTGGAGGAATCAGCAAATCTTAAGAGAGACCTGGGGAGACCCGATTCAAGGTACGGTTTGTAGTTTCTCCACACTCGGCCTCGGGCATCATAGAGTTGCGCGTCCACTCGAATCAGCGTGTCGGCACCAAGTATTGAGTGAAATGAACGCCTTTGCACAACCTCTCCGATTTTATCTTCAAACGTGACCGTCTCCAGGGAATCGTTTGAGTTGAGATATGACGTGGTCCTGGTATAAGATGGAGTCGTCGGCTCGATTGGAGCCGAAACTGGCCGACACAATGTCACGAGTCGCGCCGAGCAGCTATCGGCAGCAGCTAAACCTCCTACTTTGGCGATAAACTTGAGTTTGTCTCCGATTTGGACGGGCACCAACACTGTAATATCGACCGGTTCGCCAGGAAGGGCGGCATGCTTGTAAACAGTATCCGAGTTCTTGACAAATTTGATGAAAAGGATCGCAAGTTCCGGATCACCATGAGACACCCCTACAATGTGCGCTTGACAGGTCCCGTTTACCGAAACTGTTACCGAATCGAAGTGCGACTGTTTGTGTTGTGCGGAGCTGATCCACACCTGGTACGGACTAATACTGTCTGCGCAGTTAAAATAGCTTTTTGTCTTCAAAGTGTTCCCCAAGTGGTCTGTCATCAGGGTCGGGCGAGAGAGGCCGTCGTATACGTACTTTGTGGGAGCATTGTTTTCACCTGCCGACGACGTCACTATTCCCAACGCGGGATGAAACACGGTTGACCGGACGAGCGCCGAGGATGAATGAAATCGTACATCATCGAACACTGCAAAGCGATCAGATGATCCGTCATCAAGAACTAACTGCACCCTGATCTTTTGTACGCACGTCCAGACGTTAGACAGGTCAATTGTCCCTTGAATCTGAGTCCATTGTCCAGACGGTAATCCGGTGAAGGTGAGTACTTTCGGACTGGAGGGACAATCGGCGCCCACGGCATCCTTGCACCAACAGTAGAGTTTTACAGAGTGATTGGTCTTCACCCAGGCAGAGAAATAGTATGACTTTGTTGTGAGACTATCGCGAAGTATTTCGCGATAGGGGCCCCAATTCGGGTTACTGCCAGCGACATCAACGATTTTGAATGCCTTGGTGCCAGAAAACGGTGAGGTTGCGTCAAAGTACCCCTGCACCGAACTTGGAAATGTCCAAGATTGCCATGACGTCCCTTGCTCGAAGTCCTGAACAAGCAGATCTTGAGGCGAGGCGTTCGAGGCGGAGGCGATTACGCGCACAGCGTCCTTGTCCCACACAGATGCCGCCGGGACGTCCAAGGCGTTTCGGCTTTGGATGATATTTCCTATGGCATCCCAAGCGGTAATGGTCTGGGTTGCGATTGTTGCAACAGGGTTAAGGAGATACTTAGTAGATTGATATTGCTGCCAAGAGCCTTTCTTTTGATACGAAGTCGCATCGTGGTCAAGCACGACGTTTTGACCAGTCGAGATCGTCCGATCTATGGTAAAGTGGTCGCTCGGTTGTATAACCGCGTTATCGCTTAGCATGGAGGAATTTGAATAGTAGGCATAAACGGTTGAATCAATACGCATACGATCTGGTCCCACCACTCCCCGAGTTGAAGTGACAAGACCGTTGAGACGATCGTAGTAGTAACGGGTCTTAGACGAAACTCCGTCGATTTGGTAGGTCACGCTGTCTGCTTGAATGCTGTAGAGGTCGTAAAGGGTGTCCCTGGTCGGCTTGAGAGAATAGAAAGTGCGGACGGAATCGCGCGACCAGATTATGGTCGGGGGAGTTGCGTTAATACGCACGTACGAGCACGTCAGATAGCTCCTCCCGTCGAGCCGGTATCCTCCGTTTGCGATTCCATAGCGGTTCGCAGATGACAACGGCGGAAAGTAACTGCCGTCATATACCGAAGGATTGTAGAACGACGTAGAATCGATATCATTGAAGTAGTGGTACTGTCGGAATGCAATAGTGTCGGTTTGGTTTCGGTAGTGCGGAGACGACACCGTGACTTTTCCAAACCGTGGTGTCAACGAATGCGGGTCCACGAGCCCCGCGTAGTACTGGACGGATTGCACAATAGGGTTGTGGTCGAAATAAGACTGATAGAGGATGATAGAGTCAACCGCGACGAGGGGTACCTTCCCGCGGTACTTTCTATTCACGTACTTATATACATCAATTTCAGGATCGGCCCAATCCACATGGGCGTCGCTTGACACAACGGTAGCAGTAGTTCCAACAATGCTCTGAGAATTATACGCTCCGGCGTATTGATTGCCGATTTCGCCGACAGAATCGAGTCCGCCCCCGAAACCCTTTAGGTATGGGTCGTCTGCGTAAATTGCGCGGCCTTGCGTAGCTCCTTGCTCCCGGATATTCTTGTCCAATATGTGAAGGCCCCCACTCGACGCTGAACTGCCTAACGAATACTGCCCGAGATTGTGCCAGCCGCCTTCACCCTGGTATGAGTATGCCTTGAACTTTTGCTCCCACCCAACCGCTCCGGGCGGCGTGCCAAGGATTGCAAATTCTTCGGGATGGACAGTCACAAACGGTTCCGTGAAATTCGGCCCACTGTAAAACGTACCCCAGCTATGCCCGTTCCATTCATACCATCCATTGTCGGTTGCCAGTTGATGGTACGAACAGCGTAGCTTGTTAAACCAATCGGAGTGTATCACTACCTGACTAAGTACTTCTAGCGAATCGAACTTGTGAGTAAAGAGCAAGGTGTTCAAATACGAGTTTTGTGGCAGCGGAACTGGCCAATTCCAGTATCCAAACGAAATCCCGCCAGAGAAGATTGCGACTCCCTTTGGAAGGTAGAGGACTTCCCAAACATAGGGTAGTTGGAATGAGTATACCTGTTGCCATTGGTGAGAGTTATAATTGTAACGAAACACCCTAAACATTGACCCAGTAAAAAGTGCCACCACGCCCGGCCCAATGGCATATTGTTCTTCAGTGACAAGGCCGCCTAAGGTCAACAGCATCGAATTAACTTGATCAATACTAGGATCGTATTGTCCGATAGTGAAATGGTATCCTCCGCTCTGAAACGGTGAATAGGAAACGGCAAAAGTGCCGTTAGAACACTTGAGGCTCTGCACAAATGAAACAGGAGTTGGAGCTACTGCGGACAAGCCGGACCAAGAGTTTCCGTCCCACCGATAGTACCAGAGTCCGTAGTTGCACTCTGCACCAAAAGTGGGGTCTTTTGCGACGGCGAGAAACCCATCGTTGTCTGCGTGAAGCGACAAATTGGGATGGGCGGGATCCACTTCGGGAATCGTGTCAACTTTCCAATAGCCCCCCTTCCAACGATAGACGAATATCTTCTGCTGGCTTGGGTCACAAACTGGTATCCAGTCACTGCTCCAGGATGTTGGAAGATACTGATAGACTGCGCCTGTTGGTAGATCGGTATTGCGCTTCCAATATGAATCCCAGTGAACGACGCCCGAAAGAGGGTGTGAAACGTTTGAATACGAATTTGAGTAAACAAGCATGTTCTCCCCATTGCCGAGCCGAAGTCTCTGGTTCGGGTCATACTCAAGTGAATCAACGCGAAGACTAAGTTCCGTAAAATTTGAGTCATTCTCTAGCTGACGATATGAGATTTCCTTGATCAAACCCGAGGGATATATGATTCTGTGCACCGACCCAAGACAAAAGGACAATGAGTCTTGGTAGTATTCAAATCGGGTGGGCGGGAGCGAGTCAGAATTGTCACCCGCAACTGTTTGCATAGCAGCCAAAAGCAGTTTGTTAAACTCGGAGAGGTAGTAAATACCAAAATTGCGTGTAAGATACTCAAAATTGAAGCACACCTTGCGAATCAACGTACCGTCTGCCGCCTTCTGTTCAATTTTGTCGATTCTCTGAAGTGCGCCGAAGTTTACGACGCCGGGAGATGAAAAGTATACTTGATAATCGTTTCGCGCGACATAACTGAACACCATACTCTGGCCGTCGCTACTGGTAATCGACGAAAGGTACGTAAAACGTGGCACATGAAGCAACGTGCTTGGCGCACTCTTTCTATACCAGCCGTCAGGTGAGTCGTCACGAACCCAATCGAAAGTGAGGAAATTTAGTGCACCTGCATCACTGACAGATTTCAAATACCATTGATGAGCATAGGGCTCAGCGCAACCGTGGATCGCGTCGTCACACGTGGCGTTCGGTTGGATAACGTCACCGTAGCGTATCAGATACTGGGTGGCATTTCTTTGATCGTAGTTGGTGTCTTGGTCGCCGAATTTCAGAATCTGGCCAAGTTCATTTCGAATAGTAAAACCGGTTACGACACGCAGGTTTTCTTCCGTCAGTAGTTCGATATGACGCTCTATCAACCAAGTGGAGCCGTTTTCCAGCACCCAGAAATCGCCGGTGCCGGTTGTGCGGCGACGCATCTTGATTGCCAACCCCGGTCCGCACAGTGAGTAGTGGTCATCATCAATGATCGCCGTATTGTTGTGATCAACTTGAATGTACTGAAAGTTGATGGAAGTCACCAGATCGAATCCGAGACCGAATGGTGATGCTTGGCTTTCGTGGTTTTGTGCTCTGGCCATGCGAGCCACCGAGCCAATATACCGTAAACTCAAGTCAATACTCACCCCACCGCGCCCTGACATTGTAAGAAGTGGAAAACTCTCGGAGTGTTGACCCGTGTAATAGTCTAGGACACCAAACTGACCCGTCAACGAAACGGTGTCGCGGTTCGTCAGCTGAGAGTGTCCGTCCGGACTTGGCCACAGGTCCGGCTGAGGAGTCCCTCCAACTTGACCTCGTACCTCATGTACTAAACTGACATACAAAAATGCAAACAGTATTGCTTTGATTGTCGTGTGGCGCTCGACTGACATGCTGTTCATTTGATCCCTCCCGGTGGAATGTTGATCAGATTGTGATAAACAATAACTTTGCGATTACACAGAATCAAGGGAATTTCGAGGCCTACTAAGACTTTGTTGACGATTCATCGATGATGAACACTCATGTCACCGTAGGGACGTCGATCACAACTGGAATTCATTTCCCAGCTAGCTAACTTCATACTAATGTAAACACTGCCAGAATTTGACAGTCACAAACTTCCCACCAGCTCAAACAGCGGCAGATACATGGCTATTAGAATTAGTGAGATAAACAGTCTGACCTTGCCCCCAAAAACGAGTCCAGATGTTATGTTAGTAAATCTGGATTTTGAAGGAGGCAGATATGAGCAAGAAGCGGTTTACGGCAGAGCAGATCATCGCCAAGCTTCTGGAAGCTGAGGTGGGACTGTCGCAGGGCCAGACGGTGGGTCAGGTGTGTCGAAAGCTCGGCGCGAGTGAGCATCTCGCCCAATCGTCCGGTGCGTTCACCGACAGCAGTTAATCTCAAGAGCGGCAACGGGAATACTCGACATTCGGCGAGTGAATCGGTCAACGTTTGTCCCCGAGCTAGATTGTCTTGAACGGAGGACAACGATCGCTCTACATGTAATAATCTTGTTGTGTGTGACGATATTTCAACGGCCCGCAAGATTTGAGTTCCCCCTGCTAACGGGGAGCAAAGCACCAGCTGAACCGGATCGCTAGTCACTTCAGTCATTTGTCCAAATGGTGGCCATGCCCTAGCGACAAGCGAGGCTGGCCAACGAGAAGATGGTGACCAGGCCCCCTTTCACATACCAAACAGTATTCTATATGAGCTTTTTCTCAAGCATGGCTGCCACTATGTGGGGCTCCCATACTAGCATACGCGTTCGTAGGCATCTGAATCACGTTTTACCGTTACTCCCAGATCTCCAGAACTGCCTCGACTAATGCCGGCAGCGTACAGAATAATTCGACAGGTACGAAAAGAGGGTCTGGAAGTGAATTCCAAACCCTCGGTTTTAATGGAAACCACTTTCCAATTGTTCTGGATGAAAATGAACGATGTTGTGAGTACGATTCGGAAGATCAGGAAAGCAAGGCACCAGCTCGGCGTTCAAGGCTGACGCGCTTATCGGCAAAAGGAAGTCCACGAGCGACGGCGGTGAATCCCTGCACCATGCCCCAGAGAGTCGTCGTATCCTCTCCATCGGCCTGGCCGGTGTTCCATGCGCTCGCGATTTCGTTTCTCGTGAAGGGTTTGTCCTTGAATAAGACAACGATTTCTTCAAGAGTACCAACTTGAACGTCCTGACTTTGGACCGGAAAAGCTGCTGAAAATCACTATCAGACAGTTGAGGTATCAAATTTCGACTCGCGAGCCTCTTGGAGTGACTAAGGACACCAAGCTGCAGGTAACAACACTTTGGGGAGCGAAGGGTGTGACCGCTGAACACGTTTATATAATTGGTGTGTGCAATGAGGCTATTCCCGGAGAACCAACAAGTAGCTATCCGGGCACAAGGAATGAGTATATTGAGGAACAACTCCGATTCTTTTATGTTTCCTTAACACGCGCGAAGAAGACACTGATACTCTCACGGGCCACAAGCGTATCTAATGGGGAGGCAAAGAAACTCGGACTCGCATTGGATAGCAGCAAAATTGGTTGGTTTCGATCAACTCTATCCTTTCTCCGTGATATCATTGAGTTATTGCCAACTGCCGTCGAGGGACCCATGTGGGATGGTTGTGTCAGTCGGTAATATTCTAATACCAAATAAACTAAAACGCAGTTCGTGCTATTTCTAGGTTCAAACGTCCTCCATCTTGACACAAAAGAAAATTATCCACAGGAAAACCAGCCGATTTGCGGCGCTTTTGATGTATTTCCAGAAAAACCTGCTCACTTGAGTATGGCGGTACAAGAGTGGGCTACACAGACTAGACCGGCACGCTCGTTGAATATTAACCGGTGTTTGACACGGTCAATTCCTTAGTCTGACTCGCTAATTGATGCTGAAATCACTGAAATTCGTTCTGCCATGATGCGGTACTAAGAAACCGCAATTACGGGGCTGTGTTTTCTCACGTGGTAAGCCAACGTCAATGCTTCATATCGATTAAAAAAAGTCTCAAACCAGAATGTGTGGTGTATTCCGTTCGTGTCTGACAAGATTAACTCTGTCGAGCCGAGCGACCCGCCTTGGGCACTTGAGCAGTATTTTCGCAAATAATGAAACACCGTCGTTTCGTGTACACGTCCGAATTGGACGCGAAATGCATCGGACTCAATGAAATATTTGCATAGCGCTACCGGGTCATGGTCATCAGGAAGCCGTTGAGGATGAACGGTTACCAATCCTAACATTGGTAGCTCCTGTCCAAGCTGCTCTACGTAACGCCAAAGCGTTGAGGTCAACGTGTTCCCGAATCTTGCCGCTAAGATCTTTATTGTCTCCATGGAGATGTTCATGTCACGCGCCTCTTGCATGAACTTTCCACGGACAAAGAGCAGTTGCCCTGCTCCATAGTTTGCTTCGGCCTCCAAATGATCATTGCAAGCAGGGCTTAACTCACGGGTCGAGTCTCCAAAGAGAAAGATCTTATGCCACTCTGTTATTGAGTGGATAACTTCGTGTGTCTCGGCCCAGCGCTGCTTCTTTTCAGGTAGCTCTCTGTCAATTAGGATGCGCTTGCGATCGGGCACCCAAAGGGCAGATAGATTTGCCTTCTTGACCACGTCGGCAATTAATCCCGGCCGCAGCAATAGCTGTTTCGCGCCAACTTTGAGCTTGCTCATGTATTCGCGAAGTGCGCTATCGTCCGTCGAGCTATAGTATTGACGGTCCAAGCGCAGCAACTCTCGTACATCGTCCAAACGAATAGGTGGTTCTGGGTTGCCCAAGCCGCGAAGAACCTTATCGACCTGCGCATCAATTTCAATCCTTTCCCTTTCTCCAATTTGCACGTTCTTCATATTAACTCATGCAATGCCTACTGCTGTTCAGACAGAAAAGATACAAAGGCATTTAAGAGCTGGAGCTCCTCCCTGGTCAATCTACCCATTGATTTCGCGTTCGCCGCAAATTCCAAAGCGCGTTCCTCAATCACTGGTGTATGATGTAAAACTGCGCCTGACAGCTTTGCCAACACGCCTGCGGGTAATGAAAAGGCTCTTTCCAAATTAAAAATAGTTCTTGGGCTGGGGAGATAGCCCGGGTCGAATTCAATTCGCTTAATCTCTGATTCTTCCACGTTTGCCTTTGCAGCTAATTCAGATTCATCAAGATTGTCACGTCTGCATAGCATAACAAGAAGCGAGTGGAGCCCCTTATGCAACGGAACCACACTCTCTTTCCTAGCGCGGTTTTGTTCATTTTGCGCAATCGCGGTTGCTATGGCACTGCGACCAGCTTCAGAAAGGCTGCGAGCGTCCATGCCGGCCTCATTTGCTAACGCGTCTACGTCGGTAGCCGGGGCCTCCAGCAGCATTTCCCGCATTGCACGGAAGACGGTATCTGCGTCAAATTGGTTTTGTCGGTTGTTCATATGTCTATCTACCGTTTTGTCTTACATATTTTGCAATTTTTCTTAGAATACGCCGATTGATCGTCTCGTATGCGCCCCCGTCGAGACCAAGTCTTAGTTGAATTTCATTCGGGCGGAGTTCCTGCGCACGAAGCACGATGACGTCCTTCGCCTGATCGTCATCGCCAAAGACAGCACTCAGCAGAGTCCCAACATTGTCGCATCCAGCCCCTTCGTCGGTTGGATGATAGACTATCGAGTCCTGATCGGGATTTAGGCCGTCTTGGAAAGGAACCACCCTCTTTTGCCTTCTTGCAAGATGGCCTGAAATGTTCTCCATGGCCCGGTCTAAATGCCGAATCAAGGGAATCTCTTTGTTCCAACGCTTTCCATCACCGCATTCTAGGGTCTTGACAACGGCCTCTTGCAAAAGGTCCTTCGGCTCACAAACACCTTCTACCAGTCCCCTTTGACGACAAAATGAGATCGCAATCATCATTAATTTCTTGTAATCGGTATCAGTAAGCGCTTCCAGTCCGGCCTTAATCTCGGCGATTGTAGCATGGCGGGAAGCTCTAGGCGCTGTTGGCAATTGCACGGCAACTCTCGACATTTCATTTTCTTGCCTCACAGTAACTATTGCCCGCCAAGAGGCCAAAATCAGACATCAACCGAAAAAAATTCTTTTGGAAAGTGTCCGATTTCGCATGGCTCTTAGGCATTAGCCTGTAAGAGCATATCAAATCAACTTTAGTAAGGAAAGCAAGAGTGAATTCACAGGAAGTTACAGTATCCGGATCCTACGACTAGAGTGAATTGCACATAAGTGACCGGTGCGACCAGCTTGAACAAGGGGTCACATGGAGAACCAGACATGTTATCGAATGAATCAAACGCCGAAAGCCACCTACACATTTTCGTTAATCGGAGAAAGTTTGAAGCTCCGCAAGTGAAGTCACAGATGACGGGAGGTCAGATCGCGGCGCTCGTCGAAGTTTCAGCAGAGAACGCCGTCATCCGTAAAGAATCTGGCCCTGACCAAGGGGAGATTGGTGTTGACCAAGTTGTTCAGATCAAGAATGGGGATCACTTCTTGGTCACCCGCAAGACCGTTGAAGGGGGAGCCATTCATGAATCAGTCACGAATTGAGTCTGAACTAGATATCCTACGCGCTGGCGGACAAGATGCAAAGCTCATTATCGGCAGTCCTTCGGTTGTAAAGTTGTACCGAGTGTCCACAGGTGGAGTGAGACTTGGGCTTCCTGGTGAGACCGACGTCATTGTACCAGTCCCAGAAGGCTATCCGGCGTCGCAGATAGACCTTGCCGGGCTTCCCATGGGCTCACCCTTCATCGGTCGGGCAAAGGGTTCCCCGTCCGGTGGTCCGTTAATCGTTGACGGAAGCGCCTTTCAAATGATCAGCTACCACCCATATGGCAATGCGGGAGGTGGACCGTGGGATCAGATGCGACACGGATTTCATACTTATTACGATTGGATTCTGACATGGCTCGCGGCCCTAAGCTAGCGTGTAGTGAAGTGATCCGCGTTACGTTTCGGGCTGCAGACCCTGAGCTTCAGCAACTCCGTGAGACATTATTTTGCCGGTACCCCCGGAAGGAATCGGGCACCTTTTTCCGCTGTGGCTGGCGGGCAACGCGGAAGGGCCTCCTCTTGACACTCGCGACCTTGGATTTACCGCAAAGCGGTGATTTGGACGAGTCCTCACCAATTGTGGTGTTACGCGAACCATACTCACTGCGCATGGCACTGACAGCTGAGAAACATGCGCTCGCCGTCGGCATTGCCCATTCCCATCCACGCGATTACTTCCCCAATCCCAGTCCTACTGATGACGACATGGATGCTTATTATGCGACATACTTCGCAGGTTTTGCGCCCGGGCGCCCGTATGTCAGCCTCATCTTTGCGGAGCGGGGCGACGACCTCACTGCCTCGCGTCGAGTGTACTGGCAAAATCAGTGGTTTGCCGTGCGGGATTTTGTCCTCGCACGATTTTCTTGCCTCACGTGGGTTAATTCAAAAGCACCGGTTTCTGCAATGACCCCTCTTCCCCGGCTCGCCCGGCTGTCAGGCGCCTTTGGCCAGCAGGCAGAGACACGATTACGAAACGCGACCGTCGCAGTGGTTGGCGCAGGGGGAACCGGCTCTGTAGCTATTGAAGTGCTGGCGCGTGCAGGAGTTGGTAGCATAGTTCTTATTGACCCCGACCGCATGGAAGAGTCAAACCTTGAGCGTGTGCACGGGAGCACGCCAGCGCACGTTGCGTCAGGTGCACTCAAGGCCGCGATCGCCCGTGATCACATCAAGCTCATAGCGCCGAATTGCAACGTCGTTGCTATTGCAGGTGCACTCCCCCAATCTGAGGTTATAGATGAGTTACTGCATGCAAACGTGCTCGTCTGCTGCACTGACACAGAGCATAGTCGTCTCGCAATTGCAGATCTTGCGATCCGCTATTTAATCCCGGCGATTGACGTCGGCGTTGCTCTAGAAGGCAAAAATGGACGAGTCAGTGGACAGATTACGCAGCTGACTAGGTTTCTCGCAGCGGACCCCTGCCCTCTTTGCCGCAGGATGATTGTCCAAAGTCGGCTAAACCAAGAACTGATGTCCGAGGAGCAACGTCAGATTCGTCAACAGGAAGCGAGAGCTGCAGTTGAACGCGGTGAGAGGCCCGATCCCTACTGGCAAAGCCACCCGCAATTGAACACGGTTGGGTATCACACAACGGCTGCTGGAGCATTGGCAGCGGGATATGCGATCGGCTGGCTCACGAACCGCTTTGATCCGCCGTTTCATAGAGTACAAATGAACTTTGTTGCGTCGGGATTTGAAGTAGTGGATCTTTCGAATGATGCATTCCCAAGGCGTAGTGAGTGTAGTTGCGGCATTGTCCGCGGGTACGCAGACCAAGGAGAGAGGCATGCCTTGATCACACCTCCGAGCCACTGGGCGCGACCTCAAGTACTGTAACCCCACCGGTAATAAGAAAAGCTCACGATAACTCGCGGACTGATTATGGGGTGGCTCACTAATTTACTGCGGCTTGGTGATTGCCGACAAAGAGAACGTAGCGATTCAAGCGGTTCGTGGCTCTTCGTGAAGAGATTTTTGGAAATACGCCAAAGACTAATCGATTTCCCCAAGTTGCTAATATTTTCAGTTCTGGTCAACTCATGGTCGAGTGCTTTGGCCATCGGCACCCTGTTGAACAAACTCAAGGAGCTAATTTGACCCGGCATCGTTACCGGACAAAACCTAGCGCGTCTTTACTCGAGTCATTAGCGGCTTTCATTACTACAACCACGTGCGCCGAGCCGTAACTAGATCGCCTATTCTTAATGCTACTGAGTGTAGTCGCCTTCACTGTCCGCTTTTTCCAAGTCCCTGCATTTATGTTATGCACGGTCACTGTTTCCGATTCCAGAAGTTCATGCCTTGAATTCAAGGGATCTGCAGAAAAAGGTATGTCGTTGTGAAACGGACTCTCAAGTAACTCAATTGCTGCGTCAAACCCCACGCTCTCGGCTGAGGTATTCTTCCAGATATGCAACCGGCTGTCGGCGCCGAAACCGTAGCATTGTTGCACACGTAGCCTCTCTTCTCTCCGAGAAAACGAGTTCTGACTTACAGATAAGAAAGCAATCAAATGACCTGTAAGCTCAGGAATCGGCATCGAAGCCAATCGCAACCATAGGGTTTGCGGCAAGACTTGATATTGATGGGCTCTTTTTTCGAGTATTCGCAGACTCTCCCCAAAAAATGCACCTTTCCATTCTCTCACAACGTCGTCAATTGTTGCCTTTCGAAGTAGGAGTGCTCGAGCAAAGGCATTACAGATGGCCTCTTCTGTTGACAATTCACGCTTGTCCAAAAGGCCAACCGAATGAGAAACTGCATTACGTTTCTTAGAATAGAACAAGTAGTGACCAAGTTCGTGCGCCAAGACAAATCGCCTTGTAAACCACGGTAAGTGTTCGTCAAGTACAATTGTGATCCCTTCTGCACGCGGCAAAATCTGGCCGAACTTTCCTGTTCGCGATACGGGACACTCGACGACTCTGATACCATGACTCTTAGCCAGAGCGTCAACATCGACCACACCTTGGTGTCCACCGACGCCGTCTCCAAGAGGCGCTAATATGGCGACAACAGCATTTTCAATTGCCGTTGAAAGGTCGGTCCCACCAAAGGAGTTTTGAAAGAACTCCTTAGTCAATGATGTTGACTCATGCCCTTGCATCGTGCGTCCCCAGATCAAGTTGCTGTCCGGACTTGATGAATGCCATTAACTCGTCTCTAAACTCTTGGAAAGTGCGGGTACGATTCTTCGAGTTAGTCCTATAGGCCGCCAATCGAGTCGGCGCAGACTCGTTCAATAAGTTCGCCGCATAGTTCCTGAGCGTATGCCTAAGTGTTTGAGAGGCCGTGGATTTGGCTTCGGTTGTTACCACCGAATATTCTAATAAGCATTGCAACGTGGAGCCAATATGACCACTTGCTAAGCTGTTTAGAGCCAATATGTACTGCTCCGCAATAGCGTCGTGCCAATTGAAAGTTGCTCGTGAATGCAATTCGAATGGTAGATTGTCACTCACGAGACCAATGGCTGTGATAATCTTTCGAAACGGTTCAGTGTCGGCTTCGACCAATAGCTTATGTCCCCGCGTTCGGTGAATTGCTTGACTGAAGGGAATGTCAACCGCCTTACAGAAGTCATGAACGATTAGTTGACACTTAATACGGTTTTGATATATGTCAGGTGAAACGAATAGGTACAGACGCCACATGCTTTCGTAGAATTCTCTAAGAACTTGGACGTCGCCGTTGTAAACAAAGTGGTTCTGCGAATGAAGTGGTAGCACGGTACCTGGTTTGATCTCCATACGGGCTTCAATCTCTTTGGATTGCATCTCAGTCCCTGGGCAGTAGATCAAGACATCTCCCGGTCTGCCTCCCACCGACTCCTCCAATTGTCGTTCAAGCGCAAGTCGCTTCGTTGGGTCGGGACTGTTTGATTTGCCCCTCATATATGTTGCCACGTAGGTAGGCAAACGATTGCCGTCACTGACGAGTTGAGTATCGACGTGGAGCAACGTTCGATAGACTCGAGTACGTCTGAAACGTAGCGCTATGTAGAGTTCTCGCTGTAATCTCACGTGGTCTGCCGCCACTTTTACGTTGCCCAAGTAGTCAATTAAGCCGGCGTCAGAAAGGTGGGTGATGTGGGGGGCTGGGTCAGCGCCACTTTGGTCGACAGTCCATGGTGCCGGATAGATACTGTTGTCGTTGCGGGGTCTGAGTTCTAAGGGACACAATTCCATCAGCTTTACGAGCATGGTGCCAGCAGCAGCTTTCTTATGATGATAGAATACCCGCTCGACCATTTCATAACGCTCACGCATAACAGAGAGGACCTCGGTCGCCACGTCGTGGCGTTGACCTCCATGGCCTTGCCGTGTGACCATGATAGATAGTCGAAGTCCTTCATCGTCAAAGAAGGTTCCCGTACGTACGGTGAGGTATCGATGTAAGCGCATATGAGTGCGGACCTCCATCCCAAGATTTGATCGATCTCTTGGAAGGTAGTCGAGCAAGTCAGCACAGATGGTGTTGCCGACGATATCACTCATGAACGGATGAAAACACTTGGATTGACGGAAACTTGAGTGCCACTCTTTCAGTTGCGCTACTCTTGTCGCGACTTCAGGACGGTTGTCTTCGATGGCCGACTCGAGGATGTCACCAAATGTCTTGGCATTCGCTTGGTCTACAGTTTCTTCTTTGAAATTGAGAATCACATAAATGAGTTGCGCCAACTCAGAATTCGCGAGGCCGCTTATCCACCGAGGATTTGCATCTGAAAAAGTGTTCGCCAACTCGCTCTGTTCGTCGAATAGCATTTGATATAGCCGCGGTCCGCCAACTGCATCATGGCGTGGATAGATGCCAACAAACTCATCTTCAAACGTATGTCCGAAGGGAACATGACCAAGGTCATGTATTAAAGCCGCGATGCTCAACACTTCTGTTAGCCCTCGCCACTTCGAGTGAGCTGTAACCGTATCAGGCGACAGTCCACTGAGAGGAGGTAGCACCGACAACAATGGTGACAGTTCTAAGCCAGGGTGGCTTAGATTCAACCGCTCATGGTTCTGCACGAGTCGCCGCATCAAAGTTAGGCATATGAAGTAAGTACCGACTGAGTGCTCGAAGCGTGAATGGCGCGCGCCGCGGTAAACTGTTTCCGTAAATCCAAGTTGACATAGGCCCGACAATCGTTGGAACTCTGCTGTGTCCAGAATTGCTACAGCCAGTGGACTAAGGACCTTTGCCCCATAAAGGCGGTCCTGATATAGCTTACCAAAGTCATTCATAGAGATCTGCGGTGCATCCCCATTTCTCTGTCAACTGAAGAGTTGTTTCGAATATTCCAGTATGGTTGACATAAACCATAGTAGTGATACGATTGTGATACATAGACCGTAAGCAAGATTTCTTCTTTTCATTCAGCCCTCGACGAGGGCTGAAGAAAGAGAGGAAAAATGACAGCCGATCTGAATCAACAAACAACGCACAAGGAAGATACAAATAGTCATACCCAATGTCAAGAGAATCTTCAGGAGGCCCTCACTGAGACTACGTCGTTAGTGGCTCGTGTTGAAGCGATCCACAAGTACAATTCGCATGCCTCCGTGGTTCTCGTAAAAGAACTTCGTGCAATTGAAGAAGGACTGCGGAGTATACATGACAAGATACGGACCAGCATCGAGGACATGAATTTTTGAGTGACTCAGTGACCTCAGATGTAGGCAAATCTTTCAGAGAGTTGGCGAACCGCCAACTCTCTTTACTCTCACAAAACAGGGTCTCTCATGGGAGAATGGACCCCAAGAATGAGCAATTATCCCCTTGCCGAGATCCCATAGAGGAGAGAACCGGTATGATGACCACATTCCCGCGAATTATATACTAAATAGTATTTTATGTGACCCCACTGTGGCGGGTTTGTCGGGCGAATTGCGTACGGGCGTAACGCACAGAATTGTTTTACGACTATCAAAAGAGGGCTTGAAAATTGTATTTCAAACCCTCGGGTAGCAATGGAGAAACCCTCTCCGATTGCCGTCGGTGAAAAAGAACGATGTTGTGAGTACGATTCGGAAGATCAGGAAAGTAAGGCACCAGCTCGGCGTTCAAGGCTGACGCGCTTATCGGCAAAAGGAAGTCCACGAGCGACGGCGGTGAATCCCTGCACCATGCCCCAGAGAGTCGTCGTATCCTCTCCATCGGCCTGGCCGGTGTTCCATGCGCTCGCGATTTCGTTTCTCGTGAAGGGTTCGTCCTTGAATAGGGCAAGGATTTCTTCAAGAGTCGATCCGGTTGGCTGGTTCATTGCCCTTCCGACCGTATCTTTGATACGAGCATCGAGACTGCGATTCTCGACAAACCGATTGAGCACCGGCACCGCTTCAGCATAGAAGCGGCTCAGGGCTCGATGTCGATGGACGATTTTCAGTTCCTCAACCTGTTCCGCTCCCCAAACCACTCCGTTTCCGCAAACATGGTTGTAGAGAAACGTGGTCAGCCCGAAGGTTGCTGCTCCAGTTTCCGAGTTCCAGCAGAAGAAGCCGCGACTGAGTCTGGCATTGCCAACCTCAATCGGCTGTTCCGCATTGATCAGGAAGACAAACATGTCCCGGTCTGAGGCGTAGAGGCCGCTCGGGCCATCATTCGATGACGGCGGCGTGCGCCAACCGGTCTCGGCAATCGCCGATTGCAGTTCGGTGAGCACGTCGTAGTCCCAAATGCGGCCGTAGCTCCCGCTGGTGAATGCAGTAGCCAGATTAGCGACAGCATCCCCATCAGCGTCGGCGTTTTTCCTAGTCAGGATGTTGCACTCATCGGCTGACCTTCCGATGCCGTACTCAAGGCATTGGGCGGCCACGTCTGCAGGCAGTGACCGGAGGTATCCCGCCGGTGCGCCCACGCGCTGGCACAACTGGGAGAACGCCCAGTTAGTCAGGATAGCGTGCGGCAGGTGGCCATTGAGGTTCAAGGCTCCACCGTGGGAAGCGTAGATTCGAAGCGACCGCAACGGTTTCAGGTCCTCGACCGAATCCCGCTTGCGTTTGCCGGTGAAGTCCAGCATGGCGTCGATGCTTGCAAACCGCTCGTCAGGTGATCGTGTTACCCACTGCTTGTGTGCGTCTGTGAGGGTGGCCATAGGTACTCCTTTCGATATTCATGTGGTTGGTTTTGGGCAGGGCCGTGTCAGGGCCACTGCCGTGTGGCGAACGTGGTTGCGCACAGCCCGGCGCCGATTCGGGGGTGTCGCAACGATGCCCAAGCGCGACATCTCCGCGCTCCATGGCCCGGACTTCTCCGGCCACGCTGTCGGGCTGTTCGGCGGGTTCCGCTTTACAGAACACGCACACCCGGCACGAATTGGGATGGATGTAGTTGTGGGCACACTCGCAATCCCAGTAGCGACAGTCCGTTTGACTGATATAGTCGGTCACTTCATTGACTCCCGTTTTTGATGGTGTTTGTGAATCCAAACGTGTGCGAGTTAGCTCGGGAAGATGCACCCCTAAGGCAGAGTGCATTTTCCTCGCCGTGATTCCGCCAACATGGTGTTCTGTTCAGGTCCGCCACTTGCGGCAGACAGCGAAGAATTCACAGGTCGGACACTGCCACCCTTCGTGCGGGTAGAAGTGACCTTCCTCGATTGCCCGTGAAACCCCTTTGGCGATGTGGAAGAAGCGGACCATATCCTGCGTGTTCCGTTCTACCTCGAATGATTGCATCCGGACGTTTTTCGACTTGATCAACACATCGAGCCGGAGGTTTGCCGCACGCTTGTAAAGCATCTGGTAGGCGTACGCGTATGCGGTCAGTTGCAGGTGCTGCAGGATTGTGGTCTGGTCGTAGACCTTTGCGGCAGTCTTGAGTTCTACCACCGTGTCCTCTGCCTCGATCAGGTCGAAGTACCCATCCAGCGGCACCTCAAGTTGCTCGCCGGTCTCAAGGTCTACTAGCGCCACCCGGAACGGCTGTTCTACCGATTCCGGTTTCCTTCCGGGAAATTCCTTGAGATAGACAGCCAAGAGTTCTCTGCCTTTGGCAAGAAGTGATTCCAGATCGTCGCCGTTCTTATACCGGATGTCATCCATAGCTTGCGCTTGAATGTCCGCTTCGAAGATGCGAGCAACATGTCCCCACTCCGGAGACCCGCCCTGCTGCCGCTGCTTGTGCCACCACTCGATAGCTGAGTGCATGGCGCTCCCCATCGCAAGCTCCGCCGACTTGAACGGCTTCGGGAACTTATCGATGTAGTTGAACCGGTACTTCAAGGGGCACATGAGGTACACGTTCAGTTGTGACACCGAAATGTGATCCATCATGACACCGCCACTCCAGAAAGCAACCCCTGCGCGTTCGCCAGTAGTTCCTCAATGAGGTCTGAAGCTTCTTTCTTCGTGACCTCTTTCAGAGACCCGGCACCAAAGGTCTGTACCAAGTAGTCGTGGGCGATGTCGCCAGTAACCCCATGCTCGGCCAGGATGCGAAACAGGTAGCGGCGCTGGTTCTCGGTCATTGGATCGTTGCCAGTGCGCCCGTTCTGATTCGTCTCCCTGCGGCCGTTAGTCGGTCCGTTCCGTGAGGTCGGCTTCCCGTTGGTCGCCGGTTTGCCATTTGAGCGCTCGGTGAGTTTGGTCTTGGTGTTGTCCACACCGTTGCCGAACTCGTGGCCGAGCTCCTCGATGGCCACCACGCCGATGTTCACCGCGTCCCGGAAGGCTCTGGCCTTCGC